>JAEEGK010000769.1_pt1 | contig 80024 bp, 65 predicted proteins | sample 8958771 | NCBI WGS metagenome assembly JAEEGK01 (sample SAMN16246547, study PRJNA631951) | gut metagenome | biome: gut microbiome; feature: rumen; material: SC-attached | host: Bos | place: Iran: Karaj | collected 2018-10
CCCCACCTCCGTGTTTTTCTTTTTAGGTTTATTTAGGATTCTTTTAAGATTAAAAGATTCGTTTGTTCTTTTAATAAAATCTGTTAAAATGTGTTTTAAAGAGGAGTTCCAAAAGGAGTAATAATACCATGAAAAAATTGCAAAAATTCCTGGCAGTGTCTATGGCTGCCATATTGACTTTCGGATTGTGCGCATGCGAGAAGCCGGCAGAATCGGCGGGCTTAGCATCGACTTCCGAGGAAACTTCGGCAAGTGCATCGACGGAGGCGAGTGTTGAGACGCCTGCGCCCGAACAGCAAGCAGAGGTTGAATATTTACCCACACTTTTAAAAAGATCATATTATTACCCGGATGCAAGCAATAAGTTCTTTATTGTGAAGGGTACCGAGGTGCTCGGCGAGTATGATGTGCCTGAGATTATGATGTACAATTCCTGGTTTTTAAACGGTGACTACATCTTTTTCCAGGATTCTTACGACGGTGAGCTTGCAGACGGGGATCTTAATTCTTGTGTTTACAAGGCATACAACTACAAGACCGGCGAGACCAAAGACCTTGTGACGGTTCAGTGGGGCGGCTTTATAGATTTCTATGACGGTAAGATTATTCTTACGGCCGCTAACTGGTACGCGGGACAGTACAGGGAGTATTGGTTCGATCCCGAGACACTTGAGGAGATTGAATATACTGACACTTTCTGGGATAATCTTCCTTATGATGCAATTATCGAAAGAATACCGATGGATAACACGTACTTTAACGCTAAGTGCGCGGAAAGAATGGTTGATGAGACCGGTTATATAAAGGTTAAGGTTGAGGGCGAGTATTACAATTACGACGGCAAGACCTTGAACCGTTTCACCGAGTTCCCCGCTGAAGACAGCGAGAATCAGGACATCCTTAACTATGATGGGGAGCACATTCTTTATACATGCTATGAGGGCGGCAATTATGATGACCGCCGTCTTGTATGCATTAATTTGAACACCAATGACAGACAGGTGGTGTCTGAGACATACAATACATGCCTTGGTACGCAGGGCTCCGTAACGTATTTCACCGAGGAAGGCGAGGGCTTGTATGGTCGGGAGAGTACGACGATTTATTCATACGACATTGACAAGTCTTTGAAACAGAAAGTTGTCACCCTGACTAAGAAACCCGGCGACGGTAATACCTACTATGCAAGTTCGGTTACTGTGCTTAACGGCGACACTTTATATACCTACTCAGCTCTCGATACCGATCTGGAATGGTCTTTGATTAAGGACGGAAAGCTTGTTCCTCTCGGAATTGACAAGCAGGAATTCGGCTGGGCTAAGTACGGTCATATTGATGCCGTAAGCTATACACAATTGTGCGAGTTCTGCGGTAATCCCATCTATCAGTGCTATGCGGAGTATCCTGTACTTGACGCTTCGGTAGGTCCTAAAGCAGCCGAACTTAATAAACTTTTTGAAGAAAGAGCCAAGACATATGCCGAAGAAGAGCACGAAGCCGACGGCTACAAATCTACAAGTGCAGAAGACTGTGAAGATATGGGGCATGGTCAGTACTACGGCAAGGTAACCTTTGACAGAACAATCAGAGAGCTTAAGACTCTCGGCAACTACCTTGTGGTAAATTCCGACGGTTACTGGTACGGCGGCGGAGCACACGGAATGCCTTACATGGACAGCAACCTTTATGACCTTACTACCGGTGTGCAGGTGACCATCAAGGACATCTTCCCCGGCACAGAGGAAGACTTAAAGCGCATCGTTGCAGAGAAGACCAAAGAAGACTTCTTATCCTACAGCGAGGACGAAAGACCTTACGCATGGGACGAGGATGGGGATGCCGTATATCAGCATGCTTACGAGTATATTTCTTTTGACAACTTCCCTGTAACTTACGATGAGGGCAAGTTGTGGATCGAGTATCCGCCTTATGAGATGTCATCTTATGCGGCAGGATTCATAGAAGTGCCCATCAGTTACGAAGATTTAGGCATAACAGCTTTAAAATAATATCATCGGGTGGTGATGAGCCACCCGATTTTTGGGTGCTACGAGGAAATCATGGCAGACGACGCATTACTTAAGAACAGATTAAAAGAACTTGCGGAGCGCAGCTACAGCGCAAGCAGGTACACATATACGAACTTCTTAACCAAAGCTGAGCTCTCCGAGTTCATGGAGATTAAGAGGGAGCTTGACTACGCTTCACCCGTGGCTCTCGGCGGTAACGATTACTGCGAAAGAAAGCTTATCCGCTTCGGTAACCCCGAGGACTTCGGTTACGAGGAACCGCTTCCGATTACAGCGTTACTCATTACTCCGCTCAACGAGAAGTTCGCGGATGACCTTTCCCACAGGGATTTTCTTGGAGCGCTTATGAATCTTGGTATAGAGCGCGAGACTCTCGGCGATATTTTTGTGGACAGCAACAGAGCGATTCTTTATTGCATAGAGTCTATGGCGGACTATATTATCGAGAACCTTACGAGAGTGCGCCACACGACTGTTATGGTGAAGCCTTTCACGGAAGAGTTCGTGTTGCCCGAAGGTTCACTTGAAGATGTTAGAATTCAGATAAGTTCCGAGCGCATCGATGCTATAATAGCCCGTGTATATAAGCTTTCGCGCGAGTCGGCTCAGGGACTTTTCAAAGAACAGAAAGTATTTGTAAATTCCAAGCTTGTGGTGACTCCCGACACCAAGGTTAAAACAGGCGACAGAGTCAGCGTCAGAGGCTTTGGCCGCTTCGAGATTAAGACGGAGGCAGGGCTCAGCAAGAAAGGCAAGATTAATTTACTGGTCAGCGTATACAGGTGATTATGGACACAACGGCAACATTACGTGATGACAAGTTAATAGAGGAATATGCGGGCAAAATAATGCTTCTCGCAAGAGATACCATTACCGTAAGATTCAGGTTCTTTGACACGGCACTCATGAAGCTTAAACTTCAGTCGGTGCCGGGGCTTAGGGGCTACGTCTGCGACGGCGAGGCCTTATCCTACGACCCGCTCAAGCTCCTTACGGACTACAAGGAAGAGCCTAATATCGCTGTGCGATTGTACCTTCATGTGATGCTTCATGCGATATTCATGCATCCTTACAGATACGACAAGACCGACGAGAACTTCTGGAACATCGCCACGGATATTGCGGTTGAGAACATTATTCTGGAAATGGACATTCCCGGCGCTTCCATGATGAAGGACGACGAAGAGCGTACCATCATCACGCGCTTGCGTAAGTGGGTGCCCGAGATTACTGCCGAGAAGCTCTACAGAGAGTTCGCGGTGGGCGGTATTTCCCACGATGCGGAGATTAAGTACAAGCAGTTATTTACCATGGACCGTCACCGTGTCCGCGCCTCGTACAAAGAAGAACCCGAGGCCATTCTTACCGAGGAAGACTGGAAGAGGATAGCTGAGAGAGTTAAAGCCGAGCTTGATTCTTTTTCCAAGAAGGGAATGGGCGGTGAGAGTATCACGGAGAACCTCGAGGAAGCCACCAAAACCCGTTACGATTACGATGCGATACTGAGAAGATTCTCGGTTGAGGGCGAAGAAATTAAGGTAAATCCTGACGAATTCGACTATATATATTATACTTATGGATTGAGAACATACGGCAAGATGCCTCTGGTGGAGCCGCTTGAATATACAGAGGATAAGAAGGTCAGGGAGTTTGTGATAGTAATCGATACGTCGGCTTCCTGCAGCGGTGAGACGGTGAGGAAGTTCTTAGAAAAGACCGTGGATATATTGTCGCGGTCGGGCTCTTTCTTTTCCGAAGTTAACATTCACATTATCGAGTGCGATATGCGGGTGTGGGAGGATATTAAGGTTACGTCGCTTAGTGAGCTTCAGAGCCTGATTAAGGATTTCAAGCTTACGGGCTTTGGAGCGACGGATTTCAGACCTGCTTTTGCCTATGTGGATGAGCTTGTTAAGAATAAGGAGTTTAACAATCTGAAGGGACTTATATATCTCACGGACGGTCTCGGAATCTATCCCGAGAAGTGCCCGGATTACGATGTTATATTTGCTTTTCTAAATAAAGACGAATACAGAGTGAAGGTCCCCGACTGGGCCATTAAAGTGATACTCGAGGAGGAAACGCTGTGAACATAGCCAAGGCCAAAGAATACATTAAGAATACAGTAAAGCTCTATCTTAAGAAGGATGAGTTCGGTGATTACAGGATACCGGTGGTGCGTCAGCGTCCCGTGTTCTTACTCGGTGCTCCGGGTATCGGTAAGACTGCGATTATGGAGCAGATTGCGTCGGAGCTTGGAATTGCGCTTGTGAGCTACTCCATGACTCACCATACGAGACAGTCGGCGCTGGGACTTCCTTTTATCGATAAAAAGGAGTATGACGGCAACACTTATGACGTGTCCGAGTACACCATGAGCGAGATTATTGCGTCGGTGTATGAGACGATGGAGAAGAGCGGTGTGCGAGAGGGTATACTGTTCCTGGATGAGATTAACTGCGTGTCGGAGACGTTGTTTCCTTCGATGCTGCAGTTCCTGCAGTTTAAGATATTCGGGCGCCACAGGGTGCCTGACGGATGGGTAATCGTGACGGCGGGTAACCCGCCGGAGTATAACCGCTCGGTGCGAGAGTTCGACGTAGTAACTCTCGACCGTCTCAAGGTTATTACCGTCGAGGCCGATTACCCCGCGTGGAAGGCATACGCCCTTGAAAAGGGCCTTCATGGCGCCATCATGGGCTTTCTTGAGAACAAGAAAGACTATTTCTATCATATCGAGACCACTTCCGAGGGCCGCTCCTACGTGACCGCCCGAGGCTGGGAAGACTTAAGTGATATCATTAATCTTTACGAAGAGGACGGCCTTAAGGTAAGCGAAAGCCTTATCGGTCAGTACCTTCGTAACGATAAGATAGTGCGCGAGTTCGCAGCATATTATGACCTCTACATTAAGTACCGCGCAAGCTACAATGCGGAAGCACTTCTCTCAGGCGATATCAACGAATCTGTAGCCGAGAAGGCTGGGAAAGCGCCTATGGACGAGAGATTGTCTCTTGTAGGTATCCTGCTCGATAAGATTAAAGGTGAGGTCAAGGATATCATGCACCTTGCGGACGATTACAAGGAAATCCTTCCCGCACTTAAATCGGTCAAAGAATCCGACGATGTGGCAGCGGCACTGAAGACTCAGATTGAAGCTCGTAACACTATTATTTCCAAGAAAGAAATGTCGGGCTCCCTTTCTTCGCCCGAGAAGCGTAAGCACAAGCGTATCAAGAGTCTCTTCGGACTTATGCTTGCGGGTGTTAACGAGGATGACAAGAATGCGGCTGAGGTTGTAAGTAAGATTTACAACGACAAGGTTGCGGCGCTTAAGGAGAGCACCAAGGTCGAGCAGGATCGTTTACACAATCTCTTTGTGACGCTGTCGACTTTCTTTGGCGACGAGAGCAACGAGATGTTGGTAGCGGTGACGGAGCTTACGCTGTCCGATTCGACCGCAAGATTCTTCAATACTTTCGGCTCCGAGGATTATGATAAGTACAATGCGCTTTTGATGGTGCAGGACAGAAAAGAAGATTTACGAAAAGAGATAGATAACTTAGTATGATAAAGGTGACGGCAGACAGTTTCATATTGTCATGTGAAGTAAATACGGCAGGCGACGGCGTGGCAGTAACAGGCTACGAGGGCGCCGGCAGCAGACTTACGGTGCCCGCGACGGTGAAGCTTGAAGACGGCTCGGGGGACCTTCCCGTGACCGCGATTGACAAGAAAGCATTCTTAGGCCTTCGCGGCCTTCGTGACATCACGCTTCCCGCCACCGTTACGGATATCGGCGACTGGGCGCTTTCGCAGTGCATTCACCTTACGAACGTAACGATTGAAAAGGGTGGAAGACCTGCGTTTCAGCGAGGTGTATTCGAGGGCTCCGAGCGTATCGAGTCCATACGCCTAAGCGAATTTGACGATGATGATATGCCGTATCTTCTTGCGGCAACGGTCAAGAGACTTCCCGCAGCGTATCTACTCCGTGACAAGGATATAGGCACGGCGGTTTGGTATGATAAGTGGGACCTTGCGCTTTCATCGTTTTTGAAGCTTGACGATTATGAAGGCTTTACCGATAGAGCCTTATGCGGCGAGGAAGATATTTCCTACGACGGTGTCGGCATGGTGGATGGTGAGATGCCCGGTGAGAGTACCGAGTACCTTAAGGAAGTGGGGCGCAACAAATGCTACTTGTGCCTGCTACGCCTTATGCACGATAATAATCTTACCGACGACTTCAGAGCGACTCTCTGCGAGTACGTAACCGCGCGCGCTAAGGGCCGCGGCACCGGCTCGGCCTGGAGCCTTTTTAAAGAAGAATTTAAGGATAATAAAGAGTATCTCGAACTCTATCTTGATACAATCAAGCCTACCACCGAGGAAATCGACGCAATGCTTCGAGACCTCGGCGACGACATGGCTACCGCTAAGGCATATATACTCAAAGCCTCAAGCAATCACGACAAAAAAGACAGTTTCTTTGACGAACTGTCACTGTAAGGATGGTACATAATAAGTGAAATTATTCATTGTAAGACACGGCGAGACCGACTGGAACACCGTAAAGCGTATTCAGGGTCAGACCGACATTGAACTTAACGAGAACGGAGTGCGCCTTGCGGAGCTTACCGCCGAAGGCTTATCAGACACCGGCTTTGACTACATTTTCTCAAGCCCTTTGAAGCGCGCACGTAAGACTGCTGAGATTATCCGCGGAGCGCGTCCGCTCCCTATATTCGAAGATGACAGGCTTAAAGAAATGTTCTTTGGCGACTACGAAGGCACCACCAAGACGGAGCGCCCCGAAGACTGCTGCATCACCACACTTTTTAAGGATGCCGGCAATTATGTTCCCGAGAACGGCGCAGAGAGCATCGAAGATTTGGTGAAGAGAGCGCAGGCATTCCTTGATGAACACATATATCCGCTTGAATCTGTAAGCCCCGACGCCAACATACTAATCTTAGGCCACGGTGCCCTCAACAAAGCCCTCATGACCTGCCTCATGCACTGGGCCAAGAAAGACTTTTGGGGCTACGTCCAGCAGAAGAACTGCACCGTAACAATCTTCGAAATCAAAAACGGCGAAGCAACACTTGTCGAGCCGGGTAAGACATTTTACGAGTAATAATTTGGGAAAAGGGGTATAGCAAGAATGATTGGCCTTTTGCTTGGAGCTTTGTTATCCATAACAGCGGGAGTCAATGCAAATACAGATAATTCAGTTAATGAGAAACTCGCGGCTTTCGAGACCATGGCGATTGAACGTGATCGAGAGCGTAAAGATTATTTGATTGAACAAAGTGGGATTGAGCCACATATTTATGATGAAGCTACCATCAATACTCCAAACGGTAAGCTATATCATTTTCGCGTAAACACCCACCCGTTGGGACTAGTCGACAGTTCATACATTGTCAGAGAAACACCTATCGGTATGAAAAGTGTTTTTGCGTATGAACCGAGTGAGAGAGACCGATACAACATTTATGACGGTGGCTATGTTCAGAACATCGGAGAGAGCAGTTGTGCTGCGGGGGGTGAAAAACTCTATTATTTTGGCAATGGTTTTGAGACTATATATACGTTTGATCAGGATGATTTGAGGATTTACGAGAAATACGGACACATTGGGCTTCCGGAGGATGAAAAGATTCTGTTGGATTATCTTGAAAAGGATGACTTAAAAGAAATCGCCGTTTATCAACTGATGATTATAGATGGCAAAAGAGTGTGGCACCTTGAGTATTTTAACGAAACCAAGCCGGAAATCATTAAATCCGTGAACGAGAAGCTTTCTAAAGCAGAGCTTCCCGAAAATACAGTTTTTTGCAAAGACAGGGAAGAATTTAAAAAAGTATGTAAGTCCCTATTAAAGGATAAAGGTTTTAATGTAGATAAGTTCTTTTCAAAGGAACCGCTTTTGGGATACGTTGAATCCGAAATGTGGGACTTGCCACGACGATATTAGTCCTATTGATTATTATTTGAAATAAGTACTACTCCCAATACGTAAAAGAATACGTGTTGGGAGTTTTTTAATGTTTCTTGCCTTCTTTTGCGGGCAAATGGTTTACATAACTTGAACGATTTTCACCTGATTACTCCAAACCGGGAGCATTTTTGTATATAGGGAGCAACAGAAAAATAGACGAGGTTAATGATGTGATTGCGGAAAAATAAGTTTAAACCGACAAAGAAAATCTTTCTTTTTCTTAAAAATGACGGAAAGGCACGAGGCACAAACGTGCGAGAACAGCGCATGTACGAACGCGAAAATACCAAAACGAACGAAGATAATCAACACATGTCTACACATATGAATTATTTCTGAAATACCTGTTGACAGTTAGGTACATTAGTGCTATGGTTAGTTACATAAGTAATGAACCACATAACGAACTAACCGATTAACTCATGAGGATCGGTTTTAAGTTTCAAAATAACACGGAGGTATATATGAACGACAAATATTCAACATGGCATAAGATTAAATACATATTGCTTGCCACCTTGCCGATTTTCTTGTTTAAAGGAATCGCAACGCTGACAATGTCAATCGTGCAGGTAATCATCGGAGCTCAGTTCTACGCACAGGGCGGAACGCCCGAAGGCCTTATGGCTCACCTGGTAGAAGTGCTTAACAGCGACAATGCAATTAAGCTTACGTCACTGATGCAGATAATATCATTTATTGTAGGACTCATTATTCTTTTTCTGATAATGAAGAGAAACGACTTCGGTTCACCGATTAAGGCTTTTCCGAGACTTACACTTCCGGGAACAATCATACTGATGATCGGCGGAGCGTTCTTAACACTCTTCATTATGCCGATATTCGCGGTAGTTGCTCCTAGCCTTATGGAAGGCTATTCGGAACTGATTGCAAGCTCCGGTCTTGCGGGATTCACATTAGTATCGATTCTTGCAACACTGGTAATTGCCCCTCTTAACGAGGAAGTGCTTTTCAGAGGAGTTTCTTTTGCACTCCTTAAGAAAGCAAACCTTAAGTTCTGGGCGGTAAATGTAATCCAGGCGCTTTGCTTCGGAATCACACACTTACAGTTCCAGGCAGGCTTCCAGGGCGGTATCAAGTACTTAAACATTGTGCAGGGCACATACGCATTTGTACTCGGTCTCTTCCTTGGATACATCAGAGAGAAGACAGGTTCACTTTGGGGCTCAATTTTGGGACACATGATTTTTAACTTCGTAGGAACTTTCGTCGTAGCATGGCTTATAGGTTTCGGCCAGGGCGTACAGCTCGGAGTCATGATCGGTGGAGGAATAATATTAACAATATTAGGATTCTTCTTAATGGGAAGGAAACGAGGTGTGTCGGCAGATGAATGAAATTCTCTCAAAAGAAAAGTCAATTTATATTCAGATTAGCGAAATGATTGAGAATGATATATTGAGAGATATTCTGCTGGAAGAAGAAAAGGTACCAAGCACCAACGACTTGGCCAAGATATATACCATCAACCCCGCGACTGCAGCAAAGGGTGTGAATATACTGGTTGATTCGGGTGTTTTGTATAAAAAACGTGGTATAGGGATGTTTGTGTCAGCCGGCGCCAAGAAACTTATCATGAAGCGCCGCAAAGCAGAATTCTACGAAAATTATGTCAGAGCAATCGTGGAAGAAGCTAAGAACCTTGGCATGACCAAGGAAGACTTAATTAAAATGATTGATGAAGCGAACTAGCATAGGAGATTGATAATGAACACATTAGAATGCAAAGGAATTGTTAAAAAGTTTGGCAGTAACGAAGTATTACACGGAATTGATTTAACTCTTGAAAGAGGTAAGATTTACGGCCTTATCGGAAGAAACGGCGCAGGTAAGACAACACTTTTGTCAATTGCCTCCGGTCAGAACCCCGCTACCGCAGGTGAAGTAACCGTTTCCGCATCAGACGACATTGCGGCTCAGCCCCTCAAGGTATGGGACAATCAGGACGCACTCGATCTTATCTGCTTTTCAAGAGAGCTTAATATCACAGGCGGTAACGCAGGCGTAGGCGGTCTTAAGGTTAAGGATTACTTAAAGGCAGCTCAGACCTACTTCCCTAACTATGACAAAGCCCTTGAAGACAGATTGGTTAAAGAATTCGAGCTTGACGTTAAGAAGCGTCTTTCCAAGCTTTCCAAAGGTATGCTTTCCATGGTAACCATCATCGTGGCTCTTGCCAGCAAGGCTCCTTACACTTTCTTTGACGAGCCCGTTGCAGGTCTTGACGTAGTGGCAAGAGAAACATTTTATAAGATTGCTCTTGAAGAGTTCTCCGAGAGCGGACGTACATTTGTAATTTCAACTCACATCATCGAAGAAGCAGCTGATATCTTTGAAGAGGTTCTTTTCCTTGACAAGGGCAAGATCATTCTTAAAGAGAACACTCAGGAGCTTGTGGAGAGAGTGGTACACGTATCAGGCAAAGAAGAAGACGTTGACGCTATCTGCGAAGGCAGAAAGGTATATCACGTAGAGAAGATCGGCAGAAGCAAGGCCGCAGCAGTAATGCTTGAGCCCGGTGAAGAGCTTAAGAACACCGCAGACATCACCGTTCAGCCTATGAACCTTCAGCAGATTTTCGTAGCTATGTGCGGCAAGGAGGCTTAATATGACCGGACTTGAAAGAAATATTAAATACTGGTTCTTTTATATAGGTAAGACAATGGGTCTTACATACCTCATGATAATCGGTATCTGTGCATTTATGTCGTTCTTTGACGGCGGCAATTTCATGGAAGTATTTTCCAAGAATATTGTAACTTACCTTATCATGGCATCGGGAATGTCCATCATCGCTTTCGGGTTTATGAATGTCACCACAATTTTCCCGATAACGATTTCCTTCAGCTCCAGAAGAAGCTCAAGCCTTATCGGCATGAACGTGGCACAGCATGTGTTCTGCTTACTTAGCTTTGCATTTGCTTTTGCCTGCTTCCTCTATATCTCACCTGAAATCAGACCTTACGCGGGAGCAGCCGCACCGGCAGTTTTCGGTGGCGTATGTGTACTGTTCTTCATGGGTAACATTGTAGCGTTCTTATCGGACCGCTTCGGAAGAGCACTCGGTATGGTACTTTACATGATATTCGTGCTTGCGGTTTGTGTAGGCTCAATATTCTTAGTTACAGCATTAACAAGAAAAGAAAGCACACTTTTACCCGCGCTTCTTACCAACTTAGGCGCACTCAGCGTAATTATCTGTGCGGCAGGCATCATCCTTGATGCAATCGGTATCTGGCTTCTTGCAGTGGGTATCAAGAACAAGGATATTAAATTCTAACAGTTGAATAAGCCTTTTGCGGGCTCGAGACATTTAAGCCACGGGTCCGAGGCAGAATGTGAGAGAAAATGAAAACTTTAAAGACAATAGGACAGTTTATTTCGATTAATTTCAAAGAAATATTTAGCTATATAGGCGCTGCGCTCGGCGGCGGTGCCCTCGGTATGCTGATTGCGTACTTTGTTACACTGACATTAAGCACCGAAGAGAAGACCGGCTATGTAACCCTCGGAACAGTATTCGGACTCGGCTTGGTAGCTATCTTATTAATTTTCGGACAGTCTCTCGGCGGACAGGCGGACTTCTATGTAACCGTTTCCATGAACAGAGCAAGAATGTCTTACCTTATCGGAAGATACCTTCTTCTTGTGCTTGACGTACTTGCTGCTGTGGCTACATGCTTCGCCATCAACGTGCTTGAGATGAAGGTTGTGGGACCCGCACTTGCCAAGGGTAACGAAGTTGAAAACCTTATCGGAAACATTTCACCGGGACTTATTATCGGCCTTGCAGTGATACTTCCCCTTGTGATTATCTTCTGTACTGCAATGTACGTTATGTTCGAAAGAAAATTCTTCTGGGCAATGTGGGCAGTCTACATGATTATAGCTCTCGGCGGCCCCAGAGTTTCATCGGCCATGAAGAAGAGCCCCGAGTCAATCCCCGCCAAGATCGGCGAAGGCTTACATGCTTTCTTCAACATGGGTACGGTTCCGTGGATTGTAATCGGTGTGTTTATGTTGGTAGCATTCCTCGTAGCCGACATAATGATCTACAGAAAGATGGAAGTTAAGATGTAACATAAAAGCGCGGGTGCCGATTGCGGCGCTCGCGCTTAATTGTTGCTAGAAGAAATATTTAAGTATGAGAGTTCTGCCTCCGAGACCTATAGCGGCCGCAAGGATAAGCCCGCCTACAGTCATAAGCCAGAATGTGGCGCTCTTATAACGGAAGGTCTTCCAAGCCTTATAGATACGAAGCAGCGCTATGAAATAGAAGGCCATGAACGGTACCGTTATTATAAAAAGAACCTGATATGACAAAGCAAACAGCACCAGGAATCCTGCCATCGTACCGGCCCAAAGCTTTAGAAGCGAGTCCTTCGGGTGTTTGTCATCGATGGTGAGAGTCTTCTGAACTATCTCGTCCACATCCATGTAAATCTTTTTAAAATTGACTGTGAAACGGCCCTCGTATTCTTTAAGTCCCTGTACCTCGGGATCGGTTTCGTCACCCCAATTGCCCATGAGATACCTCCTTAAATATTATTCTTTTTCACACACTGATTATTTTAACATATTCTTCCGGAATTTTTAATAATTGTGTTGTACCATAGTGAAGTTCTTGAAATGAGAGGAACAGAAGGAGATGTTAGTTATGAAAAACAAAACTGCTTTAATCATGAGCCTAGCTATGGCTGTAATGCTTACGGCATGTGGCAATAAGGCTGCAGAATCCACCGAAACGGCGGTTGATTCCCACGAAAGTGCCATAGAGCTTACCGAAGAGGCAAAAGAAGCCGATGAATCGGTTAAGGAAGAAATCACAGAAGGAGCTACTGAAGAAACTTCAGCAGAAGCAATCGAAGAAACTGAAAACCCTTATGCAGACTTTAATTTCGAAGGCTGCGATACATTCACGCAGATTGTAGACAGCAAGCTTGAAAACGGCTGGGGCTATGCCAACGAGTCCGTAGGAGATACGGATGTTTTCTTTGTAAGCAACGGAATCTTTAATGACGCCGATGGCAATGCACAGGCTATTGATTCACTGTTATTTATTTATAAGGACAGTGTTCCCACAATAGTGGGACAGGTAAGTTCCACAAGCACCAGCTGCCCTGTTTCCATAAAGGATAAAGTAATCTACGCAGGCGGCAATCACGGAGCGGAAAAATACACTGTTCTTAACAATGAATTGGTAAGAACCGAGGCTGCATGGGTGGAATATGACAGCGACGGAAAAGAAACCTATTACTATCAGTCCGGCGACGGAGCAGAAACCAAGCAGGCAGACAGCACCGAGTATGACAGACTCTTCGAAGAATTCGCAGAGGCAACACCGGTTTATTTCTCTGTAGTGGTAAAATAATAATGCAGATTATGGGAGGAGCGGGCATACTGCCTGCTCCTTTTTGCTTGCTTTTTTGAAAAAAGTGTTTGAATTATTTTGAAAACTTGGTATCATAGCAACATAGTGTTTTTTGTATAAAAACACAAGTCAAACAAAAGGAGAAAAATGATGAGAACTAAAATTAAAGAGCTGTTCAGAAACACCTCTGAATATGCTTCCAAAGAAGTGACCATCTGCGCTTGGGTACGAACTAACCGCGCACAGGCACAGTTTGGATTCCTTAACGTTAACGACGGTTCGTTCTTCGAAAATTTACAGGTCGTTTACGAGCAGGAACTTAATAATTTTGAGGACATCTCCAAGATAAGAGTGGGCGCAAGCGTTGAAGTTAAAGGTACGCTCGTGCTTACCCCCGATAAACAGCAGCCTTTCGAAGTTAAGGCAACCGGCGTCCGCCTCCTTGGCGACTGCCCCGAGAATTACCCTATTCAGCCTAAGAGACACACAAGAGAGTACCTTCGTACCGTGGCACACCTTCGTCCCCGTACGAACTTATTCAGCGCAGTGTTCCGCGTACGTAGCGTAGCTGCGATGGCTGTTCACACCTACTTCCAGGACAGAGGATACCTTTACGTACACACCCCCCTTATTACCGGTGCTGACTGTGAAGGTTCCGACCAGATGTTTAAGATTACTACTCTTAACATGAACGATTTACCCATGACAGAAGACGGCAAGGTTGATTTCTCTAAGGACCTTTTCGGCAAGCAGTCATTTATTACAGGTTCCGGACAGCTTCAGGGCGAGACCTTCGCTATGGCTTTCGGCGACATTTACACCTTCGGTCCGACATTTAGAACCGAGAACTCCAACACCCAGACTCATGCCAATGAATTCTGGATGATCGAGCCCGAGATGGCTTTCTGCGACCTTCAGGGTCTTATGGATATCGAAGAGGATATGCTTAAGTTCGTAGTTAAATACGTATGCGAGCACTGCCCCGAGGAAATCGACTTCTGCGACAAGTTCGTATCGAAGGGTCTTAAGGACAAGCTTAACGCTATCGTAAACGCTAAGTTTACCCGCATCAGCCACCACGATGTTATCGACATTCTCAAGAAAGCCGACGTTAAGTGGGAGTTCGAGCCCGACTACGGCGAAGACATTGCCAAGGAACACGAGAAGTACATCGTAGATTACTTTAACGGTCCCGTATTCGTAACAGACTGGCCCAAGGACATCAAGGCTTACTACATGAAGGTTAACCCCGACAACAAGACCGTTGCGGCCGTTGACCTCCTCGTACCTCAGGCAGGCGAGCTTATGGGCGGCAGCCAGAGAGAAGAGAACCTTGACAAGCTCATCGAGAGAATGGACGAAATGGGCGTAGACAAGGAAGGCATCGACTGGTACCTTGACACCAGAAGATATGGCGGATGCATCCACAGCGGTTTCGGTATGGGCTTCGAGCGTCTTATCATGTACTTAACAGGCGTTGAGAACATCAGAGACGTAATACCTTATCCCAGAACACCTCGTTCTTGCGATTTCTAATTTACGTATTCAAGCAATTAAAAAGCTCTGTGTCGTGTGACACAGAGCTTTTATTTTTGCTTTTTAAATGTTGGTATTGAAGAGACTTGCAAGTGAAGCCGTGGTGGAAGCGTCCTTCTCATATGTGGAAGTCTGCATCAGACTTGCGGAAGCGATACCCGAAGCCTTAGCCTCAATCTGTCCGGCATAAGAGTAGGTGCCCTTAAACATGGACTCAAGAGTGCTGTCCTTAGCCTTATCGAATTTCTCTTCGTCGAAGGTTAACTTCTTGTCATCACCGACCTTAACGCCTGCCTTATCAAGAGTTTTCGAAAGAGTATCGGAGAGATCGGTCATCCACTTGGTGTTCTTTTCAACTTCCTTGGAGCCTGATTTCTTGGACTGTTCGATAACGTCGTTGTAGCTCTTTACAAAGTCCTTAACGGATTCTTTGATAGCCTTGGTATCAAGCTTATCGTCTTTCTTTTCCCAAAGGCTCTTCTGAGAGAGCTTGGAAGCGGATTCTTTAAGCTTGTCGGCATTGGCCTTAGCCTTCGTAAGCTCGGGATTGTCGGCAGGAGTCTTGGTCTTGGTATTAGCCTTGGTCTTCTGCGTGGTATCCGTCTTCTTGGTAGAAGATTTCTGGGCCTTATTAGCCTTAGCTTCCTCAGCGTAGTACGCCTTCATAAGCTTGCCGTAGCTGCCGCTCTTGATGGAAGAATAGTCGGTATAATTTATGAAATTGTTAGAGTTGTTATTAAGTGAACTGATTAATGATGATATATTACTTAAATCTCTCATGGCGCTACCTCCTTGTAGCAAGATACACTCCTTGCATCTTATAATAATACAATAAACTTTGGCAGGCAACGGATTATTTGCAAGGGTGAATTTTGATGAAAAATCTTCAAAAATCGTCTTGACAAAAGAAGGGGTTTTATGTAATATATGTTTTGTTGCGAAACACGTAACATGCGCGAGTGGCTCAGCGGTGGAGCACCACCTTGCCAAGGTGGGGGTCGCGGGTTCGATCCCCGTCTCGCGCTCTAAAAAATGAGATATCCTAAACGGATATCTCTTTTTTTATTCTCGCTTACCGGGGGAGAACCCGCGCACGCGGGTGCGACCAGCGAAAGCTACGAGCCTTGCAATAATATGCAAAATATCACCCGACAGTTCTTTAAGTCGGGTGAATAAAATACCAGGCCGAGTTCGGCTTCATGCTCGCATGTAAGTCGGATTCGGCCTGATGTTTTATTAGCCTGTGTAACAGGTGTATATTTTGCTTATTCTTATAAGGCGACAGCACGTGACAATAGATTTCCTCAGAAATCTATTGTACCTGTCTCGCATAAATCCACTTCTTGACATCTAATCAACTTATGTAAACCAACGATACGCGTAACGCAGAGACACGTATCGCAGCAATCTGCGAATCCCTCCTCATACCTATACCCTTTATTCTCATTTAGCCCCCTTTAAAAACGGCACCAATGACTAAAAAAACGCTTTCCGGGAAATTTAGTCATCGTTTTTCTTTCGCCAAATTTACATAACAAGAATTGTCAGAGCTTCTGGCGCTTCAAAAATCACCTGCATCGCACGTACGCAATAACTATTCGCAACTAAATGAAACGAAGCAATGACTAAAAATCGCTATTAAGCCATATTTAGTCATTGTTTCAAATTTTACCCTGTCAAATTACCTCAATAGAACCCTCTCGAGCGAGGTGATAAAGACATGAAAGCATATGAAATTGTGACTTAATTGGCCACATTGTGGTATGATGCTTATGTAGTATGTAAATAGTAATGATTTGGCGAGATAGATTGGAGTGGGGGTATATGAAAAAACTATCTGATAAGCAATTGAAAATTCTGTTATACGTCATTTCCATCCTTGGTATAGCCGTAGGCTTCTTGCTGTGGCGTTTTATGCCGGAAACATTTAGAAATACATCCTTATTTCATATCGGAAACGGCAGATACGGCTCCAAGTATGGCGTACTTATTCTTTTGCCGTTGCAATTGTTGGCTTTTATCCGCAAAGACAACAGCATAGAAGAAATACATACAGACGACCCCGAAGAGAGGGCCAAACTTGAGGCGGCAAATGAGAGGAAGATATTGGAACTTCAGGTAGTAAGGGCTATAGGACTGGCGCTTGTGATTTGGCTGGTAATCGGTCTGGGAGTACTACTGACATAGATATTTAGAAACTGCCATATGATTGATAGGAGGATATCCGCAGAGGATATCCTTTTTGTTAGGCGACGAGTCAAGCGGCTGATGTGCTTGCACAATCAGACATTTGGCGACCGCTTACAATCTCGGATTTCATCATTAAGAAATCCGAGATTTTGCTTTTTGGTTTATTCCCCGAATATACTATAGAAATTGGGGGTCTATGGCTTCTTTTTGATGGATTCGATTGATTAATAAAAGACCGGTACGGGTGCAGGGGTGTATCTTTGAAATTGGTTTTCATCATGTTTAAGGGGAGTAGTATCGATGAAAAAGTGGAGAACCTGGAAAATCGTTCTTTTCATTGCGGCGTGTGTGTGTCTGAATATGGGGGGAAAGCTCTTAGCAGTTAAGTTCGAATTGCCGATATGGGCCGACTCTTTCGGAACTGCACTTGCGGCATATGCCCTTGGCCCTGTGTGCGGCGGTATTGTGGGACTTACGGGCAATCTGGCGTACTGTGTCGTTAACCGGCTTTCGGCGGCTTATTCTATTACCAGCATAGCGCTTGGCGTTATCGTGGGTATCGCGGCCGAGAAACGGTGGTTCGATCAGTTCTACGGCTTTATGAAAGCGGCTTCTTTTACCGTGCTGACGGCGCTGGTAGTATCTGTGCCTGTAAATGCAATATTTTCGGCAGGTTATACCGGTAATAAATGGGGCGACGCTTTAATCGATTATCTTACGGACAAAGAATGTCCTGTCTTTGTGTGCGTGATTCTTGGACAGCTTCTCATAGAGTTTGCCGATAAAGTCATTACAATAGCGGCAGTATACATTGTGATACTGATTCGACGAGCCAAGAAGAACAGTGATAATGAAAAAAGAATGAGTCAGGGCAATGCGGCAACGGCACTCTCTGTTCTGATTATTTCAATCGGTCTTGCATTATCAATACCCTTTAAATCTCATGCAAACGCTTACGCAGAACTCCCCGACTACAACGATTATGTACAGAGTATATACAGCAGTAACAACGGTCTTCCCTGCGGCGAAGCCAATGATATTGCGCAGACCAATGACGGTGTCCTTTGGATAGGAACATATGCGGGTCTGTATCGATACAACGGACATGAATTCAGGTGGATAGACAATTACGAATCGGTTAAGAACGTAAACTGCTTATATGTGGACGAAGAAGGACGTTTGTGGATCGGTACCAACGATAACGGTTTGTCCATTGCGATTCGTGAGAAGGTTGTAAATGTGCTCGATCAGTCCGACGGGCTTCCTTCCAATTCGGTGCGAAGCATCATCAGGGGAACCGACGGATACTACTATATAGGTACTACGGGCAGCATGCAGATTCTTGTTATGAATAACGGTCTGAAGGCTGTCAACACATTGCCCGACGTGAATTACGTCGACAGTATCACGGCTGACGAAGCCGACCACGTAGCGGCCGTAACATCGGACGGACGGCTGGTTTTGTTAAAAGGCGGAAACGCTATTTCTTTTGCAAAGCTTCCTGATGGCGGGGAGCTGTTCAATTGCTGTGCTTTTGCTCCGGACGGAACTCTTATGGCGGGAACTTCCGCCAATGAGATATATTGCTTTGATGTTTCTAAGGAAGAACTTCAGACAAAGAGAATCATCAGATGTGAAGATGTAAAAAGCATCAACGATCTCTATTATATCAATGACGGAACGCTGTTCATAGCTTCCGACAGCGGCGTATGTTACATGGACGGAGCCGGATATCATAAGTTAAATACCAACGAATTCAATAACTCCATAGACAACATGCTGTGCGACTACCAGGGGAATCTCTGGTTTACGTCGTCGAGACTCGGCTTGTTAAGGCTTGCCAAGTCGCCTTTTAAAGATGTCTACGGCGCCATCGGCATGGAGCGACAGGTAGTCAATGCCATAGTGTTCTGGCAGGGCAACTACTATATCGGAACCGATAACGGACTCGATGTGGTGGACAAAGCATGCAGGAAGCAGGTAGAGAATAATTTGACGGAAACGCTCGCAGGTAAGCGTATCCGATGCATGTACGTAGACGGGAACGACCACTTATGGGTATGTACATACGGAAGCGGCCTCATGGAATTTGACGCAGGCGGAGATATGTGGACGTACAGCGTGGAAAGCGGAAGCTTCGGCAATCGCGCAAGAGTTGTGGTAGGGCTTTCGGACGGCACCATTCTTGCGGCAGGCGATACCGGACTTAGCTATATTCGCAACCATAAAGTTGAGAAGACCATCGGCAAGCAGGACGGATTGATTAACTCGATGATTCTTACGATTACCGAGCGCCGAGACGGCACCATTCTTGCAGGTACCGACGGTGACGGTATAGCGGTTCTTAAGGACGGCGAAGTCATCGACATGCTTACTCGCGACGACGGACTCAGCAGCGGCGTAATTCTTCGAACCGTTAAAGATCCCAAGTCCGACGGCGTTTTCATAGTCACCAGTAACAGCCTATGTTATCTGGACGCTGACGGCACCATTACCGTGCTTGACAAGTTCCCTTATTTTAACAACTACGACATCTGGGCCAAGGACAAAGAAACCTTCTTTGTAATGTCGAGTGCAGGTATCTACGTGGTAGAGCGCGACGAACTCGTGGCAGGCGGCGAAATCGCCTGGGAACTCTTAGATTCAAGACGAGGCTTAGGTACATCACTTACCGCCAATTCCTGGAACTGCTACAACGGGAGCGGAGAGCTGTTCTTATCCTGCGACACGGGCGTTTATGTCATCGATATTGACAAGTACAACAGCGATGTCCGTTCCTACAGAATGCAGCTTGCTTCCGTTAAGATGGACGGCGTGAGTCAGCCTATAGCCCGTATGGGCGTCATCACGGTGGGTGAGGGTGTCGACAGAGTGGAACTTGCTCCCGAGATTCTAAACTACACCATTCAGGAGCCCAATGTCGGCTACTTCCTCGAAGGCTATGACAAGCAATGGACCATCGTGCCCCAGAACAGTCTTAACAATATTATTTACAACGACCTTCCCGCGGGAGACTACACTTTCCGCTTGGCAATCTTTGACAGCGCCGGCACCAGAGTACTTGAGGAGCGCAAATTTGAGATGACCAAAGAAGGCGAGTTCTACGAAAGAAAGGGCTTCGTAAGATACGTATTTATTCTTTCGGCGCTGTTCTTAATCTGGTGCACCTGGCTGATAGTTCAGCGTCAGATAAACAGACAGCAGATTAAGTTAAACATGGCCAACGAAACCGTTATGGCCATAGCAAAAGCAGTCGATGCCAAGGACGTGCGCACCAGTCAGCACTCCATGCGTGTAGCCGAGTATTCTGTACTCATTGCCAAAGAAATGAACTGCTTTAAGTGGTGGAAGAAGAGCAAAGAGCTCGCAAGTCTTAAAAAGGCAGCGCAGATGCACGATATCGGTAAGATTGGTGTGCCCGACAGCGTGCTTAATAAAGTGGGGAGACTCGACGACAACGAATATGCGAAGATGAAGTCCCACGTTGTGGCGGGCGGTGATATTCTTAAAGACTTTACGCTTGTATCCCACGTTGTGGACGGCACCAGATACCATCATGAGAGATATGACGGCAAGGGATACCCTGACGGCTTAAAAGGCAAAGAAATTCCTCTGTTCGGACGTATAATAAGCGTTGCGGATGCTTTTGACGCCATGACATCGAACCGTGTGTACAGAAATCACATGGACACCGATTACGTTATGAACGAAATGAAGCGCGGACGCGGCACCCAGTTCGATCCGGACGCACTTGACGCATTCCTAAGGCTCGTGGACAAAGGCGTTATCGACCTTGAAAAGATATATGCTCAAAAGAGCGAGGAAATCAGAAATTCTCAGGGCGAACAGTCCGAAGAACTTACGAGGCGAGTGGAGGAAGACAAGAAGATTCAGGAAGCGGAGATGCGCAAAGCCGAGTCCGGCGCCGAAGAGAAAGGGGGTAAAGCATGAAACGTATATATATCGCAACAGCCTTGACATGTTCGGTTATATTGGCTTTGCTCATTGTTGGATTCAGAATGCTTAACCTTTCCGGCGAAAGAGAATCTCTGAAGGTAGGCTTTGTCTACGACAACGATGAAAGCACATCTTACACTTATAATTTTTCGCTTGCCAAAGACGCTCTTGAGAAAAAGTACGGAGAACGTGTAGAAATTGAGACCTGCAGTAACGTACTGGACGATGAGATAGAAGAACCGTTACGAGCGCTGGCTGAAGATGGCTGCGACATAATTTTTTTTAGCGGCTACAGTGAGCTTGTAAGACAACTTGCTCCGGATTACCCCAATGTCCAGTTCTGTCAGACATCTTACACGGACATGTACAATCAGGAGGTGCCCGCGAACTATCATACATTTAAGGGTGAAGCTTATCAGGGAAGATATATAAGCGGAATCGTAGCCGGCTTAAAACTCAAGCAGATGATTGAGGAAGGTACCATTACCGAAGACGAAGCGGTAGTAGGTTTTGTAGCGGCATTTCCCACTTCGGAACTGATATCCGGCTACACCGCATTCCTCTTAGGCGTCCGCTCTCAGGTACCGCAGGCTGTGATGCGTGTTGTCTATACCGAGACCTGGAGCAGCTACGCTCAGGAAAAGAAAGCGACCGAGCGACTCATTGATGAAGGCTGCATTATCATCACACAGCACACCGATACCATCGCCCCGGCTGTGGCATGCGAAGAAGCTTCGGCGGAAAAAGAAGTATACTTTATCAGTTACAACAACAGCATGTCGGAAGTGGCGCCCTGTACGTCAATCGTAACCGCCAGAATCTGCTGGGAACCTTACGTCCTCGGCGCGGTGGATGCCATGTTTAAGAATAAGTCAATCGAATCTACGGTTAACGGAACCGTTCGCGGAACGGATTCTTTTGCCGGCTTCGAAAAAGGCTGGATAGAGATGTTAGACTTAAACCTTCAGATAGCGGCGCCGGGAACACAGGAAGCCATCGATGCGGCAATAGCCAAGTTCAAGCAGGTTAAGCGAGGCAAAGTTGATTTTGTTTTTAAAGGAGATTACGTAGGCGTTAACTACAACGATCCTTCCGACACGATAGATTTAAAAGCAGGATACGTGGAGAACGAAAACACTTCGTATCCGAAGTTTGGGTACATTCTTAAGGATATTATTATCATTGAGGAATAAAGAGCGTGGCTAAGATTAAGGGACAGCACCGAAAAAGTGCTGTCCTTTTGCATTGCCGCAGAAAAATAAAATAATATATTTCGCCCCTGCAATACTATATTCTCGTGAGAATCTACGCTATAATAGCATCATAAGTTGAAACGACCTATTAAGGAGGTACATATGGGAGTTTTTTCAAAAGTACACAGATACAGAGAAGGGGGCTAGGACGTTAACGTTTTCAATGCCGAAACTTACGGCAGACCCGTTAGATCGCTCTTTACCAGCACCAAGGTGTTTTCCCTGCATCATCACATAGATATAACCGATGAAAGCGGAAACGTGGTGTATCAGGCGCAGTCAAAGATGATTTCACTTCATGATAAGACGGATGTCTACAGAGCAGACGGTGAGTTTGTAGCCCATATAGAGAGAAAGTTTTTCACGCTTCATGAAAGACATTACGTTACCATGAGCGACGGAATGCGTTTTGAACTTTCCAACGAAATTATGCATATCATCAAGGACATCACGAATATCGTGGGACTCGGCTGGCAGTTAAGAGGTAACCTCTTGGGCCTTAATTTCGAGCTTCTTGATGAAGAGGGCAGAGTGATTGCGGTAATCGGTCAGAAGATGTTTTCCATCCATGACAAGTACTGCATCGATATTTATCAGGAAGAGCACGAGGAGACGGTTGTAGCGATACTCGTAACGCTTCAGCATATGATGCGAGACAGAGCGGCGGCAGCTTCGGGCGGCAGCGGCGGCGGATCGTCATCGGGCGGCTGATAAGTAAGCGTAATAGAGAATAGTCGGGGCGGCATGGAAACATGCCGCCTTAATTAAGCTTTAAGGAAATTCAACTTGTTCCCGCCACATCTAAATGCTAAAATGTTAGTGGCTTAAGGCTAAGATAAGCTTACTTGCAAGGAGAACCCGATGCAGATTAACATACAGAAGTTAAAACGTGTTTCTTTATATACTTTGATTTTCTGGGTAATCACCCACGGATACAGATTCACCAATAACCTTTATACCGGCGATACAATGTGCAACGTCTTCCAGGATGACATTATGTGGCAGAGATCCCTGGGCAGATTTATGCAGCCTCTTACCATGGTTTTCAGAGGCACTATTGTGGCACCTTGGTTACTGTTCGGACTGTCGATAGTTCTTTTTTCGCTGTCGACTTACCTTATTACCGAGATGCTCGGAATTGAGAAGCCGCTGCTTCTTTTTATTACTTGCGGTGTGTTTACGTGTAACTCGACGATACTGTGCGCCAATGCGGTGTATACGCCTTGGATAGATATTTACGGAACGTCGCTTTTGCTTGTGACACTCGGCGTGTGGCTGTTTCTTAAGGACAAGTGGTGGGGATATCTTGCGGGAATCGTGTGTTTTATCTGCGCCATGGGATTCTATCAGTCGTATATAGATGTTGCTTTTGCACTGTTCTTTATCATCGTAATAGGCGATTTGGCGCGCGGCGACAAGGTCGGCAAGGTTCTTGTTAAGGTCGGTAAGATAGCCGGCGGATTGCTGATTGCAGGTGTAGGTTATTATGCGACTTACAAGCTGATTATAAAGGTGCACCACGTTATGGAGGCTGTCAGCTATAACAGTCTTGCGGGCGTGGGTGACTTTGAGGGTACATCAATTCTGTCGCTTGTCGGTGGAGCTTATAAGGAATTCTTTAACTTCCTGGTAAATCAGGAGACTTTTGTGTCCACGTATCTTCTCGGAATTCAGGTGAGCAGATTCTGGGGCGTTTTGGTTACCTTGTGCGTGTGGATTACCATAATCTTTATACTCGCGGCGCTCTTTGTGATTAACCGTAAGAATAAAACGTCGGTTATCAATGTGTTGCTTCAGGCGGCGTGCATACTTCTTTTTCCGCTTGCGGCCAATTTTGTGTATGTTATTACCAAGGGATTTGAGTATGAGCTTATGGTGTTCTCGTTCCTGTTCGTATTCGTGGGGCTGATTGTGCTTGTTGAGAAATTGCCTCGTGAGAGTAAGGGTGCGGAACGTAAGCAGTTGCTTCTTTTGGTTCCGATAGTTGTCATGATCTGGAACAATATAGTATTCAGCAATCAGAACTATTTTAAAATCGATATGCAGAATGAAGCGGCGCTGTCGATGGCCACGAGAATAGTGAATGATGTCGAGAATTTTGAGGATTATGAGCCCGGTAAGACGCCTGTTGAGATAATCGGTTTCATGCCTTATTCAAGCAGCATCAATGATGTGCCTTATATCAGAGAGCTTTACGTACACGGAAATTATAAGTCGGTGTTTACTTATCTTAATTCGCTTTCTTTCTACATCAATAATTATCTGGCTGTGGACATGAATATTGTGCGTTGCGATGAGGATAGCGAATATACTGCGGATATGCCGGTATATCCCGCTAAAGGCTCAATGCGTTACATAGACGGAAAGCTGGTCATAAAGATTTCTGAGCCGAGCGGAAACTGATAAGACCACGCAATGGTGTGAATAGTTATGAGAATGATGGGAGTCGGGGATGATACTATTGCCCGGCTCTTTCTTTGGATAAAATTTAGATTTTGTTCTTTGAAAAAGTCGCAAAAAAGTGTTAGAGTTAAGGCACACAGAGGGAAGAGGTGTTAAGGCACCTATGGGTTGATAACTGTATGATAGGAGGTTTTACCTATGAAAAGGTTGATTACGTCAATCCTTATGATTGGGATAATGATTTTGTCACTGAGTGCTTGCGGGGCGGCAGCTCCGGCACCCGTGAGTGCATCGCCTGAGCCGGTTGCAAGTGTTGAAGGTGAGCCAAGCGATGTGTCGAAGAATTTTTCTTTTACGCCTGTAGACGATGACAGCAAGGCTTCCGCGATTGCTTCCACGGAGAAAGAAATCGAAGGGAAGATCGAAGACGGCACCAAGGTAGAGTACGGCGACCTTGACGGAGACGGCACCGTTGAGTACTCCATAGATTATCTTGTGGAAGACGGCGATATTATCACAGGCAAGACAGAAGTGTATTTTAACAATGAGCTGATTCACACGGTGAACGATGAGCTTCCGATTGACTCGGGAATGCTTGTATATGCCGATTACGACGGTGACGGCGCGAATGAGCTGTTGTTCGTATATTATCCGCATGTAAATTCGATGCCTCTTGATGAGTACGTAGTGCTCAAGGAAAAGAACGGGCTCTGGTACGAGATGGAAGTGCCGGAGGATGCGAACGGCTCCAACAGATTCCCTGTGCATGTTAAGTATGGCGACGAGCCCTGCACGCTTAAGATTACCTGTGACGGGTTCGACAAGGTTATAGATTACGACGCCAGGGCTCACTATGAGGCAGCGGTTAAAGAGCTTACCGAAAGTGGCGGCAATGAGGAATTCAAGGCAGAGTTCGAGCGTGTTCTTGCGGGCGAAGGCTTTGTTAAGGGCGCCGACTACGGTATGGTAATGCCCTGGGGCATCTGGCAGGTTGAAGCAGTTACCGTTAACGATGAGCCCTGCATCAGAGCGCTTCACGGACTTGCGGGCGCGCAGCTTGAGCGTTACGATGTTCTCGGCAGTCTGTACATTTACTTTAGGTTCGATGCCAAAGGCAGAGTTAAGATAGTTGATATGGAGTTCTACGACGATTTGAGCGGAGGAATTCCCGAATAGGATGGTATTAATCGATGGAACTGTGGGATTTGTATGATATTAATCTAAAGCCTCTCGGTAAGACCTGGGAGCGTAAAAAGGGCAAGAACCACGATATCCCCGACGGCGAGTATCATATCGTGTGCGATTTACTGATTCGCCATGCGGACGGAGATTTCCTTCTTACCCGCAGGGACTTAAGTAAAGATATCGCGCCCGGCATGTGGGAAGCAAGCGCCGGCGGAAGCGCCCTTACGGGTGAGACTGCCGAGGAAGCGGCTTATCGCGAGATGCTTGAAGAGACAGGTCTTAAGGCTGACAGACTCGAGTTCGTGGGCACTACGGTGTCTGAGTGGTCGCATTCCATTTTCTTTAGCTACGTGGCATATGTAAGCGGTGACAAGGATGCGGTGGTACTTCAGGAGGGCGAGACCATTGAATATAAGTGGGTCGACCTTGACGGCTTCTTTAAGTTCCTTGATGAGGACGATGCGCTTAAGGGGCACAATGAGCGGTACCGCAAATATATTGATACATTGAGATAGTTAAGAGTGAAGCACTTCTGCTGTGGCGGAGGTGCTTTTTTTTGACAGGTTTATGATTCCCGGTACTTGACAAGCTTGGTTTATTCGAATAAACTAAAACTGTGGTTTACAAGGATAAACCAAAAGGAGATATTGATATGGCTGATTTGGAACTTGGCGCAGTCCAGGAGCGTTTTGCGGATATTGTGTGGGAGCATGAGCCGATAGCTTCGGGCGAGCTTGTAAAGATATGTGAGAAAGAACTTGAGTGGAAGAAGCCCACGACCTACACGGTGCTTCGTAAGCTCTGCGAGAAGGGGATACTTCAGAATGTTGACGGCGTGGTGTCGTCTCTGATCGCGCGCGACGACTATTACTCGGGCAAGAGTGAGCAGGTGATTGAGGAGTCCTTTGACGGTTCGCTTCCTGCTTTTATTGCGGCATTCACTTCGAGAAAGAAGCTGTCCGAGAGCGAAGTTGAAGAGATTCAGAGGATGATAGATACCTTCAGGAGGGGTTAACTATGGGAGAGGTATTCCTGAAAGCGGTTAATTTAAGTATAGCGGCGAGCTGGGTTATAGTTGCGGTTATAGTGCTGCGTTTTCTTTTGAAAAAAGCACCCAGGTGGATTCAATGCGTGCTCTGGAGCCTTGTGGCAATAAGGCTTATATGCCCCGTGCTTCCGCAATCCAAGTTAAGTGTTGTTCCAAGTGAAGCGGTGTTTCCTGTAGAAAAAATCTACAGCGCAGACGAGCAGACAGCGAATAATCCGCACAATTGGGAGATTAACACGGGGGTTGCCCGGGTCGATAACGGGCAGGGAGCAATTTTGCAGGATGTAAGCACGGGACCTGTGTTAAGAAGCAATCTGGAAATACTCGGATGGGTCTGGTGCGCAGGCATGGGCGTGATGCTTATGTATGCGTTCATCACCTATGCCGGACTTAGAAAGAACGTGAGCGCATCGGTTAGTGCCGAGGGCAATGTCATGGTATGTGACGACATTGAATCTCCGTTTATTTTAGGAATCGTGCGCCCTAAGATTTATATTCCTTCGGATATGCCGAGGGAGACATATACACAGGTGCTTGCGCATGAGAGAGCGCATCTGGCACGCAAGGATCACTGGTGGAAGCCGTTAGGATTTCTTTTGCTGACGGTGTATTGGTTCAATCCGCTGTGCTGGGCGGCGTATATACTGCTGTGTCGTGATATAGAGCTTGCGTGTGATGAGAAGGTCATCCGCGATATGGATACGGCTGATAAGGCTGCATATTCGCAAGCACTTCTCGATTGCAGTGTGAACAGAGCGAGGGTTGCGGCGTGCCCGCTTGCTTTTGGCGAGGTAGGTGTCAAAGAACGCGTCAAGAGCGTTCTTAACTACAAGAAACCCGCATTCTGGGTAATCGTGTGCGCTGTGGTGGCGTGTGTGGTCGTAGCGGTGTGCTTCCTTACGAACAGGAAGAGCGATGAGCCGGATGAGCAGGTAACGGAAGAAGTAAAGGTCGAAGAAGAAGTAGGGCAGGAGCTCACGGCAGAGGAATCGGTGGACAGCGGCTTTATTTCACACCTGGTAGATGTTTCATACGATCCGAATGCCACCAACCACATGGATGAAGGCGCGCATTACATATTTGAAATAGATAATGACGGTGAGAGCCGCAAGCCCGGGTACCTCATTGCCGAATACGAGGAGCTTGAGGGGCTCGACCGTTCGAGCGAGGAAGCCTACTGTCGTTCTTTTGCCGAGAAATATGCACCGGAGCTGTTGCCATTCTACGACTCTGCGACCAAGACGGCAGAAGACGAAGTATATATTGTCGAGATGGTCACGGACAAGTGCATAGTCGGGCTGATTACCTACGCCGACTGTGACTTCATGCGGGTTAAGATTGAACCGCTTGATGCCCCGTTTTATGACCAATTGAGTGAATTGCCCGGAGCTGTTTACGTGTGGGAAAAAGAAGGCTTCGGCAGCCCTTTCTACATCACGCTTAACAGTGACGGTACATTTCAGTATTATGTCGGCGCGTTCAGCAGTCACATAGGTATGGGCAGGTGGAACAAGGACGATTCGGTGCTTACCCTTACGGAAGATGAAAAGCAGACAGGCTACGCGGCTACATTTACTTTTGAAATTAAGGATGACAATCTGATCTTTGTGCAAAAGAAATCCGCTGCATTTGGCGGGGTCACTGTAGAAGACGGCGACAAGTTTAAACGCTTAAAGAGTAGCACGGAGGCATCGGGAGAGAAGAGTTTTCGCTGGGCATATCCTTTTTACGAGTGGCCGCTTGATGAGGGCGAAACGGAAAAAGTGCTTAACGCCTGCAACTTTGACATAACACACGACGGCAAGAAAGACACCATAATCCTTACGAGCATTGAGCCTGAAGCTGTAGGTGGCGTAGACCGCAGCCCGGGCGACTGGGGACAAGTCAAAGTATATGACGGCACAGCTACCGCCGGCGATGGCTCCACACCTTTCTGGGGCTTAGACTGGGCAACGGCCCACACGGGAAACATTCAGTGTTTCGAAACAACAGTTGACGGCCTCGACTACATCGTAGTCACAAGCCTCTGGGTCGGCCAGGGATTCGGAGACTACATGTACGATGTTCTATATTGGGACAACGGAGCCGCCTGCGTAGTCGATACCAAGGAGTATTCTTTTGAACTCGATAAAGAATACGACCTCACCGACTTCTACGACAGCCTCTACAATTGGATTAATTCAAAGTCAGTCCTCATCGTGGCCTCGGACTGTGATATCTATCCGCACGTAATGTACTCATCCGACGGTAACACGGTCAATCCCGACGAGTTTTACTCACGGCGAAAGAAACTCTATGACTGATATAATATACGCTTTTAAAAGGCACTTCTGTGTAGACAGGAGTGCTTTTTTAAGTGCTTCTTTAGAAATGCGCTAGCAAATACTTAAGAAATGTGCACTAAAATGTAAGACGTAAGCTGACAATTCGGGCCAAAGAAAGGAGAAAGATACAATGACATACGCGATAGGCGAACCGTTGTCTGCATATGCAGATTTGTTTAAAGGATTTGGATGGATTAATATATTTGGAATTATAATTGATGTGCTTCTTTTGATTCCATTAATTATATTTGCCGTAAAGTTTAAGAGCAGAAAGCACGGCCCTGTCCCTAAGTGTTTCTCTATAGGCGAAAAGATTTTCATATTTATCTGCCTTGTGCTTATGGTATGGAATCTGGGACTTGAAGAGTATGCGTTTAAGTTTGATATATACTTTGAACTATATTTCATATGCAATTTAATTCTGCTGATTACTTACTATGTCATATGGATTTCCTTCTTTTTCAAGCCTAAGGCCTGGAAGCGAATTGCCACTGCATGTATAATGATGTTTGTTTTCCTGTTCTCTGCACTCTGGCTGGACCACAAGGTTCTTAATTGCTTTGTAGCGCTGATGGGTGTAACCCACGTCTTCGTGGCGGCGCAGGATAAGTACGAATAATATGCTGAAATAAGAGACTTTTCTACGATACCCTGCATTTTTATGCAGGGTATTCTATTATATCGGCATTGACAATATGGCATATATGCCATACAATAGACTTATATCCGGGAAGATACGAAATATTTGAATGTTTAGGCTTATTTTTTATGAAACGGAGAAAGGGAAGCGCCCTGCAGAAGAGTTCTTGCTTTCCCTTAATCCGAAGATGCGAGCCAAGATGACCGGGCTTATCGGCATATTAGGCGAAAAAGGCAATGAACTCAGAATGCCATATAGCGAATATTTGGGAGATGGTATTTTTGAACTTCGTTGCATTCAAGGCTCCGACATAACGAGAGTGCTCTATTTCTTTTACGTCGGACGAACTATCATACTTACAGGCGGATTCGTTAAGAAGCAACAGAAGACGCCTAAGAGCGAGTTAAGACTCGCTAAGCTTCGCATGAAAGATTTTTTGAAAAGGTATGGTGACAACAATGAAGACATTTAAAGAGTTTGTAGACGAACAGTTAAAAGATCCTGAATTCGCAGCGGAGTATGATGCGATTCAGCCTGAGATGGATGTCATAAGAGCCATTGTTGATGCCAGAACATCTCAGAACATGACGCAGAAAGAACTGGCGGAGAAGACAGGTATCAATCAGGCTGATATCAGTAAGCTTGAGAACGGAACCAGAAATCCTTCGTTAAAGCTTTTGAAACGATTGGCAGCAGGGATGGATATGGTACTCAGGATTGAGTTTGTACCCAAGAAAAATCTGTAAATCATTGCTCAATCAGTCTTGACAAAAGAAACCTGTTGGCTTATATTTCTATCAACAAGAAGCAAGGGCGCTTCGACTATGGTCGAAGTGCCTTTTTTTGCGCGATAAAACTATCAAGTGCAACAAATGGTGACTCTTATGAAACTCGAATTCGTCAAAATGGAAGGCTGCGGCAACGACTACGTGTACGTAGATTGTGTAGGTGGTCAGCCTTATATCCCCGATAAAAGCAAACTTGCAAGGAGCATAAGCGACAGACATTTCGGTGTCGGCGGCGACGGACTGATTTTTGTAAATAAGTCGGATATCGCCGATTTTGAGATGGAGATGTACAACGCCGACGGCTCCAGAGGCGAAATGTGCGGTAACGGCATCAGGTGCGTGGCTAAGCTTGTGTACGACAGAGGCTATGCGACGGACGAAAAATTCACCATCGAGAGCATGGGTGCAGTTAAGTACATTACGGTTACGGCCGAGAACGGAAAGGCTGTAGAAATCTCCGTGGACATGGGCGAACCCATCTTAGAGCCCGAACAGATTCCTGCGAAGCTTCCGGGAAAAGCCGCCAAGGCTGTTAAAGTTCCTATAACCACAGCCGATCTTTATGCCGAGTTCACAGGAGTTTCCATGGGCAACCCTCATGCCGTAATATTTATGGATTCTGTGAAGGGCTACGGCGGAAAGCTTGCCAACATGCCTCTTGAGTCCTTTGGCCCCGAGTTTGAAAATCATAAATTCTTTCCTGCAAGAGTAAATACAGAGTTTGTGGAGGTTACAGACCGCCGCAACGTTAACATGCGCGTCTGGGAGCGCGGTACGGGCGAGACGCTGGCCTGCGGTACCGGATGTTGCGCGACCTGCGTCGCGGGCGTGCTCACCGGCAAGACCGACAGAGAGGTAACCGTTCACGTGCGTGGCGGCGACCTTAAGATACATTGGAACGAAGCTGACAATCACATATATATGACAGGCCCGGCACGCGAGGTGTTCACGGGCTGTACCTGCGTATAAAGGAGTATGGGTATGAAGATCAACAAAGACTATCTGAATTTATCTGAGAACTATCTTTTTTCCGAGATAGCTTCGCGTGTTAAGAAATACAGCGCCGAGCACCCGGACAAAGAAATCATACGCCTCGGCATAGGCGACGTTACTAAGCCCCTTGCCACACCCATCATGGATGCGCTTGAAAAGGCTGTATTCGAGATGGGCAAGAAAGAAACCTTCAGAGGCTATGCCCCCGACAGAGGCTACGAGTTCCTTCGTAATGCCATAGCTGAAGTTGATTACATTAAGCGCGGCTGCGACATAAGCCCCGACGAAATTTTCGTATCCGACGGCGCCAAGAGCGACTGCGGCAACATTCAGGAAATCTTTGATAAGGACAACGTAGTGGCTGTAACCGACCCCGTATACCCCGTATACGCGGACACCAACGTCATGGCCGGCCGCAAGATAGTCTACATGCCCTGCACCAAGGACAACGGCTTTGTGCCCGAGCTTCCCGCAGAGAAGGTCGACATCCTATACCTTTGCTTTCCCAACAACCCCACAGGCGCAGTAATTACCAAAGAAAACTTACAGGAGTTCGTTGACTACGCGCGAAAGAACGACTCTGTAATCATATACGACGCAGCTTACGAGGCTTACATCACAGAGCAAGACATCCCTCACTCCATATATGAGTGCGAAGGCGCGAGAGAAGTGGCTATCGAGCTTCATTCTTTTTCCAAGAACGCAGGCTTCACGGGCTTAAGACTCGGATACGCAGTAGTTCCCAAGGCTCTGGTCAAAGAAGGCGTATCCCTCAATTCACTCTGGGCAAGACGCCACGCCACCAAGTATAACGGCGCTCCCTACATCGTGCAGAGAGCCGGCGAAGCGGTTTACAGCATGGAAGGAATGAAAGCTGTACAAAAACAGGTGCAAGAATACATGGAAAATGCTACACTAATAAGAAACGCGCTCACCGATATGGGCTACGAGGTCTACGGAGGAGTTAACGCGCCTTACATCTGGCTTAAAGTGCCGGGTGAAATGGGCAGCTGGGAGTTCTTTGACCTCTTACTTAACAAGGCCAATGTAGTAGGCACTCCGGGCGAAGGCTTCGGAAAGTGCGGCGAAGGGTACTTCCGACTCACGGCTTTCGGTGACAAGAACGATACTATACGCGCGATGCAGAGGCTTAAGGAGTTATAAATGGCAGAGAGACTACGTAAAAAACTTGTGCTCGAGGACGGCAGCGTATTCGAAGGACTTTCCTTTGGCGCTACCGAAGATAAGCTTTCGGAGCTTGTCTTTAACACTTCGATGGTAGGTTATCAGGAGATTCTGTCGGACCCTTCTTACACGGATCAGGCAGTGGTAATGACCTTCCCATCCATCGGTAATTACGGAATTAATGACGCGGACTTTGAATCGAAACGTCCCGGCATGAATGCGATGATTGTAAGGGATTACAGCGAGTCCCCCAATCACTGCGAGTGTACCGAACCCTTAGAGGAGACCATGAAACGCTACAATATATCCGGTCTTATGGGAATCGACACCAGAGCACTAACTCGTATAATCAGAGAAAAAGGAAGCTTAAAATCGCTAATAACAGACGTTTCAACATCCGAAGAAGAGTGCATGAAACGCCTTAAAGACTTCACCTATCGCAGGGACGCAATCACTCGTGCTTCCCGCACCAAAAGGGAGATTTGTCCCGCAGAGACCACCAAATATCGCGTGGTAGCCATCGACTGCGGTATGAAAATGAATATAGTAAATTGCTTAAACCGTCTCGGTGTCAGCGTTACCGTGGTACCCTACAACATGAGTGCCTCGGATATCGTCGCTCTTCACCCGGACGGAATCTTTGTGTCTAACGGTCCCGGCGACCCTACTGATGCAAGAGAAACCATAGAGACTATAAGGGAACTTCGCGGCAAGTATCCCATCTTCGGAATCTGCCTCGGCCATCAGATTATTTCCCTTGCCTACGGCGCCAAGACTTACAAGCTTAAGTTCGGCCACAGAGGCGGCAATCACCCGGTTAAGAACTTAGAGACCGGCAAGATCGAGATAACTTCTCAGAACCACTCTTACGCGGTTGACGAAGAGAGCCTTAAACAGACCGACCTCAAGGCAACTCACATGAATCTGCTCGACAACACCATCGAGGGTGTTGAGTGCGAAAAGGACAAGGTTTTCGGCGTGCAGTACCACCCCGAAAGCAAGCCCGGTCCCAACGACAGCAGATACCTCTTTGACAAATTTATAAAGAACATGGAGGATGCTAAAAATGCCTAAGCGAACGGATATTAAGAAAATACTTGTAATCGGCTCGGGCCCCATCGTAATCGGCCAGGCGGCTGAATTTGACTACGCAGGCACCCAGGGCTGTCTTGCGCTCAAAGAAGAAGGCTACGAAGTAGTCCTCTGTAACTCCAACCCCGCTACCATCATGACCGACAGCTCCATCGCCGACAAGGTTTATATGGAGCCCCTTAACGTTGAATATCTTGCCAAGATTATAAGACGCGAGCGCCCCGACGCACTCCTTGCGGGACTCGGCGGTCAGACCGGTCTTAACCTTACCATGGAGCTTGTAAACGAAGGCGTGTTAAAAGAATGCGGCTGTATCCTCCTTGGTACCAAGAAATCAAGCATAGAGCTCTCGGAAGATCGCGAGCTCTTTAAGAATATGTGCGAAGAAATCGGCGAGCCCGTCATCAACTCCGAGATTGTAAGAACCATGGAAGAGGGCATGAAAGCAGCGGAAGACATAGGCTTCCCGCTTGTTGTGCGCCCTGCTTTTACCCTCGGCGGTACCGGCGGCGGCTTTGCTTACAACATGGAAGAGTACGAGGTGATTCTTAAGAATGCACTTTCTTTGTCCCCCGTGAGTGAAGCTCTTATCGAGAAGAGTGTTAAGGGTTACAAAGAAATCGAGTACGAAGTAATCCGCGACGCCGACGACAACGCTATCGTAGTCTGCAACATGGAGAACATCGACCCTGTCGGAATTCACACCGGCGACTCGGTGGTAGTGTGCCCGTCACTGACGCTTACCAACAGAGACTACCAGATGCTTCGCGACAGCGCTTTGAAGATTATTCGTCGCTTGGAGATTGAAGGCGGCTGTAACGTTCAGTTCGCGCTTGACCCCAAGTCCAAGGACTATTATGTAATCGAGGTTAATCCCCGAGTATCACGTTCCTCCGCACTTGCGTCCAAGGCCAGCGGTTACCCCATCGCGAGGGTTTCTGCCAAGATTGCGGTTGGACTTACACTTCCCGAAATCAGACTTGCCAATACCCCCGCATGCTTCGAGCCCGCGCTTGACTACGTGATTACGAAGATGCCGAGGTTCCCCTTCGATAAGTTCAAGGACGCGAACCCCTCGCTCAATACCCAGATGAAGGCTACCGGCGAGGTTATGGCAGTGGGCCGTACCTTTGAGGAGAGCTTCCTTAAGGCAATCCGTTCGCTTGAGACGGGACATGACTATTTAGACGACTCAAAGTTTGACGAAAGAACAACGGGCGACATTTTAGAGTTCATCAAAGAAGGTACCGATACCAGAATCTACGCAATTGCCGAGCTTTTAAGGCGCGGAGTGACATCCGAAGAGATTGCTGCGGTTACCGGTATGGACAGATTCTTTATAGACAGATTCAAGCTTATTACCGACGAAGAAGTGAAGCTTCGCAAGAACCGCGGCGATGTGGCTGCATTGCTTGAAGCTAAGCGTATGGGCTTCCCTGACTCAGAGATAGCAAGGCAGTGGGACGAGCCTGTGAGTTACGTGGAAGAGCTTCGTAAGCGCGAGGGCATCACTCCCGTGTTTAAAATGATTGACTCCTGCGCATCGGAGTTTAAGAGCTATATTCCTTACTTTTACTCGACTTATGAGCGCGAGAACGAAGCAATTGTAGAGAATCGTAAGAAGATAGTCGTACTCGGCTCAGGCCCCATCAGAATCGGCCAGGGTGTTGAGTTTGACTACTCGACGGTTCATGCGGTTAAGACAATTAAGAGCCTTGGTTATGAGGCGATTATTATCAATAACAACCCGGAGACTGTATCCACAGACTACACTACTGCGGACAAGCTTTATTTTGAGCCCCTCTGCACCGAGAATGTTATGAATATCATCGACATGGAGCAGCCCGACGGTGTAATCGTGTCTCTCGGTGGTCAGACAGCCATCAACCTTGCAGCGTCACTCCACGAGAAAGGCGTAACGCTTATAGGTACAGGCGTTGAGGCTATCGATAAGGCAGAAGACAGAGATTTATTTGAGAAGCTTCTTGATGAGCTTAAGATTCCGAAGCCCGAAGGATATGTATCTTCAAGTATCGAAGAGGGTATCAAGATTGCCGAGAAGATCGGTTATCCGGTGCTCGTAAGACCTTCTTTTGTCCTCGGCGGACGTGCTATGCAGATAGTATCTAAGCCCTCGGAGATGGAGAACTACCTTAAGAACGCCGCGGAAGTTGATGAGGACAGACCTGTTCTTGTGGATAAATACATCATGGGTAAGGAGCTTGAAGTCGACGCAATCTGCGACGGCGAAGAGGTTTTCGTGCCCGGTATCATGGAGCTTGTAGAGCGTACCGGTATTCACTCAGGCGACTCCATAAGCGTATACCCGCCCTTTACCGTATCGGATAAGGTCAAAGAAACCATTTTGGATTACACGAAACGCTTAGGCCTCGGTATAGGCATCGTGGGCCTTTTCAACATACAGTTTATTGTGGACGAATCGGACAACGTTTATATCATCGAGGTTAACCCGAGATCTTCACGAAGCGTGCCCTTTATTTCCAAGGCCACAGGCATCATGCTTGCGGATATTGCCACCAAGGTTATGTTGGGACAGAGCTTAAAAGAACAGGGTATCACCGAGGATCTTCCGAAATCTGACAGATACTACGTTAAGGTGCCCGCATTCTCGTTCTTAAAGCTTAAGGGCATGGATTCGTATCTCTCGCCCGAGATGAAGTCTACAGGTGAGGCTATCGGTTATGATGCGAAGCTCCACAGAGCCATGTACAAGGCACTCACGGCTTCGGGCGTTAAGATTCGCACTCACGGTACGGTTATCGTATCCCTGGCTGACGAAGACAAGATTGAGGCAATGCCTTTAATTAAGCGATTCTACGACTTAGGCTTTAATATCGAGGCTACTTCGCTTACGGGTAAGTACTTATCCGACTACGGTATTAAGAACAGAATCCGTAAGAAATTAAGCGAAGGCAGTACCGAGATTCTCGAAGCCATCAAGGCAGGCGGCGTAAGCTACGTAATCAATACGCGTGCTATCCTTTCGGGCGTTCACTACGAGGACGGTGCGGCCATCAGACGTTGCGCGACCGAGAATAATGTGACGATGTTCACTTCACTTGATACCTTAAGAGTTGTGCTCGACGTGCTTGAAGAGCAGGACATGGGGGTTTCGACAATTAATGCATAGTATGGAGGACGGGTTCGGTATGGATAAACCCAGAGAGAAATGCGGAGTTTTTGGAATATACACTAAGGATAAAGATGTTGCCAAGGACATTTTCTTTGGCCTCACGGCGCTTCAGCATCGAGGGCAGGAGTCGGCGGGCATGGCGCTGTGCGATACCACCGGCGAGAAGGGCAACATCAGCTTCTACAAGGGCATGGGTCTTGTCAGCGAGGTCTTCAAGGGCGATAAGTTAAACACCCTTCACGGCAACATCGGTGTAGGCCACGTACGTTACTCGACTACCGGCGCCAGCTCCATCGAGAACGCTCAGCCCGTAGTATTCAACTATTCGAAGGGCACTCTGGCCACCGTTCACAACGGTAACATTGCCAATGCCCCTGCGCTCAAAGAAGAGCTTTTAAACGACGGAACCGTCTTCAGAAGCGACACGGACACCGAAGTTCTAGCGCTATTAATAGCCAAAGAACGTGCCCATACACCCACCATCCAGGACGCAGTCAAGAACGTGTCCGGCAAGCTTAAGGGAAGCTTCGCAATCATCATCATGAGCCCGCGTAAGCTTGTGGCAATGCGTGACCCGTTAGGCCTTAAGCCTCTTTGTATCGGCAAGCGCGGCGAAGATTTCGTAATCGCTTCGGAGTCCTGTGCATTGTCTGCTGTTGACGCTGAGTTTGTAAGAGATGTGGAGCCGGGCGAGATTATTACGATTTCCAAGGACGGTATAGCTTCAGACAAGACGCTTGTGGGCGGTAAGCACGCTCATTGCATTTTTGAATATATTTATTTTGCGAGACTGGATTCGGTTATTGACGGCAAGAGCGTGTACGATGCGCGCTTTAAAGCCGGCGAGGAACTCGCCGACGATTATCCCGTGGATGCCGATATCGTGACGGGCGTCCCGGACTCGGGACTCGCCGCAGCCGAAGGCTACTCTTCACGCTCAGGCATTCCCTTCGGCCTTGTGTTCCACAAGAACAGCTACATGGGCCGTACCTTCATTAAGCCTGACAAGAACGAGAGAACCGTCGCTGTTCACCTTAAGCTCAACGTTATCGAGAGCGCGGTTAAGGGTAAGCGTATTGTCATTATCGACGACTCCATCGTACGCGGTACCACCATGGCTAACCTTATCAAGCTTCTCAAGGAGAAAGGTGCCAAGGAAGTCCATGTACGCATCAGCTCACCGCCTTTCCTGTACCCTTGTTTTTACGGTACGGACGTGCCCGACAACTCTCAGCTTATCGCAGGCGGTAACGGTGTCGAGGAGATAAGAAAGCGCATCGGCGCAGACTCTCTTTGCTACGCCAAGGTCGAGAAGTTCGATCGGATGGTCGACAATCTCCCTGTTTGCAAGGCTTGTTTCGACGGAAATTATCCGACTGAAAAATTTTAAAAAAACCTGTTGACAAATGAAACGAACGAGTATATTGTGTACTACATAAAGCAACGGCGCTTTAGGTTAAATACCTGAAGCGCCTTTTTCTTTTGCCAAATATGGCATAAGAGAACCGAGGTGGCGCGGACCCCGGGGCGAAATTCGAAAGGAGAGGACAATGGACAAAAAAATTCCTGAAATTTACGGATCGCTTGTTTTTAACGACAAGGTAATGAGAGACAAGTTGCCTAAGGACATTTACAAGGCATTAAGAAAGACAATTGACAATAACACACATCTTGAACTTGACGTTGCCAACGCTGTTGCGGTTGCCATGAAAGAATGGGCCATCGAACACGGTGCAACACATTTTACACATTGGTTCCAGCCTTTGACCGGATACACAGCCGAGAAGCACGACAGCTTCATTTCCCCCGGCGCTTGCGGAGACATCACAATGGACTTCTCCGGCAAGGAACTTGTTAAGGGCGAGCCCGATGCATCAAGCTTCCCTTCAGGCGGCATCAGAGCTACCTTCGAAGCAAGAGGCTATACAAACTGGGATCCCACATCCCCCGCATTTATCAAGGACGGAACGCTTTGCATCCCCACAGCATTCTGCTCCTACAGCGGTGAAGCACTTGATAAGAAAACACCGCTTCTTCGTTCCATGGAAGCCATCAGCAGAGAGGCCGTTAAGGTTCTTAAGCTTCTCGGACGTGACGACGCTACGGGCGTTACCACAACGGTAGGTCCCGAGCAGGAATACTTCCTTATCGACGAAGAAGATTACAAGAAACGTAAGGACTTAATCTTCACCGGAAGAACACTTCTTGGTGCAATGCCTCCCAAGGGTCAGGAAATGGAAGATCACTACTTCGGAGCATTGAAGCCCAGAGTTTCCGAATACATGCACGAGCTTGACGAAGAGCTTTGGAAACTTGGTATCCCCGCCAAGACCAAGCACAACGAAGTAGCTCCCTGCCAGCATGAGTTAGCTCCTGTATTCGACACTACCAACGTAGCTGTCGACAGAAACCAGCTCACAATGGAAATCATGAAGAAGGTAGCCAAGAAGCACGGTTATGTATGCCTCCTTCACGAGAAGCCTTTCGCAGGCGTAAACGGCTCAGGTAAGCATAATAACTGGTCCATCAGCATGACCGGCGGCGAGAACTTACTCGATCCCGGCAAGACACCTGATGAGAACATTCAGTTCTTAGTATTCTTACTTGCAGTTATCAGCGCAGTTGATGATTATGCAGATTTGTTAAGACTTTCGGTTGCAAGTGCAGGCAACGACCACAGACTCGGAGCCAACGAAGCACCTCCCGCAATCATTTCAATATTCCTTGGCGATGAGCTTACAGCAGTTCTTGATTCTATCGAGAACGATAAGTTATTCGACAAGAAGGGCAAGGTCAGAATGGATATCGGCGCTAAAGTACTTCCCCACTTTACCAAAGATACCACAGACCGTAACAGAACTTCACCGTTTGCTTTTACCGGCAACAAGTTTGAGTTCAGATCTCTTGGCTCCAGCTTCTCAGTAGCAGGTCCCAACACAGTTCTTAACACAGCAGTTGCGGAAGAGTTAAGCAAGTTCTACGAAGAGTTAAAGGATGTTCCGAAGGCTAAGTTCTCCGAAGCGGTTCACGCACTCCTTAAGAAGGCCATAAAGGCTCACAAGCGCGTTATCTTCAACGGAAACGGCTACACCGACGAATGGGTTAAAGAAGCTGAGAAGCGTGGACTTTACAACTTCCGCTCCACTCCCGAAGTTCTTCCGAGGCTCATTGATAAAAAGAACGTGGCTCTCTTTAAGAAACACGGTATCTATTCCGAGACCGAGCTTAAAGCCCGCTACGAGGTAATGCTTGAGAATTACTGCAAGACCCTTCACATCGAGGCTCTTACAATGCAGGATATGGTAGTTAAGCAGTTCCTTCCCGCACTTCTTGAGTACACGGACGAAGTTATCGGTTCCGCACTTTCCAAGAAGACTCTTTCTGACAGCTTAAGCACCAAGACAGAAGAGAAGCAGGCAGAGATTTTAAGCAGCCATTACGAAAAGATTTATGACCTTAACGAGAAGCTTAAAAAGGACGTTGTGAAGGCAGAGAAGATAGCTGATTATCAGAAGCAGGCAACCTTCTATCATGAAACGGTTATTCCGGATATGGAGAAGTTAAGAGCCGTAGCAGACGAAGCAGAACTTCTTATTCCCGACGAGTTCTTGCCTTATCCCACATACGAGCAGATGCTGTTCTATGTATAGACTGAATAGAGAATAAAAACGCAAAGGCGCGTGACCGAGATTGGTTACGCGCCTTTTTGAATTAAAAAAGGAGAAATGAAAAATGAGTGAAGTATTTTCTGTATGGTTCCTGATAGGAGCCGCACTGGTCTTCTGGATGCAGGCCGGATTTGCAATGGTTGAGGCAGGTTTTACAAGAGCTAAGAATACCGGTAACATCCTCATGAAGAACCTCATGGACTTTTGTATCGGAACTGTAGTATTCATACTTATCGGTTTCAGTTTGTTACTTGGCGAAGATATTGTAGGTATCATCGGTAAGCCCGGATTTGATATCTTCTCGGACTACGCTAACTTTGACTGGTCCAACTTCGTATTTAACTTAGTATTCTGTGCTACAACAGCTACCATCGTTTCGGGTGCTATGGCTGAACGTACCAGATTCATTTCCTACTGTGTATACTCGGCTGTTATTTCCGCAGTTATCTACCCCATCGAAGCTCACTGGATCTGGGGCGGCGGCTGGCTTTCAGAGCTTGGCTTCCACGATTTTGCAGGTTCCACCGCAATCCACATGGTTGGTGGTATCGCAGCTTTAATCGGCGCAGCAATCCTTGGTCCCCGTATCGGTAAGTTCGAAAAAGACAAGAACGGCAAGATTGTTAAGGTTAACGCTTTCCCTGGCCACAACCTTCCTATCGGCTGCCTCGGTGTATTCATTCTTTGGCTCGGCTGGTACGGATTCAACGGTGCGGCAGCAACATCAGTTGAACAGCTTGGTTCCATCTTCGTAACCACCACAATTGCTCCCGCAATTGCTACTGTAGTATGTATGATTTTCACATGGATCAAATACGGCAAGCCCGATGTATCTATGTGTTTGAACGCTTCACTTGCAGGTCTTGTAGCTATTACAGCTCCCTGTGACGTAACAGATGCTTTTGGCGCAATCGTTATCGGCGCTGTAGCAGGCCTCCTCGTAGTATTCGGTGTATGGTTCCTTGATTATAAGTTAAGAGTAGATGACCCCGTCGGTGCGGTTGCAGTTCACTGCTTAAACGGTATCTGGGGTACCATCGCTGTAGGTCTTTTCGCTACAACTTCCGCACCCGGCAACGACACCTACACAGGTCTTTTCTACGGCGGCGGATTTAAACTTCTCGGCATCCAGTTCGTAGGTTTCGCAGCCGTTGCAGCATGGACCGCAGTTACAATTACAATCGCTTACTTAATTATCAAAGCAATCTTTGGTTTAAGAGTTTCGGAAGAAGAAGAAATCGTAGGTCTTGACTCAACCGAACATGGTCTCCCTTCAGCATATGCAGGCTTTGCTATCATGGATACTTCAAACACCATGACAATGTCTGTCAACGAAAACACCAGCCTCGGCACTTCCGACTACGAGGAAGCATCACCCGTCGCCAAAGAAGCTGCTGTCAGCGTCGTAAGACCTATTGAACCCGCTACCGGCATTTCAAAGGTTGTAATCATTGCCCGTCTCTCCAAGTACGATGCATTAAAGAAAGCAATGAACGACCTCGGCGTAACCGGTATGACAGTCACCCAGGTTATGGGTTGCGGTATCCAGAAGGGTGCCGGCGAAATGTACAGAGGTGTCGAAATCGACGCAACCTTGCTTCCTAAGGTAAAGGTTGAAGTAGTAGTCAGCAAGATACCTGTTGAAACCGTCATCGAAGCCGCCAAGAAGGCCCTCTACACCGGCCACATCGGCGATGGCAAAATCTTTGTTTACAACGTCTCGAAGGTTGTAAAAATCCGCACCGGCGAAGAAGACTTCGCCGCACTTCAGGACGTCGAATAAATTGTCCCTCTATTACACGAAGCAGGAAAGGCTCAGGCCTTTCCTGTTTTGCTGTTGTGTAGGTAGAGTTCCCGTTCTCGGGACTTTCTTTTGCTAATTTCGGGCGCTTTTCTATACTGTTTCCTTTCTTTTGCCGTCTGGTTATCCCAATAGCAAAAAAATGCAAATTTGGGATAAAAAACAACCCCAATCGCACAAGTTATGTAAACCGATTATCCCAATACGAAAAAAACTTCAAATTGGGATAAAAAAACGGCGAAATCTTATCCCAATTTTTCGTTTTTTTCATATAGGGATAAAGAGTGCTTTTAAGCACTCAAAAAAGCCTCAAAAGTTATCCCAATTCGGGAATTTTTCCATATTGGGATAAACGAGTCGATTTATCGTGGCAAAAGAAGCTTTGTGGCTTTATTTTGGTCTTCATAAATAGTAAAATCTTAATGTTGAATACATTTTATTCGTAAGTTATGAATGGTAACTTGAGAAAAGGGGGAACAATTATATGATTAAGTCAATTTTTATAGATTACACGGGCACTATGGTTAAAGAAGATGAACCGTATACGAGGGAGCTTATAGCATATTTTATGGCGCACAGCGACTTAAAGAGCCCGGGCGAGATTTTAAAAGTTGTGTGGAGCAAGGTCAAAGAAATCGAGGCGGGAAGCCATGGGGATTCTTTTGAGCCGGTTGATGTTCGGACAGACAGAATCCTTGAGTATTGCGTGGAAAATTGCGGGCTGACCGGAGACCTTAAGTATATGCATGAGGTGTGGAGCAAGATTTGGGTGCAGGCGCCTTTGTACGATGATGTGAAGCCTTTCTTTGAAAGAGCAAAGCTGCCTATTTACGTGCTTACCAATGATGATTTGTGTTATGTCGAAGAGTCTATGCGGTTGAAGGGACTTAAGCCTGCGGGAATAGTGTCGGCAGATATGGCGAAGGCTTGTAAGCCTGACCTGACCATATTCAGGAAAGCGCTGGAGGTGGCGGGTGTATCGGCTGACGAAGCTATATTTATCGGCGACTCGGTCACATCAGATGTAGAGCCGGCCTTGAAGCTGGGCATCACGCCAATTTATATTTCAAGGGCCAAAGAAACAGACATTGAAGGCATCAAGGTTATAAGAACTTTAGATGAAGTTGACTTATAGGAAGTAACGATAATGAACATCGAACTCAGAGAAATTACAGAAGAGAATAAGAAAGAATGCTTTGCGCTGAAAGTGGCGGCCGAGCAGGCTCAGTACATAGCGACCAATGAAGAATCTTGGAACGCCGCATTGGAAAACGCCGACGTTGCGCGTCCTTTTGCAATATATTGCGACGGTGAAATGGTGGGATTTACCATGTTTGCTTTTGACGAAGAGTATGAAGATCCCGATGACAGGTACTGGCTGTGGAGATTTATGATTGATGAGAGCTTGCAGGGAAGAGGCTATGGGACGGCGGCTTTGCAGGTGATTATCAAGTATTTTAAGAATAACGGAGCCAACAACATTCGCTTGTCGACCAAAGAAACCAATACTACCGCTTTAGCTATGTATCGCAAGGCGGGATTTCGCGATACCGGCGAGATGAATGACGAGGAGATAGTGCTTAAACTGGACTTTTGACGAGGTTACTTGGAAGGGCGTATGACTGTGAAGGAACTTTATATAGGTTTTAAAGGCAATAACAATTCATCCTCCATGTTGGTAAAGGCACTGTCACAGGAGCCTTGTTTGCTGACCAATTCTTTCTCAGGGCTGAAGCGGGATATCGATGAACTCCCGGCAGATTATGACGCTGTGTATCTTTTCGGCGTGGACAAGAACCTAACCGACTCATTCAGAATCGAAAAGTGTGCGGAGAAAGAAAGCGCACGGCTGACTACCACTCTGAATCTTGAGGCTATTACAAAACGTCTGTCTGACGCCGGCATTAACAGCACGATTTCAAAGACGCCGACATACTATTTATGCAACGAAGCCTATTGGTACTTGCTTGAAAAGTACCAAGGCAGAGCCGTGCTGGTACACATTCCTACGATTAAGAACTTTAGCAGAATATTTGGGGGTTTGTTATGAAGAATAAATACAACACCACAATTAAAGCAGCATACCTTGGCTATGTCGTGCAGGCTATAGTCAATAATTTTGTGCCGCTTTTGTTTGTACAGATGCAGACGGAGTTCGGCATTCCGCTTAGCAAGATAACGCTTCTTATCACATTCAATTTCGGCCTTCAGCTCTTAATTGATATGTTTTCGACGCCTTTCATAGAGAAGATAGGGTACAGAGCGTCGATGATATTGTCGAATGCCGCGGCTATTACAGGACTCTTACTTCTTACGGTCTTGCCGGGACGGGTGATGGAGCCGTTTCCGGGGATACTCCTGAGCGTATGCATTTATGCTATCGGCGGAGGACTTCAGGAGGTTTTGGTAAGCCCTATCGTGGAAGCATGTCCGTCCGACAACAAAGAAGCTCAGATGAGTCTGCTTCACTCGGCATATTGCTGGGGACATATGGCGGTTGTGCTTTTGTCGACGGTGTTTTTTGCTTTTGCGGGCATAGGAAACTGGAGAATTCTCGCGGTTTTGTGGTGCATTATCCCCGCTGCGGACCTTGTTCTTTTTACTAAAGTTCCGATAGCAAGACTTGAAGCCGAGGCGGAGGAAAGCACGGGAATCAAGGCGCTTGCCACGCAGGGAATCTTCTGGCTTATGTTTCTTATGATGTTAAGCGCGGGGGCGTCCGAGCAGGCGGTGAGCCAGTGGTCATCTGCTTTTGCGGAGAAGGGACTGGGAGTTTCCAAGACGATGGGAGACATTCTCGGACCGATGCTGTTTGCGCTGTGCATGGCGATTTCAAGGACCATTTACGGAACGAAGGGGCACAAGATTAATTTGAGGCTATTCATGGGCATTTCGACTGTACTTTGCATCGCTTCGTATCTGGTAATCGTATTTGTTCCGAATCCTGTAGTTGCGCTGCTCGGTTGCGGCCTTGCGGGATTTTCGGTAGGTATATTCTGGCCGGGAACGTTCAGCAGTGCGTCGGCGCTGGTTAAGGGAAGAGGAACGCTTCTTTTTGCGCTGCTTGCGCTTGCGGGCGACCTTGGATGCTCCGGCGGACCGACACTTGCGGGTGCCATAGCCGGTGCGATGGGCGACAACATGCGAATCGGAATCGGCGCCGCCATTATATTTCCCGTCATTATGGGAATCGGGCTGATAGTACTCAGCAGATCCTCACCGAAGCGCTCAGGCAGTGAGAATTAAAGGGTTACGTGGGGGTGACAAGATTTGGAACAGGACAATTTACTTTTTTATAATGAATATGAGCAGTTCTATGGGATGGCGCAGAGCTCTGAGGCTTTCAGGCATTTCTGCAAGGAAGCTTTTGAAAATGATTTTTCGCAGGATGGATTCAGCGATACCGCGCAGGTGGATAGAATTCTTAAATACATTCCGACCGACAGGAAGGCACACATTCTGGACATTGGTTGCGGAAACGGTAAGATGTTAGGGTATCTGCAAAAGAAAACGGGTGCTTACATCTACGGTTTTGACTATTCGCAGAATGCTATAGATACGGCCCGGTCGACGTTTAAAACCGACAGCGATTTTAGGCAGGCCTGCATAGGAGAAATCGACTATCCGGCCGGCACATTCGACGTCATCGTTTCAATGGATACCATGTATTTCGCCCCCGACATGGCGGCGTTTACAGATCAGATTATGAAGTGGCTTAAGAAAGGAGGCACTTTCTTTACCTGTTATCAGGAGGGCGATGTTGTGCCTAAGACAGAGAATGCGGACACATCACAGTTAGCGCAGATTCTCCGCCACAAGAGCATTCATTACGATTGCACAGACATCACAAGAGAATCCTACGACCTTCTCCTTAGGAAAAAGAAAGTGGCCCTCTCCCTCAAAGACGAATTCGAGCGGGAAGGTAACGGCGACTGGTGCGACATGCTGATAGCGCAGACCGAGTACGCCGACAGGCCTTTTGAAGAGTACAGAAAAGAACTGGCCAGATATGTGTATGTGGTCAGGAAGAACAAATAGTCACGTATTAGGAGGGTGTACATGGTTGTGAGGGAAGCATCGGGTAAAGATGCACAGGATTTAAAGGTTTTGTATTTCGAGTATCTGACTAAGTATCCGCCGCAGGAAGAGCAGAACATGGAAGTATGGGAGGCTATTCTGGAGGAATATTCCAAGGATAAGTACAATTACATCCTGGTGGCGGAAGAAGACGGAAAGGCTGTGGCATCGGTGCAGATGGCGATTATCAGAAGCCTAACGCATAATGTCAGACCTTTCGCTGTAATCGAGAACGTTGTAACGAACGAGGCTTACAGGCAGAGGGGCTTTGCCTCGGCTTTACTTGAGCGAGCTACTGAAATTGCAGTAAGCCATAATTGCTACAAAGTTTCTCTTGAAACCGGCTCAAACAGGGAGTCCACGCTTAACTTCTATAGGAACAACGGCTTTGCGATAGATGAGAAGCATTCTTGTTTGAAGCGGTTGTAGAGGGGTTGTATGAAAAGAAAGATAGTGATTTCGCTATTGCTGTTAATAGTGTTGGCATGCTTAGTGCCGATTCTCTTATACGTGGGCGTACTCCACATAAATAACCCGTCCAAAGAAAAATACCCGATTCGCGGCGTTGATGTCTCTCACCATCAGGGGGAGATAGATTGGGGTAAGCTGGCAGGTGAGGAGATTTCTTTTGCCTACATTAAGGCAACCGAAGGCTCGGGATACAAGGATGAACAGTTCGACAAGAACTGGAGTGAGGCGCAGGCGACAGGATTAAGAATCGGGGCGTATCATTTCTTCAGCCTTGATTCGGCAGGTGCCACGCAGGCAGAGAATTTCTGCAATGCTGTAACGGCTGTGGAGGGCATGCTTCCGCCGGTAGTGGATGTTGAGCCCTACGGGGGATACAAGGACCCGGATAAGCTCGACAAAGAAAAAATGCTTTCGGAGCTGGACGACTATCTAAGCATTGTCGAGTCATATTATGATATGCGACCAATACTATATACCACCGAAGAGTGGCTACCGATACTGCAGGAAGAATTCGGCGATTACGACGTTTGGATCAGGAGCGTCTACAAGAAGCCGAACCCGTCCGTAAAATGGACTTTCTGGCAGTACTCAAACAGGCACGTGCTTGAAGGGTATTCGGGGGCGGAACGATACATTGACATGAATGTTTATTGCGGCGATGAGAAGGAATTCTATGAATACAAGTGAATTGGTATTGGTAAGACCGACCAAGGCAATGGAACAAGAGATAACAGAGTACAAAGAAGAGCATTTCGGTGCCGGGGACATGCAGGTTCACGGAAGCGGAGGGCTTGCGTATTTTGACAGCTTTGATGAGTGGCTTAAGCATATTGAGGCCATCAGCGAGGTGAATCCCGAAACGGGCGTGCGGACGAGCACTTTTTTTACAAGGCGGGTTTCGGACGGAAAGCTTATAGGTTGCATCAAGATTCACCATTCATTGACAGAACAGTTACGAAAAGGCGGCCACATAGCTTACGGTATCAGACCTTCCGAACGCGGCAAGGGATACGGCACGAAGCAGCTTGCGCTTTGCCTGGACTTCGCCCGAAGCATAGGCCTTAAGCAGGTAATCATATCCTGTGACAAAAGCAACACTGCATCGGCCGCGACAGCAAAGAGCTGCGGCGGAAAGCTGACTGATGAATTCAGGGAAGTCGGAGTTATGAAGCAACACTATCGGGTTGATTTAAAGTAACAGAGAATGTCATATAAAAATCACTTAAAAACTTATTGACAAACCTGTTCTACCTGTATACAATGATACAATATAAAGCGACAAAGGCGTCGCGGGAAGTCCCCGTGCCTTTGTCGCTTTTTTTATGTCATAGGAAATAAAAAGCATTTCCTATGACATAAAAAAAGCGATGTCAGATGCACACGAGTGCAAGCGGAAATTTGTTGTTTAGACAACCGCACTCGGCGCATACGTTTCGCAAGCGAAACGTCATTTTAATGGGCTGAGAAGGTGCTAAAGACATTGACTTACAAAAATCAACAACGAGGAAACCTACAATGTGTTCAATTTTTGCGTACCGGGGAAAAGAATATTCCAAGGATGATTTAAGGGAGTACATGGAACGGACCCACTCAAGAGGCCCTGACATGGACAGAATGGAAGAGTTTGACGGCGGAGTAATGGGCTTTCAGAGACTTTCGATTATGGGTCTTACGGAAAGCGGCATGCAGCCCTTCAATTTAAATGGTAATAAACTGGTATGTAATGGTGAGATATATGGTTTCAGACCTATCAAAGAAGAACTTTCCAAAGAATACACCTTCGCAAGCGACTCGGACTGCGAAATCCTGCTTCCCATGTATGAGAAGTACGGCCCCGAGATGTTTGCCAAGCTCGATGCGGAATACGCATTAATAATTTATGATGCCAAACGTAAATCTCTCGTGGCGGCGAGAGATCCGATTGGAATAAGGCCTTTGTTTTACGGCCATACCAGAGAGGGAGGAATAGTCTTTGCCAGCGAAGCTAAAAACCTCACAGGCCTTGTTGACAAGATATTCCCGTTCCCTCCCGGACACTACTACATCGACGGCAACTTCATCTGCTACTCGGACGTAAGCGTAGCCAAAGAATACTCCGAGGACGGCCTTGAAGAAGCCTGCAGGAATATTAAAGAAAAACTTACAAAAGGCATAGAGAAGCGTCTTGACTCCGATGCACCGTTAGGATTCTTACTAAGCGGCGGTCTCGACAGCTCCCTTGTATGTGCGGTATCACAGAAACTACTTGATAAGCCCATCAAGACCTTCGCAATAGGCATGAGCACCGACGCAATCGACCTTAAATACGCCAAAGAAGTCGCAGACTACATCGGAAGCGACCACACCGAGGTAATCATTACCGCAGACGACGTAATCAAGGCACTTCCCGACGTAGTGAAGCTCCTTGGGACCTTCGATATCACCACAATCCGAGCAAGCATCGGCATGTATCTTGTATGTAAGGCAATTCACGAGACCACCGATATCCGCGTTCTTATGACCGGCGAGATTTCGGATGAGCTCTTCGGATACAAGTACACGGACTTTGCTCCCGACGCAGAAAGCTTCCAGAGAGAAGCCTCCAAGCGTATCAAGGAACTTTACATGTACGACGTACTCAGAGCCGACCGTTGTATTTCCGTTAACTCCATGGAAGCCCGCGTACCTTTCGGCGACTTGGATTTTGTGAAATACGTTATGAGCATCAACCCGAAGCTTAAGATGAACACCTACAACAAAGGTAAATATTTATTAAGACACGCATTTGAAGGTGATTACCTTCCTTACGACATATTGATGCGTGAGAAGGCTGCTTTTTCCGATGCAGTGGGACACTCGATGGTAGATTACCTGAAAGCCTACGCCGAGGAAAAGTACACAGACGAAGAATTTAAAGAGAAGATTAAAAAGTACACCCACGCGGCTCCGTTCACCAAGGAATCGCTTTTATACAGAGAACTCTTTGAAGAGTATTATCCCGGACAGGCTCACATGATAGCGGATTTCTGGATGCCTAATAAGTCCTGGGAAGGCTGTAACGTAAACGACCCTTCGGCGAGAGTCCTTGCCAACTACGGTGCGAGCGGTGTGTAAACAACAAGTGTAATAAGAGAAGAGATTGAGAGATTAGAGAGGCAATTTATGGTTAAGTATGTATTTGTAACAGGCGGAGTCGTTTCGGGACTCGGAAAAGGAATAACGGCAGCATCACTTGGAAGGCTCTTAAAAGCAAGAGGCTTCAGAGTCACCATGCAAAAATTCGATCCCTACATCAATGTGGATCCCGGCACCATGAACCCCATCCAGCACGGCGAAGTATTCGTAACCGACGACGGATGTGAGACAGACTTGGACCTCGGTCATTACGAGCGTTTCATTGACGAAAGCCTTACCAGAAATTCTAACGTTACCACCGGTAAAGTTTATCAGACCGTTCTCAACAAAGAACGTCACGGTGACTACGGCGGAGGTACCGTTCAGGTAATTCCCCACATCACCAACGAAATCAAGTCCCGCTTCCACACTGAAGAAGACGACGGCGATGTAACAGTATCCATCGTAGAAGTAGGCGGCACCGTCGGCGACATCGAAAGCCAGCCCTTCCTTGAAGCCATCAGACAGTTCAGAATCGAGCAGGGTATCGGCAACACCGCAATGGTGCACGTAACCCTTATCCCTTATATCAAAGCCTCCGGCGAACTTAAGACCAAGCCCACCCAGATGAGCGTCAAGAACCTCCAGAGCATGGGACTTTGGCCCGACATTCTCGTATGCCGTTCGGACTATCCCCTCGACGACCACTTAAAAGAAAAGGTCGCTCTTTTTTGTAACGTTAAGAAGGAAAACGTACTTGAGAACCTCGACGCTCCTTCTTTGTACGATGTACCGCTTATGCTGGAAAAAGAAGGCTTTGCGGACGCAATTTGTAAGCTGTTAAACCTCCCCATCAGAACGCCAGACTTAACCAAGTGGAAAGAGATTACAGTACGTGAAAAGAACCCTAAGTACAACGTAAAGATTTCTCTTGTCGGCAAGTACGTAGCACTTCACGACGCATACTTAAGCGTTGTGGAAGCCTTAAAGCACAGCGGTATCGCCGAGCAGGCCAAGGTGGAAATCAACTGGGTTGATTCGGAAGATATCGAGAAAGACGGCGCAGACAAGTATCTTAAAGGCTCCGACGGTATTCTCGTACCCGGCGGCTTCGGCGTAAGAGGTACTGAAGGCATGATTGAAGCCGTAAGATATGCAAGAGAAAACAAGATTCCCTTCTTAGGTCTCTGCCTCGGCATGCAGGTTGCAATCATTGAATTTGCCAGAAACGTCTGCGAACTTGCGGGCGCCAACAGCAGCGAGCTTAACCCCGACACCATGCATCCCGTAATCGACCTTATGCCCGAGCAGAACGGCGTAGTGAACTTAGGCGGCACATTAAGACTCGGTGCTTATCCTTGTAAGCTCGATAAGTCCACAAAGGCTTACGCACTTTACGGACAGGAAAACATCAGCGAACGTCATCGCCACAGATATGAAGTAAACAACGAATACAAGGACGTCCTTGTTAAGAACGGTATGACTCTTAGCGGAATGTCACCTGACGGTCGAATCGTTGAAATGATAGAACTTAAAGATCAACCATACTTTCTCGCAACACAGGCCCATCCGGAATTTAAGTCCCGTCCCGATGCGGCGCATCCCTTATTCAAAGGACTTGTGGAGGCAGCGGTTAAGTATATGCAGCAAAAGAAATAAATTTAAGGAGTATTGAGTAATGAAACAGGACGGAGAATCCCCCCAGCAGAATATGTACGATCCTTCTTTTGAACACGACAACTGCGGTATCGGCGCCATAATCAACATTCACGGCAAGAAGAGCCATGCCATAGTTGACGATGCTTTAAAGATCGTTGAGAACCTTGAGCACCGCGCAGGTAAAGACGCGAAAGGCGAGACCGGAGACGGCGTAGGAATCCTTACTCAGATTCCTCACAAATTCCTGGTTAAAGCGGCCAAGGAGGAAGGCTTTATACTTCCCGGTGAGCGTGAATACGGTGTCGGCATGTTCTTTTTCCCGAGAGAAGAGCTTGCACAGAGACAGGCCCGTAAGATGTTTGAGGTTATCGTAGCCAAAGAAGGTCTTGAATTCATAGGATGGAGAAAGGTTCCCACTGTTCCAAGCGTCCTTGGTTCCAAGGCTTTGGAGAGCTGTCCGGATATTTATCAGGGTTTTATCAAGCGTCCCGCAAGTGCTCATACAGACCTTGAATTTGACAGAAAGCTTTATGTAATCAGACGAGTATTCGAGCAGAGTAACGACAATACTTATGTGCCGTCTCTGTCATCAAGAACCATCGTATATAAAGGTATGTTCCTGGTAGGCCAGCTGCGTACTTTCTTTAAGGACCTTCAGGATAAGGCTTATGAGTCTGCCATTGCGATGGTTCATTCAAGATTCTCTACCAACACCAATCCCAGCTGGCGCAGAGCTCATCCCAACAGAATGCTTGTGCATAACGGCGAGATTAACACTATTCGCGGTAACGTGGACAAGATGCTTGCACGCGAGGAGACCATGTTCACGGATGCTTTCACACCCGAGGATATGACGAGAGTTCTTCCCGTAATTCCCGGCGAAGGCTCCGACTCCGCTATGCTTGACAATACACTTGAATTCATGATGATGAGCGGTATGGATCCCGCTCTTGCAGCCATGATTCTTATTCCCGAGCCTTGGGATCACAACGATACGATTTCCGATAAGGTAAGGGATTTCTACGCATACTACGCTACCATGATGGAGCCTTGGGACGGCCCCGCGTCCATTCTTTTCTCGGACGGCGATGTTATGGGTGCAATCCTTGACCGTAACGGCTTAAGACCTTCCAGATACTATGTAACGGATGACGGAAGACTCATTCTTTCGTCGGAAGTAGGTGTGCTTGATATTGACGAAGCTCATATAGTGAAGAAAGAACGCCTCCATCCCGGTAAGATGCTTCTTGTTGATACCAAAATTTCTAAGATATATACGGATGCGGAGATCAAAGAAAAATACGCGTCCAAGGAGCCTTACGGCGAGTGGATCGACGGTAACACCCTTAAGCTTCGCGACTTAAAGATTCCCAACGAGAAGCCCGTATCCTACGGCGACGAAGAGCTTATGCGCCTCCAGAAGGCCTTCGGTTATTCGTACGAAGAATATGCCGAGGAGATTCTCTGCATGGCTCTTAACAAGAGCGAGCACATCGGTGCCATGGGTGTGGATACGCCCCTTGCGGTACTTTCCAAGCAGGCACGTCCTTTGTTTGACTACTTTAAGCAGAGCTTCGCGCAGGTTACAAACCCTCCGATTGATGCTATCAGAGAGAAAATTGTTACATCTACCGCAGTTTATGTGGGTAAGAACGGCAACCTTTTGTCCGAGACTCCCGAGAACTGCAGAGTACTTAAGATAGAGAACCCGATACTTACCGACCTTGATATGCTCAAGATCCGTTCCATGAACAAAGAAGGCTTCAAGGTAGTTAACGTACCGATTATTTACTACAAAAAGATGCCCATCGACCGCGCGCTCGACCACGTATTTGTAGAAGTGGACAGAGCTTATAAGAGCGGTGCGGATATCCTGATTCTTACCGACCGCGGTGTAGACGAGAACCACGTTGCGATTCCCTCACTTCTTGCGGTTTCGGCAGTTCACAAGCACCTGGTACAGACCAAGAAATGTACCGCAATGTCACTTATCCTTGAGTCAGGCGAGCCCAGAGAAGTGCACCATTTCGCAACACTCCTAGGCTTCGGCGTAAGTGCGGTTAACCCTTATCTTGCACATGCTTCAATCGGCAAGCTTATCAACGACGGTCTTCTTAACAAGGACTACTACGCAGCCGTTGACGACTACGACAAGGCAGTCCTTCAGGGTATCGTTAAGATTGCTTCCAAGATGGGCATTTCCACCATTCAGTCTTACCAGGGCAGCAGAATCTTCGAGGCAGTCGGCATCGGTCAGTCACTGATTGATAAATACTTTACCGGCACTGTAAGCAGAATCGGCGGTATCGACCTTGAAGATATTGCAAAACAAAGCGATTTGCTTCATTCCAAAGCCTTCGATTCACTCGGTCTTTCCTGCAACCCCACCATTAATTCCGTGGGACGCCACAAGATGCGTGCACAGGGCGAGACTCACAGATACAACCCTCAGACCATTCACATGCTCCAGTGTGCTACTCGCGAGGGCAACTACGACAAGTTCAAGCAGTACACCGCCATGGTGGACTCCGAAGAAACAGGTTATTTAAGAAGTCTCCTTGACTTTAAATATACGACTAATGCAATACCTCTTTCAGAGGTGGAAAGCGAAGACGAAATCGTCAAACGCTTCAAGACCGGCGCCATGTCCTATGGCTCAATATCCGAGGAAGCTCATGAGACGCTTGCTATCGCGATGAACAGACTTCATGGTAAGTCAAACAGCGGTGAGGGCGGTGAAAGCAACGAGCGCCTCGAGTCAGCCGGTACCGATAACGACAGAAGCTCTGCCATCAAGCAGGTGGCAAGCGGACGTTTCGGTGTTACCGAACGCTACTTATCAAGTGCCAAGGAAATTCAGATTAAAATGGCTCAGGGCGCGAAGCCCGGTGAAGGCGGACATCTTCCCGCAGGTAAGGTATACCCTTGGATTGCGAAGACCCGTCACTCAACGCCCGGCGTAAGCCTTATTTCGCCGCCTCCGCACCATGATATTTACTCTATCGAAGACTTAGCTCAGCTTATCTACGACCTTAAGAACGCCAACAAATATGCGCGTATCTCCGTTAAGCTCGTAGCGGAAGCAGGTGTCGGCACTATCGCCGCAGGTGTAGCCAAAGCCGGTGCAGGCGTAATCCTTATTTCCGGTTACGACGGCGGTACCGGAGCAGCTCCCATAAGCTCCATCCACAACGCAGGACTTCCCTGGGAAATGGGTCTTTCCGAGACTCATCAGACCCTTATTATGAACGGCCTTCGAGACAGAGTTGTGATTGAAACCGACGGTAAGCTTATGAGTGGCCGTGACGTTGCAATCGCAGCAATGCTCGGTGCCGAAGAGTTCGGATTTGCAACAGCTCCCCTGGTTACCCTCGGCTGCGTAATGATGCGTGTCTGCAACCTCGATACCTGTCCCATGGGTATCGCAACCCAGAACCCCGAGCTTCGCAAGAACTTCTCCGGTAAGCCGGAATATGTAGAGAACTTTATGCACTTCATAGCAAGAGAGCTTCGCGAATACATGTCAAAACTCGGCGTTCGCACCCTCAATGAACTCGTAGGCCGCACAGACCTCCTTAAGATGAAAGAAGGCTTAAGCGAGCGCGAAAAGAAGCTTGATCTTAGCAAGATTCTTGTGAGCGAACAGAAGGACATTTCAAGCAACAAAGACTTATATGATTTTGGGCTCGAGAAAACCGTTGACGAGCGAGAACTCCTTAAAGACAAGGACATCGTTAAGGCAATAGAAAAAGAAGGAACCACCAAGAAAAAGGTTAAGATTACAAACACCGACAGAACCTTCGGAACACTTCTTGGTGCAGAGATAGTTCGTAAGAACCACAAGGGACTCAAGGATGACTCAATCGTTCTTGACTGTGAAGGCGCAGGCGGACAGAGCTTCGGCGCATTCATTCCCAAGGGCTTAACCATCAACCTTACGGGCGACTCCAACGACTACTTCGGAAAAGGCTTATCCGGCGGTAAGTTATCAGTCAAGGCTCCCGCCGATGCGGCATACAAGCCTCACGAGAACGTCATCATCGGTAACGTAGCACTCTACGGTGCAACCTCAGGCGAAGCCTATATAGCAGGTATCGCGGGCGAGCGTTTCTGTGTACGTAACTCCGGTGCCATAGCAGTAGTAGAAGGCGTAGGCGAGCACGGATGCGAATACATGACAGGCGGACGCGCAGTAATCCTCGGCCCCACCGGCAAGAACTTCGCAGCCGGCATGAGCGGCGGTATCGCTTATGTCCTCGATGAAGAAAACTGCCTGTACAAGAACTTAAACAAAGACCTTGTCCTCATGGAGAAGCTTGAGCACAAAGTCGACAAGGACGAACTGAAGAAGCTACTTACGAACCACGTGAAATACACAGGCTCCGTTAAAGCCAAGGAAGTCCTTGATAACTTTGACACCTATGTAGACAAGTTTAAGAAGATTATCCCCGCCGACTACAAAAAACTGCTTAGCTTAATCAGCAAGTTTGAAGAAGAAGGCGAAACCAAAGAAAATGCCGAGATTGATGCTTTTTACGAAAGCATAGGCAAAAAGAAGGGAGAAGGGGTATGAGCGATATGATCAGACCGGATTTTAATGAGTTTCATGAAAGCCCCGATTTAAATGCACAAAAAGAACAGGCGAAGCGCTGCAACAACTGTGGCGTGCCCTTCTGCCAGGCAGGCACCATGATAGCAGGTATGGCTTCGGGGTGCCCCCTTAACAATCTCGTGCCCGAGACCAACAGCTTAGTCTCCATGGGTAACTTCGAGCAGGCATATGTGCGTCTTATGAAGACTCACAGCTTCCCCGAGTTTACCTCAAGAGTCTGCCCCGCACTTTGCGAGGCGGCCTGCACCTGCGGACTTCACACCACGCCCATTCCTACTAAGGAGAACGAGCGTGCCATCATAGAGTATGCTTTTGCCCACGACCTGGTCAAAGAAATCAAGCCCGCCACCCGCACAGGTAAGAAAGTTGCCGTCATCGGAAGCGGTCCTTCGGGACTTGCAACCGCACAGCTTCTTAACATGCGCGGACACAGCGTAACGGTCTTCGAGCGAAGCGACCGTCCCGGCGGACTCCTTAGATACGGTATCCCCAACATGAAGCTTGATAAGCGCGTCCTTGACCGTCGTATAGACCTTCTTAAGGATGCGGGCGTTGAGTTTAAGTGCTCCGTTAACGTGGGAAAGGATTTAAGTGCCAAGGATATTTTGAAAGAATACGACCGCGTAGTATTATGCTGCGGTGCCTCCAATCCCCGTGATATCAAGGCTCCCGGCAGAGATGCGAAGGGCATCTATTTTGCCGTGGATTTTCTTAAAGAAGTAAGCAAGCGTCTCATGGACGAAGATTATAACTCCGAAGCACTTGTGAAAGCCGAAGATTTTTCTTTTGGCTCGCTCAAAGGCAAGTCGGTTGTGGTAATCGGCGGCGGCGATACGGGTAACGACTGCGTGGGAACTGCTGTAAGACTTTATGCCGACAGCGTAACCCAGCTTGAAATGATGCCTAAGCCCTCCGAGGAGAGACTTCCTTCTAACCCCTGGCCCGAATGGCCGAGGATTCTTAAGACCGACTACGGCCAGATGGATGCCATCAAGGCCTTCGGCAAGGATCCCAGAATCTTTGAAACGACCGTCAAAGAATTCATTAAGGACAAGAAGGGTAACTTAACCGAACTTAAGCTTGTAAAGCTTTCTCCTAAGAAGGATGAGAAGACCGGCAGAATGATTATGGCAGAGGTTGAGGGCAGCGAATACACCCTAAAAGCCGATTTGGTACTTATTGCCGCAGGATTTTTGGGTTCCGAAAGTTACATCACGACTGCTTTTGGTGTAGAATGTAATGAAAGAACCAATGTATCCACCAAACTCGGCGAATACCTTACCACTCAGGAACGCGTATTTACTGCAGGCGACATGCACAGAGGACAGTCGCTTGTGGTATGGGCGATTTCCGAGGGCAGAAAGGCTGCGGCCGCGGTGGACGAGTCCCTTATGGGCTACACCAATTTATAAAGGAGCATATTTATGAATACCCTTGAAGACATTATTAACCTCATAGACGAGGAAGGCGTTGAGTTTATCCGTCTTCAGTTTGCCGACATTTTCGGTAATCTTAAAAACGTGGCTATAACTCCCGGGCAGATTGAGAGAGTGGCTGCGGGAAGGTTTTCTTTTGACGGATACATGGTATTCGGCGAGGGCGCTGCGGAGACCTTATATCTTAAGCCCGACCTTGATACCTTTGTAATTCTTCCCTGGCGCCCCAAGCACGGCAAGGTAGGCAAGCTTATCTGCAGCGTGTGCACGGCGGCCGGTAAGCCTTATGAGTTATGCTCAAGAGGTATTTTGCTTAAGAACTTAGAGGCAGTAAAAGAAAGCGGTTACGACGCATATATCGATCCCGAGTGCGAGTTCTTCTTATTCCACACGGACGAGGAAGGCAATGCCACCACTAAGACTCACGAAGAAGCGGGCTATATGGATGTAGGTCCCGTGGACCTTGGTGAGAACGCAAGGCGTGATATGGTACTGACTCTTGAGGAGATGGGCTTTGATATCAAGGCTTCTCATCACGAGAAGGCGCCGGGCCAGCATGAAATAGATTTCAGAGGAGATTCCGGTGTTAAGGCTGCGGACGATGTTATGACTTTTAAGTTCGCGGTTCGTTCCGTTGCGAAGGGCTTCGGACTTCACGCGACCTTCATGCCGAGCCCCATTCAGGATGCTCCCGGTTCCGGCATGCACTTAAAACTTTCGCTTTACAAGGACGGAAGAAATGTGTTTAACACTTCCGAGGAGACCGCGAGATACTTTGCGGGCGGAATATTGCAACATGCTACGGAGATTGCTTCTTTTACCAATCCCTTGGTTAATTCATACAAGAGACTCGATAAGTGGAAGGTTTCCAAGAAGCCCAAGGCAGAGCGCAACCTCGTGGTAGTATGCGAGGAATGCGGCGAAAGAAGCGTTGAGGTAAGATTCCCCGATCCTTCCGCCAATATCTACGCTGCCATGGCATTGTTACTCAGAGCAGGCTTAAAGGGTATAGAAGAGAAGACAGAGCTTGACGATGTTAAGTTCCATGGACTTCCGGGCAATTTAAAGGATGCGCTCCTTAAGGCTCATGACAGTGCTTTTGTGAAGGAAGTACTCGGTGAAGAGTTCACCGATTTGTATATTACAGAGAAGCTTTCCGAGTGGGATGAATACCTTAACAAGGTTTCCGACTGGGAACTCGAGAAATATCTTTTGAAGGTATAGTGAGGTATTTATGGGAAGTGTTATTCTTGCTATTCCCAATCAGCAGACCGCCGGTAAGATAAGCGAGATTCTCAGCCGCCACGATTACACGCCCGATGCTATGTGTATGTTAGGCTCGGAGGTGCTTCGTGCCGCGGGTTCGTACGATTACGGTGTCGTTATTATGACAAGGCGACTTCGCGATATGAGTTACACGGAGCTGTACGAGTATCTGCCGGAACATTTCCAGTTGCTTGTAATCACTTCGGAAACGGATGATTACAGGCCGCGGGACGGATTACTGCGACTGTCGTCGCCGTTTAAATCATCGGATCTTATCAATACCGTCGACATGATGTTTTCAAGCCTTGAAGGGGCGGTTAAGAAGAAGCGTAAGCCGCAGCGCAGTCTTGAAGACAAGATGAAGATTGATAAAGCCAAACTCCTGCTAATGGATCGCAACGATATGACGGAGCCCGAGGCGTTTCGATATATCCAGAAGACCAGCATGGATATGGGACGCACCATGGTTGAGTCGGCAGAGATGATTCTTATGTTGAATTGGGACAGATAAAATTATATTTGTGGGTTTTTAAGGGCCAAATACAACTTAAAGTAGTATTTGGCTCTATTTTTCTACTCAAAAATAAACTTATATTTGAAAATGCTATGGCACACAACCAAAAGTAGTGATATCATATAACCAATTCAACTGACAGACGAATTGCAAGTCACAACTCAACAAGGAGGAATACATGGACAGACCTGCTTTCGGAACCACGTTACAGAATTTAAGAAAAGAAAAAAAGATTACGCAGGAACAGCTTGCGAACCACTTGGGAGTAAGTCCCCAGGCGGTTTCAAAGTGGGAGAACGGCTCCTACCCGGAAAGCGATTTGCTTCCCGCCATAGCAGATTATTTTGACGTATCAATTGACTATCTGTATGGTCGCGGCGGCGGTAACGACCCTATCGAAGTACAGGTGTTTAAAGCGCTGCAGGAAGCCGCGGACAAAGCATCTCAGAAAAGCGGAGACAGCCATAGTCATCCGGAATACGCAAGACTTATAAGAAGAATCTTGTGGGCAATGCAGATATCACCTTGGTCCGGAAATACTAACTATTACGATCCTCCGCAGAACTCGATGGATTATTCGAAGTCAACATCGCTCATTATGGACAACAATTACTATACATATATGGGTTTAAGAGTAGATAATCCGTTCTTTTTCTTTATGAGTAATCCGGAAAACTATGATTATGTAGAGGAACTGTTTAAGGATACCGACGGAATAATTAAGCTGTTTAAACTCTTATCTGATAAAGATAATATGCAGATACTTATTTATCTTTACACATTTTCAAGAGAGTCCTTCGTAACTGCGGCTACTATATCGAAGGCGCTTTCGATTAAGAGAGAAAAGGTTGATAAATTGTTAAGCTCGCTTGTGGATTATAGCATTTTTTGTAATTCCGGCAACCTTCCGTTCTTTAAAATAGCGGTAGTGGACGAAAAAGGCGAAGAAACGGCTTATGCCACAGACCCTAACTTCGGCGGGCTTTTCATAGCACTTTTGCTTATAGCCAAGGAATATTCCAATCCACCCGGGGGCTTTCAGATGCAGATATGCCACAGAAACGACAGCTGGGCCGACAGGGAAAAGGTATTCGGTAAGAAGAAATAAAACTATATAGGAGAATGTACAATGGGTAAAAAGAAAAAAGAAGAGGAAGAGAAGAAAAACAAGTACCACAAAGAATACGGACCGTGGTCGAACTCTGCTTATGTCATGAAGAGTCTCTTTAAGACAGAGCCGAAGATGAAGATTATTATCGTGCTTGCCACGATATCATCTACAATTGCGGTATATTTGTGGACATTCATCTCGAAGTTTGTAATCGATGCGATTACAAGAAAAGACGATGTGATGAAGCTTGTGGGGGTAATGGCGATTCTTCTGGTGATTCAGCTTATCACCACCATTACGCAAAGCTGCACCAAATGGACGAACTGGTACAGATACGTAAACGGTCGATTTGCGGAGATTATCAAGAAAAACTACAAGTTCATGACGCAGCGCTATCAGAACCTTGAGGACAAGGATATTCTTGACTGTTACCAGAAGGCCAGTACGGCTACCGGCGGTAACGGCAACGGTGTCGAAGGTCTGATGCACAACATGGAGGAATTCATTCTTGATATTGCGGTGGTAACCGTTGGTATTATCATCATGGGTACCTTAAGCTTTCCTGTGGCATTGGGAATGCTTGCGCTTGCCTTTATCAATTTCTTTATCAAGAATCATACCAACAAATACACAAAAGCCAATATCTGGGATCCGCTTGCCACCTGGTGGCGCAAAGACAATTATATGAACTATACCTTTACAGACTTTGCGGCTGCCAAGGATATAAGAATGTACGGCCTTAAGAAGTACCTTATCGGTAAGTACAGAGAATTGGGCAAAGAACGCATCGAAGCCCAGAGACGCAATGAACTCATCTGGTGGGTATGCGGTCTTATCGGTAATATTTTATGGCTTGTAGCCGAGAGCGGCCTCTATGCATGGCTGATTTACTCGGTCATCACAAAAGGACTTACAGTCGGTAATTTCACATTGTATTTGGGCTCGGCGGCTTCTTTCTTTAACTACATCCTGACGCTTCTTGACAGTGTCAACCAGATACTTCAAAACAGCAGACAGGTGGACGATTTCAGAAGCTTTATGGACATTGACAAAGAATTGGAAGAGACGTACAAACCGCTTCCTGCTTTGGATAAGTTTGAGTTCAGATTCGAGAATGTATCCTTTAAGTATCCGGGTGCCGATAAGTATGCACTTAAGAACTTAAACATCACTGTTAAGTCAGGCAAGAAGCTTGCGGTTGTGGGCCTTAACGGTGCCGGCAAGACTACGTTTATTAAGCTTTTGCTGAGACTCTACGAGCCTACTGAAGGACACATATATCTTAACGATGTGGACATTTCCACATATAACAGAGACGAGTACTACAAGCTCTTCTCGCCTGTGTTCCAGGAAGTCATTCTTTTTGCATATCCGCTGTATCTTAACGTATCCATGAACACGGTTGCCGAAACGGACAAAGAACGTGCGATTAAGTGCCTTGAGCAGGCCGGCATGAAGGAGAAAGTTGCGGAGCTTAAAAACGGTGTGGATACCGAAGTTCTTAAGGTCGTGGAAGATGACGGTGTGGACTTCTCGGGTGGTGAGAAGCAGAAGATTGCACTTGCCCGTGCTTTGTACAAGAATGCACCGGTTATCGTGCTTGATGAGCCTACGGCGGCTTTGGATGCGCTTGCAGAGGCTAAGCTTTATCAGGACTTTGACAAGATGGTGGAAGGCAAGACTGCAATTTACATCAGCCATAGACTCAGTTCCACGCAGTTCTGCGACGATGTGGCTATGTTTAAGGATGCAGAGCTTGTGGAGTACGGTACGCATGAGAGCCTTCTTAAGGCAGGCGGCCCTTACAGTGAGATGTTTAATGTGCAGGCACAGTACTATCTTGAGAATGAAAACGGTAACGAAGAACTTAATGCAGGTTAATGGGGAGATTATTTATGAGCTGGTTAGATGAAAAAGAATCCGAAAACAAGCCGGGTCTTATATTTGTGACCCGTAAGGTTCTTAAATATATATTTTCGGTGGCATGGAAGACTAAGAAGAGCGTGTTCTTTATGGCGTTTCTCAGGTTTATCGGGCAGGCTTTGTCTGAGCTTAAGGTCCTTCTTTTGCCCAAACTTTTGATTGATGAAATTATGGCGATTAAGGATGGGGCGCCACTTGATACGCATATCAGGACAATCGTGATTTATGTGGCGCTTACGGTGTCGGCAGAGTTTCTTTCGAGACTTTTCCAGAATATTGCCAATTCCTCAATCAATTATATGTCTACGATTTTTGAAAGAACGCTTAACGAGAAGATGTGCGAGAAGTCGATGACCATGGATTTTCAGTATACCGAAGATCCGGAGGTGCTTACGCAGCAGAGAAAGGCGCAGGACGGTATTTCCTGGTATTCGGGTGGAGTTGTGGGAATCATGGATTCGCTTTACCAGATTATTTATAGCATTTTACTTATGGCTACGTCGGTGACGATTATTGCTATTTACTGTCCGCTTATTATTCCGGTTCAGATTGTGGCGATGGGCTTAGTGTTTTATTTTAACCTTAAGAACCAGAAGATTGAGCTTGAGTTCTACGGGAAGCTTGCCAAGTCAAACCGTTTGTTCAGCTACTTTATGTTTGATATACCTTCTTACAAGAACGGTATGGATACAAGATTGTACGATGGTGCGGACATGTTCACCGAGAGAGGCGTGCAGTTCGAATATGAGCAGATTGCGGTGTGGGCTGAGCAGAATCGCCTTCAGAGGACCAACAGGGTTAAGGGCGATATTGCCAATGCGTTTCGTGATGCTTTAAGTTACTTCTACATGGGCTTCCGTGCGTTGAAGGGGCTTATTACCGTCGGTGATTTCACGATGTGTGCTTCGGCTGCCAGCAGATTGTATCAGAGCTTGCTCGGTATCGGCAATAATGTGCAGGAGCTTACCAAGAGATGTAATTATGCGTATCAGTTTCTTTTGTACCTTGATTACCCGGATGCGCTCAAGAAGGGTGATAAGGAGGTTACGGGTGAGAAGCATACGATTGAGTTTGAACATGTGTCATTTAAGTATCCTCGCGGTGAGGAGTATGTGCTTAAGGATGTCAATATCAAGATCTCTTCCGGGGAGCATTTGTCTGTTGTAGGGTTAAACGGCGCGGGTAAGACTACATTTATTAAGCTCCTGTGCCGTCTCTACGACGTAACCGAGGGACGTATCCTTGTGGATGGTATCGATATCAGGGAGTATTCGTCTCATGAGTACAGAAAACTGTTCTCGGTGGTGTTCCAGGACTTCATGCTGTTTGCTTTTTCCCTTAGAGACAATGTTGAGATGGGCGATACGGACAGAGAGGCGAGCGATGCCGAGCTTGAGAGAGCGCTAGAACTTTCGGGCATGAGCGAAGATGCTGCGAAGCTTGAGAAGGGCTATGATACGACGCTGTTTAAGGGATACGATGAGAACGGTACCGAGTTGTCGGGTGGTCAGAAGCAGAAGACTGCTATCAGCCGTGCTTTGTACAGAAACGCGCCAGTTGTAATTCTGGATGAGCCTACCGCGGCGCTTGACCCGATTGCGGAGTATGAAATTTACAAAAAGTTTGATACACTTGTGGGTGGAAAGACTGCGATTTACATTTCGCACAGACTTTCAAGCTGCAAGTTCTGCGATAAGATTGCCGTGTTCTCTGACAAGACCATTAAGGAATACGGAACACACGATGAGCTTGTGGATATTGAAGGCGGTATCTATGCAGAGATGTTCGAGGCGCAGGCGCAGTATTATATTAATGCGGCATCGTAGGGTATTGAGTGCGGGCACGTGGGTGTCGGCGTGAGACTGTGCGGTGTCGGGAATCGAGGGAATAAACTTTGCATACAAAACTTACTGTAATAGTGGATAATACCGCAGATTGCGGGCTCGAAGGAGAATGGGGGCTGTCGATTCTTGCAGAAATCGGTGGCAGGAAGATACTGGTAGATACAGGTAAGTCGGAATTATTTGCGGATAATCTGAAAGCGCTGGGATTTGATATGGCGGCGGTGGATTACGGCGTGCTAAGTCATGCTCATTACGATCATGCGAACGGAATGCCCAGGTTCTTTAAGGATAATCACAGTGCAAAGTTTTATTTAAGGGACGGAGCGGCTGAGAATTGTTACAAGCGTTGGAAGGTAATTCTTAAGAAATATATCGGGTTGCCTAAGAATGTGACTTCCGAATATGCCGACCGGATAGAATATGTGTCGGGTGATTATCGGTTGTGCGAGGGCGCATGGCTGGTGCCTCATAAAACTGAGGGTCTTGAGCTTATAGGCAAGAGAGAGAAGATGCTTATAAAGACTGCGCGGGGCTGGAAGACAGATTCTTTTGCTCACGAGCAGAGTCTGGTACTGGATACGGATAAGGGGCTTGTTATTGTCAATTCCTGCTCCCATGGCGGCGTGATGAATATCGTCCGCGAAGTGCAGGAGACCTTCCCCGACAAGCATATTTACGGGTATATCGGCGGTATGCACCTCTTTAACAAGAGCGACGAGTTTGTGCGCGACGTGGCTTCCGGCCTGCAGGCAGCAGGCGTGGACTTCGTCTGCACCGGGCATTGCACCATGGGACACGCTTATAAGGTCATGAAGGAGATACTGGGCGACAAGTTATGTCAACTTAAAGTGGGATTGGTGATGGAGTTTTAAGGAGGTTTGGGTGATGGAGTATATTGATGATTTAACTTATATCAAGGATATGAAGCATCTTCAGAATGGCGCTTGGCATCAGTACGATGTGCTGATTGACGCGCGAGGTTACGGTTGGAGCACCATGATTGACTGGGCGGAGTACGTGAGAACAGCTGATATAAACGATGTTCAGCAGGTTACCACAAGCACTATCGCCGGCGGCCGCGATGTCGATGTTACCGCGGAATATAAGGAGGTCGGCTCGGTTAAGGCGATGAAGTCGTTGGCTGCCGAGCAAGGCGTATTAAGCCTCGCCGGTATGAGCAAGGTGCTCCGCGCGCCCATGAAGATTGTCTGGTTCAACCAGACCAAAGTGCTTAGGTTCTTCACACCTCTCAACGATGAGCTGCAGGTTAAGAAGTACGCCGAGACCGTCATTCGCCGCAACTTTGGTACTCCGAATGAAATGAAGCTTGGCAAGCCTCAGGGGTGATTAAGGGGCTATATGAGGCAGGCCTCGAAGCCATATTATAATTGAATATGCTTATTATGACCGGGCAGAATCTTTCGATTCTGCCCTTTTTATTTATGCTGTCATGTGCTTTTCCCACCTCGGGCAGCATATCAGTGATAAGGTATGAATCTGTGACAACATAGAATTGCCAAAAAGCACACCTTAACGGCGATTATGCTGATAAGGTGGGAAAATTTGGCGGTGTCGGTTTGCAGAAATTCATACCTTAACGGCGATTTTGCTGATAAGGTGGGAAAACTTGACGATGTCGGCCTGCAGAAATTCATACCTTAAAAGTAATTTGGCTTACAAGGTGGGAAATAAAGGCGATTTCAATCTGCAGAGATTCACACCTCGGAGGCTATATAGCTCATAAGGTGGGAAAAGTAGACAGAATAATCCCTTAGATATGCCCACCTCGGAGGTGATTTTGCCATTAAGGTGGGATTATTTACAAAATGACAGAATCCTTCTTGAAAAATCGTAAATCAACTGTTTACAAATAACCGATGCGCGAGTATCATATGTTCTTGTAACAATTAAATATTGCCTTACATCCCCCGGAGACAGCGGTGTCGACAGCTCAGAGGAGCGGAGGATGTCGTAACAAGAAGTCTGAAAAGAAACCATTATTACACAGGAGGCACACATATGGATTATCCGGTACTGGATACTATTGCAATCGGAGCGCGTATTAAGATGCTTCGCAAGAATCACCACCTCACCGTCGGAGACGTGGCGAGGTTCATGGGCTTTGAGTCCGAGCAGGCCGTTTACAAATGGCAGCGAGGTGAAAGCTTACCCACCGTTGACAATCTTTTTGCATTAAGCAGATTGTTTGAGACTTCGGTGGATCACATATTGACAGGAGACACAGAGGAGAGCGCGTGCTCTCCTCTTGTTGCTTAGCAGCTGATGAGTTCTCCGAAATGAGCTATGTCATTCTTAAGTTCGCCAATAAATTGCGACACATGCCAGCCGTCGGTGGTTGCGTGATGGCAGGTAATGGAAAGTGGCATGATTACGCGCTCGCCCTCATGGTGAAACTTGCCCGCTTCAAGACTTGGGAAGAAATAAGGCTTGTTATCGTAACTATGCACCGCGAAATGTTTGAATTCAACCCACGGAACAGAGGACACCGTATATGCATTTTCGGGCGGAAGACCGGGCTTTGCGAGAAATCCGTGGTTGGCGCCGCATTCTGCCTGAGTGTAAAGATATTCCTCGTGAAATTCCTTGAAATCTTCCTTGTACTCCGTCCATGCAAAAGAAAACGTCTTCGTATCATCATGCCACATTGCATACATCGGAGTGAGAGTATCATAGTAGCCAAGCGCATCTTCTTTAAAGGCACACTTAAACTCCGAAAACTTATTGAGGTTACGTGTCACAAGCCAGAGATACGCGGGGAAAAACTTCATGTTGTGTTCTTTGACCGCTGCTAAAACTTCCGTAACATCAAGCTCAATGGTAAGCGAATAGCCTGTCGGAGCCATCTTGGAAAAATAATAAAAGACCTCTCTTCGAGGCCAGTTTTCAACATCAATTTTATTAAACATTTTAATACCTCCATGCCCCCATGATAACGCGCCGAAAGGCACAGAGGTACCTACGGAAAGTAGAGTTTAAGCGAGAGTCGACGCTTAAAAAAATTAAGATATAACTTTCGTTGGAAGCCCCAATTTTTCAAATAGAACTGATATAATTGAATTAATTGGATCAGGGGGTATACCATGAAAAGAATTTCAATTATCTTAACGGTGCTTGCACTCAGTACTATGTGTGCGTGCGGTAGGCAGGAGAAGGCGGAGCCGGAAGCATCGATTTCTGTGTCGGAAGTGTCTGTATCGTCTGTTGTATCAGTCAGCGAATCTGAAATATCACAGGAAGAACCTGAAGAATTACACTTGTTAAACCTTCCAAGCAATGAGGTAACGGATTGGGTTTCTGATATTGACGTGCCCGATGGGCTGTATTTTTCAGAGTTTAAAGAGCATGAAGGCTGTTTCGGTGGCTTTCTTTTGCTGCCGTATAAGTATGAGGTTTTGGTAGATCAGGAATTTGGGCCACTTTCATGGCGGTCTGCGGGATTTTTCGGACGAGTGCCGGTAGAGATTACGGATATAGCTTTTGAGAATGGAGTTCCGAGTGAGGATTCGATTCTGCCACTTGAAAATCATTCCACAGATGTAACAGTGGGAGTGATGGAGTCGCCGGGCGAAAAGGGCAAATGGCACGCAATCATACGTCACGAGAACCACGATTTATATACTCTTTCGGCTCTGGGCGAGCTTGAAGATTCCGGAACGGATATGTCGGAAGTTCAGACGAACAGCGATTACTGGGCGTTCTACTTTGTCAAAGAAGGGGCGGACGTATATTACTATCTGACTTTGACATCGAGACTTTTCTCATTACAAGCGGCCAAAGAAGTTGCTAAGAGCGTAACGATAATTGAGGACGCACCGGAGACTGCGTATGTCGAGCCGGGACCTGTGCCCTTTGAGGAACGCTTGATGGTGGCACCGAAGAGAGAAGAGGTGCAGCCTGAGATAGCGGCGGTTTTGTATGATGAGGCACCGTTTACGGTGATTCAACATGGGTTTGTGGATGATGATCCGATTGTTTTCTTTTCAAGAGAGTATACTATGCCTGAATATAATTGGCTTTGCCTTTATCGTGATGAAGATGCGGACCCCTTCGAATCTGCGGAGGTGTATTGGAAAGGATATACAATCATCGACTTGGATGGTAATGGTAAAGAAGAACTCGTATATTGCGTTGAATCAGAGGGAGAACTTGAGGGTTATTTTATAGTATTTGCTGTAGTTAACGACGATGTCTGCGCGTATACCTTTAAAAGCAGAGAAATAGGTACGTTGAGAACTGACAGTACCATGGAAGCCATACTAGGGGCGTCAGATGGATTCTACTATAGAATAACCGATTTTAAGAAAGACAGATTCGACATAGACATTCTTATAAGTTTGAGTTGGGGGAAGTACTATATAGGCGACAAGGAAGTGTCATGGGAAGAATGGTGTGAATTCAGAGATAAGATAATAAGCTCGAGGGGTGCTCTTTGGACAGCAGTCGATGAATACGATTCCTGGCTCAATTACTACTCCAGAGGCGAACATTTCTGCCGTTAGAAGAGCAAGGTATGACACTGGTAATCCCGGTTCTTTTTCTTGGAGATGACCTTGCCGCGGAGCGCTTCGAAGCGCGCGCTTAATTCTTTGATGAGGGCGCGGTCGGCGTCGGAGTATTCGTGTTGTTGGAAATTGGGATGCCTTATGATATAATTAAGAAAAAGAGCTTGCAGGGGTAAGATATGGACATTGGGAATACAGATATTAAGGATCTGACTCTTCACACAGACGAAGAGATTGATAAACTTAAGAAAAAGATTCGGGGGCAGAAGATTGTAATTGTGCTGTTGACTATAGCAGTGCTTCTTGTTATGGCTTTCGAATTCATACCGAGGTACAGCATGGTCAAAGAAGGCGGCTCTTATAAGGGCGCTTACGGCGGTACCCTTACAGTGTACGCAAGACCGACATTTTCTTTTGACGAAGACGGCGCCACAGCTTACGCCAGGAAGCTTGCGAAGCGTTACCACGACAGGGGCGACGTGGACGTGCTTGAGGTGGTGTTTGTGAAGTCGATGGTTAACGTGACTTCGGAAGACAATGAATATATGACGATGACATATTTACTTGATGATATGTCTGATTAGCGGATTATGCTGCACCTTTGGGTGCGGCTTATATTTTTGAAAGACGGGGATCGAAGTCGGGATAGCGGGGCAAACCCAGTAAAATCAAGGAGGAAAGCACTCTATCCATGGGGTGTCCCCATTTTCTATATTCGTGCAAGCATAAAATATTATCCATTCTGTGCGAGAGTCAAATTTATGGGTGCTTTTGAGAAAAGGCATATTGGAGAATTACCGTATATATGGTAATATAAAGAAAAAACACGGTGGGGTTATTTGGTTATGAATAATGGGGATATCGGAAAGAAAATTGTACATTTGAGAGAAGTAAAACGATTCTCTCAAAAGGATTTAGCAAATCTGATTCCTATTTCGCAATCAACGCTTTCGCGTTGGGAGAAAGGTTCCGCTATACCTTCTATACAGCATCTCAAGCGTATTTGCGAAATACTAGATGTGCCTATTGAAAAAATAGTTACAGACGAAAATAAAGAGAATAATCAAAAGAGCCAAAAGCCTCTTTTAGCTATAACCTTTTTTATGGCGGTAATTATAGCACTCTCTTTTCTTTATTTGGCAATTCCCAAATACAAAGTTATTAAAGAAACTGAACATTGTAGCGATTACGGCAATACATTGACTATTTATGTCATGCCTTTGTTTTTCATATCAGAATCAGGAGCTGATTCCTATGGGCGCCATTTAGCGAAGAAACACAGCGCAGGGAAAAAACTGGATGCTGTCGAAGTAATATTTGTGAGCAAAACAACAAATCTTTACGAAGAAACTAATGAATATTTTACTAATATTTATTATGTGCCATCGTTATCTAATTGAGCCATATTATGACGTCAACGTCATCTTGTTTTGTGCTTGCAGTTTATATCGGAGTTGAGGCTTTCATGCCGCAACTCCGTTTTTATTTGTTCAGTAGTGAAAACCCGGCATTTTACGTCATGCGCAAATCATCTGTTAAGACATTTGCATAATTTGCAAACATAAAATGGCGGTTTTGCGTTTTTTGAAATTGACTTTTTTCAGCAGTTTCCCGTACTGTGAGATTATCACATGTGGTAAACATTATTAGGAAGGAGAAGAAATGTAAAAATGAATAGATTCGTGGCTGTGATGATATGCGTCACAATTCTTTTTTCATCAATTCCATCAGGTCATCTGAACTCTCAATGCGAATCGGTATCTCAACAGACAAATGAGGAGTCGATAATAAGTCTTCGAGAAATTCATTCCGCTCTCGAGACTAACTCATCCAAAGTTAAACTTGAAGTTAAATATCCAGTAGGATACAAGCCGCCAGTGACGTTCTATTATACGAGAACCAATGAAAATGGTGTAAAATACGGTGGTACTTTAACACTTGACACTATACGTATTAGAGATGATGCAACCTATGCGCTGTATATCGGATATCTTGCTCCAATAGAATAAGGCAAAAAAGGAAAAAAAACAAAAAAACATAGAAAGGAAATTGCTTGCGTTGAAAAACGTAAGTAAAGTCGAAACAATGAAAAAACATATTATGAAGAGGTTACTGTATAGTGCCCTAATAGTCACACTGTTGACCGGAATGTTGAATGTCAAGTCAAATGCATTTGAGTATGTCAATGCCAAAACCGATTATCATGTATCCGAGAAAGAAACTACTCGTGGATATATAGTTATGCCCAATGACAGAGAACCGCCGAGTGATTCATGGAATCTTGTAGACTCCGGAGTATACGATTTTAATGGGTTGGCTCAGGTTTCCGACTTATATACTAATTATTTTCTGACTGGCAAAAGTTCGATGGCTCTTACAGTGATAAATGATTCAAAGGAGAATTCTCTTAAATTTGCTGTTTTTAAAAAAGGCGGCAAAAAGATTAAAACATATACAGTAAGTGCCAATTCAGAGTATCACTGTACAGTGAACGGACTAGATCCTTCAGTCAAATACTACATACGCTTTTATGCACCTTGTGATTTTCACGGAAGCGCAAGATGACGCAGCGAACGACTAAACGTATAGCTTTATTTACAATGATAATAGACCATATCGGTGCCTTCGTTCCTGGGGCACCAATATGGTTGCGTTATATTGGAAGAATATCTGCTCCTCTTTTTTTATTTTGTTGCGTAGAAAGCCTCGAACACACTCGTTCTAAGTACATCTTTGTTTTCAGATTGTACATTGCCTCACTAATCATGAGCATTGGAAATTGCTTTGTTCATTGCTTTTTTTTACATAAGGGAGACATTCCCGAATCAAACATTTTTTTAACTATGTTTGTTGGCTGCGTCGCAGTTATAGTTATAGAAAAGTGGGGTTTTAAAGGAGTAGCCCTTTTTTGCGCCTACCAAAGCATAATATACTATTTATGCTTATTGATTAATGATATCTCATCATTAAAGTGGCATGGGGTTATATATCTTTGGTATCTATTCCCTCGAGTAACTGGATTAGTATTTACAGGAAGTTATGGGGCTGCTTTTGTTTTATTATTTATACTCATGTTCTATGCAAAAGACAATCAAATATTACTCTCTGCCCTTATGATATTGTGTTCATATGGACATTATAAAGTTTCGCATAGAGTGTTATCTCCTTTTTTAAGAGATGTTTTAGATTGTTGGGATATGCAGTACTTAATGATTTTTTCGCTTCCTATCATGCTTCTTTACAACGGAAAAAGAGGGAAAGGTATAAAATACTTTTATTATCTGTTTTACCCAATTCATATTTGGATTTTGCATATAATAAAAGCTTTATGCTTCTAAACGTACGATGACTCAGGCATAATGAATATCAAAGAGTTCTCGCCCTTATTTGATTTCGACTCTTCGAAGGTTAATGTCGAAATCAAATATAACACAAATGTCACCATTCCCAAAACATACTATTATTCAAAGATGAAAAACGGGATAAAGTATGGAGGCACTTTAAACATCGTGAGTATAAGGTATCGGGATGATGCAAACTATGTATTATATAGTGGATATATCAATCCGGAATAATGATATGTATGCAATAGCGTTGATTGGGAAGGCAACAAATGCCCATATTTCAAATCTGAATTGATTAAACAGCCAATCATTTAGTATCCATATGTGCGTCAGTATATTCAATTTTATATAAAAACTTTTTTACAAACGGAGGTATAGATGAAGTTAAAAACTAAATCAAGGATATTTAGATTATTACTTATTATGTGCTTATTCTTTTCGCTTGTACTAGTTACATCTGATAGAATTTATGCTGGTGGATGTTTGTATTTGAACGAAGGCAAACCACATAACTTTAATTATCACGTTTTTCTTTCTGGAAAGCAATACTCTCAATGGGAAACATATAATGTTGACTATGATATTCACGGTAAACCTATGAAGATTTACCAAGCTAGATCAGTTGTTGAAGTATATGTATATGAGTGCGTATGTGGGGAATCTAGGGTGGATCGAGTAGCGGTTGCTCCAGAAATGAGAACCATCCCTTAAATTCGGGTGGCGTGCATATGGGTACAATAGAAAAGGAGGTTCACGTAATTAAATAATGCGTAAAGGTGTAATTATATTAATTCTACTATTTATATTGCTATCTATCGCGGGCTGTTCTACACATTGTCAGGACATTAATTCTGCTCATGCTGCTCAAAGATTATACGCAAAAGAAGTATTATCCAAAGCGACAATAGGTCTTGCAGAATCATATACTGTTAAAATAGACAATAGTAATTTGTTTTATATGACAAAAGATTTATCGGAAGAGCCGGAATCAGTAGAGAGGCCAATAACATACCTTATGAAAATGTCTCCAGCAAATGCTTATGCTGAGCCGATAGTTACTTTAGATGGTTGGGATGTAGTTGCATTTGACGTATTTGGACGTGACGAAGATGAAATATATGTTATATTAATACACAGCGAAGACCACTATACTATTTGTGAATACAATTCCTGCGGAGAAAAAACATCTGAATCATACTTTGAGTATATAAACGATTATACTTTCCCCAATGACTTGATTATTACCAACCAAGGAGATTATTTAGTTCTGTTTCCAAATGAAATAGTTCATATAGACAAATTAGGGAACTGCGATATATGCCAATGCCCTGGAGAGCAGTTTTATGCCATTACTGGCTTAAACAACAATGCTGCTTATGTTTCGTTTAGTGGAAAGAATGGGCAGAACAAGATTGCAAAACTCAACCTCTCTTTATTTATACTTGAAGATGAAATAGAATCTGAAATACAAGGACTATTATTATGTGAAGAAAATGAAAATGTAATTGTGACCAATGGTAACGAGATGCTCCTTTTAGACACCTCATCAAACTCGTTGACAAAAATTTATAATTTGGCAAATAGCAGAATAAGTTCTGACACTGTTCGCGGAATGGAAAGTAGCGAAGGCAGAATAAATATCGCATGCTGCTCTGGAGTTGATGATGTTTCGCTATCATTGGTTGAACTTATTGAGCGCAAAGATGATGCTATCAAGGAAAGCAATGGAGATATCGCTCAATACGATGCCGAAGGGAAAAGAATAGTATATGTTTATTGCCCTGAAGGTAAGGAAAGGATCCTCGATTCCATTGGCGGCATTATTGAAATTTTCAACTTTGAAAATCCTAAATATTCTATTGAGGTCCTTGAATCAACCAGAACAGTAGACCCAGTTCTTTCAGCAGATTTACACCCTGATATGGTGATTGAAGAGTACGGCACAATGATAGAACAATATGTTGCCGGCGGATATCTTGAAGACTTATATCCATTTATAGATAAATCTAGTGCATTTACAAGAGATGATATCCCGGATTTTTTAAAAGATTCTTTTGAAGAGGACGGTAAGCTTTTTGCGCTGTTTGATAGGTTCAATCTAAGCGCTGTTTTGATAAGTAATCCCAGTGCAACACAACAAGACTTTGAGCCGTATGAGTTTGTAAATTGGGTAGCGAGTCAAGATGAACTCTACGCGGAAGGAACCCTCGATAAAAATAAACTTATGATGATGTGCTTTATGCAAACCGTTGAAAATTACGTCAACATAAAAGAAGGAACCGCAAACTTTGAAACGGATTCTTTTATAAAATTGCTGAGTACATTGAAAGAAGTTAATCTTAAAAATCCTACTTCCGCATTAATAAGCGATTTAGCCATTTCTTCCGGTGCTTATAATGGTGTTTCCTTTGTTAAGCAACAAGTCGATGGATTGAAAGATATCGCGCAAACAGAAGCCGCGCTGTGCGAAAAACTATGTCGAGTGCGATTGATTGCCGGAGCTGATTCAAACTCATCATATTTCTATTTGCCTTACAACACCGTAGGCATTTTTGCCAATTCTGAATGTAAAGAAGGTGCTTTTGCCTTTATCGAGTATATGATGACAACTGATAATAATGGCATGAGCATGGGAGTTCCCTCATCAGGGAACGACAAAGCCGGATTGTGCTATACGCTAAATAGTATAAGGGAAAAGGCATTCTCTGATGCGTTAGGTGATATTGAAGTCAGTACACCAACCGGAGTCATTACATATGCGATTACTGATGAGCATAGAAAACAAATGGAAGCTTTAATCAGTGAAGCAAAATACCTTGATGATACACACGCTCAGATTATAGGAATCATGATGGATGAAGCAAGTTCTTTCCTTATGAGTGACAAAAAGCCTTCTGAAGTGGCCGCTGTTGTGCAAAAACGAGTACAGATTTTGCTTGACGAAAGAAGGTAGCTTAATATTTTTTGCTTGAACGTATACTGTCTGCCCTGATTTTCAAAGAAAAGTAATCTTTCTCGTATGTGTATTATTGTCATTTGCAAGCAGTGCCTCGATGATAATCGATACTAATTGGCAAGCAAGGCAAACCTGTACAGGTTTTGCCCGCTGCCGCTTGTTGGGGACTACCCCAAGCCCCGGGAACATCTGCAGGCAGATGAGCGACGCAGATTGCCGTCCGCTATTTTTTGTCACGACCTTTCTTAGGTAACATGTTCCGATAGACAGTTGAGTATTTCTCGACAATTGTTTTGAAGAACAGGACTTCGGAAGTTTCCATTTTGTTAAAGTTCATGCCGAGTTGCCTGCTCAAAGTTATCAGGGTGGCTTTCATCGGATTGGAAGTATTTTTATATTCATTGACTATATTGATTACATCTGTGAGCGGATTATTCGCATCGCCGGTCTCTGTATCCCGGCGGTGCGATTCTTTTATGGTCTTTGCAGTTTCGGTTATGTCATCAGAGATGAGTCAGTTTAAATAATCATTTTCATTAATATGATGAAAAACGGCTCACCCCCGTCCTCAACTTGTCCCCATTTGTCCCCAAAAATCAAAGCAAAATAAAACAGCGGAAACATTGATTTTTCAACGTTTCCGCTTTCTCTTAGACGAGCGCGAGACGGGGATCGAACCCGCGGCCCCCACCTTGGCAAGGTGGTGCTCCACCGCTGAGCCACTCGCGCATATGTATCACAGTTACTGAAGCCTAAGCTCATTAGTACCGCAACAAGTAAGTATATTACATGAACCCCGGGGGTTTGTCAACGGGAAAATCGCACTTTTGTGTCAGAGTTGTTCGCAAATCACCAAATATAATGCGCCAATCGGTCAGATAAAGTTATATTGTCAGAATATTAAAACATTATACAATAATTAACAGAACATAGGTTGCGTGAGACCTAAATTTTTGATATAATACACTTGTGTAATTGCGTGGGAATAGGGGCCCGCGCAAAGAGGGAATAGAAAAATGGAAAAGAGGGTGTCGAACTTTACCGCTGAGCAGGAGAACTCTGTGCTCAGGTTAATCAGCGGCGTTAATTTTGATTACACTTTTTTACTTGACGTGGAGAGCGGAAAGGCCTACGTAACAAGATACGCCGATTGTAAGATCGCGGAGCAGTACTTTGTGGATGACTTCGTGGATTACATAGTCGCAAGAGTCCATCCGGACGACTACTCACAATTAGAGAAAGAAGTTAAGAAAATGAGCCAGCTCGTGCCAAGCATGGGCTTTGAGGTGCGCTTAAAAGAAGTAAATGGCAGACGTTATCGCTGGCATCTTGTTAAGCTGCATATCATGCAGGAGGACGGCAAGGTTTATTACGCAGGCTCAAGCTTATATATAGACAGCAGAAAAAAGAACGAATCCGAACTCACCATCAAAGCCCGCCAGGATCAGCTTACAGGGCTTCTTAACAAGGTGGTTACGCAGGAGAGCATTGCGGGTTATATCCGCAAGAATCCTAACACCGAAGGCGCTCTTATCGTTTTCGACATAGACAATTTCAAGAATTACAACGACTTCATGGGTCATCTTTTCGGCGACGAAGTTCTTAAAGACGTGGCAACACGCATGCGCCGACTCTTTGCCAAAGATTCAATCATCGGACGTATCGGCGGCGACGAATTCCTTGTATATGTAAAAGAATACTCGGACGTAACGGAAATCGTTAAGCGCCTTAATGAACTGCGCTCCGAAATATCCGATATTTCCCTGGGACAGAAGAGCCACTACAGAATTTCTTTAAGTATCGGCGTATCCCTCTACCCCGACATGGGCACCGATTTTGATACGCTCTTTAAAGCAGCCGACATGGCACTTTATTCTATTAAGAATCGTGGCAAGAACAGCTACGCCTTCTACACGGACGAGCTCTACAACGAAGAAAACGCCCGCCACGGCGAAGAACGCCTGCAGGAAGCCACGGTTGAGCACACGACACCGATAAGCCTCACCGATTTTGCGTTCAAAATTCTTCACGAATCTCAGAATGTATCGGCTGCCACCAACCTCTTGCTTTACAAGATAAGAAACGAATATGACTTTGAAGCAATCCATATATACGAGCTCTCGAATGAGAAAGCATATTCCACCGAAGTCACCTACGAAATTCACAAAGAAGGCCGCGAAAGCTGGCTGGGCAAAAAGGTAGACTTCTCGCGCACCAATTTAAAAGAACACTCGGAAATGATGAAAAAAGAAGGCTACATCCTCTATGACTTTACCGAAGAAGAGAAGCCTCACCCCGGCAACGGCATCGAAGAGTGGGAAGGCATCGGAAGCATGCTCCACGCAGATATGGGCCTGTTTTCGCAGACCAGAGGCTGCATCGACTTTATAAGCGCCAAGTCTCCCGTAAGCTGGAGCAAGCAGCAGATTGACGAGCTTTTATCCATCAGCAACCTTCTCGCAGTATGCCTGTACTACACCGACAAGGTTACCAAGGCGGAAAAAGCAGTCTCCCGCTACGAGGAGTTTGACTACTTAACGGGCCTGTTAAAAGAAGAAAACTTCATAGAAGCGGCACAGAAAGCAATCGCGGAGACCGAAGACGACATCAAGATAGCCGTGGTATGCTCCGACATCAGAAACTTTAAATACATTAACGAAACCTTCGGCTACACTACCGGCGACCGCGTAATCAGAGCTATGGCCGAGTACATAGGAAGCCGCGAGCGCGACATGTGCTGCGCCACCAGACTGCGCGGTGACCACATTTTGCGCGTTCAGAAATTCCCGGCAAGCGTATCCGACGAGAACATAGGCAGACTTATCGAAGACAGCTGCGAAAAGATGACCGACTACATAGCCAAGAAAACCGGCATCAACAATATCTTCATCAGAGCCGGCGTATATATCGCTCCCGCGGATGATTATGACCTTGACAGCGCCATCTCTAACTCCAACACTGCCCGAAAGAACGCAATCGGCAGCACCGGCAGCCACTGTCAGATATTTGACAGAGATCTTTTTGAGACCAAGCGCCGCTACAGGAGCTATCGCCAGGGCCTCGATAAAGCCCTCGCCAACAAGGAATTCTATGTCCTTATGCAACCCGAGGTATCTTCAACCGACCACAAACTTGTGGGCGCCGAAGCCCTCATAAGATGGCGCATGGAGGACGGCACGGAAGTTACACCCGACGAGTTCATTCCTGCTTTTGAAACCGACGGCAGCATGATTAAGCTTGATTTCTACACCTACGAGCTTGTCATGACCTATTTAAGAAGCCGCATCGAAGCCGGCAAAAGAATCGTTCCCATATCCTTAAACGTTTCAAAGTCCCACTTCCTTACAAGAGACTTTGTGCTTAAATTCAAAGAACTGGTGCGCAGGTACGACATTCCCACGGAGTACTTAAAGCTTGAAATCACCGAAAGCATGCGCATCGACAACCAACAGAATTTCACCGAAGCTGTCGAGGAATTACGAGATTTCGGCATCAGCGTATCCCTAGACGACTTCGGCAAAGGCTACTCAACTCTCAGCGCACTTAACGATCTTAACGTGGATCTTCTCAAAATCGACCGCGCGTTCATGAAAGACACTACGTTAAAAGAAAGCGACAAGACCATCCTTCGCTTTATTATCGACATGGCAAGGTCGCTTAGAATTAAAGTGTTATGCCAGGGCGTAGAGTCAGATGACCAGCGTTCCTTTCTGAACGAGGCGGGGTGTGGTCTTCAGCAGGGGTTTCTTTACTCGAGGCCGGTGTCCCTTGCGTCCTTTAACGAAGTAATCGACAATGAAGACATTCTTTTTCAGAAAATAAGCTAGAGCGGGCGCCCCGCCCCTCCTTTTGACTTGACAATTTTCTGCAAATGGGCTATTATACTTTAGCGGATAAAAGCGTTAAAGCAATAAAACATCCGCGAAGGAGACCGAATTCAAAATGCCCATTACGGAAATACTTGAAAAGAACGCCAAGATGTACCCTAATGACGTATGTCTTGTAGAGATAAACCCGGAAGTTAAGGAAGTAAGAAGGGTTACATGGAAGGAGTACGAGCTCACCGAGCCCAATCCCACCACTCATTACAGAAGAGAGATTACCTGGAGCGTCTTCGACGAGAAGGCCAACCGTGTTGCCAACATGCTTTTGTCACGCGGCGTGGTTAAAGGCGATAAGGTTGCCATTCTTCTTATGAACTGTCTCGAATGGCTTCCCATCTATTTCGGAATACTTAAGACCGGAGCACTTGCGGTGCCCCTTAACTTCAGATACGCACCCGACGAGATTGAGTACTGTCTTAAGCTTGCGGATGTAGATGTCCTCGTATTCGGTCCCGAATTTATAGGCCGTGTGGAGGAAATCGCAGACAAGATTTCCAAGAACAGACTTTTATTCTACGTAGGCGAGAATTGTCCGAGCTTTGCGGAAGATTACAACAGTGCGGTGGCTAACTCATCGAGTCAGAACCCCGGCATTATATTAAGCGATGACGATGACGCTGCAATTTATTTTTCCTCGGGTACCACAGGATTCCCGAAGGCTATAT
>JAEEGK010000771.1_pt1 | contig 79922 bp, 62 predicted proteins | sample 8958771 | NCBI WGS metagenome assembly JAEEGK01 (sample SAMN16246547, study PRJNA631951) | gut metagenome | biome: gut microbiome; feature: rumen; material: SC-attached | host: Bos | place: Iran: Karaj | collected 2018-10
AAAGATACAAAAATTACCCGACATACGCAAGCTTTTTAGGCGTTATTTTATGACTTAAAGTGTTAAAAATCAATAAGTTACAGGGGCTCTTGCTTAGGCATTTGGGGACATCAAATTGGACACCCTACTTCCGAAGATTCCATTTCATTTATAAAGCGTTCCATACGACGCACAGCAGAACTTATCTGTTGACTATGTTTTCGCATCGCATGCTGATAATTTTCCAACGTTGCTTTGTACCTTGCCTGGGCAGCCACAAAATTGTCTCCCATATCTTTAGTGACAGACTCTTCCCTCTTCATCCGATAGAGCTCGTCACCAATGATGCGCTTGTCGGTAGGAACAAGTATCTCGTTCAGATGATTGCCAAGCCCATATTCTTGATATGCTATCAATTGTCTATACACAATAGGCAATCTCAAGAGAGCAGCCAACGAGTTGGCATCAAAGCCATTTATAGGACAGAAAACATTGATACCACTGCTCACAGCATAAGGTTTTTCTGTCGCACGAACAACAGCAACTTTAACCCCTGACTCAGCAGACCGCTCATAGAGAACTGCATCATTTTTGCCATCAAGGTAGGTGCATCTCCTATAATCCATAACGTGATGTCCTTTGGACTTTCCAATTTGCACCCAAATGGAATCAACGAACTTGCCGTCCTTATCAAAGCCATACTCCTTACTACCTTCAACGAAAGGGGGATTGTTTGGACAATCAGCTTTTCTTATACCAGACATGTCTAAATCACCTGTGTATAATGGAGTTAAGTCGCTCATGGATATCCAAGGTGTGTCTTCTGGTAAATCAAATTGCACATCTCGAACTTTTGCTGACACCAAAGAACAAAGTGATGAAAGCGGAACCGGATGCTCTGCTACTGATGGTCTCTCTATCACATAAACCTGCGGTAAGAGAATCTCTGGTGACAATTTCTCAGAGGACACCTTAACCACTTTTCTTAATCCCGTATTAGGATCAATACCATCGTTCTGCAAAATTGCATTGAACTTAGCATTGTCGAAGGTCAACATATGATGCTTTGTGTCAAAATCACTACTTGCCACACGAGCATCAATGAGAACTGCGCCTGATCCAGAATGCCCTTTTTCTGCAATCAGCAAGCAATATGTATCGAAAGACGCATTATTGCTCATCACCTGAGGCAATTGAATAATCTCCTTAATAGATTTGTCTTCCACTAGCAATCGTCTGAATTGGGCATTAATAACTGCAGAAGACTCTTCCTCATCAAGTTCTTCCTTAACAGAAGGGAGTTCTTTGTATTTCAACGATTCAGAAAGATTCCTTCTATACGAAGTATTTCCCTTGTCCACAAATACACTTGGCGGACAAATCAGTACTAATTTGCCTCCAACAGACAAATTCTTATATGCTTCACATAAACGAGCAATTGCCTTGCTGTTATCATCATCTTTGGGAAGATATGACACAATCGCATCATATGATGAAGGCGTTGCGTTGTCCTCAGCATCGATATTGTTAGCATAGACGGCAACTTTTGTCCACGCATAAAACATAGTGTCGCAATAATACTTACAACCATCGAATAGATTCGCTAATTGAGCAAATGCTGTATGAGGATAATACACCTTTGAATTAGCCGGAATCTCAACCCGAGCTTTGACAAGTTCAAGCACTTCCTTCGGGATAGTATAAGCATCCTTTCCGTCATGACGATGAACCCATTCAAGACTATCATTACATGGAGTAAGAATGATATAATTCACCAGGTCCTTAAAGTGAGCCGTGAGGAACGATTCTTCTTCTTTGGTAAAGATAGTCTTATCATAGACATCTGGCAATAACTGGTCAAGTATCTCTTTCTCAGCATTCTCTCCTGCAACGAGTGTATAGAAATAGCCTAGCAACTGTTCATTGACCATTAGATGCTTTATCCACACTTCTGTATGAGGGCCTTCTCCCCATCCTCCTATCGTTCCGTCCCCATACTTCTCAAATTGTTCAACTTGATAATTATCCCAGTAATCACAATCTGCTTTGGCATCATTTGCTATCTTACTCTCCTTACCAACCTTAGTGCGGTAAAGCTCTACGAGGTTAATCACTCTCTGCTGGATCTCTGCTGCGTTCTGTACGTTCTGCATAGTCTCTTGTGTTTTTGTTGGTTAGTACTCTATGTCCTGCACTTGTGTCTCAAATGCGCTGCAAAGGTATAACCGATTTCTGAAAGCTGCAAGCATTTTTGTCTCACGAATGGTTCCGTTCTTCTTGGAACCATTTTGAGTAACAGGGTGATTGTAAGGAATCACAGTATGAATTATAACAGCTACTTGCATAACAATCATTTATATGCGCAAAGATACACAAAATTTGTAAAAAAATGATGGTTGCAATAATAGTTATAACACTTTTTAAGCCAAAAAGTTGCTAACATCTAAAAATAATGCTTACCTTTGCACCAGTTTTATTGGTTGTCGAAGCGAGCCACAGAGCCATAATCAATAAAATGGGATGAGTAATGGTGCTCATTCCGACATTAAATATATTAATTATGGGAAAAGAAAAGACGCTGTTAGTAACAGCAAAGTACGGCTCGCTCGAATTTTGTAAAACAGCATGGCCGTACAATGAGAATGCTCAAGACGAGCAAGTAGAAACATGTGTGGAAAGCATCCGTCGACAAATTATCGATGCAGGAAGAGCAGAGATGATGGATGCGTTTCAGGGACAAGTGAGTTAATCGAATAGTCACTTACCTCTATTTCCCAAGACGGAGTCAGAATGTCTCCGCCTTGGGATGATATCAAGTAGAAAAAGGGCTTTATAATAACACGACTGGTGCAGTTGGCCCCTGCATTAAAACCAGTCTTAAAACAATTCTAATATGGACAAATTTTTAGTTCGTGCTTAGGTTGAGTGTAGAAGGATCGCTCAATCATTAATGCACAAGGTTGGAAGAATGCTTCTTCCATTATCCTTCGTGTTAAGTTTCGGGAATCTCCAGTCTGCCTACCATGAGTAGCTGTAGAATCCAACGCTGAGCAACAAACTCAAATATGAGTTTAGGCAGTTGGGGGCTGCAGAGAAAATGAGAAAATAGAGCAAGACGTATGTAATGGAGCCAAAACGTTGACATCCTTAAAATCGGATACTGGTAAATGGGCTATCCTATTTGTTGCATAGGAAGGGTGGTTCGAGTCCACCTACCAGTTCAATTGAATCTATACGGAAGCACTCGTTATCTATACCGTTATCTCACTTTATCCATACTATAATCATACTCTAACCTGCTTCTATGCTACTTCTTGCCATACTCAAACAGCTTGCATGAGTATGTCTACACCTTGGGTAGGGCTTGCCATTTCCTTGCCTTGACTATGTTCTGAATACTCACGTTTTCCATTTACCCACAACGCGTATTTTCAAAACTATAACTATTACCATTCAGAGTGAGTTAAATACGAGTCTTGGTATTCCATCTGCTCTGACAATTATTTCACTAATTCATATTTAAACATCTTATCCAGTATATGACTTCGGTAATACGCTTTTAGGTTTTCTCTTAGGGAATCCAAATCGCCATTTAAGTCAACGTAGTCATACACTTTATGCTTATTCCTGCCAGTACCTTCTATTCTGAACGTGTTTAGTTCTTCACCTATCTGATAAACTCCATAAGAATAAGTACTCACATAGTTGTTTGTTGCCTGGGCTTCTGCAAGTATCTTTCTCCAAAGTTCCATCAGTTCTTCTTCATCCGAGTCTAATTCAAATCCACCAAGTGTTACCGATGCCAATGTGTCATTATCAAAACACAACTCGTTGCGATAATATCTTTCATCGGAGCCGTCAAAAGAAATACACTTGTTTTGATTGGATAGACAGGTGTATATCAGGCAACTCTTTAGGAAATCTCTGTCTTGAACATAAGCATCTCCCTTGTCAGACGTAGTGAAATGCACTTCTTTCTCATACCACTTATCCATGGGCAAGAGTTTGGCAACAAACATCGGTAGTTTCTCCAAGAAATTTTCCCTTCTAAGCCAGAAGCCATACGAATTCTTCAAGCCTGTGTCAAAATTGGTGCGAACAAGATTATACTGCTTAGAGTCTATCATAAAGCTCTTCGACACCATGTAAGCAATAATGTTGTCATTGTACTTAGGCTTTCTGCCTTTTGAGTAAACCCAGTCTTTCTTCTCGTATCCATCTGCGCCAACAACTGCTATCGAAGTTTTCGACTCAATATCCGTTGGATCTTCACTCTTGTCACTCAAATCAGAAATGTTATGGTAGACTTTCGGTACATTGATATCATGTTCTGCTTCTCTGACGATGGCATTCTTGTTGGTGTCAATATCATAGGCTTGCAGAAGAATGCTTTCTGACTTGGGTTCATCTTCGTTGGACCAATAAATACAAGATATTACGCTGGGACTGGCGTGAAAATGATCACGATTAAATGCATAGCCACCCATGAAACGCTTATCCACCAAATGGATGTTCTTATAGTATTTTACAGGAGAGAACAATATGTAACTGTCGGTTGGCTGCCTCAGATAATACTTGAAGGCTGACCAAATGAATAGATTCATAATGTCTCTTGCTACGGCTTGTTGGCCTCCAAGTCCCATGGCTACTATTTCCTTCTTAAACTCTTTGGATACAAAAGAGTCTTTTCGTGTAGTTTGTGCTCTTTTCGATGGATCTCCATCCTCTACGAAAGTGATGGCAGAGCTGTCCTGGAAAGGAGGATTCTCAAAAAGAATGACAGAACATTTTTCATCATTGAGAAATGCTGAAATAGTCGGGTTCTTTATAAAGTCTTCGCTGGTTGCATCGGCATTTGACACCTTGCCGTTTGAATAAACGACATTAGCTTCCGTAGGAGGAATAACCTCCCTTACCAAATCGCCAATTCTTTCTTGCAAAACCTTGTATTCGTAATATTCATAGGTGGACACGACACAATGTTTGATAATATCATCTCCCTTTGCGTCCTTTAATCCTATCAGCGAAGCTTCGAGGTTACCGGTTCCAGCACTTCTGTCCAAAATGATATAATCATTGCCTTCTGGTATACGTTCGATTGCAGCCATAACAAACTCTGCAGCCTGACGAGCATAGATGACAGGTGTGTAATATGCGCCAAGTTCTTTCTTAGAGAGTCTGTCGTTCAGGCAATCCATCAAAAATTTGAAACGTTCGTTTGATTTTCCCTGATAGGGTGTTATCAATCCTTCGAAGTGGCGTGGTTTTCTGATTTCTCCAGTCAGTTTGACAGCTGTTCCGCTGGTGTCGCCAATAAAATCGCCCTTGCTGGCATTTGGCAATTCCTTGTAATAACGCTCCGACCAGCCGACAATGCAGTTTTCATCAATATCGATAGGGATATACATCTCTTCTGGATCCTTCTTTGTTCCTTTCAGTATCTTCTTTAACTTAGCAGATTCTGTGTCTATACTATAATTCAACTTTTCTGCAATGGCGTTGGAAAAGAATCCTTTGTTCTGTTTTGATGAAGCGCCAGTGTAAATCTTATGTATCTCCTCTCGGAAATCAGACGAGTGGAAGACATAGGCTAATGTTGAGTTCAAATCAACCAAGATGATAGTTGCAGGAACCGACTCACCATGAACTCTCATTTTTGACAGATATTTGATGGCCTGAAATAGAACTTCATTTGTGTTCGGGATGTCCTTCTTGAACTCTAAAATATTCCCATTATAGACACCATCGGTATAATCTACCAACACAGAATTGTCATCATCGTATGGTATGCCAAAGTTGTCGAAGAATTCTATTTGCCCATCCCTCTCAAGATAATACGGAGTATTAAAATTTGCCATAAGTATCAGCCTCTATCTTTTATCTCCGACTGATACCCAAGTGCCAGAAGGGTTAGTAATCGCTTGTAAGAACCACATACGAAAAGCGGGGTATCCACACCTGCCCGTCCCGCAACTTCGGCCTACCACAGCCTTCCGATAGAACGAACAGAGTAAGATACCCACGCAGAAGTATATACTAATGCACCCAAAAGTGTGCTTAGAGGGCATGGTTAGCCCTCGGCACACTCCGGCTGCGTATATACACATCCGTAGGCGTCACCTCTGCTATTGTCTTTGATCGGTCTTTGATTGTGGTAGTTCAAGCTGCCAAAAACAAAGCGTACAGTGTCGCTTATTCCGCAATGTAGTGCTCCCCCTTTGGCTCTGTCATTCTCAAATGACATCACAGCCACAACAGGCAGATGCAATTGCAAAAGTACAAAAAATATCCTTTATTCAGGTTATTAAGGTGGTATTTTAAGATAAATTTAACGAACAGGGGTACATCGAACCATCCGGCTTCCTTCCCCCTTACCACTCCCATCCTATAACCTTGCTACGCCTACGCTTTGCCTATACTCCGCTATTTAAAAGATAGTGCAAATTAATCCCGGAAACATTACTGTTTCTCACAATAATTTAGTACCTTTGCAGACATATTCAGTAAACTATGTATTACATCTGGACTGACGAGAGTGATTCTACAGGTAAGTACTACGCCAATTTCTATGGTGGTATACTCATCCGTTCTGAGCATTATGAAGAGGTGCTCCAAAGGCTTTCTGCTATTGTTAGAGAGGTTGGATTAGAAGGCGAAGAAATAAAGTGGCAGAAGGTTAACGAGTACACAGAAGAACGATATAAGAGAATCATGGATGTCTTGTTTGAATTGCTGAGCGAAGGGAAAGCAAAAATTCGGATATTTTTCCGTCATCGGCAATACAAAGCCTTTGAGTTGAATAATGAGCAACGTAGACATGAATATCAGATTCTTTATTATCATTTCATCAAGAACGACTTTGGACTAATTTATAGCAACCCCAAAGGAAAGAGTGTAAGGGTAAGGTTGCTTATTGATGATATGCCACTGAAAGGACCTGATAAGGACAGTTTCCTGAAGGCTATCTACCATCTCAATGATTTGATGCAATTCCAAAAGGCTAATATACATATTCAGAATGGCGATGTGGCTGAAGTTGATTCAAAGAAGCATTTGCCACTACAGGTAATGGACGTAGTTCTTGGGGCTATGTGTTTCCGTCTGAATGACAAACACAAAGAACGTGGCATTGACGGAAAGCGTGCAAAGCGGAACATTGTGAAGGAAAGACTTTACAAGCATATCTCCAAAAGGATCTTTGAATTGCACCCAGGCTTCAATATCGGTATGACAACACCCATCACAAAGAAATCCGACTTGTGGGAAGAACCATATTTACACTGGAACTTTGTCCCAAAACGTTTTACGAAGGATAAGGAATTTACGAAGCATCATAAAAAAGAAACAGCCCCGTACAACCTACACAAGTGAGCTACGTCAACGTAACCTTTCAGTTGCAAAGGACTTATTTCTGGTGCAAAGATACAACAATTTTTTGAATCTCCAAAGAATTTCATAGAAAAAATGTTATCTCTCTATCATATATAGTTCCATCTGCTTCGTAATAATCTCCTTTATTTGTTCTCTCAGCAATAATGGTTTCATCACTTCAAGGTTCTCTCCATAGAGGAGAATCTTGCCTCGTAGTTCGCGATTGGGCTCAATCGTTAGCGTGACTTCGCCATAACTGCCATCTTCATATTCACCATAAGGAAGTGATTCTCTCTGGCTATGATGTAAAGGCTTCGTCAGCAACAGTCCATGCTGGTATTCCGTTTTTGTGCGGATAACAACTTGTTCTACCTTTGCATCCTTCTCATGTGTCACACCTGTTATATTATTAAAGAAATCCTGATAGAACCCTTTGGGTGCAGGGATGTACTCTACATCATTTACTTCAATGAGTTCACCAACAATTCTGTCTAATGGTACATTGTATGCCTGATGCGGTTCACGATCTGCCTCACCAAAAACAAACCATCGACCATTATACTCTTTAAGATACTGAGGATGAAATAGCAGTTCAAAAGGTTGTTGGCCAAAGCGCTGATAAGAAAACTTTAGAACTTTCTTATCGGTAATAGCCTTATTAAATACCGGCAACAAATCAATATTGGTAAGGTTCTGCTCCAAACTGGAACAGATATGACTGGCACCACTTTCTACTTCCCTGTTGGTGTCAAGCAGCAACTGTGTGTTTTCAAAATATGAAGAGAACCAACTTGAAGGCAGTATTCCTGCTGACGCCTTGCAAAATGCTACATAATCTTCCAATCTCTTCTGTTCTATAGCCTGACGTTCTGCCGCCAAAGGATCATCTTCCTGGCCAATATACCTGAATGCCTTACCCTTGCCACTCTTACCATTATCTTCTATGCAACCTGGGTATGCAAGTTCTAATGCCTTTATAACCTCAGATGATGCTTTCTTCAAGTCACCATAAAACTTTTCTCCAGACAAAGTTCTCTTTGGGTTATTATCATAGAAGCCTTTAGGGTATCCACGTTTTATGCACATGATGTCTGCAAGGGTTACAAACTCTCGCTTCATCAACTGTTCGTAAAGGATATTTACGAACGTTGTTCTAACCCCGATTCCGGCAAAGATATTCTTAGTAGGCATATTTATTACGATTAGGACCCTGCAAAGATACAAAATTATTTTATAACGGAACTTCTTTTTGAAAATAAATTTGTGTTCGCCCAATGGATTATCCACCAAAGAGTTAAAAAGGAGGGGGATCGGGTGAGTCATTGATAGCAGGGAATGGGGGCAAATCGAGTTCGTCAATGAGATGCTCAAGGCTGGGGCACTCATTCTTAAACTCTTCATACGTCTCCTTGTCTACTGGGTCTTCTAAAATCGTGGGATCGATTGGCGCTATACAATATGTGACTTGGGGCAGCAACAGGTCTTCAAAATTGGCGGGTGAGGAGGTCTTGTACTTGGCTGGGAGGGCATTGTAACAGAATCTGCGGGCGATTGTCAGGCGTTCTTCCTTATCTAAATGGCCATCTCGAATCGCAGCGTAGTATGGACTATGAGTGATAGCCTCACAAATGGCATCATTCCATTCAAGGAAAAGGTCAACGACCCGAAACTGCTCCATATGCATTAGAATATTGATGGCATCCGTCACTTGGTTAAATGAAAGTGCACCTGGTACCAAATAGCGGGGATGATAAGGGATGGATTCTTGGCGAAGCGTTGTAATCGAATCAATGCAAATCGTTCGAATTAACCCGTAGAGCGTGTCCGTTGCCTCTTCTTCTGTAATGGGCTGCTCCATCAGCCAGAGTGCCGTGAGATAGTCGAGGTGGGACGAAAACCTAGCCTTGTCGACGGGAATGGTCTTGCCCTCACTAGCGAATCGTTTGCAGATGAAATAATAGTTACGCCCAACACTGAGTTCTTTCAGATGATCCACGATATAGTCTAATGGGAGGTGACGGATAACCGTCCACGAACATTTGATGTCGTGGGTAAATTCCCATAGTGACTGAACCTTTGGGAGAAAGCTGTCGTCCCAATAGTATAGCAGTTTTCCGCAGGCCCATTGCCAGTCTGTCTTGCAGGAATCCAAAAAGACTGTGAGTATCTTTTTCTGGTCTCTCCAGTCAAGATAAGCAAATCGCCGCTGAATTTCTTTCCTTGACTCAATGACTTTCCTGCTCCGTTTGTTGCGGAAGTCCTTGATTAGCCGTGCTACTGGGGTATTTCTCTTTATTACAAAGTCGTCCATATTGCTTTTAAGTATCTTTTACGACGCAAAGATACGAAGATAAAACGAAAACGCCACCACAATTGCCTTTCACAAGCCTTGTGGACACATAAATGCAGCTCCGTCCTGAGATTGTCTCCGCACCGTCCAGAGATTGTCTATGCCTAGGGCAGTATAGCCTCCTGGGGAAGAAAAGAATCGTTAAACCACAACGACAAGGAAGTCCGTGCCGTCGGACTGCCAGTTCGCTCCTTACGGACTGCGAGTCCGAAGGCATTACATCGCCTCTACCGTCATATTCTTACGGCCGATGTGGCTGAAGATAGTGATTCTTCTCTCTTAACGTTTTTAAGGGAATTCTGTTAAATTCGTTAAATCGGCAAAAGGCGTGAAATATGCTAATGGATTTAACAGAAGTTTATCTCTTTTAACTATAAATTCCCAAGCTACCATAGCGTGAGTCGTCAGGCGTTTCCGCTGGGAAATCCTTTGTATAAAGGGGGGAGTCTTCATTTGGCATCTAAAGTGGTCATGGTTAGCCTTGCTCCCATTGCTCGCTAGTGTCTCGCCTATGTCTCGCCCATTTTTATTACGGAAAAGCGACCGGATTTGCATTTTCGTGAAAAAATTCATGCTTTTTTCCTGGAAATGCGTCCTCTGGGTTCAAAGAGCGTTACTGTATCAAGAGGACATTCTTTTCAAATAGCGTATTTAGTTGCAAATAAGGAATTATTCTTTACTGGCCAACAACTTTTCCTTGATATACTCCTGAATATTGTAAGGAGTCACGTCATATACTGGAAGTAATTCTTCGAAGCCCTTTTCTTTGATGAATCGGCTGCCATTGGTTAGCATAGCCAATAATCCACGAGTGCGTAACTTGTGACCAGAATGTTCCAAGGCTGCATCAATCATTTTTTGAAGATCCTTGCCCTCTTTTAGAATGGAGTATATGTCATAATAATCACGGAACTTTGAACGACGAAGCATTGCTTCCATCTTCATCGCACCAATGGATTCCATATCTGCTATGTGCATATTATTAAGAAAAGGAATTCGTTGCATAGATGGTTTGGCTTTGCGAGGAGCTGCATAAAATGACAACTTCACTCCTTCAAAGTTGAATGAGACGAAATCAAAGCTACCGACCTCATATTCTCTTATCTCACCAATGCTTTCCAACTCTTTCTTGATGGTAGGCCAAGCGACTTCTGGCTTTTCGTTTCTTTTCGTCAACCATTTCATGAAGTTCAGATCCTCGCTCTGACGCTTTTCAATTTGTAATGAAAGAGCCGTTCCTCCGACCAAAGTATAAGGTTTAATGCATTCCAAACGGGAAATGGCCTCAAAAACCTTACCGGTATGCGGTGCCAAAGATTTCGAGTATTCCATATCAAGCTGCCATTATACGGTTGAGGTGGCGAGTCTCGATGCTTTTGACATAAGCTTCAGGACGTTTGGCTCCAAAATAATACCAAGCATATAGAATATTGAACGCACGGAACATCTCACCCTGAGGAGCTACTCGGTCCAGCCATACGCGCTTGACTTTTTTGTAGCCAAATAGTGGAAAGAGCTTGTTGATGTCGTCAATGTCGAGATAGAGCAGCACATGTTCAATGAGGGATTCATCGGAGATGGAATCCATCTTCGATACATCGTAAGACCAGAAACAGTTTTCTTCCTTCAGCTTACGAAACAGCAACTCCCTTACATCTTTTTCCATATTATCGTCTGCAAAGATAGGAAGTTTTTCCGATGATTCCAAACTTTTGGGGAAGTTTTTTCGGAACGCATTAGAAGTTGACGCCGATGGTGGCGAAGAGGGTACCGGTGTGGGAGGTGTCGAAATAGTCGTGGCTGATGTTGGCAAGGCCGATGTCGTAGCCCAGCTCGGCGTATAGAAACTGATACTGCACGCCACAGCCCAGACGGAGGCCGCCGTCGAAGCGGTTGAAGCCGTCGTTGTCGAACGAGCTATAGGCCTGGCGGTGGGCGAAATCCTTGATCTTGCCTGCCACACCAACGGCCAGATAGCCACCGGCAAAGGGCTGGATGGTGCAGTCGGGGGCGACGGGAATGGCGTATTTCATGAGCAGGGGCATCTCGAGATAGTCAAGGCCATAGGTGAACTTGGAACCTTCGTAGCGTCCCTGGCCGCCCTTCTCGACATACGACAGGCCTGTCTCGAAGAAGACGGGCGAGTGGTAGCCCAGCTGGAACCCGACGACGGCACCGAGGTTGAGGCCGGTCTTCAGGGAACCGCCATCGAGGTAGATGTCGTCGGAACTGACCGTCGCGAAAGCAGCACCGAGGCGGAGACCGTAGTAGATGTCGGGGGTGTAGTGATGGCTGGGGGCTGCATGAGGACGCGGCGGGTTATAATAGCGGGGCCTGCCATACTGTGCGAGGGCAGGCATGGTGAGCGCAAGGCTCAACAGGGCAATCGTTAATCTTTTCATAAGCGTACTCTTTTTATAATGACACTGCAAAGATACGCCAAACAGAGGTAAGAAAAAAAGGGATTTCCCCTAAAGAGCACGGGGGAAATCCCTAAGAATGACGTGGCGCCGGCATCAGACGAGGCCTTCTTCGTGGTAGCTGTAGTAGGCGCCGTCGGTGACGATGACGTGGTCGAGGAAACGGATGTGCATCAGCTGGCAGGCACGGGCAAGGGTCTGGGTGAGGTCGTTGTCCATCTGGCTGGGGTGCAGACTGCCCGAGGGGTGGTTGTGGCACACGGCCATGATGGTGGCGTTGGCCAGCAGGGCTTCCTTCATGAGGATGCGGATGTCGACCAGCACTTCGCTGATGCCGCCGTGGGCGATGCGCTGCTTCTTGATGAGGCGGTGGTTCTGGTTCATGAGCAACAGCCAGAACTCCTCGACATCGAGGTCTTGAAGGACGGGACGCATGTGGTTGTAGATGCGCGTAGCCGTTCCTAAGTCGGGACGTTCCTCGGGAGTCTCCATCTGGCGGCGCTTGCCCAGTTCGCAGGCTGCCAGGATGGTGATGGCCTTGGCTGGCCCTACACCGTTGTATTCACAAAGTTCGCGGATGGTCATCTTGCCCAGCGAGTTGAGATTGTTGTTGCAGTCGGCAAGTACTTGCTGCATCAGCTCGACAGCGCTGGTCCCTGGCGTCCCTGAGCCAATCAGTATAGCCAAAAGCTCTGCATTGCTGAGAGCTTCAGGACCCTTGTCACGCAACTTCTCGCGTGGCTGATCGTCTTCAGACCAATGTGCAATGGTTAGTTTCTCGTTCATTTGTAGAACGTTTTTTCAAAAGCCTGAAATTCGTCTTGTTTGAGGACGCAGCGCTTCCACCAGGACTCGAGGAAGCCGAAGCCATAGCCCATGAGCTGGACGAAGGCAGCGGGGACGGAGAGCAGTCCGACACGGAGGCTGCGGTTCTTCAGCGACGAATCGATGAAGATGAGGGCGCTATATAATAATAGAGGTAAGAGGCCTAAAACACAGAATACGAAGCCAACGCCCTGGTGCATGTTATCTGTGGGCCGTAAGCCATTGGCATCGAGCCACTCGCCTTCGATATAGAGCCCTGCTCCCAATGCGAACAGCAACAGACAGCCGATAACGCCCAAGGTAAAGACCATGGGCAGCAGGTGGACGAGCTTGAGGGTGCCGGGGTGGCGCTTCTCGAGGTTGATGCGGGCAATGCCGCTGTTGTAGACCTGACGGAAGAACTTGCGGAAGTCGGTGCGGCGCTTGTGCCACACCCAGGCATCAGGAAAGAGGCGGGGCATGTAGCCGGCCTCGACGATGCGATAGGAGAAGTCGATGTCCTCGCCAAAGCGCATCTTCGAGAATCCGCCCAGCTCAAGATAGACATCGCGACGGATGCCCATATTGAACGAGCGGGGGTAGAACTTGTCTAACTTCGCCTTGCCACCACGGATGCCTCCGGTGGTGAAGAACGACGTCATGGAATAGCTGATGGCCTTCTGCACGGGGGTGAAAGAAGGGTGCGCGGCATCGGGACCGCCAAAGGCTGTGAATTGAGAATTATGATTACCTTTATTCGCAGTATGAATGTCTTGAGACATATCACAATTCTCAATTCCTAATTCTAAATTCTCAATTTCCTGATTGACGGCAGCGAGGTAGCCTTCAGGAAGGACGACGTCGGAGTCGAGGATGATGAGCCATTCGCCATTGGCACGCTCGGCACCGTAGTTGCGGGACTGACCGGGGCCGCTGTTGTCTTTAGCGTAGTAATGCAAAGAAAGGATGTCTGCGTACTTGTCGCAAACATCCTTGCAGGGTTTCTGGCTCCCGTCTTCCACAATGATGACCTCAAAGTCCTGAAGCGTCTGATGTGTCAGGCTTTCGAGGAGTTCGTCCACTTCATCGGGACGATTGAAAACAGGAACTATGAATGAATATTTCATTATTCTTTGGCTCTTGCCAAGTAGGAGCCGTCGCGGGTGTCGACCTGGATGAGGTCGCCCTCGTTGATGAACAGGGGAACGCGAACCTCGACACCAGTCTCGAGCGTAGCGGGCTTCAGGGTGTTGGTAGCGGTATCGCCCTTGATGCCGGGCTCAGAGTGGGTGACGCGCAGAATGGTCTTCACGGGCATCTCAGCATAGAGAATGGTGCCATCGGTGGTGTCGCTGACAACAGACACAACGTCGCCTTCCTTCATGTACTCATGGCCAATAACGAGATCGTTGGCGATGGGAATCTGTTCGAAGGTCTCCTGGTTCATGAAGATGCGGCCTTCCTGATCCTCGTAGAGATACTGATAGTCGCGGTGTTCGATGACGACGTCCTCAAGTTTCTCACCGATGTTGTAGCGGCGCTCGAGCACGCGGCCGTCGGTGACGTTCTTCAACTTGATGTTCATGATGGTGTTACCCTTACCGGGCTTGCGGTGCTGGAAATCGATGCAAACCCAAATGGCACCGTCCATACGAATGGCGGTTCCTTTCTTAATGTCTTGTGAATTGATCATAAAAAATAGCTATTTAATAATGTAATTATCACTTTTGCGGGTGCAAAGGTACGAAGAAAAATTAAAAATGAAACATTAAACATTAAAAATTTAATAGAAAACTTGCATAATTCGAAAATAATGCGTAATTTTGCAGCCCGAAACTCTGATTGCGTCATTTTTTTGACCACGGATGTCACGGATTAAACGGATTCAATAAATAAATAACAGATAGAACAATGAAAAGAACATTTCAGCCGCACAATCGTCGCCGCGTGAACAAGCATGGCTTCCGCGAGCGCATGGCAACAAAGAATGGTCGTCGCGTACTGGCTTCTCGCCGCGCTAAGGGCCGTAAGAAGTTAACCGTATCAGACGAGCATCACGGAAAGTAATCGTGACAAGTCACAAATAAGAATTGGGTGTATTTCATAAAAATATACCCAATTTTTTTGTCGTATCAATATTTATTAGTAATTTTGCGGAGCAAAATGAAATGGTTCATGGACACGAAGAAATTCTTTGGTAAATTGGCCAGTGGCTACATGTGGGGCAACCTGTTGGCAATGGCCGTTGTCGTGGTGCTGCTGTGCATAGGCGTGAAGTATGGTTTGGAATTCTATACGCACCACGGCGAAGGCATCATTGTGCCGAAAGTGCAGGGCATGACCTATAACAAGGCACGCCTGCTGTTGGAGCAGGAAGGGCTGGTTATCCTGGTGACCGACTCGGGTTACAACAAGACGCTGCCCGCCGACTGCATCCTCGCCCAGACACCAGGCTCGGGAGCAAAGGTAAAGCAGGGACACATCATCTACGTGACGGTGAACTCGCCGCAGTCGCCCTCGTTTACCATCCCCGATATTGTGGACAACTCGAGTGTGCGCGAGGCCGAGGCCAAGCTGATGGCCATGGGGTTCAAGCTGTTGCCGGCTCAGACAGTGCCTGGCGAGAGGGACTGGGTGTACGGCATCGTGTGCCGAGGACGGCGCGTGTCGAACGGCGACCGCATCCCCATCGACTACCCACTGACCCTGCTGGTGGGCGGTGGCAGCATTAGCGATACGGATGAATTTGAATATGTAGACCAGTCGTATTCTCAGCCTGAGGACATGCAGCCAGACGAATTCGAGGTGGTGACGGAACCCACGACAACAGAAGAATAGCACGCAATGACGGACGAACTGGATGACATCACGCTGGGTCTCGATGAAGAGGCGCTGAGTCTGGACGACGAGGGCGACGGCCAACTGTATGAGCATCTGCGCATGGAGGTGGACCGCGGTCAGGAACCCGTCCGCATCGACAAATACATGTCGGAGCACGTGCAGCACTCGTCGCGCAACCGCATCCAGAAGGCCGCCGACGCAGGCTTCGTGCATGTGAACGGCAAACCCGTCAAGAGTAACTATAAGGTACGCGCGGGCGATGTGGTGACGCTGATGCTGGACCGTCCGCACTACGACACAACCATCGAGCCCGAGGACATCCCATTGGACGTGGTGTATGAAGACGACGAGCTGATGGTGGTGAACAAGCCCGCAGGGCTGGTGGTGCACCCCGGAGTTGGAAACTTCCACGGTACGCTGGTGAACGCCATCGCGTGGCACCTGAGAAACCTGCCCAGCTACGACCCCAACGACCCCAGCGTGGGGCTGGTGCACCGCATAGACAAGGACACCAGCGGACTGCTGGTAGTGGCGAAGACGCCCGATGCCAAGACGGAACTGGGGGCACAGTTCTTCAATCACGACACGCACCGCTCGTATCAGGCGCTGGTGTGGGGCAACTTCACCGAGGACACGGGGCGCATAGAGGGCAACATCGGGCGAGACCCGAGGGACCGCCAGCGCATGGCGGTATTCCCAGCGGGAGGCGACGTAGGCAAGACCGCCGTGACGCACTACCGCGTGCTGGAGCGATACGGATATACCACACTGGTGGAATGTCGCTTGGAGACGGGGCGCACGCATCAGATCCGTGCACACATGAAGCACATAGGGCACCCACTGTTCGGTGACGAGCGCTATGGCGGTACGGAGATACTGCGCGGCGAGCGTACAGCCTCGTACAAGGCGTACATCCAGAACTGCTTCAAGCTGTGTCCGCGTCAGGCACTGCACGCCAAGACGCTGGGTTTCGTGCATCCCACGACGCACGAGCAGATGGACTTCACCAGCGAGCTGGCCGACGACATGCAGGCGCTGATAGACAAATGGAGAAATTATACCCGGAATAACGATATCACGTAATAACGAAATAACGAAAAATAATAAGATAATGAAACAACTGAAACGCAACATTGCCATCGTCTGTGGTGGCGACTCTTCGGAACACGACGTATCACTGCGCTCGGCACAAGGACTGTATTCGTTCTTCGACAAGGAGCGCTACAACGTCTATATCGTCGACATCAAGGGCCAGGACTGGCACGTGAACCTGTCTGACGGCACAACGGCCAAGATAGACCGTAACGACTTCTCGTTCATCGAGAACGGCAAGGCTCGTCTGTTTGACTATGCCTATATCACCATTCACGGCACCCCAGGCGAGAACGGTATCCTGCAGGGATACTTCGACCTGGTGGATATCCCCTACTCCACCAGTGGCGTGCTGGTCGAGGCCATGACATTCGACAAGTTCGTGCTGAACCAGTATCTGCGCGGCTATGGCGTGGCTGTGGCCGACTCGTTGCTGATTCGTCGCGGCTATGAGCATCTGGTGGACGAAGACGAGATAGAGCGCCGCATCGGCATGCCCTGCTTCGTGAAGCCTGCCACCGACGGGTCGAGCTTCGGCGTCAGCAAGGTGAAGAACAAGGACCAGTTGGCCCCTGCCCTGCGCAAGGCCATGCTGGAGAGCGACGAGATTATGGTGGAGCAGTATCTGGAGGGCACGGAGATCACCATCGGATGCTACAAGACCAGCGAGAAGGAGGTGCTGCTGCCTATTACGGAGGTGGTAACGCAGAACGAATTCTTCGACTATGATGCCAAATACAACGGACAGGTGCAGGAAATCACCCCTGCCCGCATCAGTGAGGAATGGGCGCACCGCGTGCGTGAGATTACGAGCCATATCTACGACATCCTGCACTGCAACGGTATCATCCGCATCGACTATATTATCTCGAAGGACGGCAAGATTCGCATGCTGGAGGTAAACACGACACCAGGCATGACAGCCACCAGTTTCATTCCCCAGCAGGTGAAAGCCGCAGGCATGACCATGACGGAAGTTTTGACGGACATTGTGGAGAACCAGTTCTAACTTTCTAATTGAGAATTGAGAGTGTAGAATGTAGAGTTTGCCACCGCTATGGAGTACGATATCAAGGAGTTTGACGAGATACGGCCTTATGAGGCTGGGGAGATGAAGCAGGCGTTTGAGGACTTGATTAACGACCGCCAGTTTTCGTTGGTACTGAAGGGTTTTGCCCCTTGGTTACCGAAAGGCGTGCGCAACGGACTGTTACGGTTGGCCTTCACAGGCATCAAAACACCGCTGGACTTCCAGAAGCGATTCATGAAACCCGTCGTCAAATGGATTATCCGCAAACATACCGACGGCACCACGTTCGATGACTCCGCCCTCAGAATTAATAATGGAGAATTGAGAATTGAGAATTCTGATATGTCTCAAGGCAGCAATTCCAACAGCCAAAGTAATCATAATTCTCATTGCGCGCCACACTCTGACCTTCAGGTCAGAGAATTCTCAACTCTCAATGCAACGCCACACTCTGACCGGAGGTCAGAGAATTCTCAATTTGAAAAACGCTATACCTTCGTCTCGAACCATCGCGACATCGTGCTCGACTCAGCGTTCCTTGACGTGCTGTTAGTGGATGCCGGCCATCCGACAACGGTGGAAATCGGCATTGGCGACAACCTGCTGATCTATCCGTGGATCAAACGACTGGTGCGCATGAACAAGGCCTTCACTGTGCGTCGCGGTCTGACGGCTCACGAGATGATGCGCTCCAGCCAGCTGATGAGCCGCTATATACACTATGCCGTGACACAGAAGAAGGAGAACATCTGGATAGCCCAGCGCGAAGGGCGTGCCAAGGACTCGAGCGACCAGACTCAGGATGCCGTGCTGAAAATGCTGGCCATGGGCGGCGATCTGCGGGAGTTAAACATTGTGCCGCTGACCATCAGCTATGAGTTCGACCCGTGCGACTACCTGAAAGCCCAGGAGATGCAACAGAAACGCGACGATCCCAGTTTCAAGAAGTCGCGCCAGGACGACCTGGACAACATGAAGACAGGCATCTTCGGTTATAAGGGCCGTGTGCACTACCACTGTGCCGCGCCCATCAACACATGGATCGACGAGTTAGGCGACCAGCCCAAAAAGGAGTTCTACGAGACGCTAAGCCACCGCATCGACAAAGAGCTGCACCAGCACTATCGGCTCTATCCCTGCAACTATATCGCATTGGACATGTTAATTCAGAATGGAGAATTGAAAATTGAGAATTCTGATATGTCTCAACTCAGCGAGCACTACACCGCAGCTGACGTCGAGCGATTTGAGAAATATCTGGCAGGACAACTGGCCAAGATTGCCATCCCCAACAAGGACGAGGCTTTCCTGCGCGAACGCATGCTGACGATGTATGCCAACCCGCTGAGAAACTATTTAAGGGTAAAAAGGTAAAAAGGTAAAAAAGTAAAAGGTAACAAATAAGTATGAATAAGCAACGAGAAACGACAGGCAAAAAGGCAAGGTATGTTATTTTACCTTTTTACCTTTTTACTTTTTTACTTTTTGCCTGCGAGACAGATAGCTACGAGACGGGGCAGGGCAAATATTCGCTCACGCAGGCCGATATGTGCGAACTCGCTGTGAACGGGCAGAAACAGGGCGCATCGTTTGTTACTGACGACGGTGACGCATACACCCTGAAGCCCCACTATACTGCCAAATGGATAGAAACGGCCGACACCACCTATCGCACGATTATATATTATAATAAGGTAGACGCTTCGCAGGCAGAACCGGTAAGCATTGGCGAGATTCCCACCTTAATACCCCGCGAACACTGGAAATTTAAGGAATTACGTCAGGACCCCATCGGCGTTGAGAGCGCCTGGCTCGCCAAGAGCGGCAAATACCTGAACCTGGGTCTGCTCATCAAGACAGGACGTATTGACGACAAAGAGTTGCCACACTCCGTGGGACTGGCGCAAGACACCCTGCTTACCTATCCCGATGGCCGCAGTATAGCATACTACCGTCTGCTGCATAACCAGAACGGCCTCCCCGAATACTACACCAACCGCCGCTATGTGAGCATCCTGTTGCCCACACAGCGCCCAGACACCATCCGCCTGCAGATAGAGACCTACGACGGTCCGCTGGAGCGGATTTTCATACCATCACATAATTATTAATGACTATGGCAACAATTAACGAGATACAAGACGAGATTATTGAGGAGTTTGCAGGATTTGACGACTGGATGGACAAGTACCAGTTGCTGATAGACCTGGGTAACGAACAGGAACCGCTGGAAGAGCAGTACAAGACGGAAAGCAACCTGATAGACGGTTGTCAGAGCCGCGTGTGGCTGCAAGCCGACTTAGTCGAAATGAGAAATGAAGGAAATGAAGGAAATGAAAGAAATGTCATCCAATTCCGGGCTGAGAGCGATGCCTTGATTGTAAAGGGCATCGTATCGCTGTTGATCCGTGTGCTGTCAGGGCATACACCTCAGGAGATTCTGGACGCAGAGTTGTACTTCATCGACGAGATAGGACTGAAGGAACACCTGTCGCCTACACGCAGCAATGGTCTGTTGGCGATGGTGAAGCAGATGCGGATGTACGCATTAGCCTACCAAGCCAAGAGTTAAAGCTACGAATGAAGCAACTACGGTTCGTGCCGACGTGCTTCGTAGTCGTCAATCATTTTCAGATAGTATTCGCGGAAATCGCGCCAGTGATAATAGGGGGCCATGTCTGTCGGAATGGGCAGCGTGGCCTCCTGTTCGTTTAGCAACACTTTGAACAAGATGTCCTTGTCGTCTTTGTTCTCGCGATAGAACACAAACTGGATGTTCGAAGCCATGGGGAACACCAGACACGCCCACCAGCCTTGACCTTCGAGTGCAGAGAGGTCGCTGGTCTGGAAATCGAAGCCATTAATGCCTAACAAACAGACCAAAGGCAGAATAATTGTTTCGTGGCCAAAGCGCAACGAAGCACCATGAATATCCTTCCGCATCAGGCTATCGGCCTCGTTAATCATCTTACGTAACAAGTGGCGCTGGGAGTAGGGTTGTTCGCCTCCGTTAAGCAACGAGAAACCATAGCGAATATACCACCAGGCATTTTCGTATTGCCAGTAGCAATGAAAGTCCTCGTAGGAGAAGAGGTCAATGAGCTGCGAACGCTTGCCCATGCTGGTATTCTGTTGGATAAGCCCCGCCTTAATCAGATAGTAGTTCAACCATTTCTCGCTAACCACCTTGCCCGCTGAGTCAGGATCAATGAAGAGCAACTCCATCAAGCGGTGGTTAGCTGCTAACGGTTCACTGAAGGCTTCGTAGGCTTTGTCGGACTCGGGTGTCGTCATGCGATGACGCAACAGGGTGTCCTGGTAGTTCATATACCACATGTCACGCTTCGAGGCGTGCATCGTGACATTCAATTCAGGGTTGAGAGCCACCAATTGCTGAATGGCCGCACCCATTGAGATGACGCAACGGTTGACCACCGTACTCCTGGCATCGACAAAAGCATCGCCCTGGAACACTTCGGGGAAGCGCTCCGCCATGCGACACGCTATCTGACGATGCTGTCGCTTGCCCAGGCCAGACAGGTCGCCCCAGCGACCCTCGGAGTCTTCAATGATGTTGTACAGTTCCTTCAACACCTCCTGTCCCTTGGGAGTGAGCAGGCCCAGACTATCGGTACGCTTCAGATAATTATAAGGTATGTCGTACCCCTTGCGGTTACTGAGATAGCGAGAGCCGTGACGACCATAGTGACTGATATAGAAGGGACGCTTACCTTCAGGGGCAGGCGTCAACGGGGCCAGTGCACTGTCGGGATAGATGCAATAGTTGCTGGCCGAGAGGTTGCGGTCGCGCCGGATCATGTCGAAAGCCGACTGCGCAGCCATTACTGACCACATGTTACTACATGCCGTCAACAGGAGGACCAGAAACCACCTACGGGACTTTGGCCTCAAGTCTGTGTGTGGTGTCTCATTCCTCATACGCCTCCAGTTTTTTCAGGTAATACTCACGGAAGTCGCGCCAATGATAGTAGGGCGCATCAATGCTCTTTAAAGGCAAACGCACCTCGTTTTCATTAAGGAGCACCTTGAACAGCACGTCTTTGTCATTTGGATTCTCACGATAGAAGACGAACTGCAGGTTGGCCGACATCGGGATGGCCTTGTAAGTCGCCCAACCCTTACGGCCCAACACCCCCAAATCGCCGGTGGCCAGTCCGAAATTATTGATTTCCAACAGACATACCAGTGGCAGGATAACCGTCTCGTGACCGAAACGCAGTTGTACGTTAGGTCTATCCGACAATATAAGGCTGTCGGCATCGTTGATAATCTTGCGCAACAGATTACGCTGGGAGTAAGGCTGCTTCGCGCCATTTAGCGTACAAAAGCCATAGTTGACATACCACCAGGCATTCTCGCGTCCCCAGTTACAATATATCTCATCGTCAGTAAACAGGTCGTAAAGAGTCAGCTGATGACTGATTTCCAGGTTCTGCAAATTGCTGGCCATCTTGAAGAGTTGGGCATTCAGCGTTTTCGTATTGACATGCTGATGGATATAGGCCGTATCGTTGAACAACGACTGCATCAACCGGGTATTATCTTCACAAAGTCGGGCAAAGGCATTATAACGTGCAGTGGTGGCAGAATCCATCTTTGTATTAAGCAGATGGCGGTCCAGCTGGTTCAGGAAATACATGTCAAGATGGGTGGCATTGTGGTGAATCTTGACGTTCGGACGCATCCTGGATAGCTGCATCATGGCGTTCTCCATCGAGAGATAGCAACGAAGCAGCGTAGTGCTACGGGCGTCGACAGTGGAGTTATCCGCAAACACCTCCGGGAACCGGTTCACCATACGCCTCATAATCTGTTGTTGCTGTTGGGCTCCCATAGGAGTCAGTTCGCCATATCTGTCGTCAGCTTCCTGACAGATAAGCGCCAGCCTGTGCAGGACGTCTTTTCCTAACTCTGTCAACTTACCCAGACTGTCGGCCTTTGCCAAAGTCTGATAGGGCAACTCATAATCGTAGGGGCGGTTGTTGTAACGCGAGCCGTAACATCCATAATGACTGATATAGAAAGGGTGCTTACCGGCAGGAGCATCCGTCAGTTTGAGCTGGGTAGGTCCTGGGTAAGCCATGTAGTTGCTGGCCGAGCAACGTATGTTGTCGCGAAGTTCCTCGCGAATAGTCTGTGCCTCGAGGCCTGTGACTATCACTGTCAAGACCACACTCAGCAAGAAATTTCTCATAAGTTCTGCCAATTTGTGTGCAAATATAAAAAATATTTCGTATATTTGCAACATAAAATCGAAAAAAGTCAATATATGGCAACAAAACAACCTTGGCAGGACGACTATTGGCTGTTGCTGATGCAACAATACCTGCGCAAGCCGACAGGCATCAAACCCACCTACGACCGCGAGATGGTGAACCTCAGCATCGAGTTGCACATCCCACCCCAGGTACTGCACGAACGCCTGGGCGATATTGCCCAGTTGCGCACCCCACGCATCGAACGCATCTGGCAGGAGTACGGCAAAAATCCACGACGACTGAGCCGTGCCGTGAAACTCCTGAGACAGATGACGGGATTCAACTCTGGAGGCGACTTCTTCGAGGGTGTCGACGTGCAGGAGACTTTCGAGGGCGACTTCCGTCCGCTCAGCGAAGACGAACGCTTGACACCCATCGCACTCATCCTGGTGCTCGACCTGTATTTCCGTCTCACTCCCATCACGATGGTAACAGAGACTCCGGAAGTGCAGGAGATGGCCCGTCTGTTACGCGTCCCAGCCCAGCTGGTGACCGACATTCTGGACGTGTTCCAGCATTGTGACCCCTATCTGCGTCGCCGTGATGTGACGTTCAACCCATTGCTATTGCCCTGCCAGCAAATCTGGCAACGCTACGGCAATATCGAAACACGCCAATTGGCCGACTATGCCGAACAACTGAAGGCATACTATAAATAAAGGTAAAAAGTAAAAACATAAGAATATGAAGAAACTATTGACCCTGGGACTGAGTGTCCTGCTAACAACTGCAACAATGACAGCACAAACGAAACTGCGTGCCGAATTCGCAACGCCACACTCTGACCTGAAACTCAGGTCAGAGAACATCGACGAGGTGTTGAAGGCCATGACCCTGGAAGAGAAAGCCAAACTGCTGGTTGGCGGTGCTAACAAATTTTTCAGTGCTACTGCTGTGGTAGGCGGTGAGGCTGACCTGGTGGCTGGTGCTGCCGGCACGTCGCCTGAGATTGCCCGTCTGGGCATCCCCGCCACCGTATTAACCGATGGTCCTGCCGGAGTCCGCATCGACCCCACCCGCAAGGGCACTGATAAGACGTATTATGCCACTGCATTCCCCATCGGCTCGTGCCTGGCATCAACGTGGAACACCGAACTGGTGAGCCAAGTAGGTCAGGCCATCGGCAATGAAACCAAAGAGTACCGTTGTGACGTTATTCTTGGCCCAGGCATGAACCTGCACCGTAACCCCCTGTGCGGACGTAACTTCGAATACTATTCGGAGGATCCCCTGCTGACAGGTAAGATTGCTGCCGCCTATATTCAGGGCGTGCAGAAAGAGGGCGTGGGCGTTTCGGCCAAGCACTTTGCCGTGAATTCGCAGGAAACGGACCGTACCAGTGTCGACGAGCGCGTCTCACAGCGTGCAGCCCGTGAGCTCTACCTGCGTGGCTTCGAGATTGCCGTGCGCGAGAGCGACCCTTGGACCATCATGGCATCATATAACAAGATCAATGGCCAGTTCTCGATGGGTAACCACGACCTGTTAACAAAAATTCTGCGCGACGACTGGGGCTACAAGGGTCTCGTGATGACCGACTGGATTGGCATCCGCGAGGGTCTGCCCACCATCGCTGAGGTACAAGCCGGCAACGACCTCATGGAGCCAGGCCAGCCCGCTCAGGTACAGGAGATTATCGAAGGCGTGAAGAGCGGTAAGCTCGCCATTGCCGATGTCGACCGCAACGTGCGCCGCATGCTGGAATACATCGTTAAGACGCCCAGCTTCCGTCAGTATCCCGCATCGAACAATCCTGACTTCAAGGCTCATGCAGCCATCACCCGCCAGAGTGCTGCCGAGGGCATCGTCCTCCTGAAGAACAACGGTGCACTGCCTTTCAGGACTGAAGGTAATCATAATTCTCATTGCGCGCCACACTCTGACCTTCAGGTCAGAGAATTCTCAACTCTCAATGCAACGCCACACTCTGACCGAAGGTCAGAGAATTCTCAATTGATCAAGACCGTCGCCCTGTTTGGCGAGAACTCTTACGACTTCCTCAGCGGTGGTACGGGTTCCGGTTGCGTGCATCCTCCTTATGTGGTTGATATGTTGCAAGGACTCGAGAATGCCGGCATCAAATCATCGCCCGTTCTTACCGACATCTATCGTAAGTACATCGATTTTGCCAAGGCGAAATTCCAGGCCGAGCGCCATCCCGCCAAGTGGTATCAGATGGAGTACTTCGGCCAGCAGAAGTATCCTGAGATTGCCATCTCGCCCATCGCCATTAATAACGAGGTAAATGCAGCAGACGCCGCCATCATCACCATTGGACGTCAGGCTGGCGAGGGTGTCGACCGCGATATCGACACTGAGTTCAACCTCGTTCCTGAGGAGCGCGCCCTGATCATGGACGTTTGCAACGCCTTCCACGCTGCAGGCAAACCCGTCGTCGTCATCATCAACTCCGGCAGCGTCATCGAGACAGCCTCGTGGAGCGGCTATCCAGATGCCATCCTCTGCGCTTGGCAGCCGGGCATGGAGGGCGGTAACTCCATCGCCGACCTGCTAACGGGAAAGGTCAATCCTTCCGGAAAGCTGACGATGACTTGGCCTATCGCAGCCACCGATCATCCTTCAACAAAGAACTTCCCAGGCAACATCGATTTCTATAGTTTCAAGGAGATGGCAGCTCAAAAGAAACCCATTTCCGGTCATACCTACACTAACCACGAGGAGGACATCTACGTGGGTTATCGTTATTTCGACACGTTCAACCGCGAGGTGGCCTATCCCTTCGGCTATGGCCTCAGCTATACCACCTTCGAAATGTCGAAACCCACCGTCAAGGCTCGCGGCAATTTGGTCGATATCGCCGTAACTGTCAAGAACACGGGAAGTGTAGCCGGTAAGGAAGTTGTACAGGTTTATGTACAGGCACCTGCTGGCAAACTCGAAAAGCCCGTTCAGGAGTTGAAGGCTTTCGCCAAGACCCGCGAACTGAAGCCCGGCGAGAGTCAGACGCTGACCATGAATCTGTTGCTGCGCGATTTAGCCAGTTTCGACGAGGCCAATTCCCAGTGGCTCACTGAGGCAGGCACCTACACCTTCCGTTTCGGTTTCTCCAGCCGCGACATCAAGGCCTCCCTGCCCCTCGCCCTGAAGGAATACACCGAGAAGACATCCAACGCCCTCGCTCCCCAACAGAAGCTGAATCTGATGAAACAGTAAGGAGTCCAAAACATAACACGAAAAGAATCAAGGGGGACTCTGAAGTGATACCATTTCTATTGGAAATTGGATCATGAGAATGTCCCCCTGATTCCACAATGCAGAGTGGTATATCGGAAAAACCGACATACCTTCTCTTTTTCCAATAGTCAGACCATCTTTTTCTCCAACCTGACATCCAGTTTTATCTTTCCATCTTCCGACTAGTAGATAATAATCTCTCCATTGTTATTTTCTATATCGTTTGCCATATTCTTATAACGTTTCTATCTTCGCAATATTATAACATCTTACTTCTTCCATCAGACATCTTACATCTTATATATAGTATGCAAACCTCGAAAATGTTACATGCATAGAGCAACTTTTTTACACAGAAGGGTCTCTGCTGTGTACGTAGTGATATAACTTCATCTTTTCTTATATGGAAGAGTTTGAACTTATTTAATCTGTTCCCTGAAATACTCAGTATCATACAACCATTCACCAATCCTGACACAATTATATTCTAATTTAGAAAAGACAGTTTCGTCATATATCTCTATCTGAAAATCAAATCCATTTTCTCTTAAAAAGGACAACACGTCTGCATATTCATTTGGTTGAAGTTTCTTCCGAATAAGATAATAACTACCATTAATCAAATCTCTTATAGTCATAATATCATTTTTTATCAGAGTATCGAAATATTTGGAGTTTCGGATTCTAGTTTCACTCAATTGAGTCCTCAAAACTGGTACCAACGACTTACACCTCTCTCTTACGAGTGACATATATATATTGTATTTGTTTAGAATAGGGTCCACATCATAATCAAACCACAAGTTTAAACTATCAATCATATCTTCGACTTCTTGCAAACACGTTTGTCCAAATCCACGCAACTTCTTAATTTCTTCTTTTGATTTTTTTACCAAATCACCTAAAGTAAATATATTGTTTTGCTTAAAAACATTCAAAGTCCTTGTTGACAAATTCATGTCATTAACGTTAACTTTGAACAAATTGCCCAAGTGAAGCTCCTCATCCCAGTATTCTGGCCCGTTGGTTGTTTTAAATAAACTGTCATTTCTTAAATAACGAGTACCAATGGCAAAACGCACACAAAACACATCCCCTTCTTTGCTTGATTCGCATGATTCGATAACCCCAGGACCAAACGTCTTATGTGTTACGCAATTGCCTATACGAAATCTTGTTATATTTGAATCATTTCCATCATAGTCTTTCCTGATAATGCCGTTTTTTACAAATTCTTTAGTTGCATTAAATAGAGAGGCATTTAATTCACCTTCGACCTCAAGAAGATTGTCTTTTATCTCAACTAAAAAACGAGAAGGGAATTTATCTGTCTGTAATGTAAAAGAATAACCCTCAGATTCAGTAAGAAACAATGCTTGTACGGCTCTTGTAACTGCAACATACATCAATCTGCGTTCCTCTTCGAGGCCTCGTTTGCCACTATCTCGAATAGTTCTGAAGCTTGGAAAAATACCTTCGTTTAAGCCACATACAAAAACAAACGGAAATTCAAGACCTTTGGCCTGATGTATAGTCATAAGTTTTACTGTTTCACCATCATCCTTGTAATCTGTATTGGTGAACAAGGCTACATCTTGAAGATATGTTTCTATTGATGCTTTTTCCTCTCTTTCTACACTTTCATAAAGACGAATGGAATTAATAAGTTCATTAATGTTGTCTATTCTGTCTTCATCGCCTTCTTCGCGATACATATCCCAAAGGCCACTCTTCTTTAGCAAATAGTTAATGAAATCAGAGATAGTACTAACGTTTTGCCTTTTTCCACATTGATTAATCAATTCTAAGAAGTCATGTAGAGTTTCCTTGTCGAACATTTTGTCTTCCTTATGGTTGAGCAATGTTTGATAAAGATTGGTTCCATCTTGTTCTGATAATTCTTTAAGCAACTTCATCGATTTTCCTCCGAATCTCCTTGACGGTACATTCACAATTCGCTGAAAGGATAAATCATCTTTATTTACCACAAAACGAAGATATGCTAAAGCATCTTTGATTTCCTTACGTTCAAAAAACCTTATACCACCCCATACTGTATATTTTACTTGCTTTCTGATAAGAGCTTGCTCAATGTTACGAGAAAGATATGAAGCTCTGTACAAAATGGCGATTTCATTATATCTTACACCGTTTTTATTCAGTTCGCAAATCCTATTGGCAATCCACATTGCCTCATCTTCTTCTGTCTTTCCGTGATAATAAACAGCATTCTTACTTGTAGGCTTCTTAGTAAACAAGTCTTTCTTTACACGTTCCTCATTGTTGTCGATAATAGAGTTTGCAACCTCAAGGATATTGGGCGTCGAACGATAATTCTCAGCGAGAATAATGTCTTTATCTGCTTCATAATCCACAAGATACTTTGGAAGTGCTCCACGCCATTCGTAGATTGCCTGGTCTGGATCACCAACGATGAATAGATTATTATACTTCGCACTGATAATATTGATTAGTTCCCAGTCAGATTTACTACAATCTTGAACCTCATCTACCATAATATAATTCAGTTTGTCCTGCCAATATGAGCGGATGTCTTCATATGTGTTTAACAAATGAAGAGCAAAGTATTGGATGTCTTGAAAGTCGAGAGCGAAATTGTTGACCTGTAATTGTATATAGCGGTCAATGGGCTTGATGTTGTCTGAGCTTAACTTCTTTGCTGATGGTAAAACCAATTTCTCAATATAAGGGTGACCAGAAGGAGCCTTTGCTTTCTTAACATCTTCTAAGAATTTGTTTCGTGTTTTTTTTGTGTAGTCTAATTCAAATTCTTCCATCACTTGTTTGGCGAAATTCTTGGCATCTTCATCATCATGAATGACAAAGTTTTTAGGATAGCCCATGCGATGTATGTCTCGTCTTAATACCTTCACGCAGAAGCCGTGAATTGTGCAGACAAAGTCATTTACATGACCCTGATGCACCATTTTAGCAATTCGGTTGCGCATTTCCTGAGCAGCTTTGTTTGTGAAGGTCATGCACAATATGTTGCTTGGACTGATGCCGATTTCGTTTACAAGATAGGCAAATCGATGGGCAAGCACGCGTGTCTTGCCAGATCCTGCTCCAGCAATAACACGAACTTTTCCTTCTGTTGCTTTTACAGCTTCTATTTGTCTCTCATTGAGATTTTCATATATATAATTCATACGTCTTTTGATCCTTTTCGTTGGGCTAATTTGCTTTGTTATCGGTGTTTTAGGAGTTATTTCTCTGCAAAGTTACGAAAAGTTTTCGAAACGTGAACGTTTTCCCACAAAAAAACTATTATGTTTTAGGAAAAGCCACTTAATAACACTCCGCTCAATTGTTGGGGGTATAAATATCAGTTGCATAAGCCACATTTGTCTTAGAAATCAGTATGCCTTATCTATTCCTATCCAATTCAGTGTAGGCATATTAAAACAAATTAATCATATTCATGTTGAAATCCTGGGATTGTAAAATCTGTAGTTCGATTTAAAGAAGCAAAATCCAAATATGGTATCATCTTATGTATCCACGCATTTGCAGAAATCCTTAATTCCGTTTTCCAATATGGTGGATTATCATTCCTCACTATAGGCCATTTAATTTCTATATCTGTGATTACACCATTATTTTCTATAACAGAGGCCTGCTTTACTTCTTTATCCAGATGAAAAACTTGATGTCTTTTATGCTTAGAAATAATGTATAGAGGGAATATAAGCTTCAAAAACGCACTGCTATTATATCTTTTTTGGGGTGAAAGATCTTCATCGATATCTCCTACCGACATCCCTAATTCTGTCATATAACAAAAAAGTTTAAAAACTGGCAATAACATTGATATAGTAATATCAGATGTTACTACAAATTCTTTTTGTTTTATCCTACAAGTTATATCTAAATCATAAAGCCTTTGGATATCTCTCATAGAAAAGTTTGCTAGTTTCCGATTGAAAATAGAAAACCCATCTAGTAAGTTTGGATCAATATCTATTGTATTAGCTATCTTTTCTTTCAATTTAGGTAATGCCAATTCAGTAATACTATATTTGAAAGGTTCTTCTGTTATAAATTTACTCATATAACCTTCATAGGAAGCACTTCTTCCATAGAAATGTTCAAAGATATGTCGAGTTGTATCATAGTCCATAACAATGACAATGTTGCTAAATCCGAACTTATTCCCAACTTTATCTGGTTGCATAGCATCATCAATATGGGCGCTGATCACATTCAAGATTCTAAAAAGATGAGCAGGATCAAGCCTGTCTAGATCTTCTATTATCAAAACTGGTTTCTTTTGCAAAAGTCTATTCTTATCATCGATATAACCGTTCTTTAGCAAATTCAATGCCTCAATAATAATCTTTGTATAAGCATCCTCCTCATAAAGACCTCCCTTTTGTGCTTTAAATGACCCAAAGTATTTATCATATGTAGCCTTTTCGTCCTTATATTTTTTTGAAATATCTAATGCCTTTTCCAATATTTTATTATAGAAAGCGCCATCAGGAATACACGAAATCAGAAAAGATATAACCTTCTTAAAACTTTCAAAGGAAAAAACGGAGGTGATTAGTTTATTTAGATCTATCTTGTTTAATAGTTTCAATCTAACCAATTGGACTAAGATATCTCTTTTAATATACTCAAAAATATCTTCGTTTGGAGCAACAACATAGTTTACTGGATATAACGTAATAAACTCATATTCTTTGAATGTCTCAACATCCTCTCTAATTTTTTGCAAAAAAAACGACTTTCCATCACCGAATTTGGCAGATAGAATCATCCTATCTGCATGTTTTAAGTGATTTTTAAAATCAACTAGTTTTGATTTTAGTTCTTTCTCGCCAATATAGTCCATAATTCTATTCTTGCGCCTACACTTTATTAAATGGAATCCATGTATATACCATATCTCAAATTATTTTTCTTCTTCATTGTTATCGTTAGCAGGCAATAAGTAGTCGCTAGCTTTCTCAGAGGAAATAACACTACGTCCTAACTTGCCCTCAAGTTGTTTACGAGCAGCCTTGGCCACACTGCCACCATCCTTTGCCACACGCTTCTGAGCCTTGTAGCCCTGGTGTTCACCTTTTGCTTACCTCCTGCCGTCTGGACGGAAAGGGGGTGACAATTTGTCCCCACCCTTTAGAGAGCTCTGGGTCGCGTTTCTTCATTTTCTTGATGTAGTCTTTTGGGTCTTTGCTATCCGTCAAAGCCTCCACAACATCCACTACACAGAAGAACCACTTTTCCTTCTCATCGTCCCACACCGTGCGGACTTTCTTATCTTCAAACAGTTTTATTTCTTGTTTCTTAGTCATATCTTAGTTTTATCTTTTGACCCGCCTATTGTCCTCAACCTATGATTTCATTGGGTGGAGTAATGACGGGCTTTCCGTTCTTGTCGAGCAGCGGGGTAAGGCCGCCAGCATAGCCATGTACTACAAACAAATAGTTGACACCAGTTTCAGCATCAACAATAACATTGACTTCCTTCATAAGCCCGTTCTGGGCTTTCTCCCAAATAAATCTTTTGTTCTTTGCCATATCTCATCGTTTTAGATTTCTCCTGCAAAGATAGTGAAAATCGAGAGAAATGCAAAATTAATTACGATTTATTTTCATTTCCGAGATGCGGCCTATCCTCGACGAAGTCAAAGTTACGAAAAGTTTTCGAAACATGAACGTTTTTCCACAAAAATTTTACGGAGGCTGGTTTTTGATTGAAACTAAGCAGTTCAAATCAAATAACCATTCCCTAAAATTTTATACTAGGGGAGAAAGGGGGAGAAACCCCGTAGTTACAGGGAGCGAGACTAGGGTTTGCAGGGAGCGAGACGGCATGTTGCTAATTTGCCCCGCCCGTGGCAAATTGTTGCGGCGGGCGGGGCAATATCTTGCGGCGTGCGTGCGAATGTCTTGCAGCGGCCGCCAAAAGACATAAAGCTTTGGGCTTTTGGCGCTGCTTTGTAAGCAAAAAGCGCTGGCCTTACAAGATGCAAAGATACAAAAAAATTCGCAGAAATGCAAGGAAAACGCGCATTATTTTGGCACCCACAGACTCATTCGTCTTTTCTGAACAGCTGGTCAGTATAGCCTTCGTTTTTAAAATCAGTCCACAACATGGTGTTGCCGCTGATGTCGAACTGGACTATGGTTGAAAAGTTGTGATTATTCCTTCTGTTCACTTGCGTGAAATAGTCTCTGATTCTTTGCTTCTTGATTTCCAGGCTATCCTTATCGCGCTTCAGAGCTGCTTTAGGCAGGCTGCTTATGTCAATGTCGAACGAGAGGAATTCGAACGTTTCGCTGTCGAATTGCAATTCCAACGTGTCAGCCTTCAGCATCCATTTCCCTTTGGTTTGGCATGTATAAGGAATATTCACGGGCACATCCATTTTCTCAGATGGAAGCATCAGGGTGATTTCCGAGATGCCCTTGTCGGTAAACACAACGGAGCTGTCAGCATTGAATTCATAAGTATACTGATTCTGGTTTCTTGTCAGCTCCCACTGTCCTGGTATCATGACGGTAGTGGCAGGCTGTGTGCGATTCACGTTCTGACGGACATAGTCTTCCATATCCTTGTCGGTGATGTTCATCAGATACTTATTCTCGCGGTTCAGTCGTTCCAGTTCTATAATGGCCGAGTTAAAATGCTCCTTACGTTTCAGATGTCGTAAAAGATAAACCCGAATCGACTCGCTTGGGAAAAACATTCTCATAAACTTAGCTGTAGCTTCTGCACCGGGTTTACTTGCCGAAGCATTCCGCTCATGAAGAGGCAACTGTTGCAGGAAGTTTTCGAAATCCTCACTGGTGAAAGGCCGTTTGAATATCTGTGTCTTCTCTATGGCCTGTTTCAGTTCGCGACGAACCTGATAGCATGACTGCACATTGTCGTAGAACTGGATGTCACCCAGGTTACGCCGTGCCTCCATACTGCTGTTGAAGGTATTCTCGCGGGTATCGACAGCCCACCCTTTGACCGCTGCGGGATTGTCGAACAAATAGTCTATCACCATATACAGCGTGTCGGGCGATATCGAATCCAGCTCTTCCTGATGGGTCATCACATACCTCGTCGCCCTAAACATGCGGTCTTCCTGTTCTTCCTCCGCTTTTATCTGGCGCAGAATCTCACCAATGTCGTATACTGCCATGAGAGCCGTTTCGCGCTGGGTTTTCTGCTGCTTATGGGTTTCCACCATTCTATTAACAGTGAACGACAGGCCTACACCAATTGATGTACCAACAATGCTGATTAACAACTGCTTCAGCCAAGGGGCGACGGTAAATGCTTTATTGTTCTTTTTCATTGTGATAAAACTATGTGGTGCAAAGGTAGTGTAAACCGAACGAAACACCAAAGGAAAAATGATAATAAAACAAAAAAATGTTTATTTGTTTTGTATTGTTCTCACTTATTCGTAACTTTGCAGGATAGAACATATAAACACGATGAAGAAACTAATATTATCACTTTTCGTTTTTAGTCTCGCACTGGCAATTAGTGCGGAAGACGGACACCAGTTGTGGCTGAGGTATCAGCCTAACCCAGAGCCTGCCAAGGTGCAGCTGTCGTTGTGGTACGACGGCTGTGGCACAGTGGCACCTTCGCCTACCATTGAGTTGGCTATGAAAGAACTGCAACAGTACTGGCACGGATCACCCATCACGATGGAAGCCGACTGCGGTCCCATGCACTGGAAGAAGGGTGACGACGGCTTCACCATTGAGCACAAAGCCGATGGCGGGCTGCTACTGAAGGCTCATGGCCGCGATATAGGTCTGCTCTACGGCGCCTATCACCTGCTGCGCTTGCAACAGACGGGGCAGCCCGTCAATCCCTGCGAGGAGCACCCCGCCTTCTCACTACGTCTGTTGAACCACTGGGACAATCTGGACGGCAGCATCGAGCGCGGCTATGCCGGTGAAAGCATCTTCGAGTGGTTCCACCTGGACGAACAACTCATCAAGGAGTATGCACGCGCCAACGCCTCAATAGGCATTAACGGCTCGGTACTGAATAATGTGAATGCGTCACCGAAAATGTTGACCACACCTTATCTGAAAGAGGTGAAGAAGATTGCCGACCTGCTGCGCCCGTATAATATTAAGGTCTATCTATCCATCAATTTTGCCACTCCAATGGCGTTGAAGGAGACCAAGACAGCCGACCCGTTGGACAAAAACGTGGCCCGCTGGTGGAAGAAAAAAGCGAAGGAAATATACAAGCTGATTCCTGACTTTGGCGGTTTCCTCGTGAAAGCCAACAGTGAGGGACAGCCTGGTCCTGGCGACTTTGGTCGTACACATGCCGATGGTGCCAACATGTTGGCCGATGCTCTAAAGCCATACAATGGTATCGTGATGTGGCGTTGCTTCGTCTATGGTGCCAACCACAAAGGCGAGGATCGTGTAAAGCAGGCCGTATCAGAGTTCAAACCGCTGGACGGAAAGTTCCGCGACAACGTCATCCTACAGACCAAGAACGGTCCATTGGACTTCCAACCTCGTGAGCCGTATAGCCCCATCTTCGACCAAATTACCAAGACACCCAACATGGTGGAACTGCAGATTACTCAGGAGTATCTCGGACAAAGCCGTCACTTGGTATATCTCGCCCCGATGTGGCAGGAGTTCTTCGCCTTTGTGCCTGCCCAACAGCTAAAGGGCATTGCCGGTGTGGCAAACATCGGACTGGACCGCAACTGGTGCGGCCACCACTTCTCGCAGGCCAACTGGTATGCCTTTGGACGCTTGGCATGGAATCCGCATCTGCTGTCGTTAGATATTGCTAAGGAGTGGTTAGCACAAACCTTCAGCACCGACAGGAAGTTCATCGACGACATGACTATCTGGATGGAAACCAGCCGCGAAGCCTGCGTCAACTACATGATGCCGCTGGGCCTGCACCACATCTTCAAGTTCGACCACCACTACGGTCCTGAGCCCGACGGCTTCAAGGCCAGCTATCCTCTGGAGTGGTGCCCCGTCTATTACCACAAAGCCGACAAGGACGGAGTGGGTTTCGACCGCTCCAGCAAAGGAACGGATGCCGTGAACCAGTATCGGGAGCACCTCGCACGCACCTATGATAATATAGAAACCTGCCCAGAAGAGCTGCTGCTGTGGTTCCATCATGTGCCGTGGACGCACCGCATGAAGGATGGCTCTACGCTGTGGGAGTCGTTGCAGTATCACTACAACAGCGGTGTCATCTGGACGGAATCACTGCAGAACGACTGGCACTACAAAATGCGCCATTTCATCGACGAACAACGTTGGCGCGAAGTGGACGAACGCTTGCAACATCAGGTGGAGAATGCCCGTGAATGGCGAGACGTCTGTCTGAAGTATTTCGGGCAATTTGCAGAAAAACAATAACGTAATGATGGAAGAAATACAGCTTTGGGTAGAACAGCTCGTGTGGGATTGCGGCATTACGGGTGATGCCGTCAGTATCGTCACCCATACCATTTTGGTAATTCTGGCCGTACTGTTGGCAGGACTCTCAGGATGGATATGCAAAAAGGCCATCGTGCCTGTGGTGCTGAAAGTGACGAAAAAGACGGAGGCAAAATGGGACGATGCCCTGTTCAATGAGCACGTGCTGAATACGGCGTGCAGCATCGTGCCGGCTATCGTCATCTGGCTGGTGCTGCCTTGGACGTTCTACGACTTCCCTTCCGTCCGCGAGGTGCTGGCGCGCCTGACGGCCATCTATATCACGGTAATGTCGACACGAACAGTCATCGTATTTATCGACTCGTTTAAGTTGCTGGAGAAAGGTCCACGTTCCGCTCGCAGGCAGTATCTTTACTCCTTATGCAGCGTGCTGAAGATTATCTTCATCTTCATTGCCATCATCGTGGTCATAGCCATTGTCGTCGACAAAGACCCGTCGACGCTGTTCGCCGGACTGGGAGCAGCCTCAGCCATTCTGATGCTAGCTTTCCAAGATACCATCAAGGGACTGGTGGCCGGAATTCGCCTGACGAACAACGACATGGTGCATATCGGTGACTGGATCACAGTGGCTTCGGCTGGTGTCAATGGCAGGGTGGAAGACATCTCGCTAACAACGGTGAAGGTGCGCAACTTCGACAACACCATCGTCACCGTGACTCCTCAGACGCTGGTGGACGGTTCGTTCCAAAACTGGCTTGGAATGGAACAAAACCAAGGACGTAAGCAGACGCGGAGAATCTATTACGACTTCCGCTCTATCCGACTCGACGACGACGGAGTGGCCAATATCACCAAGTTCCGCCAGCATGTGGAACAATGGTTGTGCGAGAATCCGAAAGTCATTGCCGAAAAGACTCCGTTGGTGCGTCAGGCTGACGCCACACAGGGTGGTTGCTGTCTGGAGTTTACCTTCTGGCTATACGCCCAAGCATGGGCCGACTTCGAGCACGACACGGCAGACATCATGGAATACATCTTTGCCGCCAGTACGGAATACGGGCTGACCATCTACCAGCAATTCCCAGAACAAGGAAAATAAAGCAAAAGGAACTATTTGCCCTCGTAGGCTTCGCGGGTCAGATAAACAGCAATCATGTCCTTCCACATCTTGCGGACAGACATATATACCAGTCCACCATAGGAGCCCTTGGTTCCCCACGAATTCTTCATCACGTAGTACGCCCTACCCTGTTCGTCATGGGCCACTCCGACAATAGCCATCGCATGTCCACGACTCTCCCAACAAACGGGATGGCGGTTGCGGAGAGCGTTGTCGACGTGCTTCCTCAACGTGTCGAGCGGAAGGTTCATCAGACGGTTATGTTCCCAATTGTCAGGCACGTCAATCTCTACCTTTTTATAATAGGGAGAGTCTGGCCAACAGGTCTGCGCGAGGTATTCGTCAGGAGCACATACCGAATGGGCAAACTCCTGAGGCGTATACCTGGCTCCCAGCAAAAAGACCCACTGGGGCGTGGGCATGTCGTCAGAAGCATCGTCGGGCAACACGTCGTAACCCACAACACCTTCCTGCGAAATCATATTAAGCAGCGTCATTCCCATCGCACGTTGCGACGACGAGAAATGACCTATAGACTGCTGATAATGCGACAGGCGTCGTCCGATATATACTGCCGAGAGGTTGACAGAGTCTCCTCGCAGGATATGTTCCGTCTCGATAGTGGCCAACATGGCATAAGCCCAACAGAGTTCCGATTTACCCTGATTCTTAACAGGCGTCATGGACAACAGCAGATCATGGGTAAACTGGTGCTGCTCTTTGCGCTTACAAGCAACAAATAGCAACATAACGGCCATCAGCAGGATACCAATTCGTGACTTCATAAACTAAACTCGTTCGATTTCAACGTGCAAAATTAAGAATAATTTCTCATTTCTCACTTCTCATTTCTCATTTTTTTATTACCTTTGCAGGCAGAAATGAATGAAAAGATAACAGATTTTGAGATTATGGCCCCTGTGGGCAGTCGCGATTCGCTGGCTGCAGCACTGAAAGCAGGAGCGGGCAGCGTCTATTTCGGCGTAGAGCAGTTGAACATGCGTTCGCATTCAGCCAACCACTTCACCATCGACGACCTGCGCGAGATTGCTGCAACCTGCAAGGAGCATGGGGTGAAGTCGTACCTGACGGTAAACACCATCATCTATGGCGAGGACATTGAGTTGATGCACCAGATTGTCGATGCTGCACGCGAGGCAGAGATTACGGCTATTATTGCCTGCGATATTGCCGTGATGCAATATTGCCGACAGGTAGGCGTAGAGGTGCATCTCTCTACCCAACTGAATATCTCGAACATCGAGGCCCTGCGGTTCTATGCGCAGTTTGCCGATGTGGTGGTGCTGGCCCGTGAGCTGAACCTCGATCAGGTGGCTGACATCTACCGCCAGATTGAGGAACAGCACATCTGCGGACCCTCAGGGCAACTGGTTCGCATCGAGATGTTCTGTCACGGAGCACTCTGTATGGCCATCAGCGGCAAATGCTACATGAGTCTCGACAACACGGGACGCTCTGCCAACCGTGGCGCATGCATGCAGATTTGTCGCCGTTCCTATATTGTCACGGATCGCGAAACGGGTACGGAACTGGAGATTGACAACAAGTATATCATGTCGCCCAAAGACCTGAAAACCATCCGTTTCATCGACAAAATGATGCGTGCGGGTGTCAGAGTGTTCAAGATTGAGGGTCGCGCCCGTGGGCCCGAATATGTGCTCACCGTCGTACAATGTTATAAGGAAGCCATCCAGAGCGTGCTCGACGGCACCTTTACGGAGGAGAAGAAGGGCCAGTGGGACGAGCGTCTGGCCACAGTGTTCAATCGTGGTTTCTGGGATGGCTACTACCAGGGGCAACAATTGGGTGAATGGAACAAAAATTATGGTTCCAACGCCACCGAGCGCAAGCAATACATCGGCAAGGGCGTTAAGTACTTCTCACGTTTAGGCGTAGCAGAATTCACTGTCGAGGCCGATACGTTCAGTGTGGGTGACAAGATGCTCATCACGGGTCCGACGACAGGGGCTCTCTATGTCACCGTCGACGAGATTCATGATGACGTTCAGGCTGTCGAGACAGCCCAACAAGGCACGCGTGTCAGTATCAAGGTACCTGAGAAGGTGCGCCCCAGCGACAAGCTCTTTAAGATAATCCCAGCCGAAAACCCAGAAAACTGACATACAATGAAAATCTGTATCTTTTGTTCTGCTAACGACCACATCGACCGCGACTTTTTCTTGATGACAGAGGAGTTAGGCAGATGGGCTGCACAAGAAGGCCATACCATCGTTTATGGTGGTGTGAACTGTGGGCTTATGGAATGTGTGGCGAAGGCGGCCCACGAGTATGGCGGACGAACCATTGGTGTCATCCCCAGAATCATAGAAAAGGGAGGTCGCATGTCGCAGTATGTGGACGTCGACATTCCTTGCGACAACCTGAGCGACCGCAAGCAACTGATGGAAGACCAGAGTGACGTGTTTATCGCCCTGCCTGGTGGCATTGGAACATTGGACGAGGTGTTCACCATTGCTGCCTCAGCGACTATTGGCTATCACGATAAGCGCGTCATCCTTTATAATATGAAGGGATTCTGGGACAAACTGATTGCCCTGCTCAACGAATTACAGGCCAAAGGATTGACCCGCAAACCTTGGCGCACGTACATTGAAGTGGCCAACAATCTCGATGAAATCAAGGATTTTTTAGCGCAGGGCTAACGCTGCATTCTCTGCCGCTTCCATCTGTTCGCGCTCCCCGGGACCTTTGTCGTTCAAACCACAAAGGTGCAGGATGCCGTGAATAATGACACGGTGCAGTTCTTCGTCGTATTCCTTATTGAACAGCTCTGCATTCGAACGCACGGTATCCAGCGAAATGACCAAGTCGCCATTCACCACATTGCCCTCGTCGTAGTCGAAGGTAATGATATCGGTATAGTAGTCGTGTCCCAGATACTCGCGATTCACCTCGAGGATATGCTCGTCGTCGCAAAACAGATAGCCCACCTCGCCGACCTTCTTGCCATAGGTGGCTGCCACGCGACGAATCCAAGCCGTCGTCTCGCGACGCTTGATGTTGGGGAACTTGACGTTTTCGGTTGAATAAGTTATCATATTGTCGTTATTCCGTTAAACCGTTATTCCGTTATACCGCCATTACGGCGTTTCGGAAGAAACGCATTGACATCCACCCCAAAGTGCTGTAACTCGCGAACCATGCTCGATGAAATAGATGAATATTGCGGTTCCGCATAAAGCAGGATAGTCTCTACGCCACTCAGGCTGCGATTGACATCGGCCTGCTCGCGTTCATATTCAAAGTCCTTCACAGAACGGACTCCCTTCACGATGAAATGGGCATTTTCTGCACGGGCAAAGTCAACGGCCAGTCCATAATAGGGTTTCACCTCGATAGCGGGCTCTTTCTGATAGAGCTCGGCAATGGCCTTGATGCGTTCCTCAGCAGAGGGCATATCAGGCTTGTACACCTGATCTCCCACCACACCTATCACCAATCTATCAAACAGCGGCAAAGCGCGTCTCACAATCGAGTCATGCCCCACCGTAAACGGATTGAAACTCCCTACGAAAATGCCCGTTCTAATCATAATTCTCATTGCGTGCCACACTCTGACCTTTAGGTCAGAGAATTATCAATTCTCAATTGTCAACTAGTCAAAGAGGTTCGGTTCCATAATATTTCCATTGTACGGATTACGTCCAAAGTGCTTATAGGCCAACTCTGTCACCATACGACCGCGTGGGGTACGCTTGATGAAACCCTCCATAATGAGGAAGGGCTCGTAGACCTCCTCCAGCGTGCCGGCATCCTCGCCTACAGCAGTAGCTATGGTGGTAATGCCCACAGGTCCACCGCGGAACTTGTCGATGATGGTCAACAAGATGCGGTTGTCTATCTCGTCGAGTCCATATTGATCGATATTCAACGCTTTCAACGCAATCCTGGTGATTTCAGAGTCAATCTTACCCGTACCCTTCACCTGAGCGAAGTCGCGCACTCTACGGAGCAGAGCGTTGGCAATACGCGGAGTGCCACGCGAACGACGGGCTATCTCGTCCGAAGCATCCGTAGTAATAGGTACGCGCAAGATAGAGGCAGAGCGCTCGATAATCTTCTGCAGCGTCTCGGGATCATAGTACTGCAAGTGCATATTAATGCCAAAGCGGGCACGCAACGGAGCCGTCAACAGTCCGCTACGTGTGGTGGCACCCACCAGCGTAAACGGGTTCAGGTCAATCTGAATGCTGCGTGCCGAGGGACCCTTGTCGATCATGATATCGATACGATAATCCTCCATCGCCGAATAGAGATACTCTTCGACAACAGGCGACAAGCGGTGAATCTCGTCAATAAACAACACGTCGTTCTTCTCCAGCGACGTCAGAATACCTGCCAGATCGCCAGGCTTGTCGAGCACGGGACCTGAAGTAATCTTGAAACCTACACCCAGCTCGTTGGCAATAATATTCGACAGCGTAGTCTTTCCCAGTCCTGGGGGACCATGCAGCAACACATGGTCGAGTGACTCGCCACGATACTTGGCGGCCTCCACGAACACCTCCAGATTCTCCACCACCTGCTCCTGACCACTGAAGTCGTTGAACGACAGCGGGCGAAGGGCATTCTCAAAGTCCTTCTCAGCGGAGTTGATCTGCTCTTGGCGGATGTCAAAATCTTCGTCCATCATGATTTTTCTTGCTTTTGTGTGCAAAGTTAAGCATATTTTTTGTAATTTTGTGCCCAAATAACAAAAATCTACTTATGAGACGTATTTTCTTTGCTTTTTTGATGTTCTTGACTACTCTGGGAGTCAATGCTATCATCACCGTTCCCCTGAAAGGGACTGTCATCAAACCCTCCAACCCTGATATCGTGTATACGGGACGTATCAGTTTTACCAATCCTGACCGCCCGGCATGGAACTTTCCGGGTATACAGATCATCGCAGCCTTCGAGGGCACGTCACTGCGCATGATAGCCAAACCCAAAAGCGGCTATTTCATGGCACAGATTGATCAGGCAGAACCCTTCAAGGTGGCTTTCCGCGGAGAACGCGACTCTGTAGTGACGCTGGCAACGGCATTAACCGATGGCCGTCATCTGGTACGTCTGATGTACGTCATCGAGGGTTACGAGTTCTATCCCGAGTTCTGGGGCTTTGTCTTGGACAAGGGCCGACAGCTGGTCGACGCCCCCGTTCTTCCATCAAGAAAGATCGAATTCATCGGCAATTCCATCACCTGCGGCTATGGCAACGAAGGTCTGAAGAAGGAAGAGCATTTCGACTATGCCACCGAGAACCACTACTATTCCTACGCCTCGATAACGGCCCGCAACCTCGAGGCCCAGCACTGGGTGGTAGCACGCAGCGGCATTGGCGCCTATCGCAACTACGATGGTCCGAAGACGGGTAATCCTGAGTCCAACATGCCCGTACAGTACGAATATACAGGTTATGCGTGGAAGCCCGAACTGCGCCAGCAGCCGACGTTCCTAAGAGAAAAGTGGGACTTCAGCCGCTATCAGCCGGATGTTGTCTGCATCAACCTCGGCACTAACGACCTCTCAACGAACAACTATGACCCCGCTTTACTGAAGAATGGCTATCAGAAGCTGCTGAAAATGGTGCGCCAGCATAACCCTCATGCAAAAATTGTGTTCCTCACGGGAACCATGCTTTACAATCAGGAACTGCAGCTCGCCAAACGACTGCTCGACGAGGTGAATGCCGAAGCCCAAAAGGCTGGCGACAAGGAAGTCTATCGTTTCGATATGGCACCCATCGACGGTAATGCTTTTTACGGCAACGACTGGCACCCCAACATTTATCAAGACGAGAAGATGGCTGGCGAACTCACTGCCTATCTCCGCAAACTGATGAATTGGTTCTAACATGAGACAGCTGACCTTCTTCGTCATCTTTTGTGCAGGATGGCTGACCTCATCAGGACAGCCACAGTATAACGTAACGTATTATGACGAAGAAGACGGACTGCCACATGCCCACATCACTCAGTTGTTGCAAGACGAAAAGGGCTTTATCTGGCTGGCAACGTGGAATGGTCTGTGTCGCTATGACGGTTACGAATTTCGTACTTTCAAGGCGCAGATGGGTGACGGCTGTCGCATGACGACAGACAGATTTCGAGACATCGCCTTAAGACCTGACGGACAGATGGTGTGTCGTGTTGATGAAGACTACTATTTGTTCGACACACACACTTATCGTTTCAGCAATCTGAGCGACAGTGCAGCCACCAATATCGCAGACGACATAAAACGTTATCGCACGAGTAAGTCCGTAAGGTATGACAACGGCCTCACATCCTTTGCCCTAACCGATCGTCAGGGTAACGAATGGGCCATTACCCCTTCTGGCTTGAAAAAAGAGACAACAGTCGTCCAACATACAAAGCGAATCGGCATAGAACCGCAAGCAGAGGTTAAGTGTTTGTTTAAAGACAATCAGCAACGCTATTGGGTGTGTACAAAGGGCGATGCTGCGGTACGCGTTTACTCTTGTGTCGACGATCAGCTGTTAGGCTATTTGGGCATAGACGGACGATTGCATCAGGGTTATACCGCTTTTGGATATCCCATTTATTGTATGTACCAGACAACGGATGGAACCCTCTGGTTAGGCTCTAAGCAAGGGGGACTTTTCCACTTGCAGGAATCATCAGCAGGCGCGTTTCATATCACCCATTTCGCGAATCTGCCTGACAAGCGGGTATACAGCATTTTTGAAGACCGTTTCGGACGGCTTTGGGTTGCCACGCTCGGTGGTGGACTTTACTATGCATACTTGTCTCAGAACGACCAGATGCTATTTCAAACACCCAAGGGCTATCCTAAAGATGTGGCACAAAGAGTGCGTAATCTGTTGTTGGTTCAACAAGGAGAGGTAATGATGGCTGCTACCACAGAGGGATTAATCATTGCCAAACTGGAGCAGGACGCTAATAAAATGCGATTTCATCGACATCTGCGTGAGTCAAATCGTGCAACCAGTCTGAGCAGTAGTGCCATCATGAATATGATGACAGGATCCGACGGGCGCATCTATATCAGTACAGAAAGTGGTGGAATTAACAGCATCGAAGGCTCTGATTTATTAGCCGACTCATTGACTTTCCAACATTATACGGCCAGCAACAACAAGTTGCCGTCGGATGTGATTATGTCATTGACTCCCATGGATGAGGGAGGCATCCTGATGGTTGGCAGCCATTTGATAGCAATGATTGACAGCATAGGGCACTATAGACAACTTGATGCACGATATTTCAATGCTGATTATCGATTCTCTGATGCCCATCCTCTTCAACTCAACAAAGGAAGATGGCTTTTCGGACTGATGGACGGGGCCTTTATCACATCCACAGAACAGATGCGTCAACAGACCTATAGTCCTCAACTGGTTTTGACAGGTATTTCCATACAAGGAGGCAGCGAGAATCTGGGGGTCGCTTATTGGGATACTTTGACACTACAACCCCACGAGCGAAGTGTCACCGTACATTTTGCCGCTATCGACTATTGTGGAGCAGAACGTATCAGTTATGCCTTCCGCCTTCAACACCATACTGAGTGGAACTACATTGGGCACGACCGTTCAGCTACGCTGCTTGATTTGGAACCTGGAACTTATCAGTTAGAGATGCGCTCCACCAATGCCGATGGCTTGTGGCAGGATAACATACGCACATTGACCATTATCGTCAAACCGACCTTCTTTGAATCCATCTGGGGACGCCTGCTCATCTTGTTATTAATAACAGGAACACTGTTTGGAATTGTCTATACCTTATTATATATACGTCGCATCAAGCGTAAACAACGGGAGACGCTGGAGGCCTACCTGGCACTATTGGAAAGCCAAACAGGAAATGGCCAAGGAGCCACCTCACAGCCCAGTTCACAATCTGATCACACAGCGTATGACCCCATGCTCAAGCGGGTTATGGATTTTATTGAGGCGAACATTTCTAATGCCGATGCTTCTGTTGGCGATATGGCAGCGGCAGCGGCAACCAGTCGTTCTGGTTTACAGCGTAAGTTGAAGCAGACGATGGGTATCACTCCTCAGGATTTGTTACGCGAGGCACGCACGAAACATGCCTGCAAGTTGTTGCGCGAAACGGACAAAAGCGTTGCTGAGGTGGCTTATGCCTGTGGATTCACTGATCCTAAGTATTTCAGCCGCTGTTTCAAACAGAGCACGGGCAAATCACCATCGGAATATAAGACTGCAACGCCACACGCTGACTAACGGTCAGAGAACGAGCCTTCATGGTGTAATCACGCGTCAACAAGGGTAGAAAAATGCATTTTGACGCATTTTTCATACCCGTTTGATGCAAAAATCACCCCATTCCATCGAAATAACACTGTAATTTTGCAATCGAAATCGAATAACGAATCAAAACAAACTGCAAAATGAAAACAAAAATTCTTTTCCTGATGACTTTGGTTGTGATGCTTTGTACGGCATCCTCCGCTAAGAAAGTACACACTTTGGGTGACTCGACAATGGCACCCTATGACGAGTCAGCCACCGTCACTCGCGGCTGGGGAATGTATTTCGGAAATTTCCTCACCAACGGCTGGACAAGTATCAATTATGCCAAGGGCGGACGCGACTCGCGTGGCGGTTACAATGAATTGTGGCAGACAGCCAAGAAGAACGTCGAGGCTGGCGACTACGTCATCATCACCTTTGGACACAATGACGAGAAGAACTCGGGTATGGACGGCTATGCCCTGAAAGCCTACTATGAGAGCATTGGCGATGCAACGGCAGCAGCAGCTGTCGACCTGCGCGGCACAGTGCCTTCGACGACTTATAAGGAGTGGCTCGGCAAGATTGTCGACGAGGTGAAAGCCCTTGGTGCTACACCTATTATATGTTCGCCCGTGTGCCGCAGCTATTTCAGTGGCTCAAAGATTAAGCGCAACGGACGTCACGACCTTGGTGACAGCTACAAGGTACTTACGGAGCAAGGCCCGAAGGACGGCACCAAACTGGCTGAAGACGACCATACGATGGACTATGCCTACCACTCACAAAAGCTGGCTGAAGAGAAGGGCGTAGCCTTTATCGACCTCACCACAGCGACTGCTACGCTCTACGAGAGCTATGGCGACGCGAAGTGTCACGAGTATCTGTTCGATGGTGAGGGCTCTACCCACTTCAACACCACCGGAGCCCTGCTCGTAGCTCGCGAGTGTGCCCGTCTGATGAAAGCCCAGGGCATTATGGCTGACGACATCACGCTGCCTACAGATCTTACTGTCGCTCCTGCCACAGGCGATTTTGGCGAGGCCTACAAGGGACAGGCGCTGACCAAGGAGTTCACGCTGAATGGTTTTGGACTGTCTCCTGAAGAGGGTTCTGTAACCATCACGGCCTCAGAGGGTATCCTGCTCTCTACCGACAAGACCAACTGGCAGCAGTCACTGACAGCTAACTATACAGCTTCGACACTGGTACAGACCTTCTATGCACAGATCACACTGACAGAAAACGGCCAATTCAACGGAACTATTACCATCAAGCAGGGCGACAAGACCATCGAGATTCCCGTCACTGCTACTGCCGTTGTACTGGAAGGCGGTGCAGAGATCAATGCCTACTGGCGTCTGGAGAAGGACGACTCATATGAGCTGACCGGTCCCGCCAACGTGATTGCAGAGAGTTTTCAGGGCATGTATGTGCAACGCTACTCTAATCCTAACGCCAATACCGTATGGCCAGAGTGGACGGGCTATGAGGCTTCACGTAAGATGCAACGTAACCTCATTACAGGTGATACTTGGCCTGCCGACGAAATCGACGACAATCCTGAACGCTACATCCAGTGGGGCATCAAGCCTTCTGCTGGCATGGATCTGAAGATTGATCTCATCTCGCTCTTCGTAGCAGGTTGCGGTGGTAACGGCATGTGCTGCCACATCTACTATTCTACAGACAATTTTGAGACACGTACCACCATCTTCGAGATGAAAAAGATGCCCGCCAACAATCCTCAGTTCGTCGAGGCCAAGCCTGTACTTACCGTCAAGGATGGTCAGGAACTGCTCGTCCGTGTATATCCCTGGTACAATGGTACTGCCAAGGGCAAGACAATCTGTCTCTCTGACCTGACGATTCACGGTATGGCCGTTGACGCCAGCACTACTGGCATCAACACCATCAACAACTCCCATGTCACCGGCAACCGTTTTTTCACCCTTGACGGACGTGAGCAGCCATCACTCCGTCGTGGACTGAACATTGTTCGCATGGCTGACGGCACCACCAAGAAAATCATTTTATAATATCATAACATTAAAACTACTAATTCTTTTTTATGAAAAGTAAATTTTCTTTTACGCAATTGTTAGTAGCGCTCTTTGCACTGCTGCCGATGATGGCAGCAGCGCAGGAGAGCGTGACACTGGCAGACTGGAACATGGAGCAGAGCGAGGATATCGCAGTGACATGGTTCAAGGACGGGAAGCCCCAGATTGCTCCCGACGAGTGTGTTGGCGACAAGGCCAACTATGTATTAACCGGTTGGTCGGAAGGCCGATACTGGCAGCTTTGTACGGGCTATCAGAACAAGGTGCTGCGCATTGAGAACACCACAGCCAATGCCATTACCGACTACACGGATGCTTCTAAGCACAACGTCTATTACGAGGTGCAGTTCCCTACTACGGGCTACAAGAACATCACTGTTGACTTTGCCTGTGCCTATGGTGCCAATGCCGAGGCTTCGCTCGAGGCTGTGGTATCGACTGACGGCGGACAGACTTGGTTTGATGCCGGCGCATACACGACGGCTGCTACCTGGTGGACTTACAACAAAAACACCATACAGCTCTCTGCCAACAACAAAGAGAAGGTCATTCTCCGACTTATTGCTGGCAATACCTTCGCTTCTAACTGGAATCTGGACTATGTAACGGTGAAGGGTGAGAAGATGGAAGACGCACAGCCTGTCGACGAAAAGGACTTCACCCTCTCTTGGCCTTTGGGCAAGGGTACAGACGATGCCACTGCTGCAGAGGTGAAAACCGCAGGACTGTTTAGTGTTGCCGAGTTCGACTATGGCAAGCTGATTGTTTCTCAGCAGCGTGCTGCCGGAACGTCGCAGCAGACGCTCTACAAGCCGTCAAACAACAATGCCGCTGCGGCTAACGACGATGATGTTTTGACATTTACCATCAAGCCCAAGAAGGGCCTGACCTTTGCTCCCAAGTCGTTCAGCTTTGAATCATCGAAATGGGGCACTGGAGGTGGAAAGTTTGACGTTGTGGCCATAACTGGAGGCAACGAGACCACACTTGCCACTGGCATCAACCCTGCGCGCAACAATGAATTCTCTGAACTCAGTTACGACCTGTCGTCACTGACTGTCGGCAACGACGGACTGGTGCTGAAAATCAAGATCTATGGTCTGGCTTCCAACAAGGAATACGGTTTTGGCAATGTCGTTGTCACCGGTGACGTCACGGGTACTCCCGAGGCCGTTCCTACCTATACCATGAGTGTGAAACTGGGTATGGAAGGTGCCGGCAGTGTGTCGTGCAACCCCGCTGGTGCAGAATTTGACGAAGGCACACAGCTGACCGTTACAGCTACCGAGAACTTCGGTTATCACTTCACGGGTTGGACTGACGCTGAAAATAACGCTATTTCAACAGACAATCCCTATAGCTTTGAAATCAAGGCCAACACCGCTCTGATTGCCCAATACACCAAGAAGAACGTCTATGCCCTCAATCTGAAACTGGAGGGTGGCGCTAATGCCAACCTGGTGCAGTTCACGCCAGAAGGCAATGTCGTTGAAGGTGTTCACTACTACGAGGAAGGCACCGATGTGAAACTGACGGCTCAGAACAACCGCATCCTGACCTTCACCAACTGGGAAGACAACACCACGACGATGGAACGCGACGTGAAGATGGATGGCGAGAAGAATTTCACTGCCACCTTCTCCGCTGTTGACTATATCGTAGGCTGGGATCTCTATCAGGACAATCCCAAGAGCAACCGTGCTGCCGATTACGCCGCCGACTCTGAGAATGCTGGTATGCTGTCGCTGCGCAACGCTGCCGGCGAGACCACCAGTTGGCTGGCCAATGGTGTGGCAACGGGTAAGGTGCAGGGCCGTTATGGCATCCGCGTGTGGCGCCCCATTGCCGACAATTGGTACTTCGAGATTTCCTTCTCTTCCAAGGGTTATCAGAACCTGAAGCTCTCTGCTGCCGTTGGTGACGACTACAATGCCTACAGCATCATCAATGCCGAGTATAGCACCGATGGTACCACATTCACCAAGTTTGGCACCTACGAGTTGCCTAACCGTGGCTGGACGGATGCTGAATTCGACCTGCCTGCCGAGGCTAACGACCAGCAGCGTGTCTACATCCGCTTCATGCCGGACTATACTTCTCCCAAGGTAGGTGTCGAAAGCAATAACGACGGCACCATGTTGACGGATGTCTTCGTACTGGCCGAGGCCACAGGAGCTGCCGACGTCGTGCCCGTGCTGGTGTCCAGCAATCCTGCCCAGAACGCTACAGGTGTCAGTGCCAGCGGCTCTGTCATCCTCACCTTCGACAACAAGCTGAAGGCAGGCAACGGTGCTGCTACACTCGCTGGCGAGGAGATTGCCCCAGTCGTTAGCGGCAAGACGGCCATCTTCAAGTACAGCGGGTTGAAGTATGCTACGCAGTACACCTTCTCCATGCCCGAGGGCGTGCTCACCTCTCGCGGTGGCAAACCCGTGGCAGCTACTGAGATTACCTTCACCACCATGGAGCGCACCCAGCCCGAGGCTCGCCTCTACGACGCCGTAGTGGCTAAGGACGGCTCTGGCGACTACACCACCCTGCAGGCAGCTATCGACGCAGCCCCCGAGGGACGTGCCAAGCCTTGGCTCATCTTCGTGAAGAACGGACAGTATAAGGAGCACATCGACATTCCTGCCAAGAAGCCCTACCTGCACATCATCGGACAGGACCGCGACCAGGCCGTCATTCTCGACGACAAACTTTGTGGTGGCGAGAACGCCGTACACGTCAGCGTTGGTGCTACGGTAGTTGTCAATGCCAGCAACATCTTCTTCGAGAACATCACCCTCGAGAACTCGTATGGTCACGAGAAGCAGGCTGGTCCACAGGCACTGGCGCTGAACACAGTGGGTGACCGTATTGCTCTGAACAACGTGGCACTGCTCTCTTATCAGGACACTTGGATTACCACTTCTACCCAGAAGAACCGTCACTACATCAAGAACTCGCTCATCGAGGGTGCTGTAGACTTCATCTACAACGGCGGTGACGTCTATCTGGATGGCGACACATTGGAAATCAACCGTCCTTCCGGCGGCTACATCGTGGCTCCTTGGCACACTGCTGAGACCCAGTGGGGCTATGTGTTCCAGAACAACATCATTCGTGCCCATAAGGGTGTCGACGTCACCGACGTATGGCTCGGACGTCCCTGGCACGGTACGCCCAAGACCGTCTTCATCAACACACAGACCTTCGTCAACATCCCTGCCAAGGGCTGGTATAACACCATGGGTGGTCTGCCTGAACTCTGGGCTGAGTATAACACGGTCGATGCCAATGGTAACCCCGTCGACCTCTCACAGCGCGAGTCGTACTATTACTATATGGACGGTGACACAAAGGTTGAGAAGTTCAACGTGAAGAATACACTGACCGCCGAGGAGGCTGCTCAGTACACGCTGAAGAATGTCATGAGCGGCAACGACGGCTGGCAGCCCGACCTGCTCTGCGAGGCTTGCGACGCTCCTGTCGTCAAGGCCGATGGCTCAAAACTGACGTGGGAAGCTGTGCCGTATGCCATCTGCTACGTAGTAACGAAGAATGGCGAGGTGGCTGGATTCACCACCGAGACCAGCTTCGACGGATACACAGCCGCTGACACCTGGCAGGTACAGGCTGTCAACGAGTTCGGCGGACTGAGCCAGAAGGCAACAGCCAACGTGACAACAGCTATTGACTCCATCGGACGCCATGAAGTCACTGCCGACGTCGAGGCAATCTACACGCTGGATGGCCGCACCGTCGGTCAGATGCAGCACGGTCTGAATATCGTACGCTTCAGCGACGGCACCGTCCGCAAGGTGATGATTAAGTGAGTAAAGTGGGAGCTTGGCTCCCACTTTCGAACGTGAATCACCTCGACACATGTGTCAAGGTGATGGTAAAATAATCTATCGCAACTGTTCGCGACAACGTTCAAGGATGGCCAACAGGTCATCCTTTTTTTCTGCCCTCAACATCTCGATACGTGTCTCGCGGAAGTTTGGAATGCCTTTGAACACGGGCGATGCAGCCAGATGGCGACGCGTGTGCAGAATGCCGCGATACTCGTCGATACGCTCTACGTTAATGCGCAACTGCTCTTCCAGCACGTCAATCTTCTCGTCCAGCGTCAGCTGCCGGCGACTGAATATCCAGGGACAGCCAAACGTGGCGCGGCCAATCATCACGCCGTCCACGCCATACGTGTCGAACGCCCTGTCGGCATCCTCCAGCGACTTGATGTCGCCATTGCCGATGATGGGGATATGGATGCGGGGATTACGCTTCACCTCGCCAATCAGCGTCCAGTCAGCCTCGCCCGTATACATCTGACTGCGCGTACGACCATGAATGGTCAGCGCCCGTATGCCACAGTCCTGCAACTGCTCGGCCAGCGTGGTGATGATAAGCTGTTCGCAGTTCCACCCCAGACGCGTCTTTGCCGTCACGGGCAGACGCACGGCATCCACCACCTTCTGCGTAATCTCCAGCATCTTCGGAATGTTTTGCAGCATACCGGCGCCGGCACCCTTGCCAGCCACTTTCTTCACCGGACAGCCGAAGTTCAGGTCGATGAGGTCCGGTCCGGCCTGCTCCACGATCTTCGCTGCCTCCACCATTGCGTCCACGTCGCGTCCGTAGATCTGAATGCCCACGGGCCGCTCCTCGTCGCTGATGGTCAGTTTCTTCACCGTCGACTTCACGTCACGCACCAAGGCCTCAGCCGACACGAATTCCGTATACACCATCTTGGCTCCAAACCGCTTGCACAACATGCGGAAACCAATGTCCGTCACGTCCTCCATCGGTGCCAGCAACTCCGGGCGCTCGCCCAAATCTATCGTTCCTATCTTCATCGTCACACTATTCTACCACTATGATGATTCTCTGATATCCCTTCAGCGTGAAGGGACCTTGGTCGCACAGCTCACACACGACGTGCAGCGTCTGGCCGGCAGCATCCTGGGGAATGCGGATGGTGGCCACGTCCGACCACTGTATGTCGAGCGTCGCCGTACCTATCTCAGGTTGCTGCCACCATTTTTCTGTCAGCACGTCACCGTCGGGGTCGTACGACTTCGAGGCATCCAACCGCAGCGTATCACCCGCCTTGGCATGAATCACTAAGGGCGACGGCCCTTGATGGCCGTTCACTACGACGATGGGGTTGCGATTGCCCTCACCTTGGTCGGCCCACTGCATGCGCGCTTCAAAATCGGCCATTTCATCGGGATAGAAGCGCTGTTTATAACCTACGCTGATGCTGCGTACGGGTTCCTGCCATGAAGTCCAGGCGGTGGTCAGCGAGTCGGGACACATGCCCCGCTCGTGGTATCCTGCCCAACCAGCCTGTCGTGGATCCTCGGGGTCGCTCAGTCCGTTGGGCAGCACATAGAGGAAACTCGGCGTGTCGCCCTCGACGCCCCATTTGTAGTTGGGATATTCCTTGCCCAGCGCTCCCTTCGGCTGGATGTTTTGCTGGTGGTGCGTCCAGTGCTGCTTGCCCAGCTCGCACTGTTCCTGCCACGTACCCTCGTCCCAGATGAACTGCAGGTCGTCCTGGAATTCCTGTCGCAGCCACATGTGTGAGCTGCGGGCACGGTCCATGCGGTGGTTGTAGTCCATGTCCTGATCGGTGATGGTATAGAGGCGGAATTTCTTGACGAAGTCAGAAACTTCGTCCACACTCCGCGTCTGCTTCACGCGCCAGATGGCCTGTGCCAGCGTGTTCGCACCACCCCATGCAGCCACGTAGATGGGTCGTGGGTCGTCCTCGTCGGCCAACTTAATCAGCAGCTCGCTGCCTGGCGAGTCGTTCTGTTCGCCAATAGAGCGGATGCCACCGTTCACACTGCCCATCACGACACGGCTTGTGACATACTCCGCACTGGGCCAATAGCCGATGCGCTGACTCCGGTTTTCCTGCTCCATCGGGAGGAACGCCTTCTGTCCTGAGCGTTTCATCAAGTTCTTGACGTCCGTAGCGTAGGCACCCATCACGCGATACATATACAGCGACCACTCCGTCGGATACGGGTCGCAGTTCCAGCCCACCGACGTGATCAGCGCCTCGATTTCAAACATGTCGGCATACGCCATCAGGTGCACCATCGACTCCATGTCGTCGGGTTCCACATTGGCGGGTGCAATGTCCGTACACACCACCAGTCTCGGCTTCAGCGCGCCGTCCTTCGGCGAACGCGCCGTTTCTGCCCTCAGGGGCATAGCCATCAGGGCTACAGTCATCCAAGTCAGTATTCTCATCATTCTTTTCTTTTTTTAGTAGCGATAGGTTAATCCAATAGTAACGGCACGGTTGTCGTAGTAATTGCCCAACACATAGGACGTTGTGCTCGGCGTGCCCGCCAAGTCGTGGAAGTCGGCACTCAGCGTCAGGTGACGCCCCAGGTCCTTGCTCACCTTCACCGAGGCATACAGGTGGCCGGGACTCTCGATCAGCAAGTCCTGATGGCTGTTATACATCAGCGTGGAACTGATGCGCAGTCCGCCATTGAGCAGCAATGTCGGCAACAGACGCAGGTGGAAGAAGTTGTCGTGCTTGTCGATATCGTATCCCGGACCGCTGAGGATGCCGTGAAAGAAGTCGGCTCCTGCCGTCAGGCGCAGCCGTCCCTTGCGCCACGTCACCGAGGCCCTCGCACCCGTGTATTGCTCGTCGACGACGAGGGCGTTGTCCGACCACGTGTGCTGCACGCTGGCGCTGGCCACGAGGTTTGCCTGCTGGTAGGTGTAGCGTGCCTCCACGTTGTAGACCATATTGGTCAGGATATTGCTCAGATACTTCCCACGCTGCATGCCTTCATCGAAGCCGGTATAGAAATGGCTGATGAGCGGCGTGAAATAGTCGTGGCTGAACAGTCCCTGCACGAAGTGTCCCCCCGTCTTGTATCCTGCACTGGCCAGATAGCTGTGCTCCGTGCGGTTGTGCTTCCACAGCGGACTGTCGGCGGTGCGTTCCGTACGGTGCCAGTAGTTGATGATTCTGAGCCGGTCGCCCAGCGACAGCACCCACGGCCCTTTGGCGTAGTCCAGCTCCAGGTACAGGTCGTTGTACATCATCTGCTGGCGGTCCACGCGGGGCATCCACATGTTGTAGTAGTCCATCTCCCACCCTGCCAGCATCTCAAGGCCGCTCGTCAATGGTATGAAGGCTTCCGTTAACAGGTAGGCGGAACAGTCGCGTTGCTTGCCATCCTCGAGGTCCGTATTCAGATAATCCACGCCACCCTCGACCAGCAACGAGGCATCACGGTCGTTCAGCGTACGCGTATAGCTGGCCACAGCGCCCCAGTAGCGCTGCAACTCGGTAATCTCGTCCTCGTCATCCGGAGTCGGGAACAGTCTGTCCTTCGTGTCCAGGAAAGTCTGAAACAGCTTCACCTTCAGATTGTCGCGCTCGCTGATGTTCCAGTCCACGTTCAGGTGCACGTTTTCTATGCCCTGACGCGCCGAGAACCTGTCGTAGCCCGTCATTGAGCCCTTCGCAAACTTCAGGTTCGTCAGCGCACAGCCCCTGACGGTCACGTCGCCCGTCCGCGTCACCACGTCGGCATAGGCCTTGCCATTGCCCCGCGTACTGCCTTCCAGCAGCACCTTGCCCGACGTCTTGCCCTCGTCCTGCTCCTTCAGATAGATGTCGATGGTGCCGCCACGGCCCGTGCCACCCGTCGACACCGCCGTCGACATATACACCTCTATCGTACTGATTTCAGAGGCCTTCAGCGCCTCCAGCAGCGTCTCGTTGTCCAGCGGCAACGTCACGTTGTCTATGTACAATTCGTAGTCCGACTTCAACCGCTTGCCATGCTCCGACAGCAGTTCCGGACAAGTCTGCAACACATCCAACAGTGTCATCTCCTTGTCGGGCTTCAGGACGTCAACGTTGATGATATAACGGTCGCCGTGATGTTCAATGATTTCCTGCTCTTCCTGTGCAAACAGATTGCCAGCGAGCAGCATCATACAGAGCAAACACATAGCCAGTCTTTTCATCGAATCAATTCTTTTCAGTCATGTATTTCCAGTAGCGGCGGGGCATGTCGCTAAGCTGTTTCTTGGGGTTCATGCGTTCCTTGATGCAGATGGCCTTGAAGTACGTGCGCCACAGCTCCTGGAATATTTTATCGTTCTCGCTCAGGATGTCGGCGTCCATCTTGCCGTTCGACAAATCGAAGGGCACCTCCGCCTCGTTCTCAAACGTGATGCGTATGACGGTTTTCCCGTCGTAATTGTACCCATAATGCCGCTTCGCATCATAGATGAGCCACGGCTGGTCGTTAAACCGGTCTGCGAAGTGGTCGGTAATCAACGGCAGCACGTTATGGTCTGGCGACACCACTGCGAGGTAAGTCCCGTCCTTGGCCTTCTGGAACCGGATAAACTGCTTCATGCGCAGCGTCTCGTGCAACACCCGCCGACACGTGTTCCTCACCGCCAGCACATCGTCGTCCGACGCATTCTGTGTGATGTCCATCCTCCCCTTGAACACCTTGCAAATCATGTTAAACAGCGGCTGGTTCAGCGCCCGCTCCTCCGACAGCCAACTGATGGTTATCATGTGTAGCGCCTCGCGCGACAACTGCTTCTCCAGCCCCTTCCACACCCGCTCGGCCTTCTCCGCGTCCGTCACCACCCGGTGCGGCTCGTCGCCAAACAGCGACAACTGCTCCCGCTCAGCCAACAGCGTCACATCCTGCTGCTTGCGGAAAAAGCTGTCGAACACCGCCGTCAACAGCCCGTCGAGGGTATTATCGAACACATATGTCTGCATTTCATATGCAAAGATACGATAAAAGATTGAATCTTCCAAATAATATTTTACCTTGGCGACAGAAATCCGTGGTCGGTAAGGCCTTTGTAGCTCTTGGCGGCAGCTCGCAGGGCTTCGTCTGTGGTGTATTGTTGGTACAGCGTACAACGGGTGACGATGGTCTGTGGTGAACAGCGGTTGTCTGCGACCCGAACCAGTGCCCAGCCTTTCATCTCATCGGCGTATTCCTCATCTGTCAGTGCCAAATGACCATCCACTATGGTCATCTCATGCCTCGATATTTCGCGCTTGCTGAACCGCACACGTGGCAGAGGACCTTCTATCTTCTGTTCTGCCGTAAAAAGCCATAGCTTCTCGTGATAAAGGCATTCACCATATCTGAGGTCAGTGATTAGGGCAGGCGTGCCGTCCACTTCGCCCAGATGTTGCTGTACCGTGGGCAGTGTGCCATCGCTTACCGGTATGCCCGGCATCAGGAACGATGCCTGATCCATCAGTATCCTTTCCACATACACCACCGGCATTCGGTTAGCTAACGACATGAAGTTGTTGTAAGCCGTCGGTCGCTGCGTGAACATAGGCTCACAATATTTCAGCATCTTCCATAGCTGTACGGAATGCCGCATCTTCTGTCGCTGCATGAACTGAGGCAGCGTATTGCTGCGCTTCTCGTTTGAATTCGACGACCGCGTAACCAGTTTCCCCTGCTTCATGTAAACTGTCACGCCAGATGTGCGCAGGCTGCCAACCAGCATCAATCCTTTGCTTGTAGTGTTCTTTTTCTTCATCGTTTGGGTCTCCTATATCTTTTTTATACGTTCGCTATTGCTTCCATGTTGTTTCGTCGTTGCTTCACTGTACCTTCTATTCTTCTCCGTTCCTCATCCGTTTGTACCCCGTTCCTTCCCCGTCTGTTGTTCGTTATTTGGACGGACAACAATCAGACAACAATCGGACATCAAACGAACAACAACCAGACAAAAGTCGAGACTACTTCCTTGCTGCATCGAAGGAACTTCGTCGTTTCTTCGTTGCAAAGATACGAATAAGCGAGCACAAAAACAAAAGAAAAAAGATTTTTCTTTCATTTTGTCGAGCGATAGTATTTTCGACCGTCAGGTCAAAAATACGAATAAGCGAGAAGAAAACCAAAAGTTTTTCTGATTTTTATACCAATCATTCGTCGTGGAAGTCGAGGGTGAGTTGTTGTTCGGCAGCGGCGCGTTTCTGCTGGGCTTTCGAGAGCAGCAGGGGGCGCAGGCGCTCGGGGCGCAGCTCATTGATGCCTATGATGGGTTGCGAGAAGGCGGAGGTGAGTTCACCACAGGTGATGAAGTACTTCGCCTTCTTCATCACCACGCCCATCTTCTTGAGGTGGTAGGAGGTGATGCGGTTGAAGCGGCGCGAGTTGACGATGAGGATGGCGCTCTTGACACCAATGCCCGGCACACGGAGAATGTCCTCGTAAGGGGCCCGGTTGATGTCCACGGGGAAAAACTCTGGGTGGCGCAGGGCCCAGCCGAGTTTGGGGTCGACGTCGAGGTCGAGGTGGGTGTGCTTGTCGTCGACAATCTCGTCGACGCTGAACTGATAGAAGCGCATGAGCCAGTCGGCCTGATAGAGGCGGTTCTCGCGCACCAAGGGCGGCTGTTTCAGGACGGGCAGACGCGGGTCGTAGGTGTTGACACTGATGTAGCCAGAGTAATAGACGCGCCGCATGGTGGGCTGCTGGTACATGGCATTGGACATGCGCAGGATGTCGAGGTCGCTCTCCTTCGTGGCGCCCACAATCATCTGGGTGGACTGTCCTGCCGGCACGAAACGGGGCGCGTGGCGGAACTTTTTCCTATCGTCCTTATTCTCGAGTACCCCTTGCTGAATCTGCTTCATGGGCAGGAAGACGCTTTGGTGGTCCTTCTCGGGCGCCAACGCCTTTAGCGACTCCTCTTTGGGGATTTCGATATTTACACTCATGCGGTCGGCATAGCGACCTGCCTCCTGCAGTAGTTCCTGCGAGGCCCCGGGAATGGTTTTCAGGTGGATATAGCCATTGAAGCGGTGCACCGTCCGCAGGTCGCGCACGATAGCCGTGAGGCGTTCCATCGTATAGTCAGGATTGCGCACGACGCCACTCGACAGAAAAAGACCCTCGATGTAGTTGCGACGATAGAACTCCATGGTGATCTCCTCGAGTTCCGAGACGGAGAGCGTGGCACGAGGGATGTCGTTGGTGCGGCGGTTGATGCAGTAGGCGCAGTCGTACATGCAGTAGTTGGTGAGCATAACCTTCAACAACGAGATGCAGCGCCCATCGTCGGCAAACGAGTGGCAAATGCCAACCCCACCGACGGTATTGCCCACCATACCCTGCTTACCACGGCGCACAATACCGCTCGACGAGCACGACACGTCGTACTTCGCCGACTCTGCAAGGATGCGCAGCTTCTCCATCGTCTTCTCCGTCAGCATTATTTTATATTTGGTGACAAAGATACAATATTTTAAGTGAAAAGTGAAGAATGAAGAGTGAAAAATTTGCTGCCGCCAAGAAAAAAGTTCAAAGTTCAACGTTCAAAGTTCAAAGTATTTTGTATCTTTGCAACCGTTAATCAAATAAACTTATGAAGAAAACCATCATTATCACCGCATTATTCGCCCTCGTCGCACTGACGGGCTCAGCTCAGGTTCAGTCCACTACTGCCCTATTGGGCTCATGGTCAGGGAAGCTCAAGGTCGGTGCCGTGTCGCTGACGATCGTGCTCCATCTGGAGCAGGCCGACGGCTACGTCAAAGCATCGTTCGACAGCCCCGATCAGGGTGGCAAGGACATTTCCGCCTTCAAGGAATATCTTTCCGACGACTCGCTGTCCGTGAAGATAGAATCGCTGGATGTCACCTATAGCGCCAAACTGAAGGACGGCAAGCTGGACGGCAAGTTCGTACAACGCGGATTCAAGTTTCCGCTAGTCTTGGAAAGGGGTGTGCCTGAGGTGAAGCGTCCGCAGATGCCACAGGCGCCATTCCCGTATGAGACCGAGGAGGTGACGTTCCGTAACGAACGCGACAGCGCCACACTGGCCGGTACGCTGACGTGGCCCGTGGGGTATGACGCAAAATCGAAACAGAAACCGATGGTCGTGATCTTCGTCTCGGGCAGCGGACAGCAGAACCGCGACGAGGAACTCTTTGAACACAAACCATTCTTCGTTCTGGCCGACTATCTGGCACGTCAGGGCATTGCCACGCTGCGCTACGACGACCGTGCGACAGGTCAGTCGGTAGGCGGCAACGTCGTGAATGCCACCTCAGAGGACTTTGCCCGCGACGCCCTTGCCGGCATTGATTTCCTGCGTAAAAAGAAGGCTTTCAGCAAGGTGGGCATCCTGGGACATAGCGAGGGAGGACTCATCGCCTTCATGCTGGGAGGACAGAAAAAGGTCGATTTCATCGTGTCACTGGCAGGACCGAGTGTGAAGGGTGACACGCTGTTGGCCACACAGGGCAACCGCATCATGCTGCTGTCTGGTCAACTGCCTAATATATCGGTCAAGAAGTATCGTGAGACCGTTGCTGAGATGAACAATCCTTGGATCAATTGGTTCATCGACTACGACCCGTCGGATGACATCCGCCAGACGCGCTGTCCCGTCTTCGCCCTGAATGGCGACCGCGACTGTCAGGTCATTTCCACGCTGTGTCTGCCAGCCTTCCAACGACTGCTGCCAACGTCGAAAAAGAATCGTATCAAGGAATACCCAGGATTGAATCACCTGTTCCAACACTGCACTACCGGTCTGCCCACCGAGTACGGCCAGATAGAGGAGACCATCTCACCGGAAGTGCTTCAGGACATTGCCGAGTGGATAAACGGACTGTGATGAATCGCCACAGGAGGGGCAGCTAAGGGAAAAGAGAAATCCCACATTGCAAATGCAGTGTGGGGTTGTTGTTGTGGGCGTTGACGGATTCGAACCGCCGACCCTCTGCTTGTAAGGCAGATGCTCTAAACCAGCTGAGCTAAACGCCCTTTCTTTCGAAAAGCGGTGCAAAGGTAAGGCTTTTTTCTGAATCTACCAAACTTTTGCACCACTTTTTTATTTTTTCGGGTAAAAATACTTGTTTTCACCCGTTTTACAATCTCATTGTGCCTTGACTTCCACCGTAGCACGACGATTATAGGTCGTTGGTGACAAGGTGTCGACACCGCCTGCAGCAATGGTCTCAATCTGTTCGCGCGGGAAGCCCATCTTCACAATCTCGTTGGCTACCGCCTCAGCACGCTGTTCGGAGAGCTGGCGATTGCGCTCAGCACTGCCCGTCACACTGTCGGCATAACCCGTGACAACGAGTTTGGCACCCTGCTGCTTGGCCACAGCGACCAGTTCAGCCACATTCTGCAAATCGCGCTGTGTGGCAATGACTGCCTCGTTGAGGTTGAAGAACACAGAGGCAGGAGCAGAGACGAGTTGGGTAACCGTTACTGCCTCCTGAGGAGCCGGAGCGGGCTGCTGCGCGTTCTCGAGTTCTTGGTTCAGACGGTCGTTCTCAGCCATGAGGTCTGCCAGCTGGGCATTGAGGGCATCAATCTCGCTTTGTGCCAAAGCCTGTGCAGCGTCAAGATCGGCCGAAGACTTCCAAGAAGAGTTACCCAGCCGATAGGTAAGACCCACTTCAACATTGATGATGCGGTCGCGTCCCTTCAAGCTGAGTTTGGTATCGCCGCCTCCGCTGAACCCGTCGAACGCGGCATCATAGGAACCATAGTTTATGTCGAGGTTGACAGCAAACTTCGGGGTCAGACGGAACGTATTCAGCACACCCAGTGAATAGCCCAACACGGAAGTATGGTACGATATGCCGTGCCCCACTCCACCGCCTATGTAGGGAATGAAGTTCCACGTGCGCTGTTCGTTATAACCCATCAGCATGTTGCTGAGGTTGAAAAGCACCTGTTCGTTGAGTGTCCAATACTTGCTGGCATTGAGTGACTTGTCCTCAGAAACGATGGTGCGTCCCCACATGCCGTTGAACTTGGTGCGAAGGCCCAGTCCCGGTGTGAACCACTTACCCACAGCCAGCGAAAAGCCCAGGTTGGTGCGATAGTCCTTGAACAACTTACTGATCTTGACAGACTGCTGTTCCTGACTACTCCAGAACGACGAACCTACCACGTTGGCCTGAACGAACCAATTGGCCCAGAACGAATTCGTTGCCACACTATGTTTTGCACCTGTCACCTCGCCCTGCGCCACTGCTGTTAAAGGTAAAAGGGTAAAAAGGTAAAAAGGTAAAACCTTTCTTACCAAACCTGTTACCATGTTTTTGTTTTCTTTTCTCATATCATTTCCGTTTTTTACTTTATTACCTTTCCTCAAAACAGTTTCTCGATGTCGCGCTGAGGCAGGATGCCGAGAATGGCCTTACCATCAGGCGTGTAGTTGACATTGGAGCAGGCAAAGAGTTCGTTGACCAGATTTTCCATCTCGCTATTACTCAGCACCTGTCCCTGAGGTATCGCCACATGACGCGCCATACTCAATGCCAGCGCCTTGTTAAGTTCGTCCATCGAGTCACCGGCGCTGCTCACAGCATCAGCCACCATATCGTGTAGAAGCTGCACGTAGTTCAACCCGTCGAGACCTGTAGGAATGCCATTGACAGCAAAGCTACCTTGTCCCAGATCAGTCAGTTCAAAGCCGATGGCTGACAGTCGTGGCAGAATCTGATCCAGAAGCGGTTGTTCAGAAGGGCTGAACTGTATCACCTCAGGAAACAGCACCTGCTGCGTTTCTGCCGAACGGGCCTGCAACTGAGCCAGACATTGTTCGTAACGAATGCGGACATCAGCACGATATTGGTCGATAACCATCAGTCCCGACTTGACAGCAGTCATGATGTAGCAACCCTTATATTGGTAGTGGGCAGGCGATTTATCTGCCCAAGGGTCAGCGTGTGACGATGTGAATTCCGCCGTCAGGGTGTCACGGCTCGCAGGACTGGGTGTGTCGACAGCATCAGACAGGAAGCCGTCGTCGAAGAACGAAGGCGACGAGGCCGACTGGCTATGGGTTGGCTGAAGGCCCTCGTAGAGTTGTTCCCAACCATTCGATGCTTTCTTCTGAGAAGGCGAGAAGGGGTTGTAGGAAGGGTTGCCGGGAGTTTTGGGGAAACTCGGAGTACTCTGAGAACCTGGGGTATTCGGAGTATTCGGATTATAAACGGGGATATCAGGACGTCCCTCGGTGTCGAAATCGATTTGAGGAATCTCGCAGAACTGTCCGATGGCATCCTTGACAGCTGCCGTCAGAATCTGCCAGATGGCCTGTTCGTTCTCGAACTTAATCTCCGTCTTCGTAGGATGGATATTGACATCAATATCAGCAGGACTAACCTCAAAATAAATCAGATAAGGCACATGCATGCCTGCAGGAATCAAGCGGTCGTAAGCCTGCTGGACAGCCTTGTGGAAGTAAGGGTGCTTCATGAAGCGTCCGTTGACGAAAAAGTACTCTGCCACCCCTTTCTTCCGTGCTGCCTCGGGTTTGGCGACAAAACCCGTGATGCGACACATCGCCGTATCGACACTGACGGGCAAGAGGTCCTGTCCGTAGCGCCGTCCGTAGATGTCGCTAATGCGCTGACGCAGTGAGCCTGCCCGCAGGTTCATGAGTTCCTGTCCGTTGCTATGGAGTGTAAAGTTAATGTCTGGATAGACCAACACAATACGTTCGAAAGCCGTCAGAATGTTGTTCAGTTCAGTGGCATTGGTTTTGAGGAACTTACGACGCGCAGGAACATTGAAAAAAAGGTTGCTGACCAGAAAACTGCTGCCCACAGGACAGGAGCAAGGTTCCTGGCTCTCGACCCGCGAACCAGCCAGCATCAGACATGTTCCCACCTCGTCGGACTGCCGACGAGTCCGCAGTTCAACCTGTGACACAGCCACAATGGAGGGCAATGCCTCGCCTCGGAACCCCATTGTGTGAAGGGCGAAGAGGTCATCAGCCTTTCGAATCTTACTGGTGGCGTGACGCTCGAAAGCCAGACGGGCATCGGTTTCCGACATACCACAACCATCGTCGATAACCTGTATGGAGGTACGTCCCGCATCAACCACCAGCACGTTGACGGTATGGGCTCCGGCGTCGACAGCATTCTCCACCAGTTCCTTGATGACTGAGGCGGGGCGCTGTATCACCTCGCCAGCAGCTATCTGGTTAGCCACACTGTCAGGAAGCAGTTGGATTACGTCTGTCATTTCTTTACACTATTCTTGGGGGCCTCACGACGTTTCTCTTCTTTCAATTCCGTCCCTTCCTTCTTGGGGCGCCAATTGAAGATGTCGTTCTTATCAACAGGACGGATATAGTCGAACCACGCATATTGTGGAAGGAACTGCTTGCCAGGCGGTATCTGTGTCATGGGATAGAGCGTGCCTGTCGGCTTCTGCATCCAGATACGCTTCATCTTACGATTCTCCAGAAACATCTTCAGCAGAGGGGTCTCTGTGTAGTTCAGTCCTATGATCGTACTATCGGCATCGTCTATCGGATAATAGACAATGAGGACATTGTCGATGGCCTGCGACTCACGAATCTGTCCATGATCAAAGAACGCCTTCATCTCCTTCGACTGCACCTGGTTGAAATGCACAGAGTCAGACATCTGTTCGGCAGAAAAAGCCTGTCCGATGACATGTGCCCAATCAATGGTAGAGTCGTTCATATAGACCTTGATTTCCTCGCCAAAGAGTTGCTGGCCTTCGTTCCAGACGATAGGGTCGTGGTACATGGTCATACAAGAGTCGAGCGAGCTGTAGACCAAAGAGTCGCACACAGCCTGCACATCCACGCGATACGCGCGAACCTTATTATATGCATGAATCTTGCGATAGACGGAGTCGGTCTTGTTGTTGAACGTAAAGATCTTGAAGGTGTCAGCGTGCATGTAGAGCGAATCCTTCTGGGAGAAATCAATAACCACCGCACGTTGCGTGGCCATTGCATAGCCCGTAGAGTCGTTGTACTCGCAATAGTCACCCGTAATCATATTCTTATTGACGGAGTCGGTCAGTATCACATTGCGATAGGCATAGTTCGTGCCGTCCTTGGCATTATGGTAGACGCTGTCGCCAACAAGCGTCTTGCCTTGGTCCTTCACCACAGAACGTCCGAAAAGTTCAGAATAGCCCGTCTTTGTATTGTAGTAGCCGTCCTCACTATAGATGTGACTGGTGCTCGACGTGATATTGGAAGGTCCTACGATATGGGCCGTCGACGTTCGCGTATCGTAATAGAGCGAGTCAGTGGTCAGAAACATCTTCTGGTCCTTCAGGCGTACGTCATAGTAGAACATAGCCATCTTGGTGTCAGTATGGTATTCACCCCAGTCGCTGGTCAAAGTCGACTTGCCATCAACCAGTTTTCCGCCTTCGAAGAAGTTTCCGAAATTATACATGCGGTCGTAGTCGAGGGAGTCGGTATAGAGTGTCGACTTACGGTGTTTGAGCACCACATTGTAACGTGCCTGAGCCAACTGGTCGTTACCGTCGTAATAGGCATAGTCGCTTACCAACGACAACGTGTCACCCTGCAGCATTTTGACATGTCCGAAAGCCTCGAACGAATTGGTCTGCTCGTAGAAATGAGCGCTGTCGCAATAGAGGTTTGCACCTACATGACGGAAATGAACATGGCCATGCAGCACTTGGGCGTCGCCATTCCGGAACTGGTCATAGTGCAGATTGTCGGCATGTACCAGATAGACCCGTTTGTCCTCCACCTTCTTCTTGCGAGGCGTACGCTTGCGGGCTGGCTGCATGGCAAATACCATAGCCAACACCAACAAACCGAGGATGACAAACAGATATCTCTTCACGCTAAAGCGGTAGCAAATTATTCACTTTTCACTCATCACTTTTCACTTCTATCTGACCCAGCCTTCATATTCAAACTCGCAGTCACGATAGCGCTCGTTGATACGCACATAAGTAGACTTGATGCGGTTGACCACCCACTGATGGAGCTTTTCCTGACGACGCTTTTCAAGTACCACGTTCTTCAGGAGCTGGAAGTCTTCAGTAATAGTAGCCTTATGACCCTCCGTACGACTCTTCAGCTTGACGATAGCACACACCGTTTTACCACGTTCATTGATCATTTCGAAAGGTTTCGATACCTCGCCGACCTGTAGTCCGTCAATGACTTTAGCCACTTCCTGGGGCAAGTCGGCCAACCTGAAGCGCGATGTACGGCTTTCTTGTGTGACATTAACCATCAGACCATGGTTGTTGCGTGTGTCTTTATCGTCAGAATATACCGACACCGCATCCTCGAAAGTAAATGTCTCACCCTTGAAATAAGGCTTCAGAGCTACAGGAACAGTCCCCGCCTTGATATCATTTGCCACCGAATCCAGACGATTCAGTGACTTCTGGATGGCATCATCACTAATCTCGGGCTTCAGCAGAATATGGCGCACATTCACCTTGTCACCACGTTTGTCTATCAGCTGGATGATATGGAAGCCGAATTCAGTCTCCACAATCTTCGATACACGCTTAGGATCTGTCAGGTTGAAAGCCACATTGGCAAACTCAGGGACCCACCCTGCACGACCTGTGTATCCCAACTCACCACCATTACGGGCAGAGCCGTCCTGACTATACAAGCGAGCCAACGTCTGGAACGATGTCTCGCCCTTATTGATACGGTCTGTAAACTCACGCAAGCGTTCCTTGATACGATTGATTTCCTCTTGTTCTACACGGGGCTGCTGGGTAATAATCTGCACCTCAACCTCTGTAGGAACAAAAGGAATGCTGTCGAGCGGCATATCCTTGAAATAACGTCGCACTTCAGCAGGAGTCACCGCGATATCTCCCACCAGTTTTCTCTGCATGCCCTGCACCATCTGACGTTCACGATACGAGTCGCGCAACTCGGAACGAATCTGATTCAGCGTCTTGCCCTGGTACTCCTCCAGTTTCTCGCGAGAGCCAATAACCGATATCATATTCTCGATGTACTGCTCTACACCTTGGGTAATTTCCGACTCTGTAACCTCCACGCTATCGATGATAGCCTGGTTGAGATAGAGTTTCTGAACAGCAATCTGTTCCGGAATGGAACAATCGGGGTCACCCTTCCAGCGCATACCTTCCTGCTGACCCTGGATGCGCATTGCCTCCACATCAGACTTGAGAATGGCCTCATCACCCACTACCCATATCACCTCGTCGACAATCGTTCCCAAGGAGTCGGTCTGGGCTTTAACTAGTGAAACTAGGGATACTAGAGATACTAGTATTACTAGAATTCTTTTACTCATGCTTATTAATGGTCTTTAATACTTCATCATTGACAATGACGGCATACTTTTTACGCAGGTCAGCCACCCACTGACGTTCCATCTCATCCTGTAAATCGGTCAGGACAAGGGCACGAACATCCGTATAGTCCTGAGGCTTCTTCAACAGCTTGCCGTAGACGGCATCAATGGGATAGCCCTTGACACTATCCACCTGGACGTCGGCCACCTTGAAAATTTCGCGGTCAACAAGTTTGTTGTCACCTTTCTTAAAGATACCCTTCTCAGCACGGATACGAATGACAGAGTCCTTATTGAACGTCGTGCGCAATGCCTCGTTCCATTCATCAAATTTCAGTTTCTTCACGCATTTGGCCACAGCCTTCACATCGTCCTGATCTTTCACATGGTACACCATACCCTTGAAGCGAGGCTCATCCCACTTGTATTGTTTCTTGTGCTTCTTGAAATACTTTTCCAAGGCCTGCTCGTCCTGAGCAGCCTTTTCCCAGATAGTGCTGTTGCTGATTTCATAGAGCAACAAGCCATCATGGTATTCCTTAATCAAGTAACGCATCTCAGGGTCGACAGCCGACAGAGAATCAGCACGCTGGTCAAGCAAAGACTCTTTGGTCACCGTATTATTCGAGGCCAGAACCATCGCATTCAGCTTCTGTTCTGTGATAGCCTCACGAGCATTGCGCTGTTCCAGAAAACGCAGAATGTTTTCCTTGTGGAACTCAAACGGCTCAAACTGCTTGCGCTCCTTCATCAGAATGATATGCCAGCCATAAGGCGACAGGAAAGGCTTGCTCATCTCTCCGGGCTGCAGGGCGAAAGCCTCGTCCTCAAATTCTTTCACCATCTGTTTTCTGGCGAACCATCCCAACATACCGCCACGACGCGCTGATCCTGGATCTTGTGATACCTGCTTGGCTAACGCCTCGAAATCAGCACCAGCCTGCAGGGCGGTATACACTGAGTCAATACGGCGCTTGGCCTCGCGCTGCTGTTCTTCAGTAGCCTTCTGCGGAGTCAGAATCAGTATATGGGCAGCACTTACCAAACCATCGGAACCAATTTGCTCCGCGGTCTGATCATACACCTTGTGAGCCTCCACCAACATATCATCATCCGTAACAAATGTCGGACGGATCTGCTGGTCACGATACTGTGCGAACTCCTGACGGAAGGCCGTTGTGGTATCCAAGCGTGCATCCAAGGCAGCCTGCACCTTCAATTTGTAATTGACAAACAATTCGACATACTCTTCGACGGTTTTCTTGTCTATGACACCGTCGGTATTGTTCTTGTTGTACGAATACTCAAACTCTGAACGTGGAACATCCACACCTGCCACACTCATCACGACAGGGTCACTGTTCTGAGCAAAAATAGCAGTAAACGGAACAACTGCACTAAAAGCAGCAATGATGAGCTTTTTCATTTTAATTATATCTTCTTTTTATCAATCGTTTGGTCTAGAATAGTTAGGAGCCTCGCTGGTGATAGTGATGTCGTGCGGATGGCTCTCGTTGACACCGGCATTGGTAATACGGGTAAACTTTGCCTCGTGCAACTGCGCGATGGTTGCGGCACCACAATAGCCCATACCCGAACGCAGGCCACCTACCATCTGGTAGATGACTTCCTGTACCGTTCCTTTGTAAGGCACGCGTCCTGCAATGCCTTCTGGAACCAGTTTCTTCACATCCTTCGTATCAGCCTGGAAATAGCGGTCCTTAGAACCATGTTCCATAGCTTCCAATGAGCCCATACCGCGATACGACTTAAACTTACGTCCGTTGTAGATGATGGTGTCGCCAGGACTCTCCTCGGTACCTGCCACGAGTGAACCCATCATAACAGAAGAGCCACCAGCAGCCAGCGCCTTGACAATATCGCCAGAATAGCGAAGGCCACCATCAGCAATCAAAGGAATATCGGTGTCCTTCAGCACGCTATACACATCGTAAATGGCAGATAACTGGGGCATACCCACACCAGCCACCACACGAGTGGTACAGATAGAACCTGGGCCAATACCCACCTTGACGGCATCAGCGCCATTGTCTGCCAACATCTTGGCGGCAGCACCTGTAGCAATGTTACCTACAACGATATCGATGTTGGGGAACGACATCTTGGCCTCGCGAAGCTTCTCAATCACGCCCTTGGAATGTCCGTGAGCCGTATCAATAACGATGGCATCAGCACCGGCATTGACCAAAGCCTGCATACGCTCCAGTGTGTCAGACGTCACGCCAACACCAGCAGCCACGCGCAGACGACCTTTCTCATCCTTACATGCCATGGGCTTGTCCTTGGCCTTGGTGATATCCTTATAGGTGATCAGACCAATCAGATGATTGTCCTTATCCACCACGGGCAGTTTCTCGATTTTATTCTCCTGCAGAATCTGAGCGGCAGCAATCAAGTCTGTCTGCTGATGAGTAGTCACCAGATTGTCTTTAGACATAATCTCCTCAACAGGGCGATCCAGACGACGTTCGAAACGCAGGTCACGGTTGGTAACAATACCTACCAGATGCTTCTCCGCATCCACCACGGGGATACCACCGATATGATACTCAGACATAATATCGAGTGCCTGAGCCACAGTGCTACCCAGAGGAATGGTGATAGGATCGTAAATCATACCATTCTCTGCACGCTTTACGATGGCCACCTCACGGGCCTGATTCTCGATAGACATATTCTTATGAATCACACCAATACCTCCCTCACGGGCAATGGCAATAGCCATCTGACTTTCGGTAACAGTATCCATTGCTGCCGTCACAAAAGGCACGTTCAGCTCGATGTTACGCGAAAAGCGGGTTTTCAACTCTACCGTCTTGGGCAGCACTTCCGAATAGGCCGGAATCAACAGGACGTCGTCGAATGTCAAACCGTCCATCACAATCTTGTCTGCAATAAATGATGCCATAATATATTTAACTTTTTTACCTTTTTACTTTTTTTACCTTTTATCAGTTCGCCATATCACTGATAAACTTGATACGCACCAGTCGGATTTCGTCTTCCGTACACTCACCACCCAGTTCATTGATGGCCTCTTCGAGCGAGTCGCTCTCGCTGTCGGCAAAGTAGTCGTAGATGTCGTCGACATGGTCTTCATCCATCACCTCTTCCAGGAAATAGTCGATATTGAGCTTGGTGCCACTATAGACAATAGCTTCCACCTCGTCGAGCAGTTCCTCAAACTCCAGACCCTGGGCTGTAGCGATATCGTCAAGGGCTATCTGGCGGTCGATGGCCTGAATGATCTTCACCTTCAGGATAGACTTCTTGGCTACGGTACGCACTCGCATATCAGCCTGTCGCTCTATCTCGTTCTCTTCACAGTAGCGCTTAATCAGGTCAACAAACTCCTTGGCATAGGGCTGACGAACCTTTCCTTCGCCAACGCCCTGGATATTCTTCAACTCTTCCAAGGTGACAGGATAGTCTGTAGCCATCTGCTCAATAGACACGTCTTGGAAGATGACGTATGGCGGACGTTCCAACTTACGGCTCACCTTCTTGCGCAGGTCCTTCAGCATGGCGCTCAGCGTCTCGTCAAGGGCACTTATACCTGTGTCGTGCTCTGATGACGAGTCGTAGTCCTCGTTGAACTCTCTGTCCTCCACAATCATAAATGAGACAGGATTCTTCAAGAACTTCTTGCCTGCCGAAGTCAGTTTCAGGAGTCCGTAGTTCTCTACATCTTTTTTCAGATAACCAGCGATGAGTGCCTGCCGGATAACAGGATTCACCAGTTTATGCTCCAAATCTTCGCCAGCACCAAACAATTCATGGTGATGGTGCTTGTGGGCCAGAATCTCCTCCGTCTCCTTACCAATGACGAAGTCAACGATATAGTCTGAACGGAAATTCTCCTTCAGTGCCTGGATGGTCTTCAGTACGATAACCAGCAGATCCTTCGCCTCCTGCTTCGTCTTGGGATGCAGACAGTTGTCGCAATTATGACAGTTGTCCTGGGCATACTCTTCGCCAAAGTAGTGCAGCAGCATTTTTCTGCGACACACACTCGTCTCGGCATAAGCAGCAGTCTCGGCAAGCAACTGACGCCCAATGTCCTGCTCGGCAACGGGCTTACCCTCCATAAACTTATCCAGTTTCTGCAAGTCCTTTTGGGCATAGAACGTGATGCACATGCCCTCTCCTCCGTCGCGCCCAGCACGTCCAGTTTCCTGATAGTAGCCTTCCAACGACTTGGGGATATCGTAATGAATGACGAAGCGCACATCAGGTTTGTCGATTCCCATACCAAAGGCGATGGTGGCTACGATAACATCAATTTCCTCCATCAGGAAGTCGTCCTGCGTCTGCGAGCGCAGTGCGGATTCCAGTCCTGCATGGTAAGGTGCGGCCTTGATGTCGTTAGCCTTCAGGATCTCAGCCAGTTCCTCCACCTTCTTACGCGACAGACAATAGATAATACCGCTCTTACCAGGATGCTGCTTGATAAACTTGATAATATCCTTGTCGACGTCCTGCGTTTTGGGGCGTACCTCGTAATAGAGATTAGGGCGATTGAATGAGCTCTTGAACTCTGTAGCATCAACAATGCCCAGATTCTTTTTGATGTCCGTACGAACCTTATCGGTGGCCGTTGCCGTCAAAGCAATGATAGGAGCATTACCTATCTCGTTGATAATCGGACGAATACGGCGATACTCCGGACGGAAGTCATGACCCCATTCCGATATACAATGCGCCTCATCGATGGCATAGAAAGAAATCTTAGCCTGTTTCAGGAATTCTACATTCTCTTCCTTGGTCAACGACTCAGGAGCCACATAGAGCAACTTTGTCTTGCCTGCCAAGATATCAGCCTTTACCTGATCGATTGCCGATTTGTTGAGCGAAGAATTCAGATAGTGGGCTGTACCCTCATCACTCATCGAACTGATGACGTCTACCTGATTTTTCATGAGCGCTATCAGGGGTGAAATCACAATGGCGGTACCTTCCATCAATAGTGAAGGAAGCTGATAGCAAAGCGATTTGCCACCACCCGTAGGCATCAGCACAAAGGTATCTTTGCCGTCCAGCACATTTTGAATAATTGCTTCCTGATCGCCTTTGAACTTATCGAAGCCGAAATATTTCTTGAGCGCTTCTGCCAGATTTTGTTTCTTTTTTGCCATAGACTTTAAGAATGTTATTGTAGATGCGACTTATCGAGTTGCTCTTGGGCAAACTTCTTAGTCACCTCAAAGGATTTTACACGTTTGGAGGGTATCTCGAACATGGGCTCCATCATGATATTCTCCACAATGGAACGCAGTCCGCGAGCACCCAACTTATACTCAACGGCCTTGTCGACAATGAGTTTCAAGGCCTCAGGGGTAAAGGTGAGCTTGATGCCATCCATCTCGAACAGTTTCTCGTACTGCTTGACGATGGAGTTCTTGGGCTCTGTCAGGATCTTCGTCAGTGCCTCCTGATCCAATGGATTCAAGTAGGTCAAGACGGGCAGACGACCGATTATTTCAGGAATCAGTCCGAACGACTTCAAATCTTGCGGGGCAATATACTGCATCAGGTTCTCCTTATCTATTTTACGCACGTTTTGTACGGAGTTATAACCCACCGTATGAGTGTTCATGCGCTGTGCTATCTTACGCTCTATACCATCGAAAGCTCCTCCGCAAATAAACAGGATGTTGCGTGTGTCAACACCAATATACTCTTGGTCGGGATGCTTACGTCCGCCCTTAGGTGGCACATTGACGACGGTTCCTTCGAGCAGTTTCAACAAACCCTGCTGCACACCTTCTCCACTCACGTCGCGGGTAATGGAGGGATTATCCGACTTACGCGCTATCTTGTCTATCTCATCAATAAAGACAATGCCACGCTGGGTTGATTCCACATTATAGTCAGCCACCTGCAACAAACGAGTCAGAATACTCTCCACATCCTCACCCACATAACCTGCTTCTGTGAAGACAGTGGCATCAACGATTGTAAACGGTACGTCGAGCAGTTTGGCTATGGTACGTGCCAACAAGGTCTTGCCAGTACCAGTCGAACCTACCATGATGATATTCGACTTCTCAATCTCTACACCCTCATCGCTTGAAGGCTGTTGCAGACGCTTGTAATGATTATAAACTGCCACAGAGAGGTATCGCTTGGCCTCATCCTGTCCGATGACATACTGATCAAGGTAGGTCTTGATTTCCTTGGGCTTGGGAACATTCAACTTCTTACCCGAACCAGGCTTTTTCTTTGCGTCAGGACCATAGCCATTGGCTGTAGCCACCTGATAGGCCTGTACAGCGCAATCCTCACAGATGGCACCGTTAACACCCGTTATCAGGAGTTTCACCTCACGCTCTGTACGTCCACAGAAATTACATCTGTTTGCCATTTCTAACTCTTACTTCTTACCTCTTTACCTTTTTACTTTTTTACCTTTTTACTTTTTCTTCAGCACCTGGTCAATCATACCATACTCCTTGGCCTCCTCTGCCGTCATCCAGTAATTACGGTCAGAATCGTTCCACACCTTGTCATAGGGTGTATGAGAGTGCTCTGAGATGATGGTATAGAGTTCCTTCTTGAACTTCATAATCTCCTTGGCCTCGATTTCAATATCGCTGGCCTGACCCTGCACGCCACCCAGAGGCTGATGAATCATCACACGGCTATGGGGAAGCGCCGAACGCTTGCCCTCTGTTCCTGCCACAAGCAGCACTGCAGCCATCGAAGCTGCCATACCCGTACAGATAGTGGCCACGTCGCTGGAGATGAACTGCATGGTGTCGTAGATGCCCAAACCAGCCGTCACGCTACCACCAGGAGAATTGAGGTAGATAGAGATATCCTTGCCAGAATCTACAGAGTCCAGATAGAGCAACTGGGCCTGCAGCGTATTGGCAGTATAGTCGTCAATCTGCGTACCGAGGAAGATGATACGGTCCATCATCAGTCGTGAGAAGACATCCATCTGAGTAACGTTCAACTGACGCTCCTCCAGAATGTAAGGGTTCAAATACTGTGCCTGAGCACTCATCACTTCGTCGAGCACCAAACCATTGATGCCAAGATGCTTGGTAGCATATTTTCTAAAATCGTTGTTCATATAGTCTTTCTCCTATTTTCGTTATTTATGACAAAAGCAGGGTGTTGCCTGCTCGTTTTCGCGTAAAGTAGATACAAAATTACAAAAAAAAGTCGAGATGCAAAACATCTCGAACTTTTTTTTGGTTAAAGAAATATAATAAGGGAAAAGTGAACAATGAAAAGTGAATAATTTCCTTCCGGACACCATATATATGGCGGCAGCAAATTATACACTATTCACTCTTACCTTTTACTTTAAAAGTTTCTGGAAGTCTTCCAATGTAATGTCTTTCTCGTTGAGTTTCACCACATTCTTCAGAGCTGCAGTGAGCTTCACATCGACAGCACGATCAACGAGTCCGTCAGCATTCTCGCGCTTCTTCAGCATCTCCTGAGCGTAGTTGTCAAGATACTCTTCAGGAACGTTCGACATACCATACTGGGCAAACTGAGCACGAGCAGCCTCCTTGGCCACCTGCTTCAGATCGTTGTCGTCAATCTGGATACCCTGGGCAGCAACCAACTGCTCCTTGATGAGGTGCCAACCCAATTCCTTGATGCTGGCCTCGAAGTTCTTTTCTACGAACTCTTCAACATCCTTACGATCCTTGTTGTTGTTCTTCATCACACGCTTCAAGATAGCCTCGGGGAACTCCAACTTGCCAACCTTCTTCTCCATGTGGGCACGAACGTCAAGCAGGAACTTATAGTCGGCATCGGCCTTAAACTGCTGGCTGATGATGTCGGCAATCTTCTGGCGGAACTCCTTCTCGCTCTTCACAGTACCTTCGCCGAAGGTCTGGTCGAACAGCGCCTGATTCACTTCAGCCTTCACAAAACGGCTGATTTCTGTAATCTGGAAGGTGAAGTCGCCCTCGTGGTCCTTTACCTCTTCCTTCTGAATCTTCAGCAGGCTGCTGACCTCAACATCGCTCTCGGGATAAGCCTTGCGGGGATTCCAGGTGATGATGTCGCCCAGCTTGCAGCCGTCGAACAGCTTCTTCTGGTCTTCCACCTTCATGTACTGGGGCATCAGCACAGCGTCGCTAACCTCGATGCTACCGTCAACCTCGCGCAGGTCGCCTTTCAGCATGTCGCGCTGCTCGGGATCAAACTGCTCGGCCTTCTCATACTGTCCGGCACGGCTCTGATACATTTCGACCTGCTGGTCGATCATCTTGTCGTCAACAGTGATGTTATAGTAGTCAATCTTGTCCTTGGCGCTGAGCTTTGCCTCAAACTCAGGAGCAATAGCAATGTCGAACTTGAAAGTCAAGGGCTGGTCGCTCTCGAAATCGAGGGCTTCCTGCTGTTCGCTGGGAAGGGGCTCGCCCAACATCTGGATCTTGTTCTCACGAACATACTCGTACAGCTTCTCACCCAGCATCTTGTTTACTGCATCAACCTTAACACTTGTGCCAAACTGACGCTTGATCATGCCCATAGGAGCCTGACCAGGACGGAATCCGGGAATGTTTGCGCGTTTACGATAGTCTTTCAGGGTTTTGTCAACCTCAGGCTGATAGTCAGCCGACTCCAATGTGATGGTCATCAAACCATTAATCTTGTCAGGAGCTTCAAATGTGATATTCATCTCTTTCTTATACCTTATTTAATAATATACTCGTCGTTTGAGCGTGCAAAGGTACAAATAAGCGAGCAAAAAACCAAAAAAATTCGCATTTTTTAGGTTTTTACGAGATGTCTCTCTTTACATTTCTTCCGTCTCTTCTGCTTTTCGCTGTTCTTCCAATGCCGAGAAATCTTTCTGACGCAGGATAAACGACTCCGTCAGATAGTTTTTGCGAACGATGGGGTTTGCTGCCAATTCCTCCGGAGTACCATGGAACAGAATGCGTCCCTCGAACAGCAGATAGGCACGGTCGGTGATACATAGCGTATCCTCCACGTTATGGTCGGTAATCAGGATACCGATATTCTTGTCCTTCAGCTTCCAAACGATAAACTGGATGTCCTCCACAGCAATGGGGTCTACACCAGCGAAGGGTTCGTCGAGCATGATGAATTTGGGCTCGATGGCCAGACAACGGGCAATCTCCGTACGACGGCGCTCACCACCCGACAAGCGGTCACCCGTATTCTTGCGCACCTTCTGCAGACGGAATTCCTTGATGAGGCTTTCCAACTTCTCCAGCTGGTACTCGCGTGGTTTTCCCGTCATTTGCAATACACTCAGGATGTTGTCCTCGACAGACATTTTGCGGAACACAGAAGCCTCTTGGGCCAGATAGCCGATGCCAGCTCGTGCCCGCTTATACACAGGATAGGTGGTGACGTCCTCATCGCCCAGATAAATATGGCCTTTGTTGGGGACGATAAGTCCTGTGGTCATATAGAACGAAGTCGTCTTTCCGGCACCATTCGGGCCCAGCAATCCGACGATTTCGCCCTGCTTTACGTCGAACGACACGTCGTTCACTACCGTACGCTTGCCGTATATCTTCACCAACCCCTCGGTGCGCAGCACGAGGCGTTCCTGCTCCTGTATGTTATTGTTCTCTTCCATTCCGGGTGTTATTTCGGTGCAAAATTACAGCAAATTGGGCAAAAAGCAAAATAAATTACGATTTATTTGGTTTTTATGTCTATTGCGCCTTCTTGAAAACCAACGGTTCCGTATTATATTGAGAGAACAGGTCGAATATCTGCTTCAAATCGCCGTAGCTCTTCTCGGAGTGTGTCAACTTGTTGATGGAGAACTGGCAGCTGAGCATCACCTTATCGTTTCCTGTGGAAGTCTGGTAGCGGCCTTCCAATCCCTTGTCCGTCGAGACAATGGTTGTATTTCTGGGTTCTCCCTGTAAGGCATAGCCTTCAGGAAGGGCGATATTGATGACTACACGGTTTTTACCTGTGCAGGCGAACTCGACAGGCATCTTACGGCTGTCGGCCTTGAAGGGGCTCACCTTCATCGGACTGGGGAAGGGGCAGATGGAGATAACGCCATCAGTCACCTGACCCTGCAGGGTAAAGTCGGAAGTTTCCGTTGCTTCAAGCCCGAAGTCGTCAATTCCCTTTTCCTGACGGTATTTCTGGGCTGCCAAGCCTTCATAGCGGATGGTCTGCGTACCCTTCAGCACACCATCGGGCGTCAGCACCGCATCAATGAGGGTGCTCTTTTGCGACTTCGTCACTTGCTGCAAATTAACCCACATGCTTCGCTTGTTCTTCATCACCAGTCGGGCACGCTCTACGAGCAGGTTTTCAGGCAGCACGTTCAGGTAGCCGTTCTTCGACGAGGCGTCGATATACACGTTTCGCCCTGCATCGGTGACAATGCCGACGACGAACGACGTCAGTTTCTGCAACGAGGGGAAATTAAAGGGCAGCTGTCCTTGGTCGCGCGTTCTGAGCACAACGGGAACGGCATTGAGTCCTACATCGTTCAGCGACTGGATGAGCAGCATATTGATATCGGCATTCGATCCGATGCCCTTGCTGAGCGTCTCGCTGGTCTTTTCCGGACGCATCTTGTAGGTTCCGTCCCACTTTACCTTGCTCATCACCAACTGGTAGACGGCGACAGCACGCTCGTTTTTGTCGGCTATCTCTTCTATCTTCTTTTCTTTCAGCACATCACGCAGCGGACTATGGTCACCCAATTGCTTGCCCAAGTCCTCGTCGTCGAGTATCATCTGGTCTATCTGCTCCCACGTCTTGGCATAATCCATCTGCATGGTACCACGCAACCGGAACTGCTTCAGCTCGGCTGTCACACCAGCCCGCCAGTCCTCAGCACAATACACATAATCGTCCTTGGGCATAGCCATCAGGTCGCGGCCTACACAAACATAGTGGTTCGATACGGCACTGACGGGATTGGCCATCGGGTCGCTCACCAGCTTATACCTTACCACACCGTTTGTGCAAGTACACGTCAGACGCTGAATACCATGCTCTTCCATATTAAACATCAGGTAGCCAGGAATATTCATGTCCAGCTTGGCATAGACCACAGGAATCTCACGCTGGGCAAACCAATCGTGCAACAGCCAGAACAGTTCACTATGAATGGTATATTCGTACTCTATCACTGTGCCCACCTCAACATCGGGAACGGTAAACTCCAACTGACAGTTTTGCTCGTCAATCTCTTTTTTCACGACATCGGCCTTCTTCAGCTGACTTTTCACCACCTTGCCGTTTTTCAGGTTGAAGGCTGTGGCTTTCAGGTCTTCCACACTCTCGTCAGAATAGTCGCCCATAGCCTCTGACGTCATCGAACCTCCATCGTAGCCCAGGTCGGAACTGGGACCTGCCGTCAGCTGGTTGGCAAACATCGAGAACCGCAGTCCGCCAAGCTTGCTGCCGTGCGACATATTCATCATATAGGGAACCACCACTTTGGCATAGCGGGTGCCGCCGGGTTTCAGCACCTTGATGCGGCACTTCTCACGATAGTCCACCAGATAGCCATTCTCCTGAATGATGTATTCCACATCTGTCAGGCGGCAGAGCACCACAGCATCCGCCTCAGGGTCAGCATCGTAGGTGGTCATCTGCATCTCTTCCTTGGTGGGTTTTCCAAACTTCATGTTGACTTCACCCTCTGCCATAGCCATCACGAACGGCCAGACTATCAGAATAGACAAAAAGAATGTTCTTAGCTTCATAGTTGGTAATTAAGTTGTATATTTTGAGGCCACAAAGATACGAAGAAACAAGCAAATAAACAAAATAATTTTTGATTTATTTTGTATTTTGCTCACTTAATTGTACCTTTGCAGGCGATATGATAAAGATATTGCATCATTGGCTGACGTCGTTCGGCAAGTTTTTGATTCTGATGGGGCGCACGTTCAGTGTTCCTGAGCGTTTCCGTATGTTCTGGAAACAATACGTGAAGGAAATGGAGCAGCTGGGCATCAATTCCATTGGCATCGTGCTGCTGATATCGTTTTTCATCGGAGCCGTCATTTGCATCCAAATGAAGCTGAACATCCAGTCGCCTTGGATGCCTCGCTGGGTCAGTGGCTATACCACTCGCGAGATTATGTTGCTCGAGTTCTCGTCCAGCATCATGTGTCTGATTCTGGCTGGTAAGGTGGGGTCGAACATCGCCTCGGAGATTGGCACCATGCGTGTCACCCAGCAGATTGATGCGCTCGACATTATGGGTGTCAACTCGGCCTGCTACCTGATACTCCCCAAAATCATGGGAATGATTACCATCATGCCCCTGCTAGTCATCTTCTCAAGTGCACTGGGCATTGTGGGAGCCTACGGAACGGCTTACGTGGGACATATCATCGTGCCCGACGATCTGACGCTGGGCCTGCAACACCAGTTCAAGTCGTGGTTCATGTGGATGTCCATCATCAAGAGCCTCTTCTTTGCTTTCATCATCTCGGCAGTTCCCTCCTATTTCGGATATACCGTCGAGGGCGGTTCCGTCAATGTGGGTAAGGCATCAACGGACGCTGTGGTGATGTCGAGCGTACTGATTCTGTTTAGTGACGTATTCTTAACCCAGCTGCTGTCATGATCGAAGTAAAGAATCTATATAAGAGCTTTGATGGCGTTGAGGTACTGAAAGACATCTCGACAGTCTTCGAGGACGGCAAGACGAACCTCATCATTGGCCAGAGCGGAAGCGGAAAGACGGTATTGATGAAAAACCTGGTGGGACTGTTCGACCCCACAAAAGGGCAGATTCTGTACGACGGGCGCGACTTTGTACGGATGTCAAAAGAGGAGAAGATTCACATGCGTCGCGAAATGGGCATGATATTCCAGTCGGCAGCACTCTTCGACTCGATGACAGTGCTCGAAAACGTGATGTTCCCCCTCGATATGTTCTCCTCGATGAACTTGCGCGAGCGACAGAAACGGGCTATGGACTGCCTGGATCGCGTCAATCTGGTGGGAGCAGAGGAAAAGTATCCTGGCGAGATATCGGGTGGTATGCAGAAACGCGTGGCCATTGCCCGTGCCATCGCCCTCAATCCTAAATATCTGTTCTGCGACGAGCCCAACTCAGGACTCGACCCCAAGACGTCGCTGGTCATCGACGACTTGCTGCACTCCATTACTCAGGAGTTCCAGATGACTACCATTATCAATACCCACGACATGAACTCGGTGATGGGCATTGGCGAGAACATCATCTTCATCTACGAAGGCCACAAAGAGTGGCAAGGCGTCTCGGCAGACATCATGGGCAGCACCAACAAACGACTCACCGACTTCATTTTCGCCTCAGACCTGCTCAAGGAAATGCGCGAAGCTGTCACCCACAACAAATAATTGACACTCTACGCTCCTCACTCCATGCTTAGTTGATTCATGTCAAAAAAGCGGACTGTGTGCGCAAACAATTCTATTTTTCCTTGTTTCTTCCACAAAATCGTCGTACCTTTGCAGCGTGATTAAAAAATCACTCTGCGAGAACAGGCTTCGCCTCAGCATAGAGCGAGCTCTCTGCATTCGGCTTGCACTGTCCTTGTCATCGTCAAAAAGAAACACAGGCTGCACAGCGGTGCAAGCACC
>JAEEGK010000773.1_pt1 | contig 79737 bp, 69 predicted proteins | sample 8958771 | NCBI WGS metagenome assembly JAEEGK01 (sample SAMN16246547, study PRJNA631951) | gut metagenome | biome: gut microbiome; feature: rumen; material: SC-attached | host: Bos | place: Iran: Karaj | collected 2018-10
TTCGGCGTCGATATAGCCGATATTCTTCAGGGCTCGAGCCCCAGGCTTGTGTCCTATTCACTCGTGCGCAAGGGCAAGGGTGTGCCGATCGCGAGACGCGAGGACTGCGAGTACAACAATATGGCTCCGAACTTCAAGGATAAGGTCGGAGAGCCTTTCTGCTGCAGACTTCCTTTCGATCCCGACAAGGTAAACGAGCCCATGCAGCTTCATGTTCATGACGGACAGGAGTGTACGATCATCACAAAGGGCATGATGCGCCATCAGTTCGGCAACAGGATCGAAACGCTGTATCCCGGCGATGTTATCTATTTCGATTCGAACACGCCTCACGGTGAGCTCGCCATTGGCGGACAGGACTGTGAGTTCTTCACGCTGATCATGAAACCTGAAAACAACGGCTCAGTATCCGTTAATACAAATACCCATGAGACCAACTGGTTCCCGGAGGAGATCATATTCGATGAGCCCAAGACCGGTGCGGTATATGAGAAATTCATCAACTGCAAGATCGATGCGAACGGCGCGTTAAGGGATATCAAATTCAAGCACGAGAACAATTTCAACTTCGGTTTCGACTGCGTGGACGAGATCGCGAAGAAGACTCCCGATAAGCTCGCGATGCTGTGGGTCGGAGAAGATTTCAGCGAGAGAAGATTTACCTTCGGTGATATCAGCCGTGAGAGCGCAAAGGCAGCGAATTATTTCCGCAGCCTCGGCATTCAGAAGGGCGACAGGGTAATGCTCGTTTTAAAGCGTCATTATCAGTTCTGGATCGCGATCGTTGCCCTGCATAAGCTCGGCGCCGTAGCAATACCCGCCACGAGCCAGCTGATGAAGCACGACTTCGAGTACCGTTTCAATGCGGCCGGCGTTTCAGCTATCGTTGCGACTCCCGAAGACGATGTTCCCGAGCAGGTTGAGCTTGCGCTTCCCGATTCGCCCACATTAAAGATCAAGATGATCGTTAACGCGGAACGAGAGGGCTGGCACAGCTTCGATAAGGAGTACGAGCAGTTCTCCGACTCATTCCCGCGTCCCGAGGGCTTCGCAGCAGCGAGCGGAGACGATGTAATGCTGATGTTCTTTACTTCAGGTACCACAGGTTATCCGAAGATCGCGACACACAGCTGCAAATACGCGCTCGGTCATTTCATCACGGCAAAATACTGGCATAATGTTCAGCCGGACGGCCTGCATCTGACCATTTCCGATACCGGATGGGGCAAGGCTCTCTGGGGCAAGCTCTACGGCGCATGGCTCTGTGAATCGGCTGTATTCGTATATGACTTCAAGCGTTTCAACGCGGCAGACATGCTTCCGATGTTCGCGAAGTACCGGATCACCACGTTCTGCGCGCCTCCCACGATCCTTCGTTTCCTGATCCGCGAGGATCTGTCGAAATACGATCTTAGCTCGATCAAATACGCGACGGTTGCCGGCGAAGCATTGAACCCCGAGGTTTACAACAAGTTCCTTGAAGCAACCGGCATCGAGCTGAAGGAGGGCTTCGGCCAGACCGAGACGACGCTTACGATCGCCAATCTGGTCGGCAACAAGGTTAAGCTCGGTTCGATGGGTAAGCCTTCGCCTCTTTACGATATCGACATCCAGTTGCCCGACGGAACGAGCGCAGGTGTCGGTGAAGTCGGAGAGATCGTTGTACGCACCGATAAAAAGGTTCCCTGCGGCCTGTTCAGAGGCTATTACCGCGACGACGAAAAGACACTCGACGCATGGCACGACGGGTATTATCACACCGGCGATACCGCATGGAGAGACGAAGACGGATATTTCTTCTATGTCGGACGTACTGACGACCTCATCAAGTCATCCGGGTACCGTATCGGACCATTCGAGATCGAGAGCGTTATCATGGAGCTGCCTTACGTACTCGAATGCGCAGTAATCGGTGTTCCCGATGAGATCAGGGGCCAGGTCGTAAAGGCTGTCATCGTTCTCACCAAGGGTACTGTCGGTACTGATGATCTCAAGAAAGAGATCCAGACATATGTTAAGGAACACACAGCTCCTTACAAATATCCCAGAGTTATAGATTTCGTTCCTGATCTTCCGAAGACTATCAGCGGAAAAATCAAGAGAACCGAATTGAGATAATTACTTTTCACAATTTTAATACTTTTTATACAGCAATCCGATTGACTTCCTCCGCATTTTGTGATATCATGAATTCATTACTTGTAGTTCACAAAAAGCGGAGGATTATTTATGCAAAAGAAAAAGGTCAGTTTAAAAGCGGCAATTATTGGAATCAGCGTTGCTCTTGCAGCAGCTCTGATATGCAGTATATTGTATTTTTCCATTCAGGTTAATTCAACTTATTCAAAATCAAAGAACATGTATTTTGATAAGCTTTATCAGATCAGTTCTAAGCTTATCAACGGTGACCGTGATCTCTATCAGGCAATGGTAGCCGCATTCCAGTATTATTCTGTTGCCGCCGGCGGTCCCGAAGCTACGGGTATCCCTGCTGACATTTACGGTGATTATGTAAAGCAGCTTTACAGCGATTACGAGGAGAACCTGCAGCAGACACTCGAGAGAGCAAAGGACGCTTACGACATCGGTCGTCTGGACGATACACTGTTTAACCACGCCGATGAAGAAGGCATTACCTTCGCTCAGAATTACGACGGATTTCTTGCTCAGTACAATACATGGCAGGGAGAGTACGATCTTAAGAACCTCCAGGGTGACTGGGGAACCTTTGTAAATGACTTCGCCAGTGTTCGCGCATTTCTTTCGAACATGACCGATATCACCGAACAGTGGGCTGTAGAAGAGGAAACGAACCTAACAAAGGAGCTTCAGCATAAGATCATCAATTCGATCATACTTTTCGGTATCATCCTGGTAGTTCTGCTCGTTATCGCATTCCTGCTCATCAGGAACATGAGACATTCGCTTAACGAATTCGCGGATATCAATAAGCGTCTTGCAGACGGTAATTTCGCAGATCCCGTTAAGGTTAAGAGCATATACTCCGAATTTAACCAGCTGGCGGCCGAGAACGAAGGCATGCGCAAAAAGCTGCATGACGCTGTTGAGGATATCATCAGCTACGCAGACAATGTAAGCAATCAGGCATCCGAGACCAAGAACAGCATCACCGAGTCTCAGGGCGTTATGAAGGATATTTCCGTTGCGGTCGACAATCTTGCGCTCGGTGCGAGCTCGATGGCAGAGGACGTTCAGAATACATCGGCCATTACTATCGAGATCGGTTCGGCTATCGATACCGTATCCAATTCGGTTAACGATACTATCGCTAAGGTTAAGCAGCTTTCCGACAGCTCCACTGAGATCAAGAACGGTCTGTACGAGCTCAGAAAGTCCGACGAGGCTACAGATTCCATGGCAGGTGAAGTTGCAGCATCCGTTAACGAGACTGCGGAACTTGTCGGCAAGATCTCCAGCGCAGCCGACGGCATCATCAATATTGCCGGACAGACCAACCTGCTTGCTCTTAACGCTTCGATCGAGGCAGCCAGAGCAGGTGAGGCGGGACGCGGATTCTCAGTTGTTGCGGAGAACATTAAGGACCTTGCTACCGAGACAAACCGCCTGGCAGGAGAGATCACCGCTATGCTGAACGACATCAGCAACTACTCCGAGCGCAACAAGAACCTCACCGGCAGCATCAAGGAAGCTACCGCGAACGAGCACGAGGCCCTTACCGCGATGGTTCAGAGCTTCGACGGCATGATGGATATCTTTGCCGAGGCGAGAAGAGAGAACGAGCAGACCGCAAAGGAGACCGAGCAGATGACCGCAAAGAAGGACGGCATCCTCGATTCCGTAGGATCGCTCTCGAGTATTTCCGAGGAGAACGCAGCTTCCACAGAGGAAACCAGCGCTTCCATCGATCAGCTCAGCATCAACATGGAGAATGTTGTAAAGCAGGCTGACGAGCTCAACAATATCGCTGAAAAGCTTAAGGACAGCGTCAAGTTCTTCAAGATCTGATAACGATATCATACCGGGTGTCCCCGTACAGGTGCCTGTCACCATTAAAGAATTATAAATTTTTTAATGGTGACAGGCACCTTATATTTTTCTAAAATTGCAAAAAAATCTGTTGTATTAATGACCTTTTTTTAGTAAAATAGACTACGGTGCTGTCGGAAGGGGTTTAAAGTTTTGTACAATACCGACGGTTCTAAAGTATTAAGCGGAGGATTTTTAGTTATGAACACTTACAAAAGTGAAGACATCCGCAACGTTGCCATCTTAGGCCACGGCGGATGCGGCAAGACGACACTGATCGAAGCTACGGCATTTGCCAATGGCATTATCAGCCGTATGGGACGTGTAGAAGACGGAACTACAATCAGTGACTACGACAAAGAGGAGAACAAGAGAGGCTTCTCGATCAGCACATCACTGATTCCTATCGAATACAACGGAATTAAGTACAATTTCCTTGATACCCCCGGTTATTTTGATTTCGTAGGCGAAGTAGAAGAGGCTCTTGACGCTGCCGGCGCAGCGATCATCGTTGTCAACGCCAAGTCAGGCGTAGAAGTCGGAACCATCAAGGCATGGGAGATGTGCGAAAAGAGAAATCTTCCCCGCATGTTCTTCGTTACCGCCATGGATGACGCAAACGCAAACTTTGCCAATGTTGTTGAGCAGTTAAAGGAGAACTTCGGCACGAAGATCGCTCCTTTCCATACACCTTTCTTTGAGAATGACAAGTTCGTCGGCTTCGTTAACGTTGTTAAGATGGGCGGACGCAAGTTCACAAAGGGCAGCGAGTACACAGACTGCGATATTCCCGCTTCCATTAAGGACGAGGTTGACGCATGCCGTCACGATCTCCTCGAGGCGATCGCAGAGACCAGCGAAGAGCTGATGGAAAAGTACTTCAACGAGGAAGAGTTCACTCAGGAAGAGATCGATACCGCGCTTCACGGATCGGTATTCTGCGGCGACACCGTTCCCGTTATCGTTGGTTCCGGTCTGAACCAGCAGGGCACCAAGATGCTCATGGACTGCATCAAGTCATACTTCCCTTCACCCCTTAACCACAAGGTTATCGGAAAGAACGCAAAGGATGACAGCGAGTTCCAGGCCAACTACGACATCAACAAGCCCTTCACCGCTAAGGTATTCAAGACCATCGTTAATGATTTCGGTACCTATTCCTGCATCAAGGTTTGCTCGGGCAAGCTGACCGTAGATGTTCCCATCTACAACGCAGAGCGTGAGACCGAAGAAAAGATCTCCAGACTCTATGTTCTTCGCGGCAAAGAGGCGATCGAGGTTAAGGAGCTTAACCCCGGCGATATCGGAGCTCTTTCGAAGCTTTCGAACACCCAGACCGGCGATACCCTTTCCACAAAGGCTAATCCCGTGATCTTTGAGAGACCTGTATACAGCACACCTTACACCTACCAGAAGGTTGAGACCAAGAACAAGGGTGATGAGGATAAGTTCGCTCAGGCTATGTCCAAGCTCCTCGCTGAGGACAAGACCATGAAGATCGTTCAGGATAAGGAGAACCGTCAGACCCTTATCTACGGTATCGGCGATCAGCAGATCGATGTTACCGTCAGCAAGCTCGCTTCACGTTACAAGGTTGAGGTTGAGACCGGCAAGCCCCGTGTTCCTTACCGCGAGACCGTCCGCAAGATGGTTGAGAAACAGGGTAAGCATAAGAAGCAGTCCGGCGGACACGGCCAGTACGGTGATGTTCATATCCGTTTCCAGCCTTCAGGCGATATGGAAAAGGCATATGTATTCGACGAGGAAGTAGTAGGCGGCGTAGTTCCGAAGAACTTCTTCCCCGCAGTAGAAAAGGGACTTGCTGAGTCCGTTCTTGCGGGACCTCTTGCAGGATACCCCGTTGTAGGACTTCGTGCGACACTGTTCTACGGATCATACCATCCGGTAGATTCCTCCGAGCAGGCATTCAAGATGGCCGCAAAGCTCGCATTCAAGGCTGCGTTCAACGATCCCAAGGAGAACTGCTCACCTTGCCTGCTTGAGCCCATCTGCTCCGTAAAGGTTACCGTTCCGGATAAGTTCACCGGCGATATCATGGGCGATCTCAATAAGCGCCGCGGCAGAGTTCTCGGTATGGATCCCATCCCCGGCGGAAAGCAGACCATCAATGCTGATGTTCCGCTTGCTGAGCTCTACGGATATTCGACCGACCTTCGTTCGATGACCGGCGGTATCGGCGATTTCGAGTACGTTATCGACCGTTACGAGCAGGCTCCTTCGGATGTTCAGGCAAAGGTTATCGAGGAAGCGGCAAAGTATCGTCAGGAAGACGAAGAAGAGTAAATCATATCGTGTTTACATCACGGGCTGTCGTTTGCGGCAGCCCGTTTTTTACGTATACACACGGTACTTGATAAATCTCATGGTTCTGGAGTATAATGTTCATGAACAAAGATCATTTATGAGGAACGCATGAGAAGAAGATTTTCGTATCTTTTCCCGGACGAGTGGATCGACTCCACTTATTCCATCAATTTCGAAGAATATTATAAAAAAGGCTACAGAGGTATTATCTTTGATATAGACAATACCCTTGTTCCTCATGGCGCGGATGCCGATGAGAGGGCGATAGAACTCTTTACCCGGCTCAAAGCGATCGGATTCCAGATATGCCTTCTCTCAAACAACAAAAAGCCCCGTGTCGAGCGCTTCAATAAGGATGTTAATGTCAAATACATCTTTAAGGCTCAAAAGCCCTATCACAAAAATTATTACATCGCCGCCATGCTGATGAGGCTCTCGGTCGGCTCATGCCTGTGCGTCGGAGACCAGCTGTTTACCGACATTTACGGCGCCAACAGGTCAAATATCCATACGATCCTTGTCAATCCGATCGATCCCCACGAGGAGATACAGATCGTTTTAAAGCGCAAACTCGAAGCCATAGTGCTTCATTTCTATAAAAAGAAGCTCGCAAAAGAGGGCAGGACCTGGCCCGAAAAACGGTGAAAACAATATAATTTCGATGTTTCAAAAAAAATGTTGAAATTATTTGGCATATAGTATAAAATTTTACAAGTGATTTTTATCAGTTCATTTTACGAGGAATCGGGGTCGGTTGAAATCCGGTTCTAAACAGGAGGATTATTTTTTATGATTTCAGCAGGTGAATTCAGAAATGGTATGACACTCGAGATCGAAGGCAAGGTATGTCAGGTTGTTGAGTTCCAGCACGTTAAGCCCGGTAAGGGTGCTGCGTTCGTTAGAACAAAGCTCAGAGACATCATCAACGGCGGCGTTACAGAAACTACCTTCCGTCCCACAGACCGTTATCCCCAGGCTCATATCGAGAAGTCAGACATGCAGTATCTCTATTCTGACGGAGATATGTTCCACTTCATGAATGTAGAAGATTACGAGCAGATCGGACTTACCGCAGAGGAAGTCGGCGACGCTCTTAAGTTCGTTAAGGAAAACGACATGGTTAAGATGCTTTCTTACCAGGGCAAGGTATTCTCGGTAGAGCCTCCGATGTTCGCAGAGCTCGAGATCACCGAGACAGAGCCCGGCTTCAAGGGCGATACCGCTACAGGCGCATCGAAGCCCGCTACTGTAGAGACCGGCGCTATGGTTATGGTTCCGCTGTTTGTTGAGCGCGGTGATAAGATCCAGATCGACACCCGCAGCGGCGAGTATCTGAAGAGAGTGTAATTCTTGGGGAATTCATTTGCCCGCAGCCTTATCGGCTGCGGGCTGTTTTTTGTTTTTGTATATGTGTTTATTATAATTTGCATTGGATCATCAGGTTTACTGCCAGAAAATCTTTTGAGACGTTCATGCAGGTTATAAGGTTGGAGCATCTGTCAAGGCGACCGAAAACACGCTCGCCTACCTTCGCTGGACTTCGCACATATTGTCACGCTCTCCCGGCGACGAAAAAAGAGTTGTCGCCTTCGAGCGTGCACTGTGCTCGTGCAGCTCAGTCGCTCGCTACCGTTTTCGCCCATCCTTAACAGATGCTCCAACCGTGACTATTTCTGATATCGTCTCAAAAGATTTTCAACCAGGCAATTATCTGTGAAGTCAGAAAAAGCTTATAATAACAAAGCACTAAATACAGAAAAGCAACAAACAGCCCACGGGATAAACCGTGGGCTGTTTGTTTTGTTATACGTTTTTACTTTGTTATAAGTTTTATATTAGTTCGTAAAGGATATTTGCGGCGCCGTCGTAGTCAAAGGAGTTAATATGCTCCAGAGATTTAGTGATCAATGCTCTGAGGTTGGAATTAAGCTGCTGATTGGAAGAGGCCGGAGCATTATCGGTTGGATCATCTGATGTAGTTATTAGTGAGAGCGCTGCTTCAAGCTCGCTCTGGGCATTATCAAGGTCGTAGACGCTCAGTGCCTCGGATGCGGCGACAAGTTTATCTCTGACAGAGTCAGGGATAAAGCTTTTGTCTATGATCAGTTCTTTTCCAGAAGGCGAAGATGTACTGCTAATTGCCTCGGAAGCAGCGTCTGAGGATGTGGGAGACTCAATGCGATCCTTGAAATAGTCTTTCAGCAGTTCAAGTATCGAGTTAAAGTCTGCCAGGTAATCGTCCAGATTAACGGCTATAAAATCCATGGCGCCATCCCTGTCGGCAGACGAAAATACTCTGCCGCAGGCTTCGAATTCGGTTGTTTCGGGTATGCCGTCAGGGCCGCAGGCTTTGGATTCGGTTGCCACGGTTTCTTTTGCAGCATCTTTACGGCCGGGGGCAGCGTCGTCAGCGGCCTCGATCGCGCGGCAGGCGTATTCAAACTGCTTTGAACGGTCACCGAAGGCTTTTAGGCCTACAATGTAAGACGCACTTTTGAGGCCGTGAACCTCGATTCTCAGGCGCTTATAATCCTTTGTTTCATATGCGTTTTTAATGACATCGGATTTACCTTCGCCGTCCCTGTAATATGTGAGCAGGATACTGTCAAGTGTGTCTCTGTTATTTCCGAGGTTTTCAAGAGCTTCATCGAGTTCAAACAGACCACTTTCAGAGAGCATATCCCCGTTATCTTTTGCCTTGCCTTTTCCTGTTTCCTTTTCCTTTGCTGTTTCATCATCTTGCCAGCGGGAGATTATCACACGGCCTTCATCGGCCGTGAATGCTGAAAAACTGACCTTCGCGAATGAACAGAGCGCGGTCTCGCCGACATATGTTTCTGAGCCGGTAAGCTCTGAATTTAGCGGACATTCCGAGCAGATGTTTTTTCTGCCGCATAGGGCTGTGAGCAGTGTGCCGGCATTTCCTGACGCGGTCGACAGATCCTCGCCTTTTTTGTTCATGTACAATATTTCAAAGTCCGTGTCCGAAAGGACATAGACTGCGCATTTTTCGTTGTCGAGTTGTTCGTACAGTTCATATAAACGCATGGTTTTCTCCCGTTTTACCGCACTGTTTGCCGCGCGGTTATTAGGTAAATGCTGTTCAGCATACATAAAGTATATAATAAAAAACGTCCTTTTCAAATATCACTTTTAGTGATAAAATAAATGAAAGATACGAGAATCGGAGGATTTGAAATGAAAGAAGAATATAATATCAACGATGCCGGCGACATCAAGATCTCAGATGATGTTGTCGCTTCGATCGCCGGACTTGCCACTTCGGAAGTAGAGGGAGTTACCTCGATCGCCGGCCATATAACCAGCGAGATCGTCGGAAAGTTCGGGGTCAAGAACCTCTCGAAGGGTATCAAGCTTTCGATAGATAACGGTACCGTTTCGATCGACCTCTATATCAATATCCGCTACGGATACAGCATCCCGAAGATCACGGCACAGATCCGGGATAAGGTTAAGAGCGCCATCGAGAGCATGACCGGACTTAAGACATCCGACATTACGATCCATATTGTTGACATTGAGGTTAAATAAGGCAGCAAGGAGAGTCTATGAGCACATTGACAAGAAGAAATATCCGTGAGCACCTGATCAAACTCTTATATATCAGGGATTTCCATGAAGCGGAGGAACTCGAAGAGCAGGAGAACCTTTATTTTTCACTTTTTACAAAGCTGGAGCACCCGACGGAGGACATCGTTCCTGTCGGCAAGGACCTGCCCGAGGTTTCCGACGCGGACCTTCAGTATATCAAGGAGCGCTATGACTCCATTATCTCTAAGTTAGGCGAGATAGATCATATACTTGAAGTGGCCATGAGCGGATGGACCATTAACAGAGTCAGCAAGCTGGAGCTTGCCATACTTCGCGTAGCCGTTTTCGAGATGAAGTTCGACGATGATACGCCGCCCAAGGTAGCTATCGACGAGGCGGTCGAGCTGGCTAAGATCTACGGTTCGAAGGACACTTCCTACGGCTTTGTTAACGGTATTCTTGCCAAGATTTTATAACGATGAAGATATATTCGGTCACTGAGATCAATAATTATATCAAATTACTGCTGTTGAAGGACAATGTCCTGAGTAGTGTGAAGATAAGCGGTGAGGTTTCAAACTGCAAGTATCACTCCTCAGGGCATATTTACTTTACCCTGAAGGACGGCGGCGGGCAGATCGCCTGCGTGATGTTCGCAGGTAAAAGGATTGCCGGGCTCAAATTCAACATGACAGAGGGCATGAGTGTTGTAGTCACCGGCCAGATCAGTGTCTACGAGCGCGACGGCAAGTATCAGCTCTATGCCGACCGCATAGAACAGCAGGGCATTGGAGAGCTCTACGAGCGTTTTGAAAAGCTCAAGGAAAAGCTCCTTAAGGAGGGCCTGTTCGACAACGAACACAAAAAACCTCTCCCGCAGTATATAACCACACTCGGCGTCATCACAGCTCCCGACGGTGCCGCCGTTCAGGATATCATCAATATCACACACAGACGCAACCCGCATGTACGGATCATCATCTATCCCGCACGCGTGCAGGGAGCAGGGGCCGCCAAAACGCTCATCGCAGGCATCAAAGCCATGGAGCGCATAAGCCCCGACGTGATCATCATCGGACGCGGCGGAGGCTCGTTTGAGGACCTGTTCGAGTTTAATGATGAGGAACTGGCGCGCGCGATCTACGACTGTTCGATACCCGTTATTTCCGCGGTCGGACACGAGGTTGATTTCTCAATCTGCGATTACGTTTCCGACAGACGCGCGCCCACACCCAGCGCAGGCGCGGAGCTGGCGGTTTATGAGTTTGACGGGCTGCTGCAGACACTCGACGGCTACCGTGACGACATGTCTGCCGTGCTGAAAAACCGCATAGCGGCCGAGCGCTCAAAGTCCGAGCAGTACAGGCTGATGCTCGCAAAACTTTCACCGAAGAGCATCCTGAACAACTATATATATCGTGCGGATAAGCTTCTTGACACTCTCGAACACATAATGCACAACGGACTGGAGAGTTCCCGTCACAGACTGGCGCTTACAGCTACGTCTCTTGAGCAGCTTTCACCGTTAAAGAGCCTTACGCGCGGTTTCTCGTACACTACCGACGATACGGGACGCAATATCACCTCTGTCGAGGGTGTAAAAGCAGGTGAGAGCATAAACGTCAGGGTAATGGACGGTACGATAAAGGCCGGCGTTATCTCAACAGAGCATGTTAAAACAGCCGACGTTTGATCGTTTACAGTATCATGGAGAAGGAAGACTATAATTATGGCTGAGAAGAAATCAGAAAAAACCGAAGATAAGCTTAAGATCAACGAGATCTTTGATAAACTCGATACAATCGTTAAGGAAATGGAGGACCCTAGTCTCCCTCTCGAGGAGTCATTCGAGCATTATACCGAGGGACTGAAACTCCTGAAACAGTGCAGCGAGAGCATCGAAAGCATCGAGAAGCAGATTGAAGTATTGGATACCGGGATGAACAAGTAAGTACATGAGGGAATCAGATTCGGTAAAGCCGAATCTAAATAGGAGGCTGATAATAAATGATCGATCTTAACGCAAAAGCCAGTCAGATCAATAACATTCTTCAGGATTATCTTCCCGAAGAGACCAAGGAGTTCGGCGATATCACCGAAGCCATGAGCTACAGCGTATTGGCGGGCGGAAAGCGTCTGCGCGCGATCATGCTCATCGAGAGCTTCAGGCTGTTCAACAACGATTCCGACATGGAAAAGATGCTCGTGCATCCTTTTGCCGCCGCAGTCGAGTTTATTCATGCCTATTCGCTCGTGCATGACGATCTGCCCTCGATGGACAACGATATGTACCGCCGCGGCATCCTCACGACACACGCAAAGTACGGACACGCGATGGGGGTTCTTACGGGCGACGCGCTGCTCAACTACGCGTTTGAAACCGTTACAGCCACGTTAAAGAGCCTGGAGAAGCTCAGGGGAGAGGTAGTGCCCGAGCTGTATGCCCGCGTATCCAATGCCGCGCATATCCTCTTTACCAAGGCCGGCTATTCGGGTATGATCGGCGGACAGGTCCTCGACGTTTATTTCCCCAACGATCCCAACGCCGATAAGGGCCTGCTCAAGCTCAGACTTCTTAAGATGTACGAGCTCAAGACCTCCAATCTTTTCAGGGCAGCGCTCTGCGCCGGAGCCGCTCTGGCGGGCGCTTCCGAGGCCGACATCAAAAAGCTCGATTCATTCGGATATAATTTGGGGCTTGCATTTCAGATAGATGACGATATACTTGATGAGACCGCTACTTTTGAGCAGCTCGGCAAGGATATCGGGAGCGACAAAAAGAATAACAAGCTCACCATCTGCACGCTGCTCGGCATAGATGCCGCAAAGGACCTCTCGAGAGAGAAGCTCGAGCTCGCAGGTACGACGCTCGAATCCCTCCCCGGCAACAAGGAGTTCTTCAACGATCTTATCGAGTATCTGAGCGGCCGCAAAAAATAAGCATTTTCGGTGTGAATTATGAGTTTACTTGAAACGATAAACAGTCCGAACGATATCAAGAAGATCGATCCGCAGGACTACAGAAAGCTGGCTAAGGAGATACGCACATTTCTGGTACAGAAGGTCAGCAAAACAGGCGGACACTTGGCGTCAAACCTCGGTGTCGTTGAGCTTACGATGGCTCTTCACCTGTTCCTCAACCTGCCTGAAGATAAGCTTGTATGGGATGTCGGACATCAGGCATATACGCATAAACTGCTGACCGGCAGGCGTCAGGATTTCGATTCGCTGCGTCAGTATGAGGGCATCAGCGGCTTCCCGAAGACCAGTGAGAGCGACTGCGATTCCTTTAACACGGGACACAGCTCCACCTCTATATCGGTAGCCGACGGCATAGCCCGCGCGCGTGACTTAATGCATGAAAAATATAAGGTTGTCGCGGTCATCGGCGACGGCGCGCTCTCGGGCGGTATGGCTTACGAAGCACTGAACAACGCCGGCAGGATCAAATCAAACATGATGATCGTGCTCAACGACAACAATATGTCGATATCGGAGAATGTCGGCGGTATGGCCAGCTACCTCGGCCGCATCAGGACCAGTACCCGTTATACGGTACTCAAGACCAGAGTCGAGACCTTTTTAAACCGCATACCGGTCATCGGCCCCAAGATAGTCAGCGCAGTCAAGAAATCCAAGAATTCGATCAAATCGCTGGTGGTTCCCGGCATGTTCTTTGAGAACATGGGAGTGACTTACATAGGCCCGATCGACGGTCACAATATCGACCTGATGCTGAGCACGTTCAAGAGCTCGGCAGAGCTGGCCGGTCCCGTGCTCATACATGTTATCACGCAGAAGGGCAAGGGTTACAAATACGCTGAGAACAATCCTTCGGCCTATCACGGAGTCGGACCTTTCGACTGCTCGACGGGCCGCAGCACTTCGGTAAAGAACGGCCGGACATACACCGAAGTATTTTCATCAAAGATCTGTCAGCTCGGGCGCAAAAACAGGAATATCGTTACGGTTACGGCCGCGATGGCAGACGGTACGGGGCTTTCGGCTTTCCGTAAGCATTTCCCCGAGAGGTTCTTCGATGTCGGTATTGCAGAAGAGCACGCGGTAACCTTTGCGGCAGGCATGGCTTCGCGCGGACTGCATCCTGTAGTCGCTATATATTCGACCTTCCTGCAGAGGGCATACGATCAGATAATCCACGATGTGGCGCTCGGCGCGCTGCCCGTTACTTTTGCGATAGACCGCGCAGGCATCGTCGGAAACGACGGAGAGACGCATCAGGGCATATTCGACCTTTCGTTTCTTTCACATGTTCCGGGACTGCTCGTTATGGCTCCCAAGAACGCGCAGGAGCTCGAAGACATGCTCGAATTCGCATGTTCTTATAACGGCCCCAGCGCTATCAGGTACCCGAGAGGCAAAGCCACCGAGAAGCTTTCCGATTTCAGGGCGCCCATTGTTAAGGGTAAGTCCGAGATCGTAAGACGCGGCAAGGACGCAGCTCTGTTCGGAGTCGGCCGTATGGTAAAGGTTCTCGACGAGATAGCGGAAGAGCTTTCCGCCGAGTGCGGATACAGCTTTACGGTTGTCAATGCCCGCTTTGTGAGCCCCATCGATTATGACGTGATCGATGAAATATCGCGAGAATGCGACATCATCTTTACATGCGAGGAGAATGTCGAGCGCGGCGGTTACGGCGAGGCAGTGGCGATGCATCTGCTGAAGTCCGGCTACAGAGGCCGTTTCACCGATCTGGCGCTTCCTGACCAGTATATCGTTCAGGGTACGCCCAACCAGCTTCGCGACTCTCTGGAGTTCGATCCCGTAAGCCTTAAGAACAGAATTAAAAAAACAGTTGACGAACACAAAAATTATGATATAATTTAACTCGTGCATGCAGGCATAAACCCTTAGATTCGGCACAATTCACAACTGGAGGGAGGTTTGGTGTGAGGCTATGTCGAACGTTATTGTAAAAGAAAACGAGACCTTAGACAGTGCTCTTCGCAGATTTAAGAGAAATTGCGCGAAGGCTGGTATCCAGCAGGAGATCCGCAAGAGAGAGCATTATGAGAAGCCCAGTGTTAGACGTAAGAAGAAGTCTGAGGCTGCTCGCAAGAGAAAGTATTGATTTTTGAGTCAAACGATATCAAAGCCCCTGTTTTTCAGGGGCTTTTTTATTTGTAAAATTCAACTTTTTTTTAATCGTTATGTTGTGTTTACCTCAAATATGGTATAATTAAACGGAACGTTTATGCGTTTAGTTAATTTTTCATGGAGAAATACCGTATGGCTTTAAACGAATTTGTCATTTCAATTCCCAAAGAGCATATTTCCAATATATTCGGTGAGTTTGACAACAACATCAAAAAGATAGAACGGACGCTCGGCATATCGCTTATCGCGCGCGACGGTGAGCTCAAGGTCATCGGAGAGTTGCTCAATGCCGACAGGGCTGTGCGCGTTATCGAGCAGCTGGTAGGGCTCGCCAAAAACGGAAATATCATCAACGAACAGAACGTAAATTACGCACTGTCGCTCGTCATGGACGACAATGAGAGCGCTCTTGCCGAGATCGATCATGACTTGATCGGTTTCACTCTGGCCGGTAAGCCCATCAAACCCAAGACCATCGGCCAGAAAAAGTACATCGATCTGATCCGTAAGAACATGATCGTGTTCGGCCTCGGCCCCGCAGGTACCGGAAAGACATATCTGGCGATGGCGATGGCGATCAGCGCATTCAAAAATAACGAAGTAAACCGCATCATACTCACCAGACCGGCGATCGAAGCGGGAGAGAAGCTCGGTTTCCTGCCCGGAGACCTGCAGAGCAAGATCGACCCTTACCTTCGTCCGCTTTATGACGCTCTTTACCAGATCATGGGCGCCGAGAGCTTTCAGAAGAATCTCGAAAAGGGCCTGATAGAGGTCGCGCCTCTGGCTTACATGCGAGGCAGGACGCTCGACAACGCGTTCATAATCCTCGATGAGGCGCAGAACACCACTCCCGCCCAGATGAAGATGTTCCTGACCCGAATAGGTTTCGGCTCAAAGGCCATCATCACCGGCGATCCCACACAGAAGGATCTGCCGCAGGGCACGGTTTCGGGCCTCGATATAGCGATCAAAGTACTGAAGGACATCGAAGACATCGGCTACGCGACACTTACCTCGCACGATGTCGTAAGGCATCCTCTCGTACAGAAGATCGTAGACGCCTATGAGCGTTTCGAAAGAAAAAATACTAACACACGGAGTAATCACGGACATGAGCACAGAAAACAGTAACGCAAAAGCCGGAAAGACAAAGATCGTTTCCGTAGTGACTCCGATCCTTAGCGTTGCGGCGCTGTTCCTCGGGATGTTCATCGCGAAAGCCTCTTATAAGGGCTTCTGGGGCGCCGCCGCTTTTGTTCTTTGTTTTGCCTTTGTATACGCTTTTTATACCGAAACATACAGGTCCGATATCGTAAATGACATACCGCGTGCCGTGCTTGCGGCTGCAGTACCCGCGGTTTGTTTCTTTGCTGTCTGGCTGTCTTACGAGGCTCTGGTATCGGCACTTTTGCTGGCCGGAGTCACGATGCTGGCCGTATATGCCGACCTTTCACTTTCGATGTTCGTACTGGCCGCTGTATCCGGTTTCTGCGCGCTCTTTACGCCCGACAGGCTTTCGGGTATAGCGGTTCTGCTGGTTCTGATCCTGCTCATCTGCATTTTGTCGGAAAAGCTTAAGGACATCGCGACACTGATATTCGCCTCGGTCATCTGCATCCTGTTCTTCGCGATACTTACGATCGCGGCGCACGGATTTGTGCTGTATGACGCATTCGGCATGAATGAGATCGTGGTCATCGTTATCTCAACGATGATACTTACCTGTATTTATTTCCTGCGTGTTCTCGGCACTGAGGAGACTGATCTGCCCGCTCGCTCCGAGACCGCGAAGGCTCCCACAGAACACGACAACAAAAAGCTTAAACGCGAGCTCGACTCCAAGAATAAGCTTAACGAAAAGCTCATCGCTTCAAGTAAGGAGACTCAGGACACCATCGACCGGATGAAGCAGGAGTACATCGAGCTCGAATCAAAGAACAACGAGCTCAAAGAAAAGATCAATGGGCTCATGCATCGCACCGTTTCCGTTGAGGACGCCGTTTCTCCCGATTTCAGGTACCTTAAGGATCTTGCCCGCAATTCAAAGCTCTATAGGCACTGCATGCAGATCGCGAAGATCAGTTCCGACGCGTCGGAGCTCATCGGGTGCGACCCCGGCATGGGCTATGCGATAGGGTTGTATCATGAGGCGCCGAAGCTTCTCGGTGAGGATTACGCCGCCAGGCTCAAGGACGATTACAGGCTTCCCGAGTATCTGATCCGTCAGATCGTCCAGATAAAGGACAAGAACAACTCCCTGCCGATCATCCGCGAGGCCGGTATCGTGCTGCTGTGCGATGATATCATCAACACTGCCAATTATCTCAGCAAAAACAACAACGAATCCGTTCCGATGGAGAGGATTGTATCTAACGCTATCAAGGTCCGCAAGGAACAGAATGTGCTGAGGCTGTCGGGCTTCTCGAACGAGGAGATCCAGCTGCTCAAACTATATTTCATCGACAAAGGGGGATCCTATGACTCTCTTGACTGAGATCGAGACCGATGTTTCCCTCGGGCTTGATATCGAAAACGAGGCCCGTTCCATCATCGATTTCGTACTTGACAAAACAGGCTGTCCCTGGGAATGCGAGATCAATCTTACGATCACCGACAATCCCGGTATCCACAGGCTCAATAAGGAGTTCCGTGACATCGACCGTCCGACGGACGTGCTCTCGTTCCCTATGTCCGATTTTCCGAAACCCGGCGATTTTACATGGCTCGATGACGGAGGAGAGGACTGCTTCAATCCCGATACCGGTGAGCTCATGCTCGGTGATATCGTGATCAGCGCCGAAAAGGTGCTCGAGCAGGCAAAGGAGTACGGACACAGCATCAGGCGTGAGTTCTGCTTCCTGCTCGTGCACAGCATGCTCCATCTGATCGGCTACGATCACATCGAAAACTCCGACCGCGCGGTCATGGAGGGACTTCAGAAACAAATACTTGAAGACGCAGGGATCAACAGATGAAGGATTTTTTTGCAAGGCTTAAGGATGAGATCATTCCGGGTTTTATCAAAAGGCTCAAAGAGGACCGGAAGTTTCTGTATATATGTTCGGGTATCGCGGCTGCGGTACTTATAGCGATCGCTGTCATTATCATTGTCTGTGTTAACGGCTCGAAAGAGACCCCCGGCACCGCGGCTCCCGATAATGCTTCCACAGTAACCGCGCTGCCCACACCGAGCGCAGTACCTACACCGACTCCGACGCCGGTGCCCACCGCGACTCCGACTCCGAGCCCTTCGCCGACACCTACGCCCGATCTCCATATCGGAGAGGTGCATTCCGAGCTCGACGGCGGCTGGATCAAAGAAGAAATCGCAAAACAGCGTCCGTTCTGCGCGATGCTGAACAATATAATCTACGCCAATCCCCAGAGCGGCGTAGGAGAGGCAAAGATACTCTACGAGGCGCTCGTAGAGGGCGGTATCACCCGTCTGATGGGCGTATACGAGGGTATCACCGAGGATTCGTCATGCGCGACGAGACTCGGCTCCATACGCAGCGCCAGACATTATTATGTCAGCGTCGCAACCGAGTACGACGCGATCTACGTGCATTTCGGCGGAGCGTATTATGCCTATGACAAGATGGAAGAGATGGGCATAAAGGACAATATGGACGGCATGAGCACCGGAGGCGACGTTTTTTACCGCGATTACAGCATAGAGGCGCCTCACAACGCGTTCTTCTCTTTTCTGGGCGCATACCGTTATCTAGAAGAGCGCAAGCGCCGCACCACACATAAGGACGGCTATACTCCGAACCATTTCACTTTTAATGAAGAGCAGCTCTATCCCGCGGACAAGTCACCGGTATACGACACAAACGGAGAATTGCTGCCTTATGCAGGTCCGGAGGCGACCCCCGCGTATAAGGTTCTCTTAAGCTATGACCGCTGGACGCAGCCTTACATGCTCTACGATCCCGAGACACAGCTGTACAACAGATATCAGTTCGGCGGACAGCATATCGACTACAATACGCAGCAGCCGCTGACATTTACGAATATCATCATTCAGATCGTTCATGAATGGGATAAGGACCATAACGACTACCAGGATATGGACCTGACCGACACTTCGGGCAAGGGATATTACATCTCGAAGGGCCAGTGTGTCCCGATCACCTGGAAAAAGAACGAAAAAGCCGGCTTCATGATGTATTACGGCTCGGACGGAGAGGTACTGAGCATTAATCCCGGAAAGACATTTATTTCACTGTTCCCCGATTTCAGGGCAGATTACCTCTCGATAGAGGCAGAGCAAAATGACTGAGAAACGTAAAAACGATTTCCTGCTGCAGGGCGGCATACTCGCCATAGCAGGCCTGATCACCAGATTCATAGGTCTTGTTTACCGCATCCCGCTGACACGCATCGTCGGGACCGAGGGCATGGCCTATTACAATACCGCATACGAGATATACAACATAGCGCTGCTCGTATCGACCTACAGCGTGCCGGTAGCAGTCTCGAAACTTATCGCCGACAGGGATTCGCGCGGCCAGTACCTGAACTCACACAGGATATTCAGGGTCGGCATGGTCCTTTCTTCAGGGATCGGTCTTGCAGTATCGCTGCTCCTTTTCATATTCGCGAAAAACCTGGCCTCCTTCATGAAATGGCCGAGCGCCGCGATACCTTTGAGGGTCCTGGCTCCCACGATCTTTGTTTTCTCGATCATGGGCATCATCAGGGGGCTGTTCCAGGGGAAACGAACGATGGTCCCGACTGCTTTTTCGCAGATCATCGAGCAGATATTCAACGCGATATTCAGTATAGTTGCGGCATTGCTGCTGATCCGCGCGCATAAGGACAGCGCGGAAGCTGCGGCGTACGGAGCTGCCGGCGGCACTACAGGTACACTCGTCGGTGCCGTGTTCGGGCTGATATTCCTGGTATTCATCTATTCGATCAACTCGGAGTATTTTACCCGCAAATGCCTGAAAGACCATACCGGCATACGTGAGAGCGATAAGGACATCGCAAAGATGATCCTGCTGACCATGCTGCCGATCATCCTCAGCCAGACTATCTATCAGCTGAGCGGTATCCTCGACAACTACATGTTCAGCCGCATCCTGTTCGGCAAAGGCATGGAAGAGGCCGAAAAAGCCGTACTTTACGAGGCTTATTCAAACAAATACAAATGGCTATATAACCTGCCCGTCGCGATAGCGTCAGCTTTCGGCGTGTCCATCGTTCCGACGCTTTCGGCCACATTTAAGAGCAATAATCTCGATTCCGTAAGGACCAAGGTCGCGTCCTCGATCAAGGTAAACATGATCGTCGCGATCCCTTCGGCCGTGGGACTTACATTCCTCGGCGGTCCGATACTGCTTTTGCTGTTTAACCGCCCCGACGATCTGCTGAGCGGAAAGCTCATGACACTCGGCGGCATCGCGGTCGTTTTCTTTGCTCTATCCACGCTCACCAACGGCATATTGCAGGGCATAGACAGACTGTCGCTCCCCGTCATCCATTCGGCGATATCGCTCGCTGTGCATATTGTGCTGGTCATCGTGCTCGTAGGTCCGCTTAATTTCGGCGCTTACGGACTCGTTATCGGCAATGTGACCTACGGTCTGCTCGTTTGCATACTCAACTGGATCTCGATCGGCGACATACTCGAGTACAGGCAGGAGATAAGGACAACCTTCCTGATGCCCCTGGCTGCGTCCCTTATCATGGGACTGATCTCCTTCGGCATATTTAAGGGCCTGAACCTGCTCACACACAGCAATAACGTATCGGTCATCATAGCGATCATCGTTGCGATACCCGTATATTTTGCGGCGCTCCTGCTCCTTAAGGGAGTATCCGAAGAGGAGCTGAAAGGCTTCCCCAAGGGTGCACTGCTCGTAACCGCCGCAAAGAAAATGAGATTACTCAGATAAGGATCATGTATGACTGCTTCAAACAGACACAAACTCATCATCATCGGCTGCGGTGCTTCGGGCATGGCGGCCGCGATATCTGCGTCTGTTTATGAAAAAGACATTCTGATACTCGAACGCAATCCCGTCGCCGGTAAAAAGATCACCGCCACGGGCAACGGCAAATGCAATTTTACCAACGAACAGGTCTCTATGCAGGATCTGCGCAGCGGCTCCGGAAATGCGTTCCCTATCTACAGGCATTTTGACAACCGTGACGCGCTCGACTTTTTCGAATCTCTCGGCATACCTCCCTTCAACAGAAACGGATATTATTATCCTTTCAGCAATCAGGCCGCGTCTGTAAGGGACGCTTTCGTCAACAGGCTCGAGGAGCTAAAGATCCCGGTCGTTTATGACTGCCGCGTCAGGTCTGTCGAGAAGAAGAGCGGCATGTTCAGGCTTATGTGCCAGGACACGGAATATACCTGCGAACGGCTGATCATAGCCGCGGGCGGTCAGGCCCAGTCCTGTTTCGGAACCGACGGCTCGTTTTATTACATCTGCCGCAAGCTCGGTCACAGTGTCGTTGAACCCATACCGGCACTCGTAGGGCTCACATCCGACGCGCCTTATTTAAAGCAGCTGGCCGGCGTGCGCCATGAAGCAACTGTAACGCTCAATATAGACAAGCGGACACATTCCCGCGAATACGGCGAGATCATATTCAACAAAGCCGGGATCTCAGGCATCCCCGTTATGAATGCTTCCGCGCCTGCCTTACGAGCCATGGCGGAAGGTCACGAAATCAAACTTTCGCTCGATTTTTTCAGGGATATTTCCACAGACCGTCTCACGTGCTTTTTATGCAGGCATTTCGAACGCAGCCGCCTGAGTCTCGTGCGTTGTCTGACAGGTGTCTTAAACGACAAAATGATCGGCGTTATCCTTAAAGAATGCGGCGTTTCCGGCGAATATAACGACCGGAGAAACGATAATTACAAGATGTTTGAAAAGCTCGCGCGTAAGATGAAAAACTTCATCATACCCATTACAGGCTCTGCTGGCTTTGAGAACGCGCAGACCACCTCGGGCGGCATACCTCTGTATGAGCTGGACGCCGATTCTCTCGAATCGAAGCTCTGCCCGGGCCTGTACATCACGGGTGAGCTGGTCGATGTGGACGGACGCTGCGGCGGATACAATCTTCAATGGGCATGGACTTCCGGCGTGATCGCGGGAGCTTATGCCGGCGGAGGAAAATTTGATAAGACTAAACTCATTACGCCTTGAGATTGGCTATACGGATGAGGACCTGATAAGCGCTGTACGCAGGCGCCTTCGGATCCCCGACAAACATCCTTTTTCCCATGAGCTCGTCAGGCTTTCGCTCGACGCCAGGAAAAAGGATGATATTCACTATACGTGTTCTGTCGATGTCTGGATAGATAACGAAAAAGATATACTTAAAGACAAACGCATAAAAAATGTTGCGCCCGCCGAGCCTGTGATATACGCAGACCCGTTCGATACGCTCACCGACGCGCAGAAAGCCGCGTTAAAGGACATTAAACGTCCCGTAGTGGTCGGTTTCGGACCCGCGGGCATGCTCGCAGGCTATAAGCTCGCAAAAGCCGGACTCAGGCCTCTGATCGTAGAGAGAGGGCGCGACGTAGATACGCGCATAGCCGATGTGAACGCATTCTGGCAGGGCGGCCCGCTCGACCCTGAATCGAATGTCCAATTCGGAGAAGGCGGCGCCGGTACTTTTTCAGACGGAAAACTAAACACGATGATCCACGACAAGTTCGGACGGATCACCGAGTTTTTCAGGATATTCATCAAATGCGGCGCAGACCCTTCGATCAGATACATCAATAAGCCGCATATCGGCACCGACAGACTTACAGAGATCGTACGCAATATCCGCAAAGAGATCATCTCATGCGGCGGAGAGGTCAGATTCGATACAAAACTTACAGGCCTTGATATACATGACCGCAGGCTTTGCGGCATATACGTGAACGGCAGCGAATACATCGAATGTGATACGCTGGTCCTCGCTCTCGGCCACAGCGCGCGCGATACGTTCGAGATGCTGTATTCCTCCGGCATCGATATGGAGAAAAAGGCTTTCGCGATGGGTGTTCGCATACAGCATCCCCAGGAACTGATAGGCCGCGCTCAGTATGGCGAGTCATACAGACGGCTCCCTGCGGCCGATTACAAACTGACATATCAGGCATCGAACGGCAGGGGAGTATACTCATTCTGCATGTGTCCCGGTGGTTTTGTGGTCAACGCCTCATCCGAGGAAGGACGCCTGGCGGTCAACGGCATGAGCAATTCCGACCGTTCCGAAGCCACCGCCAATTCCGCGCTGGTCGTAAATGTACGTGAGGACGATTTCGGCGGCGATTCACCTCTTTCCGGCATGGAACTGCAGCGCAGGCTCGAGGAGGCGGCATACGCCGATGGCAGGGGCAGGATACCCGCACAGTATTACGCGGATTTTAAGGCGGGAAGGGCAAGCGATCTCTCCGGCGGGCAGCTCCCGGCTCCCAATACAAAGGGCGCATACACCGGAGGGAATCTCAAAAACGTGCTTCCCTCATACATTTCAGAGAGCATTGAAGAGGCCATGCCCGTATTCGGCAGGACCATCGCAGGCTTTGACAGCCCCGACGCCCTGATGATAGGACTCGAGAGCAGGACATCATCGCCTGTGCGGCTTACCAGGGACGAGAACAGTTTCGAGGCCGTCGGTATAAAAGGCATTTACCCCTGCGGAGAGGGCGCCGGATACGCGGGCGGCATCACGAGCGCCGCAGTGGACGGCATAAAGGTCTACGAGGCCATTCTTCGCGGATCATATAATCAGATTTAACGGAGTATTTATGTTTGAACTTAACTTACAGGGCATCGACATTAACGGCGAGCCCCCGAAGTCCGATCCCGAACGGCAGTATTACTATATCGCGAAATGCAGGGATCATCTGAAAAAACGTGAGGCTGAGCTCGGCCGCAAGCTGACATACCACAATGAGACCTTCGGATGCCAGATGAATTTCAAGGATTCCGAGAAGCTCAACGGCGTGCTCGAGGCCATTGGATACGAGCCGCGCGACGACGAAAAGGCCGATTTTGTTATCTACAATACCTGTACGGTCAGGGAAAACGCGAATGACCGCGTATACGGCAGGATCGGATATCTCGGAAAGCTTAAGAAATCGCGGAATGACATGATAATAGCGATGTGCGGCTGCATGATGCAGGAGCCTACAGCTGTAGAAAAAATAAAGACCAGCTACAGATTCGTCGATCTGATCTTCGGCACACACAATATCTTCAAACTCGCGGAGCTAATCTGGTCCGTATATGAGGAGCGCGAGCAGAGAGCGCGCGATCCCAAGCTCAAAAAACGCATGGTGATCGACGTCTGGAAGGACACGAACGAGATCATCGAGGAGCTGCCGAGTTCGCTGAAATACTCGTTCAAGGCCGGCGTCAATATCATGTTCGGCTGCAACAATTTCTGTACCTACTGCATCGTGCCTTATGTCAGGGGCCGCGAGAGATCGCGCAGACCCGATGACATCATCAACGAGATAAAGGATATGGTCTCGCACGGAGTCGTCGAGATCATGCTGCTCGGACAGAATGTCAATTCATACGGCAAAAACCTCGACGAACCGATCACTTTTGCGGAGCTGCTGCGGCGCGTCGATGAGGTCGAAGGCATAAAGAGGATCCGTTTCATGACATCTCACCCGAAGGACCTGTCCGACGAGCTGATCGATGTCATTGCCGCTTCAAGGCATGTATGCAGGCATATACACCTGCCCGTGCAGTCCGGCAGCAACAGGCTCTTAAAGGCCATGAACAGGCATTATACACGCGAGGATTATCTGCTGCTCGTGGATAAGCTTAAAGCAAAAATACCCGATATCGCGATCACCACCGACATCATCGTAGGATTCCCCGGCGAGACGGAGGAGGATTTTGAGGATACCCTCGATATCTGCAGGAAAGTCGGATACGACAGCGCGTTTACATTTATCTATTCAAAGAGGACCGGTACGCCGGCGGCCGCGATGCCCGATCAGGTACCCGAAGAGGTCACTTCCGAAAGATTTAAGCGTCTGCTCGACGTTGTCGGCAAATGCTCGGAGGAACGCGCAAAGACCCTCACCGGGAAGACATTGCCCGTGCTCGTTGAAGAGGAGAACAGGACGGAAAACATGCTCACAGGCAGACTCGACAACAATCTGCTCGTGCATTTCAACGGCGATCCGTCACTGCTCGGAAGCATCGTAAACGTCAGGCTCAACGAGTGCAAAGGGTTTTACTATATAGGAGAACAGGTATAGAAAGGAGAACAAAAACTATGAGAATGTATGATCTTATCGACAAAAAGAGAAACGGCGGAAAGCTTACAAAAGAGGAGATCGAGTTCATCGTCAGCGGTTTTACCGGCGGCTCGATCCCGGATTACCAGATGTCCGCATTCCTTATGGCTGTCTGCTGCAGAGGCATGGACACTGAGGAGACCACGCAGCTGACACTTGCCATGGCCCACAGCGGTGACATGCTCGATCTGTCGCCCATCAAAGGCGTCAAGGTTGACAAACACAGCACCGGCGGCGTAGGAGACAAGACCTCGCTCGTTATCGGCCCCATGGTAGCTGCGCTCGGCATCCCCGTTGCGAAGATGTCCGGCCGCGGCCTCGGTCACACGGGCGGCACCATAGACAAGCTCGAGAGCATCAAGGGTTTCTCGACCTCCATTTCTCCCGAGAAGTTCTTTGAGGACGTAAACCGCATCAAACTCGCCATCACCGGACAGTCCGCGAACCTCGCGCCCGCGGACAAAAAGATCTACGCTCTGCGCGATGTTACCGCTACAGTCAGCAATATCTCCCTGATATCCAGCAGCATCATGAGCAAAAAGCTCGCGAGCGGCGCAGATGTCATCGTGCTCGACGTCAAGACCGGCTCGGGCGCTTTCATGAAGACCGTTGAGGATTCAGTCGCTCTTGCCGAGGCTATGGTAAATATCGGCAACGGCGCCGGCAGAAAGACCTACGGTGTTATCACCGACATGAACCAGCCTTTAGGCCGCGCGGTCGGCAATTCACTCGAGGTTATCGAAGCGATCAACGCCCTTAAGGGTCAGGGTCCCGAGGACCTCATGGCAGACGCGCTCGCGCTCGGAACATACATGGTTTACGGAGCGGGCAAGGCTTCTTCGCCCGATGAGGCTCGCGAGATGCTGTTAAAGACTATCGAAGACGGCAGCGCATTGAAGAAAATGGCCGAGTTCGTCGAAGCCCAGGGCGGCGATCCCGCATATGTATATGACACCGACAAATTCGAGAAGGCAACTATCGTCGAGCCCGTTTTGAGCGACCGTGAGGGCTATGTTTCCTCTATCCATACCGATGAGGTCGGCATGACTTCACTGATCCTCGGCGGCGGAAGAGAGACCAAGGAGTCCGTTATCGATCTGTCGGTCGGCATGATCATCGATAAAAAGATCGGCGACCACGTTGATAAGGGAGAGCCTCTTGCCACGCTCTACGCAAACGACAGGACCAAGCTCGAGGCGGCAAAAGCACGCTTTCTCGGCGCATACACGATCGGTGCGAAGCCCGATGTCCTGCCCAAGCATGTATACGGCATAGTTACCGAAGACGGCATTAAAATGTTCTGAACACAAACTGAAACTGCGAATAATTGAAAGGAGGGCTGATATGTCGGACAAATACAGGAATTTAAGAGTCGATCCTTTGGGAAATGCCGATTTCTCCAGCCTTTCCGAAGCAGCTTTTTTCCTGAAGGGATCCAAGATACCGACCAGGCTCGTGCTGGCGGCCACCGCGTACAACGAAAGCGTTGTTTTCGAGTGTTCAAACCTCATAGTCACGGGAGAGACGGACGATCCCGCACAAACCGTGATCGTCGACAGCCATTACGCGAAGGAGCTGCACCCGCAGGGCTTTACGCGCGGCACTTTCTGGACCGCTGTGGTGCGTACCGACGGCAATAACATCACTTTCAGAAATCTGACGATCACAAACGCAGCCGGCAACGGCAAAAAGGTCGGTCAGGCGATCGCCCTGTATGCCGACGGATGCGGGATACTCGTTGAGAACTGCAGGCTGATAGGGCATCAGGACACACTGTTTACCGCGCCTTTCCCCGATCTGAACAAGCACGGACGCAACGAGGGTTTCGGTCCGAAAAACGATCTGCCGCGCGATCCTTCTGTGCAGATCTACCGCAGATGCTATATCGAAGGCGACGTGGATTTCATATTCGGTGGCGCCACAGCTCTGTTTGAAGACTGCACGATCTATTCGCATGATGCCGTTTCAGAGCTCGATCCCGGCGATAAGACTTCCTGCAGAGGCTATATCTGCGCGCCGTGCACAGTGCCTTCGCTCAAATACGGTTATCTGTTCGTCGGCTGCAGGATGGTCTCAAACTGTCCGGATCATACCGTTTATCTCGGACGCCCGTGGAGGCCTTACGGCAGGGCGGTATTTATCAACTGCATCACGGATGAGCATATCTGCGATGGTCTGTTTAACGACTGGGACAATATCGCGAACCGCGAGACATGCTATTTTGCGGTAAGTGAGGACATGGTCCCCGACCAAAAGGCTCCTGGCTCATTTTATCATGTTATGAAAAATGACGCCGCGCGGGAATATATCAGCGCTTTCAGGGCATTTGTCTCTAATTTTTTTAATAATTCAACAAATATTTTTTGAAAATTGCTTGATTTATGATTTGTGGTGTAGTATTATGAATATGCAATAAAAAATGCATCAAATTCCTACCGAATTTGTGCAATAATAACAAGGAGGGCCGCTTTTTATGGCTACTGTTAAACCTTTCAAGTGTGTGAGACCCAATCCCGATGTTGCAGATAAGGTCGCAGCCCTTCCCTACGACGTTTACAGCCGTGCGGAAGCCAAAGAGAAGGTGAAGGGTGATAATCTGACCTTCCTTCGTATCGACAGAGCGGAGACACAGTTCGATGACTCTGTAGGTACATATGATGACTGCGTTTACGCAAAGGCGCGCCAGATGCTCGATGAGGACATCGCAAACGGCGTATACATCCGTGATGATGAGGAGTGCTACTACATCTACGAGCTCATCATGGACGGCAGACATCAGACCGGTATCGTTGCCTGTGCATCGATCAACGATTACATGAGCGGCGTTATCAAAAAGCATGAGAATACCCGCGAGGATAAGCTTCAGGACCGTATCCGCCACGTAGATACCTGCTCGGCGCAGACAGGACCCATTTTCCTCGCTTACCGTTCCAATAAGGTCATCAGCGAGGCCGTTAATTCGACCAAGTCCGGGACGAAGCCCATTTATTCGTTCACTTCTGACGACGGAATTACTCATAATGTCTGGAAGCTTGACGATCCCGCAAAGGTTGAGGCTGTCAGGACCCAGTTCGACAACACCGGCAGCATCTACATCGCAGACGGACATCACAGATGCGCATCTGCGGTCAAGGTCGGACTTAAGCGCCGTCAGGAGAACCCTAATTACACTGGCGATGAGGAGTTCAACTTCTTCCTTTCGGTACTGTTCCCCGAGGATCAGCTCATGATCCTGCCTTATAACAGGGTTGTCCGCGATCTCGTAGGACTCTCAGTTGAGAACTTTATGTCGCGTATCAGGGTCAACTTCCATATCCATGAGGTTGACGGACCTTACGCACCCAAGGAAAAGTGCAGTTACGGTATGTACCTCGACGGCAAATGGTATGAGATCGCCGCGAGGAGCAATCTCCGTTCAATATCCGATCCTGTTGCGTCACTTGATGTTTCGCTGCTTCAGGATTATCTGCTGGGACCGATCCTCGGTATCGGAGATCCCAGGACCGACAAGCGTATCGATTTCATCGGCGGCATCAGAGGCCTGTCCGAGCTTGAGCGTCGCTGCGCTACCGGCATGAGGGTTGCATTCTCCATGTACCCTACATCTATTCAGGAGCTGTTCGCCGTTGCGGACGCCGGCAGGCTGATGCCTCCGAAGTCCACATGGTTTGAGCCCAAGCTCCGCAGTGGCTTGTTCATTCACCAAATTTAGTATAATCTTTACTTTCCTTTTTCGGGAAAAGGCGGCACTTCGGTGTCGCTTTTTCTCATTGCTTATATTTTTTTGTTGTGCTAAAATTATGTATATATTTAATCGAATCGAGGGCTGATCATGAGTAAAGAATCCAGTTCAAAGACCTCAGGTCTTAAGCGTTTTATCCGCAGGCTCATCCTGTTTATCCTTTTCATCGAGGCTGTTACCGCCGCGGTGCTTAAAGTGATCGAGTACTTTAAGTCCAAAAAGGCCGAAGAGGAGAATCCGAAGCGTGATTTCAAGGAGATATTTAATTTCCTCGGCAGAAAGGACGCCGCTTTTTCCGATAAGAATATCTCCGGCGTGATCTCAAAGAATATCATGGGCTCAACCAGTCTCGACCTTTCCGGGGCATCGTTTAAGGAAGACGGCTTTATATCGCTCAGTTCTTTCTGCAGTGCCGTTTATATCGTTGTGCCCAAGGGCGTCAACGTTAAGATCGACGGTCTCATCAAGGCTTCGCAGATCGACTGCGACGTTGATGAGGACAGCACCTTACCTACACTCTACATTGCTTCCAAGATCACCTGCAGCAGTGTATATGTGACCACAGCCGAATGAATTGCACAGAATTATTTGATAAAATAGTTTCCGGTGAGGATACGAAAGCCTGTCTGCAGCAGCTTAGGAAGGCTCTTAAAGACCTGCCCGTATCGGAAATACCGGAGGCTGTAACAGGCGGCAGCGAAGTATTTGTCGGGCTTTTATCCGACCCGGATCCCAAGATCAGGCAGAATGCCGCTCATATACTCGGTCTCTTAAAGGTTAAGGGAACCGAAGAGGCGCTTTATTCGTCTTATTTACGGGACGAAACCTTATACAACAAAGCTGCGTATCTTTCGGCGCTCTCGGATTTGGATCATTCCGCACTCGATAAGAGACTGCTCGCTCGCAGAGCGGAGCTTATCGCAGGCACATATGAGCCCGATATGAAAAAGCATATCGGCGAGGAGCTGCATGAACTGAGCCTTCTGCTGAAGGACTCATTCCCGAAGCATGAGTTTAACGCATCGGGGCTTTTAAACGAGTGCGTACTCCTTACAAACCGCAACTTTAAGCAGGTCACCATGAATCAGGTGAAGAACATCCCTCATAAGGAGTTCACCGCGGGAGTCATGGTAAAGACCGAACAGCCGGCGAAGCTGCTCAATGCCGTCAGGACCTTCAGCGAGATGCTGTTCGTGCCAGACGGCATCAAAACATGTTCTTCCGATCCCGTATCGGCAGCTTCGGAGCTTATCGGAGCAGGTATTGCCGATTATATCCGCGCTCGCCTTACAGAGCCTGGTTCGCCCGTGTTTTTCCGTGTCGATTACAGGGCCAGGGACGAAAAAGCCGCTGCTCCGTTTGAGCGCAGGCTTTCATCCGAGCTGGAGGCTGCATCCGGTTGGAGCATGATCAATTCGACGAGCGACTATGAGGTCGAGCTCAGATTCATAGACACCGCCGATTCAAAGCTCGTCGTGCTCATACGTTTCTGCGGACTGACCGACAGGCGCTTCGCATACCGGCAGCACACACTGCCTGTCAGCATTAAGCCTTATCTGGCAGCGCTCATGATGAATCTGGCAAAGGACCGCTTTAAGGATAACGCGGCAGTGCTCGACCCGTTCTGCGGCTGCGGCACCATGCTGGCTGAACGAGAGTTTATCAGACCCGCCAGGCTGTACTACGGCATTGACATATTCGGCGACGCCGTTGAAGCCGCTTCGGCCAACCTTAAGCTTGCGGGCATTGCCTCAAAGACCGAGCTCATTAAGCGTGATTTCTTTGATTTTTCGCATAAGTACCGCTTTGACGAGGTCATTACCGACATGCCTTTTGTCACGGGGCAGAAGAGTCTCGCCGATATTTCCGCACTGTACGCCGCATTCTTCAAGAAGCTTCCCTCGGTTCTCGAACAGGACGGGACCGCGTTCATCTATACGAGAAACAGGGATCTTTTGAGAAAGTATTCACTTGCAGCGGGCTTCTTCGTCAATGCCGAGTTTGAGATCTCGCGCATGGAGGGCAGCTATTTCTGCATTTTATCTCGCAAACAGGAGCATCAGCAGCTATGAAAAAAGGTAAACTGGTCAAGATCATACTGATCATTTCCGTCCTTGCTTTCGTTTCCCTATTGGGAGTATACATATACGGGAGGATCAAAAACCGTCCCGTGACCGTCTCACAGCGTGAGCAGTACCAGGAACAGTTCAGAAACCAGGAGGATGAGACAGATGAAAACGCGCAATAAATTGTTTTTCATTCTTGGAATAATAATAATCGTGGTCGGTATAGGCATCATAATCTATCCGATCGCGACTCACATTTATTCGGAACATGCGCAGAAAGTGCTGATGGAGGAAGCCAAAGAGGAGATCTTAAAGAACATTCTCGAGGCCAACTCTAAGGTAACCGAAGCGCCCACGCCGACACCCGTGATCACGGCAGCGCCCGCAGATTCCGCCGGTACCGATAACGGCACTGAGGATATCACCGAGCCGCCCGCAGACCCCGCAACCGACGTTGCGACTGATGATTCCGGTCTGCTCGGCGCGGATATCGGCGAAGAGGAGCCCATCGAATCGGCCGAAGAGACTCTCAGCAGCTCCAGGCTTGCCGGACAGAAGTGTATCGGCATCATCACGATCGATGAGATCAGCCTGGTATATGCCGTTGTTGAGGGTGTAAAAGATTCCAATATCGGTGTGGCCATCGGTCATTTCCCCGATTCCGCAGGCATCGGCGAGGAGGGCAACTGTGCGCTCGCAGGCCATAACGGCGGCCACTACAGCAGATATTTCAAGGACATCAAAAAGCTTAAAAAGGGCGACAAGGTTATCCTTACCGACCTCAACGGCTTTGAGTACCAGTATGACGTTTACGAGTCGTTCATCTGCGAGCCCACCGATGTTTTTGTGGTCGAGGATCTCGGCATCAAGGGCAAATTCCTTACGATGGTTACCTGCACTAACGGCGGTACCCAGCGCTACATTGTCAGAGCCAAGTGCACGACTGAGGCTTCGCTCATGAAGGGTGTCAAATAATGTATTATTTTGCGTACATTGCGGTCGGTGCGGTCATCATGGAGTTCCTGCTCCTGCCGATCTATATCAGGCTGAAGCACCGTCAGAAATATGCGCCTCTTAAGATATTCCTGAAGGGCTGCATGACACTGATACCCGTTGTTTTCTGTGCCTCGGGCATACTTAAGCTGCATGCACGGACGGGAGACTGGCATAACCTGGTGTCCGGAACAGGGTATCAGACATCACTGTTTGTACTTTTCGGACTTTCGATCTGCCTTATCGCGGATGTTCTGCTGGTCATCAATTTCCCGGTCGGCATGCTGTTCTTTCTGGCGGGGCATATATGCTATATTGTGTATTTCCTGACGATCGGCGGTTTTAATCCCATAAGCATCGCGGCATTCCTTATCGGTATCGCGCTCGCATACAGATATTACAGCCGCTTTAAGGACGCGATGGGAAAGCTCTGGCCCGCTTATTACCTGTACGGGATCACGATAATCACGACACTGTCGCTGGGTATCATGCTTCCGTTTGCGTTGGGTCCTTACGGCATACTTCCGGCGCTGGCGGCCTGCCTTACCGTTATTTCGGACTTTATGCTCGCTGCCAACCGCATCTCGGGACGCAAGCCCTGGTCCGACCTGATGTACCTCAGTTATTATTTTACCGGACAGTTTTTCATGTCGCTCAGCGTATTCATTCCGGTTATGCTTAATCTTTGATATGACGGTTGTTTATGTTTTACTGATCTTGTTCATATGCTTTACGGCGTATTCAGTGACCGAATCCCTGCGATTTAAGGTCACTGATTATTGCGTAAAGAGCAAAAAGCTCCCTGCTGCGCTCTCGGGCAAAAGGATCGCGCTGCTTGCCGATCTGCACTGCACTCACTTCGGGCGGGACAACGCGCGTCTCTTTAAGAGTCTCGCGGAACTCTCACCTGACATCATCGTGATAGCGGGAGATTTAACCGACGGGCACGATGAGACCGAGTTTGAGTACGCGCGCTCATTTTTAAAAAGCCTTACGGCACTCGGTATCCCGGTATACTACGCCTACGGCAATCATGAGACCAAGTTTTCCTTAAGGGAAAACGACCTGTATAACAGATACGAAACACTCGTCCGGGATTCCGGATGCATACTGCTAAAAAACGAGTCAGCCCTGCTTTGCTCCGGTGCGCGAGTATACGGTCCGGAACTGAAGCTCGGGCATTACAACGCCAAATACGAGCCGGACAGGGGAGTACCCGATGTCAATGAGTATCTTGGCCCCGCAGATCCAGGCGAATACAACATCCTGATCGCGCATACGCCCGAATACGAGAAGGCTTACTATAACTGGGGCGCTGATCTCGTTCTCTCGGGGCATGTGCACGGCGGACTGTTCAGACTTCCTTTTCTCGGAGGAGTTATCTCGCCCAGGTTTAAGCTTTTTCCCCATTATGACAGGGGACTCTTTTCCGACGGTGAGCACACCATGATACTTTCGGCGGGACTCGGCTGGCACGGATTCCCGTTCAGGTTCAACAATCTGCCCGAGATCGTAAATATTACATTGGAGAAAGATAATGAGTTTACAGGTAAAGCTTGAAGCCTTCGAAGGCCCTCTCGATCTGCTGCTGCATCTGATCGAGAAAAATAAAGTGAATATTTACGACATTCCGATCGTCGAGATAACCGAGCAGTACATGGAATACGTCAACGCGATGGAAACGAGCAACATGGACGTAATGAGCGATTTCCTCGTTATGGCCGCCACATTGCTCCGCATCAAATCGCAGATGCTGCTTCCCGCGCCTCCCGCTGAGGACGGAGAGGAGCCCGTCGATCCGAGAGCCGAGCTGGTCGAAAAGCTGCTCGAATACAAGATGTACAAATACATTTCCTTTGAGCTCAAGGACAAACAGCTCGACGCTTCAAAGGTCATGTTCAAGGAGTCCACGGTTCCGGATGAGGTCAAGGCCTACAAGCCCGAGATCGATGTCAGCGAGATACTTACGGACGTTACGCTTTCCAAGCTGCAGACCATATTCAACGATCTGGTCAAGAAAAAAGAGGACCGCATCGACCCGATCCGCAGCAAATTCGGAAAGATCGAAAAAGAAGACTCGAACATCTACCAGATCATTCTCGATCTGCAGACCTACGGTGTCGAGCACAGGCATTTCTCATTCCGCAAATACATGGAGCGGCAGCATACCAAGATGGACATGATCATCAGTTTCCTGGCCATCCTGGAGCTTATCAAGATGGGCCGCGTCCGTATAGAGCAGGAGGAGCTCTTCGACGATATCACGATAGATTATCTGGCAACGGATATAACGCCGGTCGAGGATTTCATGCAGGAATGAGGGCCGGTCACGCAATACTATTTTTACAGAGGAACAGACAATGGAAGACATCAGCAAACTTGACGAAGAATTAAAGCTGCTTCTCGCTCACGTTGAAGCCATACTTTTCACGATGGGCGAAGCGGTTGAGATAAGCAGGATAGCGGAGGCCGTAGGGCACGACGAGGACACGGTCCGCAAAGTCATCAGGAACCTCATGGAGCGTTATGAGGACGAGAGCTTCGGAGTACAGATCATCGAGCTCAACGGAGCATTCCAGATGTGCACTAAAGCTTCGATGTACGAGACCATAATCAAGATCACAAATGTCCCGAAAAAGTTCACGCTCACGGATGTCCTGCTCGAGACACTATCCATCGTGGCATACAAACAGCCTATCACCAAGGCCGAGATAGAGGCCATCAGAGGCGTTAATTCCGATCATTCGGTCAATAAGCTGCTCGAGTACAACCTGATCTGCGAAGTCGGCAGGAAAAACGCTCCCGGCCGTCCGTGCATGTTCGGCACCACCGAAGAGTTTTTGAGGAATTTCGGACTCGCTTCGCTCGATGAACTACCCGAGATCAATCAGGAAAAGATCGAAGAGTTCAAATCGGAAGCGGAAGATGAAATGCAGCTTACTCTAGATATATGAATATTTTTTGCGAATACGTTACCAAAAGTTTCGTGTTCGCAATTTTTTTACTCCTTCTTCACAAAACTATTGATTTTTTGATACGAATTCATGTATAATATCATGTAACAAAAAAGATTGGATCGGATTTACTTTTTTGTTAAATCTTTCATCAGATAATCAGAGGAGGATCGCCAATGTTACGCAGTCTGAAAGTCAAACTTGTTATCATCATTGCAGTTCTCTGCGCTGCTGTACTTGCTCTTGAATGCTTCGTTACATTAAAACGTACCGAAGTCAGCTTCGAGGATGTACTTAACGAGAATTACGAGATAAAGACCGATTATTTCTCATCCACGATCGATTCATGGATGATCGAAGAGGCCGGAACCCTGCAGGCTATCGAATCAGCAGTTCTCTGCATGGATTCCACACCCGAGCACCGTGAACAGTCGATGCAGTCGATAGTTGCTTCGCTCGAAGGCATTACTGCGCAGAACAGTAAGGTTTCGATGGTTTATGTCCAGCTTGCCGAAGGTATTTTCCTGAACGGTTCCCAGTGGGATTCGGGCGACTTCGACGGACGTACCAGAGGCTGGTACCAGAAAGCCAAAGAAGCTAACGGTGCTCCTGTTTTCAATGAGCCTTATATCGATGCTTCGAGCGGCAATCTTATCATCACTCTTTCCAAATATATCAGCATGAACAACTGGGAAGGCGTTGTAGGTCTTGATATCTATATCGATACCATGCTTTCAAGGATCGATAATCTTGTTGACACAAACAACGGAAAGGGCGAGTACCTTTTCATCACGGACCAGAACGGCAACATGGTTTATCATCCCAACAAGGATTACCAGCCGACACCTGACAAGATCATGAACGTATCCGAACTCGGTGTTGATTATATTATGGCTGTGGAAGAAGATCCCGACGGCGGTATCCCCGATTACAACGGTGAGAATATCTATGTAACTCACAGTGTTATCCCCACTTCCGAGTGGCAGGTATACTATGTTTCACCTACACGCAATTATGACTCTCTTACCGACAACATAAAGAATACAATGACAACGATCCTGATCATCTGTCTCGTTGTTGCCATTATCGTATCTGTCGGTGTTGGTATGTGGATCGCAGCTCCCATTACCGACGCCAGCAAAAAGGTTAAGGCTATGGCTGTCAGCGTCAGCGAAGGCAACGCAGACCTGACCCGTGATATAGAGAGCAAGTCAAAGGACGAAGTTGGCGATCTGGTTGCGGCTGTCAATGAATTAAAGACCGCTATGGCAGGCATTATCGCAAATATCAATACTGCGTCCGGACAGCTCATCGACAATGTTTCCGAATTAAAGACGGCAGCAAATATCAGCTCCGACAATGCTTCGAACATTTCCTCCACGATGGAAGAGATGAGCGCGACCTCCGAAGAGACTTCGGCTTCGACCACTCAGGTTTCCGCACAGATCGGAGACATCACCGAGCTGACGGGCAAGGTAAGCGCCAATGCCAATTCCAAGGCTAAAGAGATCAGCAGAAGCCTTGATAATGTTGAAAAGCTCAAGTCCGATATCGAGCGCAACGATGAGCAGATGAACAACCGTCTGAATAACGCTATCGAGACCATGAAGAGCAGGATCGCCGACACCAAGAAAGTAGAAGAGATCCAGAAGATGACCCAGGGTATCTCCGATGTCGCTTCGCAGACCAACCTGCTTTCGCTCAATGCTTCCATCGAGGCAGCCAGAGCCGGTGAGGCCGGACGCGGATTCGCTGTTGTTGCCGATGAGATCGGACAGCTGGCAAACAACTCCGCGGACATGGCAAAGAGCATCCAGGAAGTATCGGACGATGTACTCGCTATCGTAGATCAGCTCGTAAAGGCTGCCGAGGAAGTTTCGGATGTTATGCTTGAGATCTCCGAAGAGAACTCCAAGGAGAAGGACAAGATCATCACCGAATACATGAATACTCTGAACGAGTGCCACGACGCTATGTCAGAGATCTCCGACAACAATACCGAGATAGCATCGAACATCGAGAGGATCAAGCAGTCCATCGACGCCATCGACGTAGCTGTTGAAGAGAACGCACAGGGCATCACGACTGTTGCCGGCGGTACTTCGGAGCTTGTTTCCGCATCCGACAACGTAATGAGCAGCGCGAATTCCGTAGACAGGATCTCGAACGAGCTCAAGGATCACGTAAAAGGATTCAAGTGCTGATAAATTTATGCTTGACATTTGAAATAAATCCCATTATATTAAATGAGTATGCGTGGTTTCACGCACTTTCGGCCGCACGGCGAGGGCGTAAGTGCCTTTTGGCCCCCACAGCCGGCGAGTATTTAATCAGGAGGAAATCTTAATGTACGCAGTTATTGCAACAGGTGGCAAGCAGTACAAAGTAGCCGAAGGCGATGTTATCAAAGTTGAGAAGCTTGGTGTTGCTGCAGGCGAGACCGTATCTTTTGACCAGGTTCTTGTTGTAAATGATGGTTCGCTCAAGGTTGGTAATCCCACTATCAGCGGCGCAAGCGTTTCTGCTTCAGTTGTTGAAGAAGGCAAGAATCGTAAGATCATTGTTTACAGATACAAGAGAAAAAGCGGCTATCACAAGAAGAACGGCCACAGACAGGCTTATACAAAGGTTAAGATCGAGAAGATCAACGCTTAATCGTTCGAGGACAGGATTATGATCCGGATTTCGTTCAAGTATGATTCAGATGGCATTCCGACCGGGATATGGTGTCTCGGGCATGCGGGTGCGGGCGTATACGGTAAGGATATCGTCTGCGCGGCTGTTTCGGCCCTGATCATCAACACATGGAATTCAGTCGAGGCCTTTACGGACGACGATTTTAAAGGTGAGACGAACGAAGAAAAGGGTTATTTTCTGTTTGAGCTAGCCGAACCCTGTTCCGATGATTCCAAACTTCTCATGAGGAGTCTGGAGATGGGACTCAGGGACATTCAAAAAGACAACCGTAGGTATATTTCATTTATTGATTGGGAGGTAAAGTCATGTTAAGAATGACATTACAGTTTTTCGCTCACAAAAAGGGCGTAGGCTCAACCAAGAACGGCAGAGACTCCGAGTCCAAGAGATTAGGACCGAAGCGTGCAGACGGCCAGTTCGTTAAGGCGGGCAACGTTCTTTACACACAGCGCGGAACCAAGATCCATCCCGGTCTCAATGTCGGTCGCGGTAACGATGATACTCTTTACGCACTTGCAGACGGCACTCTGAGATTCGAGAGACTTGGAAGAGACAAGAAGCAGGCTTCTGTTTATCCCGTAGCTGAGTAATCGATCAGAACAGATCATGTGGGCTTTGATACAGCGTTATCAAAGCCCTTTATTTCTTTATGCGGCAAGGTGCCTGCCATACCGGCATCGGAAAGGAGCGTCCATGTTCCAGGATACAGCTAAAATATATATCCGTTCCGGTAAGGGCGGAGACGGTCACGTCAGCTTCAGACGCGAGAAATTCGTTCCCGACGGCGGTCCCGACGGAGGCGACGGCGGCAGAGGCGGAGACGTGATATTCGAGATCGATGAAGGCCTGAACACACTCGTTGATTTCAGATACAAGCACAAGTTCTGCGCCGAGAACGGCCAGGACGGAGGCAACAAGCGCTGCACCGGCAGCGACGGGGCAGACCTCATTATCAAGGTTCCCGAGGGCACCGTCATCCGCGATCAGGAATCAGGCAAGGTAGTGGCCGACATGAGCCATGACTGCCGCAGAAAGATCGTACTTAAGGGCGGCCGCGGGGGCAAGGGCAATATGAATTACGCCACCTCCACGATGCAGGCGCCCAAATACGCTCAGCCCGGTCAGAGCGCACAGGAGCTGAACGTGATATTAGAGCTCAAGGTTATAGCGGATGTCGGTCTCGTAGGCTTCCCCAATGTCGGTAAATCGACACTGCTCTCGGCAGTCACCAATGCCCGTCCCAAGATAGCAAACTATCATTTCACCACGCTCAACCCGAATCTCGGTGTTGTCGATCTCGGTGAAAAGCAGAGCTTTGTGATAGCGGATATCCCCGGACTTATCGAGGGCGCCGCCGACGGAGTGGGTTTAGGACACGAGTTCCTCAAGCATATCGAGCGCACCAGGGTCATCATCCATATGGTTGACGGCGCATCTATCGAAGGGCGCGATCCCGTCGATGACATCAAAAAGATCAACAATGAGCTGGGTCTTTATAATCCCGAATTGCTCGAAAAGCCACAGGTTATAGCCGCCAATAAAATGGACGCTTACTATGACAACGGCGAGACCGAGAACATCATCGACCGCCTGAAAAAGGAATTCGAGCCGCAGGGCATTAAGGTATTCGCCATTTCGGCCGTCACCGGACAGGGCATGAAGGAGCTGCTGTATTACGTATACGACATGCTTCAGAAAACAGACCGCAAGCCGATCGTGTACGAGCCCGATTTCGTATACGAGAGCGATTCCGGCAAGAACCTGCCGTTTACCGTATCCTACGACAGCGAGGAAAAGGTTTATGTTGTCGAAGGACCGAGGATCGAGAGGATGCTCGGCTACACGAATCTCGAGTCTGAGAAGGGCTTTGAATTCTTCCAGAATTTCCTGAAGGACAACGGTATCCTTGACGAGCTCGAGGCTCTCGGCATCAACGAAGGCGACACCGTAAGGCTTTACGGATGGGATTTTGACTATTACAAATGATGTAATTTATGAGGTAAATATATGACAACCAAGCAAAGGGCTTATTTAAAGGGGCTTGCAATGAATATCGATCCTATTTACAATATCGGTAAAGCAAGCATCACACCCGAATTCACCGACGGCATCATCGAGGCGCTCGAGGCCAGGGAACTGATCAAGGTTTCTGTGCTTAAGAACTGCGCCGATGATCCCCGCGAGCTTGCGCAGATCCTTTCGGAGCGCACCGGCTCGGAGGTGGTTCAGGTGATCGGCAAAAAGATCGTCCTTTACAAACAGGCAAAGGACAAGGACAAGCGTAAGATCGAGCTCCCGAAGGAGCGCAAAAAGACTGTTTAAGAGGCTGTAAGACATGAAAAGGATCGGTATCTTGGGAGGGACGTTCAATCCCATACATCTGGCGCACATTATGCTGGCGGAGACCGCATATGGCCAACTGGGGCTGGATAAGGTACTTATCATGCCTTCAAACAATCCTCCTCACAAAAAGAACGAAGGTCTGGCATCGGATGAGGACCGCGCCGAGATGGTTCGTCTCGCCGTAGAGGGCCATGAGCATCTGGAGTTTTCCGACTTTGAGCTCAAAAGAGAGGGTATCACCTATACCTCCGATACTCTTACCCTGCTGTGCGAAGAGGATCCGGACGCCCGTTATTATTTTATCATCGGCGCCGATTCGCTGTTTAAGTTCGACACATGGCACGAGCCCGCAGCGATACTGCGCAAATGCGCGCTTGTCTGCTCCGGCAGAGGCACGGTCAGCAGCGCCGATGTGCGTAAGCGCATCGAAGAGATCAGGGACCGCTACTCTGAGGACGGTTTTATGCCCGAGATCTACTATCTGGATCTGCCCGCGACCGAAATATCTTCGAACCTTATCCGCGAACTGATATCGTATGAAATGCCCACAGAGGCTTATTTAGCCCCTTCAGTGCTCAAATATATATTTGACCGCGGTTTATACCTGAACGGGCAATTTGAGGCAATTAAACGCGATATAAAGGCATTGCTGAAGCCTGCGCGGTACGAGCACAGCCTTTCGGTGGCAAAAACAGCCGTTTATCTGGCGATGAACATCGGATATGAGACCTACAGGCCCTATCTGGCAGGTATACTTCATGACTGCGCCAAATACATGAACGATGAGGATATGCTGCGCACGGCCGAAGAGAACGGCATCGAGCTCGAGGAGATCGAGAAACGCGCCGTACAGCTCGTGCACGCAAAGGTCGGAGCGCATTTCGCGAAGTCCAAATACGGGATCGTGGATGAGGAGATCATCAGCGCCATCAAATATCACACGACCGGAAAACCGGCCATGACCACGCTCGAGCAGCTGATCTACATTTCCGATACGATCGAACCCCTGCGAAAGTGGGAGAACAGCACCGAGCCCGATCTCATACGTTCCATCGCGACATCCGATCTCGACCGCGCCACATATGTGATACTTAAGCGCACTTTCGAGTACATCACGCGCATGTACCGGGACAATGTGAGCGAGCGTACCAGAGAAACCTATGATTATTACAGAGACTTATACGAAGGGAGAAAGCGCCCCGAATGAGACAGGACGCTTAAACTTAAGTAATGACATCCGACAGATCACGTGAAATGATAAAACTGGCCTACAAGGCCATGGACGATAAAAAGGGCCAGGACATAAAGATCCTGGATATAAGCGACATCACCACCATCGCGGATTATTTCATCATCTGCAGCGGCACCAACGTGTCGCAGATGGACGCCATCGTGGACAATATCGAGGAAACTCTCGGCCGTGCCGGCTACACTGCCCGCCGCACCGAGGGCGGCCGTAATTCCGGCTGGATACTCATGGACTACGCAGACGTCGTAGTGCATGTATTCTCACAGGATGACAGACTGTTCTACGATCTCGAGAGAATCTGGAGGGACGGCAGGAGCGTAGAGCCTGAAGAGATCTGAAAAAGACAAAGGGGCTGATTCTTCCAAGAACCGTCCCCCTTGTCTGTGAAGGTGCCTGTCACCATGCAATGGTGACAGGCACCTTTTCAATCATCATACAATCATTTCCCGAACATCCTGAACAGTCCGATCACCTTACCGAGTATCTGAAGGTTCTCAACAATGATCGGGTCCATAGTGTCATTCTCGGGCTGGAGACGGAAGTGTCCGTTCTCCTTATAGAAGGTCTTAACGGTAACGCTGTCATCGATCAGAGCCACAACCGTATCGCCGTTGGAAGCGGTGGAAGACTGCTCGACGAGTATCCGGTCGCCGTTAAAAATACCCTTATTGATCATACTGTCGCCCTTAACGCGGAGCATAAAGGTCTGGGCGTTGGGCATATATTCCGAGGGAACCGGGAAATATCCGTCGATATTCTGTACCGCCAGGATAGGCTGACCCGCGGTAACGGTGCCTACGATCGGAACATTGACCAGCTCGCGTCTTACCAGATTGAACGAATCGTCCACAACCTCGATCGCGCGCGGCTTAGCCAGATCGCGCCTGATATATCCGTTGCGCTCGAGCGCCTCAAGATGCGAGAAAACGGAAGAAGTGGACTTAAGATTGACCGCGGCGCAGATGTCACGTACTGTGGGCGGGAAGCCTCTGTTAATGATCTGCTCTTTGATATAATCAAGTATTTCCTGCTGTTTCTTGGTGATCTTGCCGTAAGACATGTAAATACCTCCCGAATAATGATAAATCTAAGCTAATCCCAAACATATTATAAACAATTGTTCTGCACTTGTCAAACCTTTGTTCGGAAAACTTTGTTCGGTTTTATCACGATCATTATTTTCTGTCGGCAACAGGTACCCATGCGGGCAGGACACCGTTCGTCACAGCATGGAACATGCGGTCACGGAAGCCCGGATTCTCTTTCTCCAGCTGTTTTACCAAGTCCTTTACATATTCGCGTTTTGTCACGCCGTCGGCAGGGCAGGGGTTTTTAAGCACAGGCAGGTCATAGAGATTCTTAAAGCCGATGACATCGCATTCATCGACATAGATCAGCGGCCTGATCAGCGTTATATCCATGCGGTCGAGATACGTGACAGGCGCAAAGCAGTAAAAATGTCCCTCGTATATCAGTGACATCAGCGCAGTCTCTATAACATCGTCCCTGTGATGCGCATATGCCGATTTATTGCAGCCGAGAGCCTTTGCGGCGTCGTTAAAAGCGCCTTTGCGCATCTTGGCACACAGCGAGCAGGGATTTGTTTCTTTTCGCACGTCAAAAACAACCTCAGCTATATCCGTTTTCACCTCGGTATAATGCACTCCGAGCTCTTCGCAAAGCGCGGCTATCCTTGACGTATCGAAGCCGTCGAAGCCGAGGCTCACGGTGATAGCCTCAAGTTCGAACTTCTTCGGGTAAAACCTCTTAAGACCCGCGAGAGCATAGAGCAGCGCGAGCGAATCTTTTCCGCCCGAGATGCCGATGGCGATCCTGTCGCCGTCCTCTATCATCGCATAATCGTCTATCGCCTTTCTCGCAAGGCTGTAAAGTCTTTTCAGCTGCATAAAAACCTCATTTCAAATTTTTATAAAAATGACACAACATTAGCTTACTTTTCTACACAAATAGTATATAATAATTCATGTGAAATAAAAACCTACATCCCGAAAGGAATGCCGATATATGAAGAAAACCATACGAAATACGCTGTTTCTGCTGATAATTGCCGTTCTTTTCAGCTTCCTTGCTTTGCCGAAAAAGGCATCGGCGATATCGCTTTCATTCAAATACAAGGACATCACGAACGACAAAACCGTTACCTACAACGGTGTATCACCTCTGTACTATATCAACGGTTCCCTCTACAACAACGGCACGCAAAACGCCATAATCACCGACGGGTATGCCATGGCACCGATCTGTGTGTTCACGGAAGGGTGCGGCGCCGAATACAGCTATAAATCAAGCAAAAAGCGCATCACGCTCACATATAAGGGCAACACTCTGATCCTGTATGCCGGCTCGACAAAGGCCTCCTATAACGGCGAGAGCGTCACCGCTCCGATATCGTCCGTCAGGATCAAGTATTCCGACACCGGTGAGACCACATGCCTGGTACCTTCGAGATTCGTTGCCGAGACCTTCGGTATGGATTACACCTGGACACAGAGCACCGGCTCCGTCGCGCTCTTTACACCGATCGAGCTCGAGATGGATGGAGAGCAGTTCCTTTACGCCGGCACCTACGGCAAGCTCAATTACAACAATACCGCGGTAGATAATGATACCACGCCTTCATATATTGTCAATGACAATGCGCTGATCTGCCTGAAAACCATATCAAAGGCTATCGACGGTCTCAGGTACGATTACAGCTCCAAGAAGAAAACGCTGAGCCTCACTTACGGCGAGATCACGATCGATATGAAGCTCGGCAGCACCGACTGCTATGTAAACGGACTGCTGACGATATGTCCCGAAGCTCCGCATTATATCACCAACCCCGAGACCGGCAAGGGACATGTGTATTTCCCCGGCAGGTTTGTGTTCGAGACCTTCGGATTTGATTACAGCTGGGACAGCGCGACATCATGGATCGCGGAGAATGAGACGACCGGCATATACGATCCCGACTTTGATTTCATGCTCGTATATGACCCGGATTCTGACACCGCGGATGACGCGCAGGCAGGAGAGGAGCATGACCCTTCTTCGAGCGCCTCGGTTCCCTCAGGAAGACGCAGCAGCTTTTACCAGATGCTCAGATTCCCGATTCTGGAGGGCGTACGAACCGATCTCATCGGAATACACGACGATCTGTGGAACGATCTGGTTTACTTCGATCTGCCCGGTAACTATATACAGTTTTATCAGGACAATCCGATCGTGAATACCGGCGAGGCCGTTAAGCAGGTACAGATACTTTACTACGAAGATGCCGATATTACACGTATTAAAATGTACACAAAGAGCGACGACAGCCACGTGATCCTTTCACATAAGGACCTGATGACCGACAAGAGCATGGTTTTCCTGTTCGACAAGCCTTCGTGCCTGTTCGATAAGATAATCGTTCTCGATGCCGGCCACGGCGGAGAAGATCCCGGCACGCAGCACGGCGGCTATAACGAAAAAGACCTGAATTTCATGATAGTCTACACTTACTGCCGTCAGCTGTTCGATCAGTCCGACATAAAGGTATTTTACTCGAGATACACCGATTATCTGGTGCCACTGCATGACCGTCCGACGCTTCCCGCGAGAGTCGAGGCCGATTTCTTTGTGAGTGTGCATCACAATTCTGTCTACAGCACATTAAAGAACGGCACGGAAGTATACTACAGCGTCAAGAATACCGGTAATTTCAACGGTCTGAACAGCGCTGCCATGGCCAGCATGTTCCTCGGCAATCTTGTCACCACCTTAAAGACCGAGCGCAACGGTACCTTCGGAGCCCGCAATTATGTGGTCGTAAGCGAGGAAAACGACGTACCCGCCGTACTGCTTGAGATCGGCTACATGTCAAATCCTGCCGAGCTCAAGCGCCTGGTCAAGGCCAGCTTCCAGAAAAAGGTCGCAAAGGTTATATTTAAGACAGTTAAACAGATCTATACGACGTACGGAAGATAAATTAAGACATGAGTAAGACATAGGGACGGTTCTTCTGTCTGCGAAGTGCGCAGACAGAAGAACCGACCCCATGTCTTACCTTACCGCTTACTTATCAAAATCTTCGCGCAGTTTTACGGCGTCCTTTGCCAGCCTGCGGCGTTCGTCCTCGAGAGCCGCATAATGCTTTCTGGTCGTATTTACGTCCTTATGGCCGAGTACATCGGCTACCAGATAAATATCGCCGGTTTCCCTGTACAGGGCAGTGCCGTAGGTGCTGCGAAGCTTGTGCGGGGTGATCTTTTTCGAAACGGTGACCTGACGGGCATAGTTTTTAACGAGTTTTTCGACCGAGCGTACGCAAATGCGCCGTTTCTGTGACGAAATAAACAATGCGTCCTCGTGTCCGAACACAATATCCGAAATACCGGCACGCTGCTCGAGATAAGGCTTCAGACTGCCGGCAACTTCCTCACCGAAATAAACAAAGGCCTCGTAGCCGCCCTTACGGGTAACTTTTATGCGTGAATTCTTCATATCTACGTCATTAAGATTAAGCCCGACGCACTCGGTAACACGGATGCCGGTGCCAAGCAGGAGAGTCATGAGTGCCAGATCGCGTACACGGTTCTGTTCATGGGCCTTTCGCTGCCTGTCGGTCATATTTTCGGCACCGGAATCGACCGTATCAAGAAACTTCACAATTTCATCAGTATCAAGCCTGATAATCGCTTTTTCGTGAAGTTTGGGCATATTGACCTTAACCGAAGGATTGGTAGCGATCATTTCATTTTTGAACAGATATCCGTAAAGCCCGCGAAGTGCAGACATTTTACGCTTTATCGCGGCATCGGAGTTTGTAATGTCCAGACCGTCGTCGGATTCACGAAGTTTCAGATATTCCATGTATTCCTCTAGATCGAAGGTCTCGACATGCTCGAGATCGTCCAAAGTGATTTCCTTAACGGATTTATCCTTAAACAACGGATTGGCCTGCCGGAGCCACTCAAAGAAAACCTTCAGGTCGATGGCGTAAGCCAGACGCGTGCGAGGCTGCGTATTCGGTTCAATGCCTCTGAAAAACGTCGTGACATACTGAGGAAGCTCCGCAAGATACATGCGAAGTTTTTTAGTATATTCGATAGATTTTTGTTCGTGGTAAGTTTTGTTTTTTTCCATGTTAAAGCACCGATGATAATATTAACCAAGTATAGATAAAACAGTATGGGTAATAAAAGCTGCATAACGGCCGAGACCGTTGCAGATCCGGCAAAAAGAGCCTTATAACTAAATTATAGGCTATTCAGGCCAAAAAGCAAGCGAATTATTCGTTAAACCTAGATTTAGCGAATAGATGTTCCAACACTTATATGGCCTGCAATTGGCCAAATTCAGCATCTGAGATACTCTCTCCAAGGTCCTCCAGGAGTCTCGGCATAAACGGATATCCTATCATGGAAAAAGTCTCCGGAGCACGATAAACCATGAAAGAAAACACCATCCGGTCTATGGTGAACAACGGCGCGAGGGCAAAACTCGGCTCAGTCATCTGTCCTTCGTACAAGCCTATATGCTCAACTCCGTCGCCAGCCTCGAACCTATAGAAATGGCCTTCGATCGGCCGTACTCCGGTATATTTCTTCTTGTCCATGGCAATCACTCCTCCAAATCAGAAACTTTGTTCGATATGTTTATATGATAGCACCGCAAACAGATGTTTGTCAACCCCGAACAGAATCGAACAGGAGCGCAGCACTCTTCTGCTGCGCTCCTGTAATCATAATCTATCCGATCACTCGGTCTTAACCATTTCCTTATCGCTCCATTCAGAATAGATCTTTCCGCTTCCGACTGTTGTATATGCCCTGATACGAACTTAATTTTCATACTACTGCCCTAATCCCACATTACATGCTCTTTGACTTCAAGCGGCACCTTGCAGTTCGGACACAGCACTTCTTCTTTTTCGTCCACAATACGCATGTCACCGCCGCATTTTTCGCATTTATGAGGATATTTGGCGAATTCTGTATATTTTTCTTCCAGATCCATCCATGAAACGTACACTATATCCTTGTTGGGAGCGTCACCGGGCTTTTTGCCTTTATCTTTCTTATCACTGATCTTCGCTTTGGGAACATACATGGTCAGGTCTTTCCCGTATGCCAAATTGCCGCATTTGGTGCAGCAGAGCGTAACGTTTTCTGCGCTGATCGCACCATCCTCATGCTCTTGGAAAAAAGTCTGAAGTTCTGTTCCCAGTTCGCCTTTTTTAGCCTTTCTGACAGTTTCCTCATAGGCCTTTGGAAACATGAATCCTATGCCGGTTATGGCATGAAACTTGTAGCTGCATTTTGGACATCTCATCGTATAACCTGAACCCATAATCATACCTCCTTAAGCAATTAGTTACTCACTGAAAAGCTGTTTATCACCCCAATGTTGCAAATAGATTATAACATGAAAAGTGTATTATTGCCACAACCCGTGATCAGTTGTATAATTCTATTCGCTTATTTTAGGGAAAAGACGCGGCATATCTTAAATAAGCCGCTATCGGGGGAGTTTTTGAATGAAAAACCGTTTTTTGTTTATTTGCGTATTATTGGTATTTGCCTGCACGACGGCGGGCTGCGCCAATCATATGACAGGCGGGACGGACACAGATCCGACGCCTGTTGTTACAGTAACGGAGACACCTAAACCGACTGAAGAACCGGTTCTCATAGATACCCCGGCGCCGACTGATGAACCGGGAACTACCGGACCTGCAGCGCCTGAGGTAACTTCCGCGACGGACGGGACAGCTGCCGGGACGTTAACGCCCTCTCCCACTCCCGTACCGCAGGAAGCGGTCGATGAAGCTGTCCGCATTGCGGCCTTGCACGGACTTACCGAAGACAAACTGCACGGCGAGTACGCTCTGTTCCTGGATTTTTCCAAAGCGGCCGAGGCCAACAAAAATCTGAATGAATATAAGGAAACCCTGTACAGGATATTCCCGGTTATAGCGGATAATACCGCGTACATTGACCGCGAATACCTGCTGAAATGCGCGGCAGAGCTGAGCATCATCGATAACGAGATCTCCGGCGCGCACCGCGGCGAGTACCATTGGGACATTAATACGGTCATGGTCAATACGATCAGGGAAGAACCCGTCGATCACCGCTGGACCGCTACCGTATTCCATGAGCTCATGCATTTTGTGGATCACTGTGCCGGGAGCGACTTCGATGAATGGTATTATCTCCTGGATGATAAGGTGCTTACGTTTGGTGAGTTCCTTGAGTTGTCTGATGAGGACATGAGCAGGGCCGAGCCGTGCCTGGCGGCGGATTATATCATTGAAAGCGGCGCAGAGCTGTTCACCGCAAAGTATTTTTCCGGTGCGACACAGTCGTACTATGAGTCCTGCCAGTTTTTGTCGGGGCTTGAGTATATCTACGGTACGGAAAGAATAAAGGAGCTGTTTTTCAGCACCGATTCCGATGTAAAGTCCGCAAAGATATTCTTTGACGCGGGCTATTCATATGACCGGTACGAGGATGCGACAGAGTCTCTTAACTGGCTGACATATCCTGAGCGATGCATCAGGCCCGACAACTATATCTCACCGGAGGAAATACTGACCGATCTGTATAAGTCTGAGCTCGGTGACGGATGGGAAACGGACAGGGAATTCAGGTATATCCTTGATACTTTTACCGCGGACTGGGATTATTGCGAAAGGTTGAACGCGAAGGTATACGCGGACCTTAACTTTACGCCCGTACTGCTCTGCTCACCTCCGGCGCCGGTGATCATCGACGGTGAAATGACTCTGGGCGCCTACGCGACCTGGACCGATCCCAATACAAAAAGAACGGTAAACGGGGCTATAACTGCGGGATACGATTTTGAAAAGGAAAAACCGGTCGGCTACAGACTGATCGATATGGAAGAAATGGAAAACATATTATTCAGAGGTGCTTATGATATCGGCGCGATGACGCTGCGCGAAAAGATACTGCAGATGTGCGTGATCACGCCCGAACAGCTCGGTAACTGGAATATGACCTCTGTCGGAGAAAATGAGCTTGCCGCTCTCAGGAAGTACCCTGTCGGCGGTGTGATCTTTTTCGAGGACCAGCTGCAGGACCCGGACCAGACCCGTAATATGCTCTCAAAGCTTCAGGAATATGCCCGGGAGGCCGGACTGCCCCGGCTGTTTCTGTGCGTGGACGAGGAAGGCGGCAAAGTGGCCCGCATAGCAAATAATCCGGCTTTCAATGTGAAAAATCCCGGGCCGATGAAGGATATAGAAACTGTCGATGACGCAGCAGGAGTCGGACGGTATATCGGAAAATATCTGAGCGATCTGGGATTTAACGTCGATTTCGCTCCCGATGCGGATGTGCTGACCGCTCCCGGCAGTAAGATCATCGGAAACAGGTCGTTCGGCGATGACCCGCAAAAGGTCACGGAGTATGCCGCTGCCGTATCGGACGGACTGCACGAGTACGGGATACTCTCCTGCTTTAAGCATTTTCCTGGGCACGGCGCCGTTGAGGCCGATACTCATGAGGGGCTTGCTTATACCGACAAATCACTCGAAGACCTTATGGCCTGCGAGATCATCCCTTTTGCTAAGGCCGGTGATCTGGGCATCGATATGGTCATGGCTGCGCACATCTCTGTGCCTGCCATACTCGGAGACAATACTCCGTGCTCGCTGTCGGAATACATGCTGACGACGATTCTTAAAGAGCGGCTCGGCTACAAGGGGCTTGTGATCACCGATGCCCTTAACATGGGCGCGGTCACAAAAGACCTCGCGGACGGTGAAGCTGCGGTAATGGCCGTAAAGGCAGGCGTTGATATCCTGCTGATGCCTCCGGATCTCGATGCCGCAGCAGACGCGATCGAAGCTGCCGTGACGAACGGTGAGATCGCCGAATCCAGGATCAATGAGGCGGTTGAAAAGATACTGGCAAAGAAGCTGAGCGGAATCCAATGACTCTTCGGATCTCATCAAAGGCAGCAGGTTAAAACCTACTGCCTTTTCCTGTAAATTGACTAATGTCTGAGATGTTGATAATATAGTTTCCATGGGGGAGAGTATATGAAACGCAGATTATTCTGTACGTTAGGACCGGGGTGTTACCGGATCTCTGTGGAGAAAGAGATTCTCAAAAGAAAACTGTCAGATCTCATTCATCATGAAAAATTCGCAAAGCAGCGGAACGGTGAGTTTCCCAATATCGTGAAAGGCCACCGTTCTGTTATCGTGCGCCGCCTGAACGGTGTCGACCTCCGTCTGCAGGAGAACAAAGCCACCAATCTGAAGCTGGCATGCGAAAAGATCAACGGAGTCGTTATACGCCCGGGCGAAGTCTTCTCCTTCTGGAAGCTTGTCGGCCGTCCCACAAAACGAAAGGGCTACAAAGAAGGCCTGGTCATCAGCAAAAACAGGCTTACGAGCGGTATCGGCGGCGGACTTTGCCAGATGGCCAATATGGTCCACTGGCTCGTACTGAACAGCCCTCTCACCGTTACAGAGCTGCATCATCACTCCGATGCCCTGTTTCCCGACGAAAGACGTCGAGTTCCTTTCGGGACCGGCACATCCGTAAGCTACAACTATATCGATTACCGGTTTAAGAACAACACCGATCAGAGCCTGCAGATCCTCATCCGGATTGAAGACGGAGATCTGTGCGGCGAGCTGCGCAGCGTTAGACCTTATCCTTACCGCTATAGGCTTGAGGAGGAGGATCATCATTTTTCCGAGGAAGACGGCATCTTTTACCGCATCTCAAAAGTATACCGTCTGGTCATCGACAGAGAATCCGGCGATCTGCTTGAAAAAGAGCTCATACTGGATAATCATTCGAAAGTAATGTACGATTACAGCCTGATCCCCGAAGACCAGATCAGGCAGACTTGAATCATGGAGCGTCCGATGAACCCTATTGCAAAAAGGCTTTTGTCCGCTGCTTCGAAATACCCTGATGTGACCGCTTACCGCACATCTATGCGCTCGGTTTCATACAGCGAGCTGTTCGGTATTGCGGACAGGCTTTCAACAGACCTTAATCTTAAGGGGACTTCACCTGTCATTATAAAGAGCCGTAAAACACCCGAGACCGCCGCATGCATCATCGCCTGCGTTCTGTCAGGCAGGGCTTATGTTCCGGTGGCACCCGACATACCCGCAGTAAGGCTTGATACTGTCATTTCACGTACAGGCAGCGAGCTGATGTTTGATGACGGAAGCTTTATCTCCGTTACGAAAAGCTCCGATACGCCTGACGATACATTCGAGGATACGGCCTATATCATATTTACTTCGGGAAGTACGGGTATTCCGAAAGGCGTACCTATCTCCTATGGCAACCTGGATAATTTCATCACCTGGATCAGCGGGCTTTGCCCTCTTGAATCATACCGCAATACTGCTGTTTTTAACCATGCGTCATTCAGCTTCGACCTGAGCGTCGCCGCCATGTACTACGCATGGTGCGGCGGACATACGCTGGTGGATGCCGACACCAATGTTTTATCCGACTATACCGGGATCCTTGACATCTTTGGCAAGGCCTGCGTTGAGGTTGCGGTCATGACTCCGACATTTGCCAATCTCTGTCTGCTGGACCGTTCCTTTTGCGCTGCTGTCCTTCCCTCCTTAAGATGCATATATTTTTGCGGCGAACAGCTTACTGTGCGTACCGTGGAACGGCTGTGGGCCGCTTTCCCGGACCTTAGGATAATAAATGCCTACGGACCCACAGAGGCGACCAGCGCGGTTTGCGCAGCAAACATCACACCCGATATGCTCACAAAGCCTTATCTTCCGATAGGGACGGCTAACGGAAACGCGGTTGATATCAGCGTGGAGAACGGTGAGATCGTCCTTCGCGGTGCCTCGGTCTTCAGAGGATATCTCGGTGAAGAAAAGGCCGGATGCGATGCAAACCGCTACAGGACGGGGGATCTCGGTTACACGGAAGGCGGGTATCTCTATTGTACCGGACGTATCGACGATCAGGTCAAATACAAAGGCTACCGCATAGAGCTGAGCGATATAGAAAACAACCTGAACCTGATCCCCGGTGTGCGTCAGAGCGCGGTAACCGCGGTGCGTGACGTGCAGGGGCAGGTCAGATATCTTAAGGCCTTTATTGCTGCGGAAGCCCTCGAAACCGAGGCGATCCGCGCAGCCCTTAAAGAAACTCTCCCCGAATATATGATCCCAAAGATCATCACCGTTACGGATAAGCTCCCCGTAACCGTCAACGGCAAAACAGACAGAAAGGCGCTCACATAATGATCGATGTCAGGGCAGTGTTGTTTGATGTTTGTGAGGATGAGCGTGTTTTCGAAAAGGATATTGACCTGATCGAGAACGGTATCCTCGACTCACTCGCGTTTATAGAGTTTTTCTACAGTCTGGAGGATCACGGCATAGATCTGCAGCCGACGCAGGTCAGCCGCGACGATCTAAGGACCCCTGAAGCCATAGAAAAGCTCATTTTCGAATATCTCGGACAAAGAACGGAAACGGCAAAATGATGACCGAATTAACACAGCAGACTGAGAAAAAGAAAACAAAGCCTGTTCGCATGATCCTTGCGGCCGGGGCTTTGCTGCTGTTTGCCTTTTTATGCGTTTTATTTGTCTTACTGATCAAGGTCAAAGGCAATCCGAAATATCTGGGTAATTTCATTACAAAAACAAGAGGCGCGCTTGAGACCGTGCGCTTTGAGCATGGATCCGGCTGCTCTTCCGCCCCTCATGCAGCCGCCGAAACCGCTCCGGAAATATTCCTGAATAAGACACTTATAGCAGTTAACGGAACGGAAACAACAGACTACCGGAGGCAAAACCCGATCTCCTTCAGCGATGATGACATAAAAAGCATACAGGAGCACGGGATACTGACATTTCGCGGAAACTACCGGCGAAGCCTCAGTTCCTTCGGAACCGCCAATCTCAGCGAATACCGGCTCGAACACAGCTGGACATTCGAAACCGGGCGCTCTCTGAAAAGCGACGGCGTCAATTACTGGTCCGGAAACGGCTGGACGGGCCAGCCCCTGGCCGTGAACTGGGACGAAGACACAAAACAGCTGATGAACCTGTATGATTCCGCCAAAAACAAACATGATCTGTGCGAAATCATTTATCCCGGCATGGACGGCATGATACGCTTTCTGGATATTGAAACAGGCGAACCCACACGTGATCCCATAAATGTCGGGATGGCCTTTAAGGGTACCTGTTCCCTGCATCCGTCTTACCCCGTGCTGATCTGCGGCTCGGGCGATTTTGCCGCCGGAGCTTTCGGTGAACAGGTAAGCGCGCGTTTTTTTCTGTACAGCCTCATCGACGGAACAAAGCTGTACGAATTCGGTGCTGACGACCCGTTTGCGCCGCGTGCCTGGCACGGATTTGACAGTTCTCCGATATTCTATGCTCCGACCGATACCGTGATCTGTCCCGGTGAGAACGGAGTCCTCTATACGGTCGATCTTAATATCGTTTTTGACAGAGAAACGGGAACATTGACCGTTTCGCCCGAAGAACAGGTCCGTTATGTTTATTATTCAAAGGCCGCGGATCTTAGGTATGAGTCATCCGAGGCAAGCAACGGCTCCGGCATTGAAAACAGTGCCGTAATTTTTGACCGGTATCTGTTTTTCGGTGATAACGGCGGGATTTTTCAGTGTCTCGATCTCAATTCGATGCAGCCTGTGTGGGTCACGGATCTGCTCGAAGATATCAACTCCAGTCCCGTGCTCGAACAGACACCTGACGGCGGATTATGTCTGTATGTCGCTACAACCCTAAAATACGGCTATAACGACAACAACATCGGTGAAGCATGCCTGTACAAACTGGACGCCTTTACAGGCGAGATCATCTGGAAAAAGCCCTATGAGGTGCACACCGTTCTCGGACTTGCAGGCGGATTTCTCTCGAGCGGAGCTTTAGGGGAAGGCCCGGTGAGCAATGCGATATTCTATACAGTCTCAAAGGTTCCTTCGGTAAACTCCTCTTACCTCGTCTCTGTTGACCGTTCAAGCGGCGAGGAGCTGTGGAAAAGAGATTTTCCATCCGACGCATGGAGCTCCGGGTGTCTTATATACGATCAGGACGGACAGGCATGGCTTATCCAGTGCTTTGGAAACGGCGATATCCTTTTGATCGACGCCAAGACGGGTGAAACCAAGAGCCGGGTTCACATGGGCGCAAATATCGAATCCACGCCCGCCATCGTCGGTAATCACCTGGTGGTCGGCACGCGAAACGAGCGTATAATCGGGATAACGCTCAGATGAGTATTTGAATAAAGACAACAGCTTCTATTTTAGTGTATAATATGATCAATAAAACAACAGGAGAATTCTATGGGCGCTGAACCTTTTGAACTGATCGCAAAGATACGTGAAAACATACATACTGCGTTTGTCGGCAGCGATACGATCGTCGACAGGCTGATATGCTGCCTTCTGGCGGAGGGACATATTTTGCTCGAGGATGTGCCGGGAGTCGGAAAGACCACCCTCGCGCTCTCTCTGGCGCATTCTGTCAGCTGCTCGTTCGGACGTGTTTCATTTTCGCCCGACACGCTGCCGTCCGATATCACGGGCGTGTCCGTGTATAATGCCGCATCAAAGTCCTTCGAGTTCAAGCCCGGTCCCATATTGAACAATATATTCCTGGCCGATGAGATTAACCGTACACCGCCCAAGACTCAGTCCGCGCTGCTCGAGGTCATGCAGGAGAAAAAAGCCACGGTTGACGGCGTCTCCTACCCCATCGACGGCATCTTTATGGTCATCGCCACACAGAATCCGGTTGAGTTTGCCGGCACATATCCCCTGCCCGAGGCGCAGCTCGACCGCTTCATGATGAAGCTCTCTTTGGGCTATCCGTCCAAAGAGGACGAGCTGAAGCTCGCAAACGTATTCCTTTCGGGGCATAATGCCGGCCGGGTCGGCAGCGTATGCACCATGGACGACATAATCAGGCTTCAGGACATGGTCAAAAAAGTGACCGTCGCCGATAATGTGCTCGGCTATATACACAACATCGTCGACGCTACCAGAAAGGAAAAGCGCTTTGTTATCGGCGCCAGCCCCCGCGCCATGCTCTCGCTCGTCCGCGCTTCCCAGGCCAATGCTTTTATGTCCGGCCGCGACTATGTAAGGCCCGATGATGTAAAGCAAATGTATGTGCCGGTGCTCCTGCACAGGCTCATGCTGTCCGTTGAGGCGAAAATGTCACAGGAGGATCCTGAGTCCGTTCTGCGCGGTATCGTCTCCAAGGTTGAGGTTCCCGTCAAATGAGGAAAAATCGGATAATCTATTATCTGCTTTGCGCTGCGGCGTTGGCATTTGCCAGCTTTTACGGCGGTCCGGTCAGTTACACGATACTCTTCGGGCTGATACTTGTCATGCCTGTTTCTTTAACATATCTTTTAACCGTTTACTATTTTTTCAAGATCTATCAGTCCGCGTCAGGCAAACACATCACCGCGTATGAGCCCGTACCGTACTATTTTGTGCTGCAGAACGAATATCTGCTGAATTTCTGCCATATCAGGCCGAATATGTACTCCACCTTTTCGTATATCGAGAGCATGCCTGCAGACAGCGAATACGAGCTGCTCCCGCATGAAAATGCCCGTTATGACACAAAGCTCATATGCCGTTACCGCGGAGAATACAAAGTCGGCATAAAGAGCATCACGATCACCGATTTCCTGAAACTGTTCAGGATCACATATCATGTGCCCGAGCCGATCAGCGTCGTGGTCGCGCCCAGGATCCCGCAGCTCAGGTCGCTTCGCACTGACAACGATCCGACACGCAGCTCCTATAAGGAAAACCCCAATATCAGGCAGTATCCCGATGCTGCCGTAAGGGACTATATCCCGGGCGACCCGCCCAAGAGCATCCATCATAAACTGAGCGCGAAAACCGGGAGCTTAAAGAGCAGACTGTATTACGGCGAGGAACGACAGGGTATCGCGATATATCTCGATACGCACAGGGTCTCAGAAGATGAATATGTTTATATCCCCATTGAGAACAAATGCCTGGAAACTGTCCTCGCCATCGCGAATTATTACTCTGCGCTCTCAGTCACGAGCACGCTGAAATACTATGGTTCAGGCGGTCATGCATCAAACTGCTTCACGCAGGCAAAATGCTCTTCGAGACGTGAAATGGAGAGCTTCCACACGCTGGTGTCCGAGATACCGTTCAGACCCGATACAGACAGCGGCAGGTCGATCTCTCTATTGAGGAATGACCGCGATTTCACCGACTGCCTGGTCGCGTTCCTGGTGGTCACACAGATAAGCAAAGAGCTGAACGAGACGCTGAACGAACTGTCATTATCCGGTGTTTCCTGCGTGATCTACTATGTTTCTTATGAGCCCGACGTAAGCGGGATCATCTCGCTGCCCGACCAGATGGTCGTGCCGATACATCCCGAGGATGATCTCACCCGTGTTATGTAACCGTTGACAATGGAGCGAAAAAGCCTTGAAAGACGAACTGTATGATTTCATATACCGCACGGTCTTTACCGCGGTAACAGCGCTTTTCATATTCTTCGAGATCTATAATTATTCAGATCCCGGGGCTGTTTCGCGTGCGAATGTTTTGACCGTGATCGTTGTCAGCCTCTCTTTCAACGCGCTCCTCCTGCTCTACCGAAAAGTACGTTTCTACATATTCCCCGCGCTTTTTGCGGTGGGCCTGATATTCTGGCTGGCAGTCGATAAAGAGGCATTGAATGACTTTTTCGGCAGCGTCGCGTTCAGCATGATCCTTATCGGACTGGCAGCATTCGTGATATTTCTCATCTGCGACCGTATCCCCGTGCTGGCGGCAGTAACCGCGGGCGGAGTATTTGTCTTTATGCTCGTCGAGCTGATCATGGGATATAATGTGTATCCGGCCTCTCCCGCTCTGGCGGCGTTCTATGCGATGGCAGTGCTGATACGGGTGCTCCGCAACAGGTTTAGAGCTGACGCTCCCGCACGTACCAGGAAATATATCACATTTCTCCTGCCTTTCCTGCTCCTGTACTTACTGCTGCTCCTTGCCATGCCGAAGCCCGCTGAGCCCGTCAGCTGGGACTGGGTGCAGCGTATGTACGAAACCGCTTCAAAAAGGATAAACAGACTGATACACAGGATCACCACGCAGTACGGCGTCATAGACTCAAAGCATTTTAAGATATCCTTTGACATGGACAAGAGCATGAGCTATGATTCTCCGGACGATTACGGGACCGAGCTGTTCGAGATAACTCCGAGCGGCAGCATAGTCGGGAGCCTGTACCTGAGAGGCGAGATATTTAACGAATTCAGCGGCGGAGAATGGCACAACACACTGCAAAGCTCCGATGATCATTTCCTGACGGATTCCCTCGAGACACGCAAAGGTGTTGAAAATTACGGAGAGCTTCCGGGCAATTACCTTTTACGTGAGGCTTCGATAAAGGTCAGATTCCTGGATATCGTGTCCCCCATCGTATTTACGCCCTCAAAACCGCTGAAGTTCATGAATCTGTCTTCTGACCGGCCCACAAATGCCGTCAATGAGCATCTCCTGTTTAATTCGAACATGTCCTACGGCAGCGAGTATCTGATCACGTTTTTGCAGATGAATATCGGGAACGAAGTATTCACGGACTATATGAATTCGCCTTCATCCATGTCTGCGGACAGTGACGGGCTCTCAGTTTACAGAGATTATATTGATACATATTACCGATCCACGCCGCAGATACGTGATTCCGTCCGCAAATGGCTCGATGCGGTTACCGCAGGTGCCGGAAGCGACTATGAGAAGCTTTTGGCGGTGGAGCGCGCTCTCTCGGGCTTTGCTTACAATATCAAAACTGCCGGTCTGCCCGGTTACGTGCAGAGTGAAGGCGACTTTATAGACCATTTCATACTCGAAAAACAGGAGGGATACTGCGTCCATTACGCTACTGTTTTCTGCCTGATCGCGAGATATATGGGGTATCCCGCGCGCGTGATCAGGGGTTATAAAACGGAGCTTAACGTCAACACTCCTACCGTTGTCACGGATCACTGCGGCCACAGCTGGCCCGAGGTTTATTTCGCCGGCAAAGGCTGGATCCCGTTTGAGCCCACCCCGGGCATGTCAGGCGATAGGTATGACGGTTGGGCCGTAAAGAGCAAACATGAAAACAGCGGCCATGCCTCCGCCGAGGATACTGCCAAGCCCACGCCCGATATCCCTCTCCCCGAAGAAGACACCGAATACCTCGAAGAACACCGCGAAAAGTTCGTATCGTGGCTTCTTATGCTCGCCATCGCGGGCGTTATACTGCTGAGCGTTCTGCTCCTCCTGATCGTCCGTATCCTGCTCAAACACGGCAGGCTTAAGCGCATGAACGCGCAGGAAAGATATTATCATGAATTCGATATGGTGATGTATATGCTAAGTGACCTCGGAATAAAGAGAGCGCCGGATGAGACCTTCGAGGAGTACGCTGAAAAAAGCGGCATATCCCTCTTCAAAAAATGTGCCTCCGTACACGAGAGCTTCATATACGGAGGCCGGATTCCTGTTGAAGAAAATACCGTTATGCTCGCAGAATGCCGCAGCGAACTTGACCGGATGATGCGCGAAAAGTTCGGCCGGACCTATTTCCTGCACAGGCTGAAAATGCTGATTGAAGAGTGAACTGCTAGTCAGACAGAAAAAGAATCTTCTTCGCCTTACTGTATTTTCCTTTTACTGTCTTGCTGCCGGTCTTCAGATATGCTTTTACCCTGAAGCTGTATGTTCCGGGTTCGAGATCTGTAAAAGTATAGCTGCGAGCGGCGGATCCATCCTTTTTCAGGCTCTTAACTTTCTTGTATTTTTGGTCGCCGGGACCCTTTTTGTAAATATAATAGCCCGATGCATTTTCCGTTTTTGAGATCGTGACGGTAATGGATTTTGCAGAGGCGTCCTGTTTGAGCTTGATCGAAGGCTTGCCGGGCGTGATCGTTGTATCGGAGGTTCCTGTAGTTTCGTCTTTTACGTCAGGCAGAACGATCTTGACATAATCTTTTGAATTAAATGTCAGCCCGCTTCTGAGCGTAACTGACGAAACAGCCGATCCCGGTGCTTTATCACCTTCGTATATCTTTGCGCCTGCAGCAATATCGAACGCTTTCTCATCAAGGCAGACCGCGCCATCCTTATTCTTGCCCAGCGTCGAAACCGCAAGCGTTCCGCCCTGAATCTTAATGGATCTGTTTATATACAAGCCCCATTTGGTTATCTTCGTATGATCGTTTGTCAGGGATATAGTTACAGTACCGCTCTTCTGCACATATTCGGTCGTGCTGACCATTCCGTCGATATAGAGTATCGCATTCTCATCCGCCGTAACCGATAATTTACCATTTCCAAAGACAGCGTTGTCGCGCAGAGACTGGCTCATAACCGCAGTCGTACCGCAGGTTATCTTACTTGTGCCTGTAAGGTGAATAATGAGATCTCCTTCAAAAAAGATACGCGGATTCTCTGCGTAAGACTCCTTTGTATAACCCTTGGTAAGCGTGGCTCCGTTCAATGTAAGTACGCCATTTTCAGCGTCAAAGCTTACGGTTCCGTCTCCGAGAACATCGGCTTTATCCTTGCATGTCAGGACATCGATCCCATTAACATAAAGTGCTCTGAGTTTTTCGTCTGCCTTGATCTTCTGAGGGAGGGTCATAACAGCAAAAAGAACTAAGAATCCAAATAAAACGCCGAACCTGTTCAGTTTCATATCAAAACCGCCTTTCTTAATTATTTATTTCTTCCACGTATAATCGATCGCCTTTATTCCTTGTTCACAACAGTTTATTCTATGCATCCTCCGGGATACAGCGTTGACGAATACAGTCTCTTCGGCTGTGGGATAGGTTTGCCTGAAGGCTTTTCGTGCACATCGATGAATGTTCCCGAATATACAGCCGCCTCTTTATCTCCGTAAACTATCACGTCCTCCATCCCTCTTCCGAAGAGATCGCCGTGGAGCACATAATCTCCCTTTGCGGATTCTATGGGGAATTCCGCGACCATATTGAACTCATGATCGTAGAGCCCCGGATTTACGCCGCCTCCGCGCCTGTAAGCGAGTATGTAATCCCGCCCCTCTCCGTTCCAGTTACAAAGTGTCTCAGCAATGGTCAGCCAGCCCTTTGTCTGCCTGTTTTCCTTTCGCACTTCGTGACCGTTGCAGTCCACCAGGAATAATCCGTCCAGGCCGTCCCACTGGCCCTTGTAACCGTCACCGCGGCGTATGCGGTCGAGACCGGCCAGCTGCAGTCCCGGAGCTCCCGGTATAAATTTGCCGAGTGCTATATGCTGTGACTCGATCGAGCCGTCATATCTCCACAGTTCTTCTCCTTCAGCACTGTAGAGGCAGGTAACGCTGCCGCCAATGGCCAGTTCCGGTTTTCCGTCGCCGTTTACATCTCCGACCCAGATACAGTCGGCGTGGTCCTCGAGATCGTGGCAGGACCACATTATATTTCCGTTATGGTCGAGACAGTCATATCCGGCCATGATCTCGTCATAGCCGTCGCCGTTAATATCGTAAGCGTAAGGGAAATGACCGATGTTGCCGTGATGCGTCCACATCACGTTGAAATCGCGGTCCATGGCCCACATATTGAAGTATCTGTCCTTGAGTATTATCTCGCCGGGCCTGTCGGCTCCTGTAAGATTGGCGATGATTATGCAGTCATGAGCCTCATCGGCGGGCAGAGGATAGTCCTTTTTAACGCGGCCGGTACTGCCCTCCAGCACGGTGAACCGCTTATTCATGACACACAGTATCTCGAGCTGCCCGTCACCGTCGTAATCGAATATCTGCGCGGGAAAATCCGAACCGAAATTACCCGGTTTGCCGGATATTTCGCCTGTCTGCCAGAGCATATTTCCTTCAAGATTAAATGCGGTCACACAGGTCACCTGATGCGGCACATACCTGTCGTCTATATCTCCGTCAGCCCTGACAAAGACGACCTCCATGCGGCCGTCTCCGTTAATGTCTCCCAGCAGACCCTTACCATTTCCTGCCGCCTCTATCGAAAATCTGTTGATCAGTTTTGCTTCCATTTCAGTCTCCAACTACTATCTTCTCCTGCGGAATATGAAGCCTTACGACTCTCTTCAGTTCATTGATATCCACAGGCTTGCTGATATAATCCGTAAATCCCATCTCCAGGTATTCCTCACGTACTCCGTGCAGCGCGTTCGCGGTCATCATGACCATAGGAGTGTCGGGATTAAGATTCTCAGGATCTTCTTTGGCCTTCCGGTAGGCCTGGATCCCGTCCATTCCGGGCATCATGTGATCCATGAAGATCATGTCGTACTTCTTTTCGCGCATTTTCTGAAGTGAATCCGGACCGTTCAGAGACGTTTCTACCTTACCGCCCAGATCGTCGAGGAACTTGCTTGCGATTATGAGATTTATCCTGTTGTCATCCACAACGAGATAAGTGCAATCTGGCGTTTTATAAGCTGCCTCTTTATCTTTCTTCAAGGAGCTTTCGTCTTCCCCGTCATTCAGCTTTTTGTTAACAGTCTGCGGGATCACAACAGTGAATACCGAGCCTTTTCCGTATTCGCTGGTCACATCGATACGCCCGTTCATCAGATCTGTCATACGTTTAACTATCGCGAGTCCGAGACCTGTGCCTTCGATCCTGCGGTTGTGCTCTTCGTCCAGTCTCTTATAGTCTCCGAACAGATAGGGAAGATCCTCTTCCTTTATTCCGATGCCCGTATCCCTTACGCTGATGCGGAGATTAATGACATCCTCAGAGACACTCTCAGAAGTGATCTCGAGCTTTACCTCGCCCTTATCGGTGTATTTTACGGCGTTATTCAGGATATTTATCATGATCTGTCTGATGCGCAGTTCATCTCCGATCAGGCGGTCGGGGATTGAGGGATCTGTCTGCTGAATATACTTCAGATCTTTCTGCTCTGCCTTAATGCGGATCATGGTATCTACTTCGTCGGTCAGTTTATGCAGCGTGTAAGGCGCTTCATTTATCTCCATCTTTCCGGACTCGATCTTGCTCAGATCCAGGATATCGTTGATGACTGAAAGCAGTAAATGTCCGGCGTCTTTTATGTTGTCGGCGTATCCCCTGATCCTGTCCACAGATGAGTCATCGATTATTTTTTCCGGTCCGATCTCATTTATTATCAGCTCATCCATACCAAGCACCGCGTTCAGGGGCGTTCTGATCTCATGAGACATATTGGCCAGGAAATCGCTCTTGGCGCGGTTGGCTTTGATCGCGTCCTGCTCGGCGATCCTCAGCTTATCATTGCTCCTGATCAGCTCATGGTAATCGGCAGTCTCCAGCGAGAAATACAGCACGAAAATACCGGCCGAACCGAAAGGCAGGGACAATAAGATCGCTCCGTCCGTAGCGGCCTGTATCACTGTTCCGAACAGCGTTATAAGAGACGCCGCAGAAAGCGACAGCTGTTCTCTCGAACCAAGTGTGCGCATGCGGATGATCAGTAGGATCATACCGCTCGTAAGATAATAAACGGGCGGCGAGAAAACGATCGGTACGAACAGTGAACCGTGCATATAGGTTCCGTCGGGATTATACCAAAGTATGAACTTTAGCGGCAGATTCAGGATCATCAGGGCCAGATACAGGCCAAATATCGCATTTCCGAAGACTCTGATCCATTTAAATTTCTTCGCGCTGTCAACATATTCGAGCATGTATACTACAAATATCCTCGAAGCCATAACGCACATAATTGAATCCATCGTACGAAGGATCGTGCATATAACTATCGGAGTTCCGAGCTCGGGATATGCGAAAACATAGGTCAGTATGCTGACAAAAAGCGCGATCAGCATATTGATCTCAAGCGAGCGGAAAAGCTTATATGTGCGTATTCTTTCACGGTTTGAGTCATTGAAAGATATCAGATACAGGACAAGCAGGTATCCGAGTGACGCGATCTCAAAATATGTTTTGGGCGGTATGGAATAGTTATGCAGCATATGTTTATCAGTATTTTGTCCTAAGATTATACTTCTTGCAGATCTGTTCGGGCGTCATGGATCTCAGCTCATTGCTGTGCGCAAGATTCATGAGTTTCAGGAATAATCCGCGTCGGATGCCTCTTTCCTCATCACCGAAATAATCGTAGTATCGGAAATCGCCGCGACTGTCGGTGGTCTGCCTTTTTGCTTTTTCGTAAATATCCTCGGGATCGGTTCCGGGAACGACATTGCAGTACCAGGGGATCTCCCTGACCGGGATTCCGATCACCTTCCATTTGGCGTTCTGGTAATCTGAGTTAATGAACAACGTATGGATATCTTTAATGATATCCTCCTGGAAACCGATGCATATCTGATTCAGATAATAATTCTGTCCGTTGATCTCCACGCCTCTTTCAAGGAACTGATAGCAGTCGTCCCTGTAAGTCGAAGGCGGAACGTACATGCCGTCGTAGCAGGGAACGGTAAGGATCGCGGCGGTATGTTTTTTGTTCCAGTTCAGATCGTACTTGGCTCTGCCGCTTCCGTTGTTCTCCCAATCATAATTATCGTGTTTGCAGGCGGCCTTTTTAGCGGCTTTTGAACCCAGAGACTTTCCCGACCAGAAGCATATATCATCCTTCCATTGCTTCCAGATGTCCTCCATTTCTACATTGCCGTTCTTGTTGCTCGTGAAATCGGTAAAGTCGACGAAATAATATTTTCCGCCGTCTTTGATGTAGTTGTACTGATGTCCGTAATCGCCCGTGATCAGCACGAATCCGACTTCCTCGTAATCGTCCGCAAGCATGTATGCAAGCACCGTCGAAGTCTCACAGCATACGCCGAAACCCACATCTATGCATAATTCCGGCGAATTGCTGACGGACCACCCGTCCCTTACATAACCCATCATGCCCTCGATCTCGTCGTAATGATAATCAGATATATAGAGCCAGAACATGAATTCCGAGACCGTCGATATTTTCTCCTGAAGGTATTTCGCATAAGTATCATTATCCCAGTTATAGCCGTATCCGCCGCCGGTCTGGACATTGTGCAGGTTTACGTTGTAGAGGAATTCCCTGTCTTTACTGAGCTCTGTCTCGTAAAAAGGAACATCCATTACGCCGCGCGCCTTTTTCTTAGTCGCTGCCTCAGCGTGCGCGGGCAGTGACGCGCAGACAAGGATTACAGTCAGCAGTATCGATAATGATCTCTTCATAACAGACCTCCTTTTTGATCTTACGGAACATATAGATTATATCAGATAACCTGCCATTTTGCCATAACAAAAAGCCGGCCTCACAAAATGTGAGGTCAGCTTGAAATAACTTCTCTTTTCTTTATCTGCCGGCTGTCATGCCTCGGCAAACGCATTCTTAAGCAGCGAGATGACCGCGACTATCAAAAGTATCGGAAGTGCCAGTTTGATCAGTCCGGCGATAACCAGTCCGATCAGGATCAGCGGCAGGAAAAAGAAAGTGAACGCCACTCTGGTGATACCCCATGCAGCCCTGAAGGCAAATCCTATGAGTCTTCCGAATACGAGCAACATTAATACTGTGAACAGGATCATGATAATTCCTCCCTATATGCGTTTTCGGTACATCAGGTGTACCGTTCTCTTGCTGAGGTAATAGTATCATGCCTGTATTAAGAGGTCTTTTAAGTAAGATTAAAAACAGATTAAAAATACTCTATTGCCGCAAATACTCACGTATCCGACCAAAGCAGCCGTTCAGCATCGTAAGATCGACCGTTCCGGTCCTGTCAAATGCAGTCGATTCAACAGTCAGGTCCCCGTCATAGCCGTACTTTTTCAAAGCTTTGAAAAAAGAATCGAAATTAACATGACCCTTTCCGATAGGAAGGACTTTTAAGTTACCCCAGTCCATTATCCCGCCGCCGTAATCATTGATATGCAGATGCCCGATATGTCCGCCGGCGATCATCCATTCGCGTCCCGGTTTAAAAATGTCAAGAGTCTGCCCATGGAATTCAGCCATCTTTGTATCGTAGGTAAAGCTGATATCCGGATAAACGTCATGCACCTTTTCGAGATCCGACAGCGGATCATATTTATTGCATATAACGTTTTCGACCATTAACAGGATGCCTGCCTTCGCGGCCATCTCACGCAATACCGCAAAACGCTCGATATTACGTTCGATATTCCTGTCGGAGATCAGACCGTTCCACAGATGAAATACCATCTTCCGGGCTCCGAACTCATTTGCGACACGGAGGTTCATGGTGAACTCTTCCTTCGCTTTCTCAAGGTTAGCGCTGTCATCTTCGGGCGTCAGCTCTCTGTAGCTGTATTTGTCGTTTTCATAAGTCACAACACCGCCGGCGAGTTTTTCCGAAAGGCTTTTTTCACAGTGGATCACCGGAATGTTCAGATCATAGCTTTTAACCGTTTCGATCAGCCTGTCCAGCTCCGAATACCAGGATGAATAGACCATGAATTCAAATCCATCGCAATCAAGCTCCGGGGCAAATTTTTCCAGCAGCCTGTAATCTCTGTTATTGGGTCTTCCTATCAATGCTCCCGTCGAGCATAAAACTCTATTCATAAAAACCTCTTAATACGCGTTTTAACCGGGAGTCCCGATGATGATACCGATGCCTATGGCGGATTCCTTCGCATTGAGGCTGCCGTTAAAGGATTCGTTTGTGAATGTGATCGTTTTGCCCGATATATCCGCTTTGGCGCACCAGATACTCGAAATCTCGCATTCTGCAGACGTATCGACTTTGATCTTCCAGGAATCCACGGTACTGTTGCCTGTATTAGTGACCTTCAGTTCATACAGGTAATATGTCTTGCCTTCTGAATTCCAGCTGTTGGAAATACTGAATTCCCAAGCGATATCGCCTGTTTTGCCGGATGTGGGGAGGATACCGGTATCGGTTTTGGCGGTGTCGTCGCTGCCTGTGTTTCCGGTGTCACCTTTTCCGTTATCACCGGTATTTCCTGTATCGGACTTACCCTCATCCGGCTTGTCCGTGCCGCCGTTATCCCCTGTTCCGTCCGACTTTCCTCCGCCCGTCTTACCGGCAGAACCGGAGTTTCTCGCCAGCAGCTCCAGCAACCATGTGCCCTCGCCGCTCATATCATCGGCGGTTAACCCCGAGGTCTTATTGCATGAGCTCTTGATCAGCGCGGAAGTCTCATTTTTGTTAGAGAGATTCCAGCAGACATAGCTCACACCCAGACTGTCCATCAGCTCGACCCATTTGTTCGCCGATGCCGTATCTATCGAGCCGCTGCCGGAGGCGTCGCAGATGCCGTACTCGGTTACAAATACCGGGAGGCCCTTATTGACAGCGCTTTTCAGCTTATTGCGCAGATCGTCTTTATGCGTTGCGGCATAGAAATGCAGCGCATACATGATATTCGTCTCGCCTTTGACCGGGTCCGCAGCCGCCTGATCGACATACTGCGACCAGTTCGGAGTGCCGACTATGATCACAGCGTCCTTATCGTTGGCGCGGATCACGGGGATCACTTCGGCCGCGTATTTTTTGATGTCGGCCCAGCTCGTACCGCCGTTTGGCTCGTTGCAGATCTCGTAGATCACATTGTTGTTCGAGGCAAACTCCTTTGACATCTCGTCAAAGAACGTCTTTGCGTCGGAAACGTATTTGTTCGGGTCCCTGTCGTTTAATACATGCCAATCGACGATCACGTACATATCGGCCTTGGTCGCATAGGATACGCCGTCTTTGATCAGCTTTTTAAGCTTACTCTTATCTCCGCCCGAGCAGTATCCGCCGTACTCGTCCGTGTACATCGCCAGACGCACGATATTCACGTTCCAGTCCTCGCGCATCTCGGAAAACAGTGCCTGATTAACATACGCGGGGAACCATGCGAGCCCGTGGGTGCTGATGCCGCGCAGCTGCACTGCATTGCCTGCCGCGTCGCAAAGCTGCGAGCCGATGACCTGCAATGCGCCGTTTACCGAAGGACATGCGAGCCCTGCGGTCTCCTTTGGCGCTTTTGTGGGTACGGGAGTCGCCGAAGGTGCCTTGGTAGGCACAGGAGTCACTGTAGGTGCCTTGGTAGGCTCAGGAGCTGCCGTAGGTGCCTTGGTGGGTTCCGGAGCCTCCGTAGGCTCTGTAACGCCCGCAGGAGCCTCTGTAGGCGCGATAGTGGCTGTCAGTAGGTCTGTAGGCGACGGAGCCGCTGTAGGGGCTTCTGAGGGCTCAGAAACCGATGTAGGGACAGCGGTAGCTTGAGAATCCGCCGCAGAGTTATCCGCAGCCTCAGCTATGTCAGTCGGAGAGATCTCCGATGTTCCCGTCGGATCTCCGGCTGTATATCCCACAGCTACCGTCGGCGCCGCAGTTGCCGTAACCGTCCCTGCAGGTTCATCCTTCGTGCCCTGCGCGCGTATATACAGTATTCCTCCGACGACCAGAAGCAGTACAATGATCACTGCGCCGATCGCATATAGTCTTTTTTTATTCATACTCATAACCTGTATTCCAAAACAATGAATACTCAAACATAGGGCAGTTTATCAGTCAAAGTACGCAATACCCTCGAATATGTCCTCGAAGTCCTCTTCGCCTACGGGTCTGTATTTCTGATACTGCCAGTCACCCATGTCGATCGTCGCATACTCTATAGGGAGTCTTATGAGCACCGAATCGTCCGTGGGAGTCACGAAATCAACGTAGCTTACCATATCCGTATCGTTCATGATCAGTTCATCTCCGACAGCGGCCGTATAGTCTCCGAGCTCGATGCCTGTTGCTTTATCGATTATTTTCAGGGTGAGCTCTTTTTCTACAGTGAGCTGAGATCTGGTCAGGAAATCGTAAACATCATCATTTGCGACATTCAGCAGATATTCATCAAACCTGAAACGGTTGGTAAGGAAATTGGTCCCGATGATATCCTCACGGGTTGACATCACGAAATTTATAGGATCGTAAGATGCGGTCCCGTATATATCCCATGAGATGCGGTCCAGTTCTTCCACGCTTACGAAAGGATTCTCCCATGAGGCGGGTTCATATCCTTCTGCTGTGGAGGTAACCTTGTAAACAACGGTCTCGGTATCCTCGCTGTCAAAGGAATAAGTGATGTAGAGATAGTTTCCGGCAGGAGTATGCATGAACACCGCACTGGCGTCATAGCATTCATAGCCCACGGATTTAACGATATCGGAATAGCCGTTTACGTATACCGCTATGCTGTCAAACTCATCGCCGCCGGATTCCATATCGGTATTCAGCCATATCTGAACTTCATCGACCAGTCCGTCATTGCCCAGATCGTCGATAAATGACATCTGCCTGCCGAGATTCAGCATATAATTCTCAGCTGAAACGGTATATCGGGGATCGAACATCGACTCATTCCCAAGGAACGGTATCGGCACCGTGAGGCTCACCGGATGTGTCTCGATCTCATAGGGATTAAATATCACGGCGAGATAATTATAACCCACCTCAAATGTGAGACGATCATTGTCAAAAGAATCAGCGATATAATTCTTTAAAAGATCGGGCGCACTTAGCGATGAAGCGCGCTCAGTCGCGATATTATAAACATGATCGACAAAGGCCGCCTTATCGGTCACTATGTCTTTGAGCGCAAGCCTCTCTCCCGTCTTCGGGTCGAAGCACATGCAGCTGATGCTTTCCGAATAATTTGAGGAATAGTAGCTTGCATAATTCTCACGCAGGCATACCAGCGCTGAATCTGCCCGTACAGGCGTCATATCCTGCCTAAAAAAATGCTCTTCATCCGACTCATCGGTATCTTCGGCATGAATGAGTACGTCAACATATCCGGCGACATCCTTTTCTCGTTGAAGTGCCATATCCTCAAATACTTTTTCAAGCTCGGGATACAGCTTCCCATCCTCATCCGAAAGTATCGGAACATCATATAAACAGTATCCGCGGTACAACTGATCGACCTCCGACCAGGCGTACTCATAATCGTTGACTATCCTGATCTCGATATTCTGAGGAGTCTTTGCCGCCGGCACTTCCGTAGGCACGGGTTCTGCAGTAGGCACAGGCTCCGCCGTAGGCTCGGGAGTCGGCTCAGCCGTAGGAGCAGTCGTAGGCACTGCAGTCGGCGCCTTGGTAGGCTCTGTTTCCGCAGTCGGCGCCGCAGTGGGTTTGGGCGTATCCGAACCGGATTTTTTACAGCCTGAAATGCTCAGGCACAGTATGCAAACTACAATGATCGCCGCAAGTCTTTTTATCATGATCATCACCTCTTAAGATTATCCTTATCAGTATATTTTCTCATAAAAAGACTGCGTTTTCAAGTCAGTCGACCGTAAGAAAAAAGCACTTGCCCGGTTTCCCGCGGCAAGTGCCGTTATTTGTTTTTTTATGCTCTTTCAAAGCGGAATACATTCCATGAGAGGGGCTTTAGCTCCGCTGTAACCTTCATGTCCCTGCATACCGTATCTTTGGCTTCAACAGGCTTAAGCGAAGGATCGATCTCCTGCTTGGGAGTCCTGTCTTCGCAGAACATCTCGGTATGTCCGGCGAAACGCATGCCGGAAAGGCCCGTGATATCGAGGGTAAAGTCCGCGGTATCCTCCCAGTCGCGGTTGATCACGAATATGTTTAGCGTACCCGCCGCAGCGTCGTAAGCAGCAGCCGAATCGATGAAGTCCACGCCGTTCTGCTCGTGATATTTATGCGTATCATCAAGCGCATAGCTCTCGAGATCGTATTTCTCGCATTCGACCGAAGTCATCAGTGAAACGCCGTGACCGTATCTGATCAGATCCGCGTAAGGATAATATGCGGGAACTGTGAAAACATGATCGTGATCGCAGCCCGCCGCTACGCCGAGACCCGAGGTCATGCAGCCGATCTTTACGCGATCCGCATGGCGCATCATTTCAAGCATTACTCCTGCATTGCCGAGAGCCATGAGCATCGGATCCATAGGAGGGAACGAACGCGAAGGCATATTGTCGGGATCGTGACGGATATACTCACGCGCGGGATCGAATTTGTAATGCGTACCGTTCTGGGCATATACTTCGCGTCCGAAATGCAGCGGTTTTTTCTCCATGGGGAACACGCCGTATTCATCAAGCGACAGCTTCATTACCTTAGGTGAACGGTGCAGCTGCTGAACATAGTCGCACAGACCTATCTCAGTACGGATATAGTCTTCAAAATAGCGTGATGCTGCCATGAACTGCGCGTAATTGCCGATCTCCGAAGACTGATAATGATGCATGGAAATATAGTCGACAGCGTCATAGCATTCCTGCAGGACCTTCAGATCCCATTCGGGGAAATGCATCAGGTCGGGAGAACTCGAAACGCATACCGCTGTCTCGATGCCGCCGTCAACCCATTTCATGGCTTTCGAAGTCTCGTTTGCCAGCACGCCGTAGCCTTTCGGATCAAGCTCCCATGAAGCTACCTGCCAGGGGCCGTCCATCTCGTTTCCGAGGTACCATACCTTTACGCCGTAAGGCTTTTCGTGGCCATATTTCCTTCTCAGATCCGACCAGTAGGTTCCTCCTTTGTGATTGGTATATTCAACGTTGTATACGGCATCGTTGATATCGCCTGTGCCGAGGTTGATCGTATACATCGGCTCGATGCCTGTCTTTTCCGCCCACTGAAGATACTCGTCATGTCCGACATCATTCGGATAATACTGATGCCATGCGAGGTCGAGATGCTCCTTTCTCTGCTCCTTCGGGCCTATCGAATCCTTCCAGTCCCAGCCCGATACAAAGTTGCCGCCCGGCAGACGGACCGCGGGAACATTCGCTTTTTTCAGTGCCTCGATCCAGTCTGTACGGAAGCCCTGCTCGTCTGCCGTCGGATGCTTCGGATTATACATATTGCCGTATACTATGCTTCCGATCGGCTCCATGAACGCCCCGTAGATACGCCCTGAAATATTGCCGATCCTGAAATCGGGATTGACGGATACTCTAGCTTTTTTAGCCATTTTGCTCTCCTTTCACGATTGCATGATTTTGTTTGGTAAATCGTTACACCAATGATACCAAATCATGCAAATAAAATAAAGGTGCAAAAATAATGTACCCTCCGAAACCGAAAAAGGTGCCACCGAAAAAGGTGCCTGTCACCACCCTGCAAGGGGGTGGTGACAGGCACCTTTGATACACCTTTGATACTTCTGTTTATTTGATGGCTTCAGTCTTATAAATGAACTTGACCGTTCCGTCACCGGCATCACCCAGAGTATCGATGCACTTGTAATCGTCCGAAACCTGTTTTAATGCCTTAAGTCTGTCTGCGAGACCTTCGATATCGTCATTTATAAAAGCCTCGAGTTTGATCACGAGCTCATCGTTGATTCGGTTCAGACCGTCGTTTAAAGCCTTTGCGCCTTCGCTGAGCTGATCGAGGCCGTTATCGAGCTGCTCTTCGCCTGCTTCGAGCGCTTCGAGTCCGTCGCGAAGTTCATCAGCGCCTGCGCTCAATGATGTTGTTCCTGCTTCGAGAGTTTTGGCACCCGTATGGAGCTTGTCGATGCCGTCGTTCAGGCTCTTTACGCCCGCATTCAGCTGAGCGGCACCCTGATCCGCGGTATCAACACCTGCGGTGTATGCCTTAACGCCCTGATAGAAGGTGTTGTAATCATCAAGTGATTTCTTAACATTTTCTACAGCCGCAACACCTGCTTTGATCTGCTCATTGCCGGCCTTGATCTGAGACTGTACCTCTTCGGAAGCCATATTCTGCGCTGTCAGCGCTTCTATCTGCTCTTCTGTTTTCTGAGCTACAACAGCCTTCATCTGATCGCTTGCCATCATCTCGTCGGTGGCGCCTGTCTGTGCTTTGACCGCTGCCGCTACCTGCATCTCGATCGCGCTTCTGTTTGCCTCTACGGACGCTCTGACCTTTGCTTCAGCGATCTTTTCGGGATCAGCCGAACCGATCTGAGCCGCAGCCGCGTCAAGTACCGCCGCGTAGTTATCGATCGTAAGCGACGGGATATCGATGCCGGCTTCCTTAATACCCGCTTCTGCCTGCGCCAGGAGCTTTGCGTAAACCTGCTCTGCACCCGCAACGATCGCGGCGCTGTTGCCCGAAAGTGTATCGAGTCCCGCGCTCAGCTGAGCCGCGCCGTCGCTTACCTTGCCGGAGCCGGTAAGTGCATCTCCCAGACCGTTCGCAAGCTGTGCCGCTCCGCTGTTTACAGCCTTCGCGCCGTCCGCGAGCTGCATCGAACCGTCATATGCAGCTAACGCGCCGTCAACAAGCGCTGCGGAGCCGTCCTTTGCGGCCGCAAGGCCTTCTGAGAGCTGTGCCGAGCCGTCCAGTATCTGCGCGAAACCATCCTTCGCGGTATCAATAGCTGATGTAAGTGTGTTCTTAATGCCGTTCTCATCCACGCTGAACTCATCGAGATCGTAATTTGTCACGAGCGTATAGACCGTACCGAGCTCAAAATCCTTTACATCCGCCTCGATCGTGAGAGATTCGGGGATTTTTACGCTGTCGCTCATATTACCCTCTGCGCCAAGGCTCTCACTCAGTCCCGGAAGCGCCACACCGACCACCGCTGTTCTGGTGCCGTCATCGATCAGCCTGCCGCCCTCGACTTTGATATTGCTGAAAACATCGCTGTTAAGGATAGTGCCTGTCACCGCAGCGAACGGAACATATATCTTTTCGTCTTTTCCGTTTACGTTCACGGTCTCATACTGTGTGTTCACATAATCGTAAGTGATCTTTACATGGCCGCTCCTGCCTGCGAGGTCAGCCGCGGAAACAGCGTTTCCGTCGAGTTCATAGCTGACGTTTACCTGTACGGGAGTCTCCGCGTTCAGCTGCCTGTTGCTTACCGTTTCACTGCCGTTCACATTATCTTTGAGCTTATCTACAACGATCGTTTTTTCCTGCTCACCGTCGCTGTTGTTGATCACATAGACGGTCTCATCCTGAAACAGCTCGGTTTCATAATCCTTTTTCTCAACATAAGACATTATCTTCGAGCCGAGATCGCCGGACTCTTCTTTATCCGCTTTTACCGCATATACTGCGCCTGTGCCTGCGATCAGGCTGGCGCTTAAAACTACAGCCAATGCCTTTACATAATTTCTTTTCATGATATGCCTCCTATATATTTCCGTTATACATGCGCCGGATGGATATTCATCTTATGCTCTTTATCACGCCTTGCCACCTGCAGCATGTCGAAAGTCGTTACTGATATTACCTTATCGCAAAGCATGAGCAATGCGGGAAGGAACAGTATAACGGCCGCCATACTGATAAGCGCTCCTCGTGCCATCAGCATGCACATCGAGCTGATGATATCGATATCCGAATAGATCGCTACGCCTACGGTTGCTGTAAATAAGCCCATGCCGCTGACGATGATCGAAGGGATCGAAGACGAAAGCGACTTCTTAACAGCCTCGCGCTTAGCGCATCCCGCGATCCTCTCCTGCTTGTATCTGGTCGTCAAAAGTATCGCGTAATCAACCGTGGCTCCGAGCTGGATCGTGCTGATGCAGATCGGCGCGATGAAAGGCAGCGTGCCTCCGAGATAATGTGTAAGACCCAGGTTGATGAATATCGCGAGCTCGATTACAGCGATCAGAATGACCGGCAGTGTGATGCTCTTTTCAACCAGCAGGATGATAACAAATATCGCCGCGATCGAAATGATGTTGACGGTTGCGAAATCCTTGTCTGTTATCTCGATCATATCCTTCATGCAGGGCGCTTCGCCTATCAGCATTCCGCCTTCATCATATTTCTTAAGAATGGCGTTCAGCTTGTCTATCTGGGCATTTACGTTGTCCGAAGCCGCTGTGTATTCGGAGTTGATGATGAGCAGCTCCCAATTGTCGCTCTTGACGAGTTCGGTTATCGAATCGGGCAGGATCTCCGCGGGAACTCCCGCGCCGAGTACCGATTCAAGTCCGATGGCGTACTGTACGCCCTCAACCTGCTCCATTTCCTTAAGCATGCTCCTTACATCCTCTGAAGGAGTATCCGCATCGACCAGGACCATATGCGTTGAAGCTACGCCGAATTTCTCTTCCAGCCTCTTCTGCGCGATCACGAAATCCATGTCGGAAGGAAGGCATTTGCCCATATCGTAGTAGACCTCGGAATTGGTCTTTGAGTATCCGTAATAGCCGGGCACGATAAGGATCGCGAAGATTATCAGCAGTACGGGGAATATTTTCAGCAGCTTTTCCGAGAAGCCTTCGGGCTTCGGAATGATCGATCTGTGTCTGGTCTTCTGCAGCGGCTTATCAAGAACAAGTATCAGTGCGGGAAGCGTTGTAACACAGCCTATTACACCGAGCAGCACACCCTTGGCCATTACTATGCCGAGGTCTCGTCCCATCGTGAAGCTCATGAAGCAGAGGGCTATGAAGCCGGCTACCGTTGTTATCGAGCTGCCGATGACCGACGTCAGCGTATCCCTGATGGCCGTTGCCATCGCTTCGTTCTTGTCAGCTATCGTCTCACGCTTTTCGTTGTAGCTGTTCCAGAGGAATATCGAGTAATCCATCGTTACCGCCAGCTGCAGCACAGCCGAGATCGCTTTTGTTATATATGAGATCTCGCCGAAGAAATAGTTCGTTCCCATGTTGTAAAGGATAGCCATTCCGATGCTTGCCAGGAATACGAAAGGCACCAGCCAGCCGTCGAGCAGAATCATCATCGCGGCAAGCGCGCATACAACAGCGAGTCCGACATAGATGGGCTCCTCTTTCTCGCAGAGGTCCTTAAGATCCGTGACCAGCGCTGACATACCGGAGATATAGCAGTCCTTATTGCAAATCTTTCTGATGTCCCTGATCGCATCCATCGTTACATCGTCCGAAGTCGCGCTGTCAAAGAATATCGCGAGCATCGTCGCGTTGTCTTTGTTGAACGCTTCGTAAACATTGTCGGGAAGCATTTCGATCGGGATATTCACATCCATCACCGAATCGTACCAAAGTACCGTAGCCACATGATCCACGCCTCTGATCTCATCTGCAAGCTTCGAGACATCCTTCGTTTCCATATTCTCGACCATGACCAGCGAGAACGCGCCTTTCCCGAAATCCTCCATCAGGAGGTCCTGTCCTTTGACCGTATCGATATCTGACGGCAGGTAAGTCAGCATATCGTAGTTGATCCTGGTTTTTGCCATTCCGATCACCGACGGGATCAGAAGAAGTATCGCGAGGATCAGCATCGGTACACGCAGCTTAACCACAGCTTTGCCGAATTTCATTTTTATCTCTCCTTTTCTTTAAAAATGCATTTACATTATCTCTCTGTATTTTACTTCCACGACATCGGGCTGCTGGTTCCTGATGATCTTGACCGTCGTGAGCACTGTTATCAGGCTCATAATGCCGTCCAGCAGCAATGCGATGCCGAGCATTGCGGTAATGGCAAGCGCAGCGTCCGCAGGTCTGAATATCAGCGCCAGACCGATGCATCCCGTGAGCAGCGCCGCTATCATGATCAGCCACCAGCGGCCTATTCCGAAGGTTTTCGAATCAACCGCTATCTGAACCTTGAACAGTCCGTCGGCCAGTATCGCGATGCCGAGAGCGACGCACAGGAAGTTCATCATCATTTCGGGTCTCATCAGGATGATTGTTCCGAGCACTCCGAGCAATATGCCGAAGGCCAGATCATACTGAAAAGCCAGCCGGAACAGATCCTTCGAGAAATAACCGATGATCTTGAACACTCCGAAAAGTATCATCGCGCATCCTATCAGTGTTCCGATCAGCGATATCGATATCTCCGGAAAGAATATCAGTATCAGTCCGAAAGCACAGAACAGACACGAACTGATGATGTAACCGATCTTTGCGGTTCTCATAGAAAACGTTGAACGCATAAGCTTTACGCCTCCTTTGTTCTTTGTTGAGGCCATGATAACGCCGCCCCCGGATAATTAAAACGGTCAGAAACGCCGTACTGTCATGATTTTGGGCAAAGGTCCGGAATTGGCATAAAAAAAGACAGGACCCGTTCATGTGTCCGATTTTCAGACACATGGCAGGTTCTGCCTAAATTTTGAATTATTATGTTATATACGGTGCAATTATCGTCACTGTTTACCGCGCAGACTCATTTTCCGAGCGATTCGGTGATCTTTAAGGCGCCTTTAAGCAGCTCGGGCATCATCTCAAAGAAACGCCTGCTGTCGTTCATCAGGTCCTCCTTCATGCCGCCGTTTATCCAGTCGACAGTGACTCCGAAGAACTCGCATTTCAGGAAACCTACTATTATCCTGCGGTCATCCTCGCTTAATTTCATATCGGAGATGATCGAATCGACATATTTGCCGATCACGTACTCGCACAGATCGGAAAGGTTTTTTTCGAGGATATCCCTGCTTACGGAATTAAATATATGCAGTACCGCGTTTTTGTTATTGAGCGCGAAGCTTATAACGGCCTCCATTGCCGCTTCGAGCGAATCGACGGTCGGATACTCGGTTATGACCAGATCGGCCTGCTCCCGGACAATCTGCCCGAGCAGTGTCGGTACATCCTGAAAATGATAATAGAATGAATTGCGGTTTATGCCGCAGTCCTCGACTATATCCTTTACCGTGATCCTGTCGAGCGTACGCTCGTTTAAAAGCTTTACAAAGGATTCTTTTATCGCCTTTTCGGTAAAATTAGCCATTTTTACCTCCTATGACACAGAAATGCACATCCCATCGGATGTGCATTCTGCCTCCATAAAACAAAACCCCGTTCTCCACCATTTATTTCGAACGTAATTATCTGTAAGTAGCGAGCATGTGCTCGAGTTCATGGATCTCGGTCGCGCTGAGTCTGTGTGACCTGAGATATTCATCAAACAGATTGGAAAAAGAACCGTCAAACAATTTCTCGAGAAGCGCGTTGGTTTCGATCACCCGGATCTGAGGTTTGGTAACCAGTGCCTTGCAGTAAAAACCGGGGTCGATCCTCTCGATGGCTCCTTTGTCTATCAGTCTCTTGATGACCGTATAGGAAGTGTTCTTTTCCCAGCCGATATATTCTTTTATGATCTTGGCAATGTCCTTCGCCGCCAGCATCTTATTAGACCAGAGCAGCTCCATGACATTGAGTTCGCCCTCATGTAATCTTATCTCGCCCATATACGCACCATATACATTATATTGTGTCTCTACTACAACTGTAGCAGAGCTGTGACATAGACTATTCTATAGCCATAGAAAGAATTTGTCAACAGGAAAATTGACTAATTTTCACAATTCTACGTTCGTAGACGAGTTGTTCTATGCTAATAGAAAGGCCGAATAAACCGGGATTTTTAAGAGCTCATTCTCTAATTTGTAGTTATCCCTTCCGACAGACACAATATATGCTATTTCGCATATCTGCGCGATCTTCGAGAGGCTCTTTCCTCTCCGGCTCCTGCCCGTTCCGAATTCCGCCGGCACAAATCCCGCGTCCGTCCTGTAAAGTAAATCCGCTTTCGCTCCGGTATCGGATTCGAAGAAAAACAGTTCATGGCTCTGTCCGAAACATGATGCCAGATACGTGCACAGCTGCTGGTATTCGAGTCGTTCTACAGCTATCTCATGGGTACTTTTGAGCATATAACCGGCTATTCCGCAGTCAAAGACCGTCAGTCCGAAAGAATCTTCTCTCCCAAGTCTGCTGCTCTTAAAAACGATCCCGTTTGATGTCAGGTCTTCGATCGCGTCGCGATACATCGATGCGGTCACGCCGCGTCTTATAAGGTTGAGTGTGAACCGTCTCCTGCCGATTGCCATATGCTCCGGAATGACATCGAGGACATCCTTCATTTTGCTGTCGCCGTATGTAATCATGTCATCGTATATCGCTCTCAGACATCTGCGCTGCCTCTCGTCAATATTGACAGAATCATTGTCAGCCGCGAACTCCAGAACAGCCTCCGGCATACCGCCGATGCGCATATAATCATCCCACATCTCGAGCAGCTCGTTGTGCAGCAACTGCGGGATCGGTCTCTTTTTCTCGAAGTGGCCCTTGATCAGCTCACTGTACCATTCTTTGCCTGTACCTTCCAGGAACTCATCAAAGTCCATGGCAGTCATCCTGATGCAATTAAAGGCCTGTATCAGGCTCTGCGGCGCAAAAGATGAGATACAGCATATTTTTATGCCGAACGGGGTGTAATGGGCTTTAAACAGCTCACACAGGCTCACGCATGCCTGTATCTCGTCAAATATCAGCAGTATATCACCGGGATCCGTACCTTCGTCCAGTCTCAAAAAGGCGTAAACGGTATCCTTAACCGAACCGAAAACGTTTTTCTCAAAGAAAAGCCGCGCCGAAGCATCCGTTTCGAGATTGACATAAATGCTCCTCTCCCGTCTGCTCTCAGCCCACTCACAGACCGTATAAGTCTTTCCGACGCCGCGCGGACCCATTACAAGAAGCGGCGCAGAAGCGCCGCTGTCTAACAGGTTATTAAGTTTTGCCGTGATATTTCTTTTCATAGATTATTCCCTGAGTTTAGCCAGCAGCTCCGTAAAATACTCCGGCAGATCTGCCTTGAACTCCATATATTCGCCGGTCGAGGGATGCACAAGTCCGAGTATGCCCGCATGCAGGCACTGCCCCTCTGTCTTAAAACCGGGTCTTTCGCCTCCGTACACCGTATCGCCGAGCAGCGGATGTCCGATCGAAGCCATATGCACCCTGATCTGGTGGGTGCGGCCGGTCTCCAGCCTGCACTCTATATGTGTATAGCCCTTCAGCCGCTCGATCACCCTGTAATGTGTGACCGCATCCTTGCCGTTTACGCGGTTTATCGCCATTTTCTTGCGGTCATTGGGATTCCTGCCGATCGGAGCGTCTATCACGCCCTCATCGTCCTTTAATGAGCCTATGCAGATCGCCTCGTAGCGTCTGGTCACCGAATGTTCTTTCAGCTGCTCTGCCACATTCCTGTGTGCTTTATCATTTTTGCATACAACGAGAAGTCCCGTCGTATCTTTATCTATCCTGTGCACTATGCCGGGTCTTTCAACGCCGTTGATACCTGAGAGCTCGCCCGCGCAATGAAACATCAGCGCATTGACCAGCGTCCCTGAAAATACGCCCGATGCCGGGTGTACGACCATCCCCTTGGGCTTGTTTACGATCAGTATGTCCGCGTCCTCATAAAAAATGTCGAGCGGAATATCCTCGGGCTCTATATCGGGCACCGTATTGTCAGGCACGGTAAATACTATCTCATCTCCGTCCGATACCTTAAACGATGCCTTTACAGGCTCGGCGCCGACCGTTACCAGCCCCTGCGCGATGAGCTTCTGGATATAGCTGCGCGAGAGCTCAGCGCAGTTTTCGGAAAGGAATTTGTCTATTCTGAGTCCGTCGGTGAATCCGTCGCAGACGATTGAGATTTCTTTGGCCATATCAGATTATAAT
>JAEEGK010000774.1_pt1 | contig 79693 bp, 69 predicted proteins | sample 8958771 | NCBI WGS metagenome assembly JAEEGK01 (sample SAMN16246547, study PRJNA631951) | gut metagenome | biome: gut microbiome; feature: rumen; material: SC-attached | host: Bos | place: Iran: Karaj | collected 2018-10
TTCCCGCCGAATGGCAGCCGCTCTTCACCAACATGAACGACGGCACCAACGAGGGCATACGTCACATCAGCCGGCCGTTCTACTCGGCCCAGTTCCATCCGGAGGCATCCAGCGGCCCCACCGACACGGAGTTCCTCTTCGACGAATTCATCTCAAGACTCTAAGCCATGCTCGACAAATCCATAAAGAAAGTCATACTCCTGGGTTCCGGCGCACTCAAGATCGGAGAGGCCGGAGAATTCGACTACAGCGGCTCGCAGGCGCTCAAGGCCCTGCGTGAAGACGGGATAGAGACCATCCTGGTGAATCCCAACATCGCCACGGTGCAGACCTCCAAGGGGGTTGCGGACAGGGTCTATTTCCTCCCCGTCACCCCGGATTTCGTGACAAGGGTGATAGAAAAGGAACGCCCGCAGGGCATCCTGCTCTCCTTCGGCGGCCAGACCGCGCTCAACTGCGGCGTGGAGCTCTACAAGAGCGGCATCCTCGAGAAATACGGCGTCCAGGTGCTCGGCACCCCGGTGCAGTCCATCATCGACACGGAAGACCGCGAACTCTTCGTGGAGCGGCTCGACGAGATCGGCGTCAAGACGATCAAGTCGCACGCCGCCTCCAACATCGAAGAGGCCCGCGCCGCCGCGCGCGAAGTCGGCTATCCGGTCATCCTGCGCGCCGCCTACGCGCTGGGCGGCCTCGGTTCCGGCTTCTGCGAGAACGAAGACGAACTGGAGACGGTGGCCGGCAAGGCCTTCTCCTTCTCCCCGCAGGTCCTCGTCGAGAAGTCGCTGCGCGGCTGGAAAGAGATCGAATACGAAGTCGTGCGCGACCGCTACGACAACTGCATCACGGTCTGTAACATGGAGAATTTCGACCCGCTCGGCATCCACACCGGCGAGAGCATCGTGGTCGCTCCTTCCCAGACCCTGACCAACGACGAATACCACTATCTGCGCAAGATCGCCATCGACATCGTCCGCCACGTCGGCATCGTCGGCGAGTGCAACGTGCAGTACGCCTTCAGCCCGGACGGCGAGGACTACCGCGTGATCGAGGTCAACGCGCGTCTGAGCCGTTCCTCCGCCCTGGCCTCCAAGGCCACGGGCTATCCCCTCGCCTTCATCGCCGCCAAGCTCGGCCTGGGCTACGGTCTGTTCGAGCTGAAGAACTCCGTGACCAAGACCACGCCGGCCTTCTTCGAGCCGGCGCTGGACTACGTGGTCTGCAAGATCCCCCGCTGGGACCTCGCCAAGTTCAAGGGCGTCTCCCGCGAGATCGGTTCCAGCATGAAGAGCGTCGGCGAGGTGATGGCCATCGGCCGCACCTTCGAGGAGGCCATGCAGAAGGGCCTCCGCATGATCGGCCAGGGCGCCAACGGATTCGTATGCAACAAGCCCCTCAAGAGTGAGGACCTCGACGACCTGCTGCGCCACCCGACGGACGTGCGCATCTTCGCCATCGCCGCCGCCTTCGAGACCGGCTACTCCGTGGACCGCATCTACGACCTGACCAAGATCGACCGCTGGTTCCTGGACAAGCTCGCCAAGATCGAGACGACCTACCGGGAGCTGGAGTCCTGCAAGAAACTCACGGATATCGATTTCGACCTGCTCCGCAAGGCCAAGTGCCAGGGCTTCTCCGATATCCAGATCGCACGCGTGCTGGATGTTCCCGAGGCCAAGGTGCGCGAGTACCGTGCCTTCCTGGGCCTGCGCCCGTACGTCAAGCAGATCGACACGCTTGCAGCGGAGTTCCCTTCCTCGACCAACTACCTCTACCTGACCTACAACGGCGAGGTGGACGACATCACTTTCGACGACGGTTCCAACACCGTCATCGTCCTGGGCTCCGGCGCCTACCGCATCGGCAGCAGCGTGGAGTTCGACTGGTGTGGGGTCAACGCCCTGAACACCCTCCGTTCGAGCGGCTACAAGGCTATCATGATCAACTACAACCCCGAGACCGTCTCCACCGACTACGACGTCTGCGACCGGCTCTATTTCGACGAGCTGAGTTTCGAGACCGTGATGGAGATCTGCGGGATGGAGAAACCGTACGGCGTCATCGTGAGCGTGGGCGGCCAGATCCCGAACAACCTGGCCGTGCCCCTGATGCGCGCCGGCGTGCACATCCTGGGCACGACGGCACACGACATCGACCGCGCCGAGGACCGCAACAAGTTCTCCCAGATCGTGGACAAGCTCGGCATCGACCAGCCGCGCTGGAGCGAGCTGACCACGATGGAGGATGTGGACCGCTTCGTCGACGAAGTCGGCTTCCCGGTCCTGGTGCGCCCGTCCTACGTGCTCTCGGGCGCCGCCATGAACGTCTGCTACAGCAAGGAAGACCTGGCGATCTTCCTCGACATGGCCGTGGAGGTCTCCGAGGAGCATCCGGTCGTCATCAGCTCCTTCATGCAGCGCTGCAAGGAGCTGGAGTGCGACGCCGTGGCTGACGGCGGCAAAGTCCTCGCCTATGCGATCTCCGAGCACATCGAGTTTGCCGGCGTCCACTCGGGCGACGCCACCATCCAGTTCCCGCCGCAGAAGATCTACGGCATCACGGCCGCCAAGATCCGCAAGACGGCGGCGGCCATCGCCGCGGAGCTCCACATCACCGGCCCGTTCAACATCCAGTTCCTCGCGACAGACAACTACATCAAGGTCATCGAGTGCAACCTCCGCGCTTCCCGCAGCTTCCCGTTCGTGTCCAAGGTCCTGAAGGTCAACCTTATCGACCTGGCTACCCGTTGTATGCTCGGCCAGCGCCCGGAGAAGATCGACATCGATCCCTTCGAACTGGAGTACGTGGGTATCAAATGCTCGCAGTTCTCCTTCGCCCGCCTGGGCAAGGCCGACCCCGTGCTGGGCGTCGACATGGCCTCGACCGGCGAGGTGGGCTGCATCGGCGACAACCTCAACGAGGCCCTGCTCAAGTCGATGCTGTCGGTGGGCCACCGCATCCCGCAGAAGTCCATCCTGATCTCTTCCGGCAACCCGATCCAAAAAGCCGACCTGCTGCGTGCCTGCCAGCTGCTCGCGCAGAAGAACTATACGATCTACGCCACCGGCGGCACCTGCAAGTACCTGGTGGACAACGGCGTGCCCGCCCTGCAGGCCCTATGGCCGAACGAAGAGGCGGAGGGCGTGCCTGCCGCGCTCGACCTCATCCGCAAGCACCAGGTGGAGCTCGTGATCAACATCCCCAAGAACTTCACCCGCAAGGAGCTCAGCAACGGCTACCGGATGCGCCGTGCGGCCATCGATTTCAACGTGCCGCTAATCACCAACAGCCGCCTGGCGACCGCCTACATCCGGGCGTTCTGCGCGGTGCCGATGGACGAGATCTCCATCAAGAGCTGGGACGAGTATTAGCAGCGGGCTGACGTGGCGCGGACGAGGTTCTTCTATCACCTCCTGGCCCTGGCCGTCGTGGCGGTCTGGGGAGTGACGTTCGTCTGTACGAAGGAACTCATCCGCGCCGGGCTCATGCCCGCGCAGATCTTCGCCATCCGTTTCACGATCGCCTACCTGGGCATCCTCGCGCTCTCGTTCGTGCAAGGGCGCGGCCGGATCCGGCTGTGGAGCCGGAACTGGCGGGACGAGCTGCTGTTCGTGTTCCTGGGGATCACGGGCGGTTCATTCTATTTCCTGACGGAGAATACCGCCCTGGCCTACACGCAGGCCAGCAACGTTGCCTTCCTGGTGTGCAGCGCGCCGCTGCTGACGGCCCTGCTGAGCCTGGCTTACAGCCGGCTCAGGCGGGACCGCTTCTCCGCGGCGCTGGAGGATGTGCGGATGGATTTCCCGCTGATCGGCGGGACCATCCTTGCGATGGGAGGTATGGCGTTGATGCTTTTCGACGGTTCCCGGCTGGAGGTGTCGTTGCGCGGCGACCTGCTGGCCATCGCCGCGGCCCTCTGCTGGGCGTTATACAGTATCTTCATGGGCAAGATGACGGAGGAATATGGAGCGCTCTTCGCGACACGCAAGGTCTTTATCTACGGTTTGCTGACAATCATACCCTTCCTGATAGGGCGCGACAGTTTCCCGTTGGATGCCCTTCGGCAACTGCCGGTCATCTTAAACCTTCTGTTCCTTGCACTCGTCGCCTCCCTCGCCTGCTTCGTGGTCTGGAACCAGGTGATGTCCAAACTTGGCAACATCACGGCAACCAACTACGTCTACCTCAATCCGGTCTTCACGCTGATCACTGCGATGATCTTCCTGGGCGAACGGATGACGCCCGCCGGCGCCGTTGGCTCCGCCCTGATCCTGCTCGGCGTCATCCTCGCCGGCCAGCACGGCCGCAGGCCTTGATCTCATGCTACGCCTGACCTGATGTCATGCCCGGCATGACCGGGCATCTCCCGTTTTTTTTTGAAGTCGGCAAATGTTTTTTTTGCAAATCTGCAAAAAGTACCTATATTTGCAATCCAAAACCAAACGGTGCTGTAGCTCAGATGGTAGAGCAAAGGACTGAAAATCCTTGTGTCGGCAGTTCGATTCTTCCCAGCACCACAGAAACCCGCTGATTATCAGCGGGTTTTCTTTTTTTGTTCACACTTTTCTTCATACTTTTCCTGTCTTTTTCTTATTTTTGCTACACAAGAAAGCTCATTATGAAAGTAGTAAAGATAACCGTGCTGGACACATCCTTGCGGGAGGATCTTGTCAAGGAGTTCGGCAATCCTGGATTGAGGCCTTGTGGCGTGTTGAAAAAAGGGGATGTTTTCTATGCCACGAATACTTGCCCGGAAGGAATGTGCGACTGCGCCTGGCGGACGATGAACCAATATGTGTTCGCGCTGTCTTCTGGCGTCAAGAGGTTCTACGGCGACGACTGGACCAACCGGGACGGCATTGCTGTCGTGACATGCAATGACGGCTTCAGGCCAGTGACATTCTTGCTGGAGGCAACCGAAGAAGAGGCTGGGCCGTTTTATCAAAAAAAATGGCCATAGTCAACCTGCGTTACTACGCATGACTGCATATTGCTCCACAATCTTCCCATCTTTGTAGATAGCCCATCCTTTCTTGCCGCTGCGCATGGTGATTCCACAATACCAGCAGCCGGGTTGCTTTCCTGCTGCCTTTGCCAGTTTGAGGGCTTCTTCGAGATTTCTGAAGTAAAACGTCGTCATGACACAAAGCTACAGAATAGTGTTGCCAGGTTTTGTCAAACCTGTGCTTCGGGGCTGTTTTTTTATCTCAGCACAGAAGACTCCGAGTGTGTGTTATGATCGTAGTAGGTTTGGTGTATTCCGCCGTCGCGCAGGGACGTGCCGTTTCTGTCGTCCCGGATACTATTTTCAAATACAACTAAAGAAAACCCGCTGATTATCAGCGGGTTTATTTTTCTGCAGAGAGTCCGGCATTCACTCATTGTATCTTCTCGCTCTTCCCTCTTTTTCGCGACTTCAACTCTTCAAGGTAACTGGCGGTGATGACGCCGGACGGCAGAGCGATCACCGCCACGCCGAACAGGGAGGAAAGCATGCTGACACAACGGCCGATGTCCGTCACGGGGCAGAGATCGCCGTAACCGACAGTTGTCAGGGTGACCGTCGCCCAATACAGCGCATCGAAGAAATCCTCGAAGGTAGCAGCCCCGGTCTCCGGGTTGAAATGCGGCTCCGCATTGAACATGATCAAAGCCGTGAGGAACACATAGAAAATGGCGATCCCCAAGACCGTCAGCAAGACCCCTTTTTCCCGCCTGATCACGTTCCAGAGGATGTCCATCTTGTCGGAATACCGCAGGAATTTGAACAACCTCAGGATTTTGAACAACCTTGTTATCCTCAAGATCTTGAATCCGCGCGAGATTATACTCAAGCCGGGCAGGATGGACAGGAGGTCGATGATTGCCATCGGCGTGAAAGGGTAAAGCAGGAAAGACCAAGGGCCTTTGTTGAGCTTGTAATCCGCCGTACACCACCTGAAGAGATAATCGAGGATAAAGATGGTGACCGTGATCAGCTCAAACCACTTGAAGACCGGATACTCTTCGACAAACATCAACGGGATGATACTTACCGTGATCGCGATGAGCATCAAGATGTCATAGGCAATGCTGGTCTTATCAGATTGTTTTCCTTTTTCAACAATCTCAAGTATTCTTTTTCTAGTCATAGTGGTACTGCTTGTAGAATCATCCATCACAAATATACTGTTTTTCGGAATGAATTCCGATTCAAATGGATTTCTGGAATGAAGGACCGGGGCAAGCAGGTCTACAGAGGGTAGATCCCGGCTCCGATAAAAGAGATCAGAGCCTGCGGTTCGATCTTGATCTGGAGTCCCCGCATGCCGGCGCTGACATAGATGTGGTCATACAGCAGTGCCGATTCATGGACGAACGTCGGAAGGGCCTTCTTCATTCCAATCGGAGAACACCCGCCCCGGATATACCCTGTTTCCGGGAGGAGCTCTTTCATGTGGATCATCGCAACGGATTTGTTGCCGGAGATCCGGGCCGCCACTTTCAAGTCTACCTCCATATCTCCAGGCATGACGCATACGAACAGGCCTCCGCGATCTCCCCGCAGGACCAGTGTCTTGAACACCTGTTCAATCGGCTCTCCCAACTGTGCTGCCACATGGTCCGCTGCCAGGTTGTTCTCATCGACCTCATAAGGAACGAGGCCGAACGGAATCCCGGCGCTCTCCAGCAGCCTCACGGCATTGGTCTTCTGGATGTGATTCTTCATTTGGACAGATCTGGTTATCCTTCATACCAACAGCATGCCACATTTTCCTTTTTATTAGTATATTTGAAGAAATCTGAATCCATCTGTTATGCTTTACACCGGTATCAAAAGAATGTATGATGCGGACGAGAAGAGACGCACCATCGAGAAGCTGATCAAGCTGCGCCGCCAGCTCGACAAGGAGATTCCCGAGAAGACGGCGGTCAACTCCTTGCTCCTGGCCACCTGGAACATCCGCCAGTTCACGGACAACCGCAGACCGGAGAGCTACATGTACATCGCCGAGATCCTGAGCCGCTTCGACCTGGTGGCCATCCAGGAAGTCAAGGAACAGCGGAAGGGACTCGAGAAAGTGATGGCCATCCTCGGTAAGAACTGGAGCTATATCGCAACGGATGTCACGGAAGGAGACAAAGGCAACAATGAGTGTATCGCCTTCCTCTACGACACCAACAAGGTCAGTTTCCAGCACATGTCCGGCGAAATCGTGCTGCCGCAGGATTCCCTGATCGACAATCTCCAGTTTGCCCGTACGCCCTTCTGCGTCTCTTTCCAGGCGGGATGGTTCAAATTCAACCTGGCTACGGTCCATATTTTCTACGGAGACGCCGGAAAGAAGGAGGATCTGGACCGCAGGCAGAAAGAGATCCTGGCTCTCGGCAAATTCCTTTCGGCCCGTGCCGAGCGGGAGGGTTTCAACTATGTCGTACTGGGCGACTTCAATATCCCGGATGTCGGTGACAGGTTCATGACAGCCCTGGAGGAATCAGGATTCCATATCCCGGATGCCATCAAGAAGCACCCGACCGATCTCGGTGAGACGAAGCACTATGACCAGATCGCCTTCAATCTGCATCTCAATGACACCATGCAGATCTTCGACGAGAACGTACAGCGGTCCGGCGCATTCAATTTCACCAAGTCCGTCTACAATGTCGATGACTATGAAGAGTACATCCAGGTGATGCCGGACAAGAAAGAGTCCGTCCCGAACCCGGACAAGCCCGGAAAGAACATGACGGTAAAATCAAAGCGGACCGGCAAGGAAGCCAAGGACTACTTCAAGAAGTACTACCGGATCAACCAGATGTCAGACCACCTGCCACTCTGGGTAGAACTGAAAGTGGATTTCAGTTCTCAATATCTGGAGGATCTGAGGAAGGAAGCATCGGAAAAAGTCAAGTGACCAGAATTACAACGATTTGTTGCAGCTGTGGCTTAATTCACGTATATTTGTGAATCAAATCATTATTCAGAAATATGAGAAACAGATTGTTCTTAGGCCTCCTGGCCATGGTTTTACTGACCGCATGCGGCCCTTCGCGTTACACCAGTTCCACGACAAATCTTTCGTCTATTCCCGAATTCGCTTTTATCCAGCCTTATTCCTACATCGTCCTCTACGGAGACGACGGCAAGGGATACTATAACGAGGCCAGTTCGAAAGGCGCGACTGATATCATCTCCAATATCATCAACTCGGAGCGTTTCCCCTTCTCCGACATGATTGCTGCCGATTATGACGGCGAGAACGCAGACATCCAGAAATGGTTGCGTACCTTCCCGGACGTGGATCCCGCCAAGGCAGACCGTCTCCGCGTGCCGAAGTCTCTCCGCAAACTGCTGGACCAGAGTGGATTGCGTTATGGTATCGTCATCTATTCCTATGGCTATGAGCAGACGAAGGCCGGTTATCAGCGGGAAAAGATAGAGAAGGCCGCATCCGGAGTGATCGACAAAGCTGTTGAAGCCCTCACCGGCATCAAGGGAATCACCAATCCTTCCCAGAACTACAGCGTCAATTCCCCGTATGGCAACGTACTTTACTGCGCGGTCATCGACGGCGAGAGCGACCGTGTGATCCACTTCGTCCAAGAGGTGCCAGCCCTGGCTTCCCATCCTGAAACGACCACTGACGTGAATGAATTGCTGCACAAACTCCTGAAAGAGTTTATCCGGTAACAGCTGTCGTACCTGATAGTTTGATATGCAAATCCAGCCCTGTCCTCCGGCAGCAGGGCTGGATTTGCATTTGCGCATACAATAAATCCGAAAAATGCCTATCTTTGAAAAACCAAGGAAACCCGTTTAAAACCAGCCACATATGAAAAGGATTGTCTTTTTTGTCATGATGCTTGCCGCCGTGACCGCGTCGGCCCAGCAGCGCAACAACGTCGTGCCGTCCTTCGCCGGCGCCGTTGAAGATTTCAAACCGAACCTCACCAACCAGATCGGACGCCAGTATCCGATGGTCAACTCCCAGGGCGCCGTGCGCGCGCAGCTCCGCGCACCGCAGGCCAGCTCCGTCCAGTTGGACATCGGCGGCAGGCGGTACGAGATGGTCAAGGACGAGAATGGCGTCTGGACCGGTACTTCCGCCCCGCAGGACGTGGGCTTCCACTACTACCAGCTCAATGTTGACGGCGCTTCGGTCCCCGATCCCGGCACGGTCTATTTCTACGGAGCCGGCCGCTGGGGCAGCGGTATCGAGATCCCTTCCGCCGACATGGACTTCTGGCAGGTCAAGAACGTCCCACAAGGCGCTGTCGAGGAGAAATACTACTGGTCCAAGGCCACGGAGAGCATGCGCCACTGCTTCGTCTATCTGCCTGCCGAGTACCAGAAGAACCCCGGCAAGAAATATCCTGTCCTCTATCTTCAGCACGGCAATGCCGAGAATGAGAACGGCTGGTCCGCCCAGGGCCATACCGGCCAGATCCTGGACAACCTGATTGCCGCAGGCAAGGCGGTCCCGTTCATCGTTGTCATGGATTATGGCCAGAGCCAGAATATCCACCTGGTAGGCAAATATGCCCCCCAGCAGCCTCAGCAGCAACCCCAGCCGGGTATGCGCGCCGCCGGCCCTGACGCCTTCCAGACCGTCCTGCTCACGGACATTATCCCGATGGTCGAAAAGGAATACCGCGTGATCGCCGACGCCCGGCACCGTGCCATGGCCGGTCTGTCGATGGGCGGCGGCCAGACCCGCCGGATCACCCTTGCCAATCCTACGATGTTTGCCTATGTCGGGATGTTCAGCGGTGGCGTGATGAGCGTCGAGGACATCCAGGGTGCTGAAGGATTCAAGCAGACCAACAAGCTCGTGTTCATGAGCAGCGGCAGCAAGGAGAACCCCAGGGTGATGGAAGCTGCCGAGAACCTCCGGAAAGCCGGCTTCAATGCCGTCGGCTACATTTCCGAGGGTACGGCACACGAATGGCACACCTGGCGCCGCAGCCTCTTCGAGTTCGCCCAGCTCCTCTTCAAATAAGAGGGCTTAGCGGAACAGCGCGAAGACGAGAACCACGGCACTGACCAGCAGGATCATCAATCCGTAGAGAAAGCCGTAATCCACACCGGTCCGGACTGCCTGCCAGAAGCTCTTTTTCCATGGGAGCCCAAGCCACTGGTGATAATCAACCACCAGCAAGGCCAGCATCAGGAGCACGCTGATGGACGTCTTCCCGCCCCATGTGAGCAGCAAGGCGAACAGCATGAAGAAACTGAACTGGCACAGTACGTAGGCAGCTGCGGCGGCGCAGGCCGAAGATCCCAGCTTAAAGCGCCGAAGAGCCAGCATCATTGCCAGCCAGAGAAACAGGAACTCGCTCAGGAACAAGGGAATACCTTGACTCCTGAGCGTGCTTTCCAATGCGGCGATTGCCGCCTCATGCTGCGTATCGACGATCTCGGGATACTGGTCCAGGTGCAGATAGATGTAGCCTTTCTGCACGATCCTGGCGACATTCACGGTGGTATTGACAGACAAACTGTCCTGACTCCATTCGAGCGCGATGTCCGAGTTTTTGTCAAGTATCTGCGGCAAGTCGCTCCTTTGCTGCACGGGCTGCAGGATGGCTGATATCAAGGCGAAAAAAGCATAGAAAACAATGAGCGCCGTCAACGGTGCGAGGTAGCGCTCATGCTGCCCGTTGATATAGTCGCGAATCATGTAGCCGGGGCGCAGCAGCAAGTGGCTGAAGGTGCGCTTGGCGTCCTGGTTCAGGAAGGGAATGCTGTCGAATGCTCCCTTATAAAAGTCCCCGGAGCCATGTTTCTTCTTGTCCTTCTGCTCCTTCTGGGGCTTCTTCCACGGGAAATAACCCAGATGCTGCCAGATTGCGAATGCGCGTTTCTGAACTATGAACGAATGCTTTATCTTTTTCATGCTGCACCGATACGTGGCTCAAAGTTACGGATAATTTGCTGAATTTGCGTATCTTCGTACCATTCAAGCTTTTTTCGAGTTATGGCAAAGATCTACGTCGCCTCCAGTTGGAGGAATCAATACTTCCCCGCGGTCGTGAAGACGCTTCGGGAGGCCGGCCACGAAGTCTACGACTTCCGTAATCCGCCTCACGGCGGCCACGGTTTCCGTTGGACCGAGATTGACCCGGAAGCCCTGCACTGGTCATTCGACCAATATGCCCAGGGACTCTCGCATCCGCTGGCCGAGCGTCAGTTCGCCGCCGATCTCGAAGCCCTGGAATGGGCCGACACCTGCGTCCTCGTACTCCCCTGCGGCCGCAGTGCCCACACCGAAGCCGGCTGGCTGGCCGGCCGCGGCAGGAAAGTCATCGTGTACATCCCCGAAATGGTCGAACCTGAACTGATGTACAAGCTCTTCGACTGCGTCGTCGACAACCTCGACGACCTGTGCGCCGCACTGGGTTAACTACACCAGACCCTTCAGTCTCTCTCGTTGTCGCGTATCCAGATCGCTCTCCCTCGCCTGACCCTCATTGGCGCGGAAATCGCTGATAATCAACGCGAACAAAAAACTCGGGTATTGTTTTTTAATACCCGAGTTTTGTTATTTCATTGATTCTATATGTGTTACTTGCCAGCCCATCCAGGACCGCTGATTTGCTATTCTGACGTGAAAACGCTAAGTTTGCATAGATGCAAACAAGTCCGATAACAATGTAGTCCGATATCGAGCAGATACTGGTTGAGGTGCACCGGTTCAACGAAGAACGGGACGCAGTGCCAAGAAATATTACGAGCTTTAGCCAAGATGATTGTATATAGTGCAAATAAAGGGCTGTTTGTCCAAGACGTCCGGACAAATGTCATCGCCACGAAGATTCTCGACCTTATCCGGGAGAAGGGCTTGAGTGCCGGGCAGGACCGTGAATTTGCTGCCTGGCACAATTCGATGAAGTTCATGCGGGATATTATCGATGACCCCGCCATTGACGACGAGGTCCAGGTTGCAATCGAATACAACATTCCTCAAACATCGAAACGGGTCGATTTCATCATTATAGGCGCAGACGGGAAGGGCAAGGACAACATCATCATCGTAGAGTTGAAGCAATGGAGCAAGGCGGAGGTTGTGGATGATGACATGCATTTCTGCGTTCGCACGTACGTTGCCAATGACAACAGGATTGTCTGCCATCCATCCTACCAGGCCTATTCGTATTCGCGCTTTATGGTCAATTATTCACAGGTTATCCAGAGCAACAATATCCGTCTGGTTCCCTGTGCTTACTTGCACAATTATCTGCCCGCATACAAGCAGGCCCTGTCCGCGGATATTTACAAAGAGTGGTTTACCTCTGCACCGTTCTTTATCATGGACGAGGTGCAGCAGTTTGCGGATTTCGTCAAACAATTCGTCACCAGAAAGTCTTCGGGCGGAGACCTCCTGTATCTCATCGACCATGGCCGCATTAAACCCACGAAGTCCCTTCAGGATGCGCTTGCAACGATGGTACGTGGCACTCCGGTCTTTGATCTGCTGGATGAACAAGCCGTATGTTATGACATGTGCATCCGCACGATGCTGCAATGCCTGAAAGACAATAAGAAGCGAACGATTCTCGTACAGGGCGGCCCGGGCACGGGTAAATCCGTTCTTGCGGTCAACCTGCTCATGCATTTTATCACCAGTGCGTGTAACGCCGCCTACGTGACCAAGAACAGCGCTCCCCGGCAGGCGTTCCTGTCTATTTTATCAGCAAACAAGGCAGAGAACATCGCCGAAATCAGTCAGTTGTTCCGCTCCCCTTTCGGCCTTTCGAAGGTCCCTGCCAATTCGTATGACTGCCTCATCGTTGATGAAGCGCATCGGCTCGTGAAAAAGATGTATGGAGACTGGGGCGGAGAGAACCAGGTCAAAGAGTGCATCAAGGCGTCTCTTCTCACGGTGTTTTTGCTGGACGAGGACCAGGCCGTTACCACCAAAGATATCGGCAGCGTCCAGGAGATCAGCCGCTGGTGCAGGGAATTGGGATCCACCATCATCATGCGTGAGGAAACAAAGCTCACGTCCCAGTTCCGCTGCAACGGCAGCGATGCGTACATCCAGTTCATCGACAGTCTGTTGCAGCGAGGTGCTGAAACGCTCGAAGTACCATTGTCTGAACTCCATTATGATTTCCGTATTTTTGACGACGCCTCGCAAATGCGCGAGGCACTGCGCGAGAAGAACGTCGTCAATAACAAGGCACGCATGGTTGCCGGATATTGCTATGATTGGAACGTTAAGCGGCACCGCGGCGATGTGGATATAAGCCTCCCCGGCGGCTTTGAAGCGAAATGGAATCTTGAGAATGACAAGATATGGGCGATCAATCCCCGTTCTTTCGAGGAAGTCGGCTGCATCCATACCGCTCAGGGGCTGGAGTTTGACTATGTGGGCGTGTTGATTGGCAAAGACCTTACTTATGACAAGGTGACCGGATGCGTTATAACGAACAAAAATGCAATTTCCCGTGACGACAATTCTTCCGGTATACGTGGTGCCAGCGACGAGGAAGCCCGCCGTCTGATCCTCAATACGTACAAGACCCTCCTGACGCGGGGCCAAAAAGGTTGTTTTGTGTACTGCGAAGACGCGGCCCTACGGGATTATTTCAAGAAAAAAGCATATGACACTGTTTGAAGCAATTGAAGCCCGCCACTCCGTGCGGAAATACATCAGCGTCCCGATTCCGGAGCAGACGCTGGCCGTCCTCCGGGGCAAAGTGCGCGAGGTCAACCAGGCCGGCGGCCTGCACATCCAGCTCGTGACCGACGAGCCGAAGGCTTATTCCGGGATTATGGCCTACGGGTCCTTCTCCGGGGTAAGGAACTATTTCGTCATGGCCGGCCGCAAAGCCGACGACCTCGACGAGCGGATCGGCTACTACGGCGAGCAGCTCGTCCTGCTGGCCCAGACACTGGGGCTCAACACCTGCTGGACAGGACTCTCCTACAGCAAGGTTCCCGGGACTTACGAGCTGGCCGAGGGCGAGAAGATCGCCTGCTACATCTCGCTCGGCGTCGGCGAGAATCCCGGCCGCAGCCACAAGGTGAAATCGGTAAGCGACGTGAGCAACGCGGGTCCTGACACCCCCGACTGGTTCCGGCGGGGTGTCGACGCGGCGCTGCTCGCTCCCACGGCCGTCAACCAGCAGAAGTTCTTCCTGGAGTACCTCGGACCGGCAGAGGGTGGTGCGCTCCCCCGCGTCGCGGCCCGGCCAACCTTCTCGATGATCGGCTATGCCCGCATGGACCTCGGCATCGTGAAGTATCATTTCGAGATCGGCGCCGGGGCGGAGAATTTCGCGTGGGATTAACGCAGCAGGAAGCGCAGGACGGCCTCGTTGAAGGCTGCCGGCTCCTTGTTGGCGATGAAGTGGTCGCCGCGGATGATCGCCAGCTCGGCGTCGGGGATGCGTGCGGCGATCAGGCGCGTGTGCGCGTCCTTGATCATGTCATTGTCCCCGGCGATGACTAGCGTGGGGGCCTGGATGCGGGAGAGTTCATCCGGCTTGACATTCGGATCGTTGACCATGAGCCCCAGCATCTCGGCGTTCTTCCGTGCGCCGGGATTCCTTGCTGCAAACAACCGGGCGAACCGGTAACCGATTTCGATGGGAATCTGTATGCTCCGCTTCACCCCGGAGGCGTCCAGGTTGGCGCCGTCAAGGATCAGGCGTCCGACCCGTTCGGGATGTTCCATGGCGAAGATCATGGCGATATTGCCGCCATCTGAGAAGCCGAGGATGTCGGCTTTGTCGAGGCCCAGGCGGTCCATGAAAACCAGCAGGTCTTCTGTGAACTGGCGGATTGTGAACGGGGCATCACCCCTCGGTGTCTGACCGTGGCCGCGGGTATCGGGCGCAATCACCCGGAAGTGCCTGGCGAACGGTTCCATCTGATGCACGAAATAGCTGCTGTCCTCGCCGTTTCCGTGCAGGAGGATCAGTGGCTCTCCCACACCTTTCTCGATGTAATGATGTTCGATCGGATTCATGGGCGGAGGTAGCGGAGGCGGATGGGTTCGGGAAAACGCTCGATGGCGTAACGGAGCATGGTGCGGGGCATCGTCCGGTAGCGGGGAGATTCCGGATCAAGCCCGGAATGACTAGAAACGAACCTGGAATGATTGTCAGGATCCGGTCCCTGTAGAAAAGCTTCCAGGGCGGCCTGGTCGCGTTTGCCGGCTTCGCGAAGGAGCCAGCCGACGGCTTTGTGGATGAGGTCGTGCGGGTGGTGCAGGAGGATGTCGGCAATGGTGAAAGTGTCGTCCAGCTGGCCGTGGCGGATGAAAGTCATCGTGGATACGATGCCGATGCGCTGCTCCCAGAGGGTCTTGCCTTTCAGAGCCAGTTCATAGAGCATCGTCCGGTCCTTGTCCTGGAGCCACTCCCCCAGCAACGGATAGCAGGAGAGGTCCACCAAGTCCCAGTTGTTGATGAACGCCGTGTGCGACAGATAGAAATACACGCATTTTACCTGAAGGACATGGTCTTTCTTCGCATGCCGGAAGATCTCGACCAGCGTCAGCAGCGCAGCGAGACGCATCTCGTGGTATTCGCTGCTGATGCACTCCTCCAACTCCGGGAACCCGACGGAGCGCCAGCAGTCCTTGACGACGGCGCGGGTCACGGGTACCTTGATCCCCAGGAACTTGTCGCCCTCGCCGTACTGGCCGGGCCCGGTCTTGAAAAAGCGGGACAGTCCGGCGACCTGCGAGGGGTCGGCGTGAGCAAGCATCTCGGTATATAGCAGGTTCGGCATAGGCATTGGAATCAGGACAAATATAATGATTATCTTTGTATCAATAAGCACAAGCCCTCATGAACCCCGTTTCCGCCAGACTGCTGGCCCAGCAACTGATCTGCCCGCAATTCACCTCCCCGCACGACGTGGTGGCGTGGATGGGAGCCGTGCAGGCGCAGGACTACAAGATGATGCGCTGGGCAGTGGAGATGCGCTGCAAAAAGCCGTCTGCAGCAGCCTTTGAGCGGGACTTTAACAGCGGGGCGATTGTCCGCACGCACCTGCTCCGGACCACGTGGCAACTCGTTGCAGGAGAGGATCTGGGCTGGATGCTCGAGTTGTGCCGGATCCCGGCCCTGCGCGGCCTGCACGGTTGGATGAAGTCCAACGGCATCAGCATCCCTGCCGCCGAACAGGACAGGGTCCGGCAGGTCTTCGCGGATGTCCTGTCCGCAAAGAAAAGTGCCAGCAAGGAAGACTTTGCCGCAGCCCTGGCGGAGCGGGACCTCGCCCCGGACGACCACCGGCTCTCTTACCACATCCGCCTGGCGGAATTCTCCGGCATGCTCTGCAGCGGAGAACTCCGCGCGCGGCAGTGCACCTATGCCCTCGCTTCCGGGAAGCTTCCGCAAACGCAAGCCTTGCCGCGCGAAGAAGCGCTGGCCCTGCTGGCCCGCAAGTATTTCCGCAGCCACGGTCCCGCCACGCTGGAGGACTTCGTGTGGTGGAGCGGGCTGAACATCGGACAATGCCGTCAAGGGATGGCGGCCCTCGGCGGTGAGCTTGTCCGGGAGCGCTGGAAGCGGTATACGTTCTACCGCCTCCGGGACAGCCGTATCCGGGGCTTCCGCAGCGGATGCGTGCACCTGTTGCCGCCCTATGACGAATACCTCATCGGCTACAAGAGCCGGCAGGTCGCTTTGCACCCTGACCACCGGCATCGTGCCCACGACCAGACGGGTACTTTCTGGCCCGTCATCCTGCAGGACGGGGAGGTTGTCGGCAACTGGTCCTCCGCAGGCGGCCGGCTCCGTACGGAGGTCTTCCGCCCGGATGTCGTTGTCAGCGCGGAAGGGTTCGAACGGGAAAAGCAACGCTACGGACGTTTTTTGCGTTCTCCCTTTTTTTGAGTATCTTTACGAAGCATTCGTGCCACACATTCAATCAACCAATATGAAACCGTTATTCAAATCCCTCGCCCTGGCCGGCATGTTGCTGGCCACGGCATGCTCCGGCATCAAGAGTCCGGAGAAGTCCAAGCTCTTCGAGCCGTTCGTCGACCCCGAGTCCGGCGTCGTCTCCTATGTCCTCAAATACGGCGCCCCGGATGACAACAGGCAGTCGACCTATTTCATCTCCAAATCCATGACCAATGACGGCCGTTTCCTGATCTTCTGGTACAACCAGGGCAATGAAAAGAAGGAAGGCGGCCCCGGCGAGCGGCATCTGATGCTGGCCGACTTAAAGACCGACACCGTGCATGACCTGGGCATGGTTCCGATGACCCCCTTCGTGGAAATCAATGAAGACTACATGGTCTATGGAGACAGGGAGAAAGGTTTCTTCCGTGTCGACTTCACCAAACCCTCCGAGTCTGTCAAACTCTGCGACATCCCGCAGGAACTGTCCTCACTGGGCCGTATCATGCGCCTGGCCACGCACCTGACGCTGACCCAGGACCGCAAGCAGGCCTTCCTGGACACGGAGATCCGCACTGCCGAAGGCAAGCCCCGCTATATCCAGGGACTCCTGAACCTCGAGACCGGTGCCTGGGACCAGTGGATGGAGACGGAGTGGAACTGCAACCACGGACAGCTCAATCCCAAGGACGACAGCGTGGCGATGGTTGCCTGGGAAGGCTGCTGGGACGAAGCCGGACAGGCCTTCCAGGCCGAGACTGGCTGGTATCCCCGCATGTGGCTGATCCGCAAGGGATCCAAGGAGCTCATCCCCGCCAAGACCATCAACTTCGCCTCCCACGAGATCTGGGATGACGACGGCAAGGGCATCTCCTGGTGCGGCCATGGCTACATGGTCGACGAGCACTGCGTCTATCACCGTGACATGGCGACGGGCGAAGAAGAGGTCTGGGCCGCCGTGCCGGGTGCCCGCCACAACAGCTGCTCCCCCGACAACAAGTACGTCGTCACGGACCAGGCCCCCGAGAGTTGGTGGCGTGGCTGCAAGTGGCGCGTGGCGTTCTATAACCGCGAGACCGGCAAGTCCGTCTGGCTCTATTCCCTGCGTGACGCCCTCATGCCGCAGAACAACCAGTCCAGGCTGCATCCGGACCCGCATCCGCACTTCGTGATGAACGGCAAATACGTCGTCTCCACGGCCAACAACGCCGACGGTCACATGGACCTCTTCGTCACGCCGGTGGCACAGATGATCGAGATGACCAAGTAAAGTCTATTTGAAGAAACGGGCGATCGTGATACCCATGAACTTGCGGCCGTTGACCATGTTATGGCCCCCGTCCGTATGGAAGGTTTCATAGCGTATCCCCTTCCCGTCCAGATATTTCTCCATGTCCAGCATGCGCTGGTATCCGCCGTCGGCAGAACCTATGCCCATCCACAGAAGGTCATAGGTGTCGTTGAAACTGCGGGCGTCCGCGAATTTCGCGGAGAAATCCTGCTCAAGGAGTTCCGGCGTGAGGCTGGCAGCATAAGCGCAAACGTAGGAAAAGAGATCGCTGCGGCTCAGGCCCGTATAGAGGGCCTGCATGCCGCCGCGTGAGAATCCGGCGATGGCCCGGTGTTTCCGGTCATTCTGCGTGCGGAACGTCTTCTCCACATACGGCATGATGCATTCCGTAAGTTCACGGACGAAGCGACGCTGCATGTCCGAGCGACCCCGGTCGATGGGCAGGTTGACATTGCCGTACGGCAGGACGATCAGCATCGGCACAGCCCGGCCCTCGTGGATCAGGTTATCCGCTATGAAATTGATCCTGCCACCCTTGTAGAAGGTCTCCTCCGTGTCTGTAGCACCATGGACCATGTAGAATACAGGGTATTTCTTCCGTGGTTTGGACTCGTATTCCGCAGGGACGTAGACACAGAGTGTGCGCCATTCGCCCATGACGGTGGAATAATAGCTACAATAACGCACCTGGCCGTGCGGAATATCACGGACGGTGTAGAGCATGTCGTCGTTGCGCATTTCAACGAGGCTGGCCTTGAGCCTCTCGCTCGGAAGGAGGAGCATGTTGGCCGGATCGCTGATCTTGACCCCGTCTACGACGAAGTAGTACTGGTAGATATCCGGGATATCGGGATGAAGGGAAGCGGTCCAGACACCGTCGTCACCACGCTTCATCTCGAATTCGGGGGCGAGCTGGCAGTTGAGCCGGACGGAGTTGGCCTCCGGTGCATAGATGCGGAAGACGATGTTCCCGTCAGGCAGCACTTCCGGGGATATGACCTGGCCGGGCTGTTGGGCCAGGGCGACCGAGGCAAACAGTACGGACATGAGGAGAGAGGATAGCAACTTCTTCATATTCAATGGGGATTTGGTCACTTGGTGAGGCACCCGTTGATCAGCCGCCAGGCGATCGATCCGGGCTTGGGCAGCGGCGGGAGCGCATCCCTTCGGAACCATCGCGCGTCAGCGATCTCCGACTCCTGGATGCGGATCTCGCCGCTCTCGTATTCGGCGTAGAAGCCGACCATGAGCTGGTCCGGGAACGGCCAGCCCTGGCTGCCGGCGTAGCGGATATTGCGGATCTCCAGGCTCGTCTCTTCGCGGACCTCGCGGCGAAGGGCCTGCTCCAGCGTCTCCCCTATTTCGACGAAACCCGCCAGGCAGGCGTAGATCCCTGCCGTGTCCCGCACGCTGCGCAGGAGCAGGAGTTCGTCGCCGCGGGTGATGAGCGAGATGATGCAGGGTTCGATCCGGGGATAATGCAGCCGCCCGCAGGCAGGACATTCCTGTGCGTTCTCGCTGGCATGCAGCTGGAGCGGATGTCCGCAAAAAGGACAGAAACGCGTGCTGTCCAGCCAGTTCACATAGCCTTTCATCCGGGAGGCACGGGCATTCTCCCCGTCCTTATGTGCATGGAAATAGGAAGGGATCGGGATGAAACGTCCGCCTGCCGGCGCTTTGGCATCCGGCGCCAGGAGCACGCCCGAACAGGCCGTGAGGCTGTCGTGGCAGGTCCTGAGCACGGCGGAGGAATCCGCAGGAAGCCCCGCGCCGAGGGCCTCGCCCTGCGCATCCACCAGGATCTCCCGCCCGCGGAAACAATAGACCCGGTCCCCGGGCTGTATGCTTTCAATTAACGCCATGACAACACAAAGGTAGCGAATAAATCGTTATCTTTGTCTTGAAACCAACGCACTCCACATGAACCGGATCTTCCTCTCCTTAGCCGCATTACTGCTCTGTCTTCCCCTCGTCGCGCAAGAGCGCGAAGCGCTGACTGTCACGCCCGACAAGCAGGTCCGATACAACCCCTATCCCAACGGCGACCGTGTACCGGATTATTCTTTCTGCGGATACCGGGCTTCCGAAGTCCCGATCCCGGATCTGCTGGCCGACCCGGCCGTGCCCGTGCTGCGGCTGTCCCCTTCCGGCGGAGACGACACACAGCGCATCCAGGACGCGCTGGACTACGTAGGAAGTCTCCCTCTGCGGGACGGTGGTTTCCGGGGCGTGGTGTTGCTTGAACCGGGACGATTCATCCTGGGAGGATCTCTGGTGCTGCGAAGCAGCGGCGTTGTGTTACGCGGCTCCGGGCAGTTGGAGAGCACGCTGTTCGCTGCCGGGACTGGCCGCGAGACAGCCGTGCAGATCTGCGGTGTCGATGACGCACGGGAAGAGAAGCCGTTGCGGATACAGACGGAATACCTGCCCGTGGGAGCGGCGCAGATCCCGCTTGCGGCCGGCCATGGCCTGCATCCGGGCGACCGCATCCGGATTACCCGCCCTTCTACGCAGGAATGGATCCACCTGCTCAGTATGGACCGCATCGGGATGAGCGCTGACTACCAGCACTGGCTCTGGACGCCCGGTGACTACGACCTGGTCTTCGACCGCACGGTCGTGTCCGCGGACGCGTCCGGGATCATTGTGGACGTTCCCCTGCCCATTGCTTTTGACGCACGCTATGGCGGAGGCCTCGTCGCCCGTTATGACTGGCCCGGACGGATCCGCAACGTGGGCGTGGAGAATCTCCGGATCATCTCTGCCTGCGATCCGGCCCGTCCAAAGGATGAAGACCACCGCTGGATGGCCCTGACCTTTGAAAATGTCGAGGACGCCTGGGCGCGGCGCATCATGGCGGAGCATTTCGTGAGCTCGCTCGCTGCGGTCTGGGAGACCGCCAGGCGCGTCACGGTCGAGGATTGCAAGAATCTGGCGCCCGTGGGTGAGATCGGCGGCTACCGGCGCCTGGCCTTCCAGACCCTGGGACAGCAGACACTCTTCCAACGCTGCTGGTCCGAGGAGGGCTGGCATGACTTCACGGTCGGGGAACATGCCGCCGGTCCGAACGCCTTCGTCCAGTGCTGGGCCGAGCGCCCGCACAACTGGAGCGGCGCCCTGGGCGGCTGGTCCTGCGGGACGCTCTTCGACCGCTGCACCGTGTCGTCCGAGCCCATCAAGTTTACCAATGTCTGGCTGGATAACATGGGCGGCGGCTGGGCTTCCGCCAACTCGCTTTGCTGGATGTGCCGGACGCCGGAGCTGCACCTCGAGGATCCGCCCCTCGCCCATAACTGGGCGTTCGGAACCAGCGGACAGAGCATCGGCGGCGGCTCCCACGGTGAGCACAAGCTCAACGATCCGGTCAGCCTCTATTATTATCAGCTCGAACAACGCGGGGTACGGTCTGCAGAGTCGGACAAAGTCATCCGCTACCTCCGCATCTTCGGTGTTGATCCGCTCAAGCGCGTCTTCCCGGCCGAGTCCCTGGAGGAAGGCCGACGGAGCGCCGAGCCCGCCATGACTATGGATCGCTGGATCGACAAGATGATTGCCGACCATCCGCTCGCACCGGGCGGCGGTGCTAGCATCGGGATGCCTGTCCTCCGCCATCCTCTGCCTGCGGCCGCTCCGGCCCGGACGATCGGCTTCGCGCAGGGTAAGCTCGTGCGCGAAGGCCGTTATCTGCCCGGCGGCACCGCCCGCACACAGATGTGGCAGGGCATGCTTCGTCGAAGCTATCTGCGTCGTGCGTCGGACAACATCAACCGTTTTGTGCCGGGTCGCACGGGACGCGGCTACACCGACGACCTGGACAGCGTGGTGCTGCACCTGCAGCAGCGCGGCCAGGCGGGGCTCTACCACTTCCCCGCCCTCTGGTACGAGCGGCGCCGCGACGACCACGGTCGCATGATGCGCGCCGACGCCGAGGTATGGGCGCCCTTCCTCGAGCAGCCCTTTGCCCGCAGCGGACAGGGCGAGGCTTACGATCGCCTGAGCCGCTACGACCTGGACCGCCCGAACCCCTGGTACTGGAGCCGCATCGCAGGTTTCTGCGAGCGCGCGGATGAGGCGGGACTCTATCTGGTCTCCGAGCATTACCTGCAGCACAACATCATCGAAGAGGGCGCGCACTGGGCGGACTACCCCTGGCGCAGCGCCAACAACATCAACGACCTGGGCTTTGCCGAAGAGACCTACTATCAGGCGGACAAGCGCGTATTCATGGCCGAACAGTTCTACGACGTGGAGCACAACGCCCGCCTGGCGGCATACCACCGTAAGTATATCCGCCAGCAGCTGGACGCCGTGGCTCCCTACAAGAACGTGATCCACCACATAGGCACGGAATACACCGGCCCGCTGCACTTCATGCGCTTCTGGCTGGACTGCATCGCCGAATGGGAACGCGAGCACGGACAGGATGTCTTCGTGATGCTGAGCGCCACAAAGGACGTCCAGGACGCGATCCTTGCCGATCCGGGATACCGGAAGCTCGTCGACATCATCGACATCCGCCAATGGTCACGCAACGCCGATGGCTCGCTCTATGCGCCGGAGGGCGGTGTGAACCTCGCGCCGCGCCAGTACACGCGGCTGCTCGACACGCCCGCCGAGAGCGGCAATGACGCCGTCTGGCAGCAGGTGGCCGAGTACCGGCTGGCTTATCCTGAAATCGCCGTCGTGTCCAATTCAGGTCGCGCCACGGCCGGTGCGTGGATCAGTTTTGTCGCCGGCGGCTCGATGTGCGCCCTGCCTGAGATCGCGGACGCATCCTTCTGGCAGAAGACCCTTCCGATGGCACCGATGCCGGAGCTGACCGTCCCCGGCGCGCAATGGGGCATGGGCCAGCCCGGCACGGGATATGTCCTCTGCTGTGCCGGAGAATCGCTCCGGCTGCCGCTCGAGGGAGACCGCGGTTCCTACCGCCTGCGCTGGATCGACCCGCAAACCGGCGCGTGGATCGGCAAGGCGCAGCGCATCCGGGGCGGCTCGATTCTCTCCCTCCCCGTCCCGAAACCCGGCGCCGTCGCCTGGCTGTCCCGCTGATCCGAAAACAAAAAACCGGCCCCGGAGGGTCGGTTTTTCGTTTGGTCATCCGGGCAGGCCCGGAATCGCTTATTCCTTGCCGAGGTATCCCCAGACGCAGGCGGAGAGTGCCGCACCGACGAGCGGGCCGACGAAGAACACCCACACATCCTTGAGGGCTGCGCCACCGGCGAAGAGGGCCGGACCGAGGGAACGGGCCGGGTTGACGGAGGTGCCGGTCAGGTTGATGCAGACGAGGTGCACGAGGATCAGGGTGAGACCGATGGCGAGGCCAGCGGGCTTGCCTGCACCCAGCTTGGCGTCCGTGGCGCCGAGTACGACAAGTACGAAGATGAAGGTGGCGATGCACTCGACGAGGAGCGCACCTCCCACACCGCCGGCATTAGCCACACCGTTGGAGCCGAGACCGCCGGTCAGGTCCGGAGCGGCGACAACCTTCGTGAGGAGCAGCAGGACGGCGCCGGCAATGATACCGCCGATGATCTGGCCCACCCAGTAGCCGCAGGCGTCCTTCCAGGTCATGCGGCCGGAGAGCGCGACGGCGAACGTGATGGCGGGGTTGATGTGGCAGCCCGAGATGTTGCCGATCGTGTAAGCCATGGCTACGACGGTGAGACCGAAAGCAATGGCAGTACCGACGACACCGGCGGGGGTGTTGCAGCCGAGGAACATGGCAGTCCCGCAGCCCAGCAGCGTCAGAACGAAGGTTCCGATGCATTCAGCAATGTACTTTTTCATTTCTAAACGGGTTTTGAGGTTTGTTTCACGATGCTAATTTAACAAAAATCCGTGATTATTGCTATCTTTACACGACAGAAACCTATAACACTTTTCCTATATGTACGACGCAAACCACGGACTCTATGTCGCCCATGGCTCCCAGGGGCCGATCAGCATAACGGGCAAGATGGCCAACCGCCACGGCCTCATCGCCGGCGCGACCGGCACCGGCAAGACCGTAACCCTCCAGGTATTGGCCGAGACCTTCAGCCAGGCAGGCGTGCCCTGCTTCATGGCGGACATGAAGGGTGACCTGTCCGGCATCAGCCAGACCGGCAAACTGAGCAGCTTCATCGAGAAGCGCCTCCCCGAGTTCGGGATCGAGAACCCGCAGTTCGGCGGATGTCCGACACGTTTCTACGATGTGTACGGCGAGCAGGGCCACCCGATGCGCACCACGATTTCCAACATGGGCCCGCAGCTGCTGAGCCGCCTGCTTGGACTCAACGAAGTTCAGTCCGGCGTCATGGACATCATCTTCCGCGTGGCGGACGATAAAGGCCTGCTCCTGCTCGACATGAAGGACCTGCGTGCCATGCTCAGCTTCGTGGCGGAGCATGCCGAAGAGTATTCCCGGGCTTACGGCAACGTATCTACGGCCAGCGTCGGTGCCATCCAGCGCTCCCTCCTCTCCCTGGAAAACCAGGGTGCGGACAAGTTCTTCGCCGAGCCTTCCTTCGACATCCAGGATCTCTTCGCCGTGGAGAACGGCCGGGGCGTGATGAGCGTGCTCGCCGCAGACAAGCTGATGCTGAATCCGAAGCTCTATTCGACCTTCCTGCTTTGGCTGCTCTCCGACATCTACGCCACGCTGCCGGAAGTCGGCGATCTGGATCTGCCGAAGCTTGTATTCTTCTTCGACGAGGCCCACACCCTCTTCACGGACACGGCCCCCGCGCTCGTCTCCAAAATCGAGCAGGTCGTACGCTTGATCCGAAGCAAGGGCGTCGGCGTCTACTTTATCACCCAGAGCCCGACGGACATCCCCGAGACCATCCTCGGCCAACTGGGCAATCGCATCCAGCATGCCCTGCGCGCCTATACCCCCAAGGACCAGAAGGCCGTCAAGGCCGCTGCGGAGACCTTCCGCGCCAACCCGGCCTTCAAGACCGACGAGGCCATCATGAACCTGGAGACCGGCGAGGCCCTCGTGAGTTTCCTGGATGCTAAGGGCGCCCCGTCCGTCGTGGAGCGCGCCAAGATCCTCTTCCCGCTCAGCCAGATCGGCGCCATCACCGCCGGACAGCGCCTGGACATCAATGCCGCCTCCCCCGTGAGCGGCAAGTATGACAAGGTCATCGACCGCGAGTCCGCTTTCGAGGTCTTGCTGGCCGACCAGCAGAAGGCTATCGAGGAGCAGACCAAGCAAGCCGAAGAAGTGGCGAAGCAGAAAGTGGAAGCCGCCCAGAAGGAAGGCGAGAAAAAGGCCAAGGGTGCCAGGAAGAAGAGCATCGCGGCCGCCGTGGCTGCTGCTGCCGCTTCCGCTGCGATCAGCAGCGTGACGCGCAGCGCCGGCACGGCCGCGGCCAACGCCATCACCGGCAAGAAGCCCAAGGGCGGCAAGACCGCTGCCGAGAAGGCCATCTCCAGTGCTACCAACAGCGCTCTCAAGACCCTTGCCCGCAGCATCCTCGGCAACCTGATCAAATAGATTCCGGTGTCAAACCCAGTACCGTCATTCCGGGCTTGACATATTATTTTAGTCATTCCGGGCTTGACCCGGAATCTCCAACTGAATGAGAAAAAACTTCCTCCTAATACTCCTCCTCCTCGCCTCCTGCCACCCCCGGGTGCAGCAGGAGCCGGAGCCTGCGGCCCCGGAGCTCCCGCCCCTCGGATTCTTCACGGACCGTTACGAGGCGGATACCCTTCAGGTCCGCGGTGGAGAGACCTTCACCGGCCTGATGGGCCGCCTGGGGATGTCCGCGCAGGACGCATACGCGCTGGGACAGCTCTGCGACAGCACTTTCGACGTCCGCAAGCTGCGGGCCGGCAACCCCATCCACGCCTATTACGAAACGACGGACAGCGCGCGCGTGCTTCGCTACGCCGTCTATATCCAGGACATCGTCCGCTCCACGGTATTCCGATGCACGGACTCCCTTGCGCTCTGGAATGTCGACAAGCCGGTCGAGCACGAGCGCCGCTTCACGGACGTGACCATCCACAGTTCGCTCTGGAACGACATGACCGACGCCGGCGCTTCCCCCAACCTCATCATGCACCTGGCGGATATCTACCAGTGGAGCGTCAACTTCTTCGGCCTGCAGCCCGGGGACCGTTTCCGGATGATCTACGACCAAACCCTCTGCGAGGGTGAACTCGTATCCATCGACACCGTGCATTTCTGCCTGTTCTCCACGCCGGAGGGCAAGGAAGTTGCGGCCGTCCGTTTCGACACAGGTGACGGCGCCCCCAACACTTACTGGGGCAAGGGCGGCGAGAGCCTCCGGCGGATGTTCCTCAAGGCACCGCTCAAGTACAACCGCATCAGCAGCCGCTTCTCCTACGCCCGGCGGCATCCCGTGACGGGCATCGTCCGGCCGCACACGGCCGTGGACTACGCAGCACCCACTGGCACGCCGGTCCACGCCATCGGTGACGGCACGGTCACCAAACGCGGCTGGGACGGCGGCGGAGGCGGCAACCGCATCCGCATCAAGCACGCTGCCGGCTACGAAAGCAGCTACATGCATCTTTCGCGCTTTGCCCCCGGCATCCGCGAGGGTTCCCGCGTCTCACAGGGAGACCTGATCGGCTACGTCGGCGCGACCGGCACTGCCACGGGTCCGCACCTGGACTTCCGCGTTTTCCAGAACGGCAAGGCCATCGACCCCCTGTCGCTCAACTCCCCTGCTTCCGAACCCTTGGATACGCAGTATTTAGCTGCGTTCAACCAGCGCTACGACAGCCTGATGACCGAGGTGCTGAGGCGTGCCCCCACGGATTCACTAGTCACAGTGCAAGATACTGTCAGTCTGCGATAAAAACATTTTTGTAAGCTATGGAAATCAAGCCTGTCGCCCTCTTCCGCTCGCCCCTGGGGGAGAAATTCGGCCTGCCGCGCCAGGCGGGACTCGCCGAGTCCCTGCGCGGGACCGTTGTCCTGGAACCGGCCTACCGCTCGCCCGACGCGCTGCGGGGCCTGGAAGGATTCGACTTCCTCTGGTTGGTCTGGGGGTTCCATCTCAACCAGGAGACCGCTTCGGACAGCCTGACGGTCCGACCGCCGCGTCTGGGCGGCAACGAACGCGTGGGCGTGTTCGCCTCACGTTCGCCCTACCGGCCCAATCCTATCGGACTGAGTTCCGTGCGCATCGAATCCGTGGATGCCGCCAATGGCGAAATCCACGTACGCGGAGCTGACCTGGCCGACGGGACGCCCATCTATGACATCAAGCCATACGTCACGTACGCCGACAGTCACCCCGGCGCCCGCAGCGGCTTCGTGGACGGCCACGAATGGAAACCGCTCGATGTCCGGCTGCCGCGGGAATTCTTCCCTTGCTTCACGCCGGCAAGTATTGACGGACTGTTCGAAATCCTCGCCCAGGATCCCCGTCCCCAGTACCAGGACGACCCGGAACGCGTTTACGGCCTCCTGTTCGAAGGCCGTAACGTGAAGTTCAAAGTGTCCGACGGTGTGCTTACCGTCGTGGGTGTCGAATAAGGGCTTCGAATCCCCTGTACAATTCCTCGATCAGATCCCGGCTGTTGTAGGCTTCCGCCGTGCAGCGGCTTGTCAGGGCATCCCCGGCGAAGCCGTGGATCCAGACGCCCAGCGCGGCGGCGTCCCGGGCAGCGTAGCCGCGTGCCAGCAGGCCGCCGACCAGTCCGGTCAGCACGTCACCGCTGCCGCCCTTGGCCATCCCGGGGTTGCCGGTCGTATTCTCCAGGATCTCTCCCTCCGGCGTGTATACCCGCGTCCGGAAGCCTTTGCAGACCACGACGCAGCCGGTTCGGCGGCAGAGCGCGCCGACGACTTCGTCCTGGCGCTTCGGGGCGAATTCGCCCACAAGCCGCCGCAGTTCGCCCGGATGCGGAGTCATCACGGAACCGGCCGGTATGCAGTCCAGCAGGGCCGGATGCGCGGCCAGGATGTTGAGCGCATCCGCATCGAGCACGAGCGGAATCCCCTGCTTGCCCGTCAGCAACAGAAGTTTCCGGAACGCACCGACCGTCTGCGGCGCCTGACCCAGTCCGGGGCCGACGGCAATGGCGTCGAAACGGTCCAGGTGTTCCGGGACCAGGCTGAAGCAGCTGTCCGGCTCATGAGACAGCATCGCGGATGGGAAATTGACGGCGACTGCCTGCAGGGCATAAGCTGCCGAGTGCAGCGTAACCAGGCCGCAGCCGGACTTGAGCGCGGCGCCCGTAGCGAGCACGGCTGCACCGGGCATAGCCTGGCAGCCGGCGACCAGCAGCAAGTGGCCGTAGTCTCCCTTATGGCTCTCGTCCGGACGCGCTTTCAACTGCGGCCGGAGGAAATCTGGATCGATCCGGATCATTTCTGCGTGGCCGTGATGTGGAAACAATGCTCCTTGCGCTCGTACTTGACGAGTACGCGGCCCGCCTTCTTCTCATCCCGCAGGACCTCGGCGAGAACCTTGGTCAATTCATAAGGCTGCATGAATTCGTCCGTCTCTTCATCCCGCCAATAACGGGTATAGGTGATGTCGAAGGTCGTGCCGTAGCAGTGTGCGGAGTTGTCGCTGGCATTGGGATTGCCGCTCTTGCGCAGGTTCTCCACGTCCTCCTGCGTACGCAGGATTGACGAGCAAACCAGCTTGTAGACAGGGAATTGCTTCGAGCGCAGCGAGTCGCCGAACGCCTTGGCGATCCGGTTCAGCTCGGCTGCCGCCCCCTTTGTCAGATAGGGCACGGAGTAGTTCAGGTTGTCGATGACCAGGTCGTCAGTATCTTCGATCTTGACCAGCAGTTTCGGGTCTATGTCGTCCCGGCTCTTGGGAATGCGACGCAGGCCGACGACCCGGGCCTTCTCGATATGGGTGTCGTTGACGTCGTTGAACACCTGACCGTAGGACATCAGCTTGGTGTAGTAGATGATCTCCCGGGCCGTGGACTCTCCGGTCCCGTCCACGTCATCATCCGATTTCTCTTCCTGGATCTGTTCGACCAGGTCTTTGTCGGCCTTTTTGTCCCTTCTGCTGCAACTCCCTCCGACCAGGAGTCCCAGCAGGAACCCGAGGACGAAGGGAGTCAGCAGAATGATCAGCGCTTTCTGCTTCTTATTCATATTTCAGGATAGGCTGGCGGGCGGCGCTGGTCTCGTCGGGACGTCCGATCGGCGTGTTATGCGGCGCACCGTGCAGCATCTCCGGATCGGCCTTGGCCTCTTCGGCGATCTGGCGCATGACCGCGATGAATGCATCCAGGGTCTCCAGCGACTCCGTCTCCGTGGGCTCGATCATGATAGCCTGGTGGAATAGCAGCGGGAAGTAGATGGTCGGTGCGTGGAAGCCGTAGTCGAGCAAGCGCTTGGCCACGTCGAGGGTCGTCACGCCGTTGTCTTCCAGCAGTCCGTCGAACACGAATTCATGCTTGCAGACCGTCGGGATGGGCAGTTTGTAGCAGTCCTTGAGCGACTCCTTGATGTAGTTGGCGCCCAGGGTGGCCAGTTTGCCGGCAAGCTTGATATGCTCGCGGCCCAGCATCAGAATGTAGGCGTAGGCCCGCAGGATGACGCCAAAATTGCCGTGGAAGCCACTCACGTGCGGGATGTGCAGGAACGGGACCACCTTGTCGGACACGCCGACGGGGCCGCTGCCGGGACCGCCTCCGCCATGGGGCGTGGAGAAAGTCTTGTGCAGGTTGAGATGCATGATGTCGAAGCCCATGTCGCCCGGGCGGACCATGCCGAGGAGCGGGTTCATGTTGGCCCCGTCATAGTAGAGCAGGCCGCCGCAGCCGTGCACGAGCGCGGCGATCTCCTTGATGTCGCGTTCGAACAGACCCAGGGTGTTGGGGTTCGTCATCATGATGCCGGCGATGTCCGGACCGAGCAGGGGCTTGAGGGCCTCCACGTCCACGAGGCCGTCTTCCTTGGACTTGACGACCACGATGTCAAGGCCGCAGACGGCGGCGGAAGCCGGGTTGGTGCCGTGGGCGCTGTCCGGGACGATCACCTTGGTGCGGGCCAGGTCGCCGCGGCTCATGTGGTATTCGCGCATCAGCATCAGGCCGGTGAGCTCGCCGTGTGCACCGGCGCAAGGGAGGAACGTGAAATGTTTCATCCCCGTGATCGCGGCAAGGGCCTTGTCCAAGCCGGCGAAGACTTCCAGGGCACCGCGGACCGTCTCGGTCGGCTGGAGCGGATGGAGGCCGGTGAAGCCCGGCATGTTCGCAATCTCTTCGTTGATCTTGGGATTGTACTTCATCGTACAGGAACCGAGCGGATAGAAACCGGTATCCACGCCGAAGTTCATCTGGGACAGGTTCGTATAATGGCGCACCACATCCACTTCACTGACTTCCGGCAGATCCAGGGGAGCTTCCCGCCAGATCGGGAGATTCCGGCTCTCCGGCCGGAATGACTCCGTTGCTTCCTTACAGTCATTCCGGGTACCATTATGGTCCTTCCGGGCACCTTCATAGTCATTCCGGGCTTGACCCGGAATCTCCGGCAGGGAGAAACCGATGCGGCCGGGCTTGGAGAGTTCGAAGATAAGTTTGTCGTAGTATTTCATATCCGTATCCTCCCCTATTTGACAGATTTGACGATTTCGACGATGCGGTCAAGCTCCTCGCGGGTGTGCTTCTCCGTGACGCAGAAGGTGACGAAGCCATCTTCGGTTTGAAGAGCGGCGAAGTAACCTGCATCCAACAGCGCCTGCTGGAGTTTCGGGACATCACAGAGCGGCTTGAGGCAGAACTCCTTAAGGAATTCGCCGTCGAAAACGCGCTGGAACTTGCCGGTGGCGATCAGGGCGTCGTGCAGGTAGTGTGCGCCTTCGTAACAGAGGGCGTTGAGCCGGCGCATGCCTTCCGGTCCCATCAGGGACAGGTAGACCGTGCACCAGAGCGCCATCAGCGACTCGTTGGAGCAGATGTTGGACGTCGCCTTCTCACGGCGGATATGCTGCTCGCGCGCCTGCAGGGTGAGGACGTAGCAGCGCTTGCCGGAAGCGTCCGTGGTCTGGCCGACGATGCGGCCCGGCAGCTTGCGCATCAGGGCCGTCGAGCAAGCCATGAAGCCGACATAAGGACCGCCGTAGCAGAGCGGAATGCCGAGGCTCTGGCCATCACCGACGGCGATGTCGGCACCCCACTCGGCCGGGCTCTTGACCACGGCCAGGGCGGAAGGATCGCAGTATTCGACCAGCAGTGCGCCCATCCCGTGGACCAGGTCCGCGAGACCGAGATGACTCTCGATCACGCCGAAACGGTTGATGGACGGGACGATGACACCGGCCAGGTCAAGTACACCTTCAGCTACTTCATCCTGGACCTTGTCCGTGACGACGACATTGATGCCGGCGTACTTGGCGTAGGTCTCAATGGTGTCAATCACATGCGGAAGCAGGCGGGCAGACACGATCACGGACTTGCGCTTCTTGGTGCTGGCCACGCACATGCGGACGGCTTCGGCCGCAGCCGTGGGTCCGTCGTACATCGAAGCGTTGGCGCAGTCAAGGCCAGTCAGCCGGCAGATCATGGACTGCCACTCGAAGATGTAGCGGAGCGTGCCCTGCGAGATCTCGCACTGGTACGGCGTGTAGGCGGTGATGAATTCGCTGCGGGACGTGATGTAAGGGATCACGGACGGCGTGTAATGGTCATAAGCTCCCTGGCCGACGAACACCTTGAGACGGGTGTTCTTGGCGGCCAGACCCTCGAAAAAGTCACGAACCTGCTGCTCGCTCATCGCGGACGGCAGGTCGTACTCCCCTTTGTAGATGAAGTCCGCAGGGACATCGGCGTAGAGCTCCTCCAAGGAGTTGACACCGATCCTTTCGAGCATCACGCGGATATCTTCCCCGGTCTGGGGAAAATAGCTGAATGCTCCCATATCCCTACTCGATGGTCTTGGCGTAATCGGCGGCGTTGAGCAAGGCGTCCAGTTCGGACTTGTCGGCCATCTCAACCTTGATGATCCAGGCAGCGTAGGCGTCTTCGTTGATCAGCTCGGGCTTATCTTCGAGCTCGTCGTTGCGGGCGACGACCTTGCCGGACACCGGGGCGACCAGCTCGCTGGAGGTCTTGACGCTCTCCAGGGCGCCGCAATCTTCTCCGGCAGTGACCTCGTCGTCGAGGTCGGGCATTTCGACATAAGTGATATCGCCCATCTCGCTCTGCGCGAAGTCGGAGACACCGATGATGGCGACGTTGCCGTCGACCTTGACCCATTCGTGGGACTCGCTGTAGAGGAGTCCGTCTGCAATCTTGCTCATAATTGTGGTTATCTGATTAAATGTTTATTTCTTGTATCTGGTCTGGTAGAAACGTTTCTTGACTACGACACCCGGGAAGGTATTCTTGCGGACACGGACCCGCAGCGGAGTCCCCAGAGCGGCGTAAGCGCTGTCTACAAGGGCGAAGCAGATGCTCTTCTCGAGACTGATGGAGTGGTAGCCGGTCGTGACGACGCCCACCTCGGTGCCATCCTCCAGTTCGACGGGATAGCCATGGCGCGGGATGGCCTTGTCGGCGAGTTCGATGCCCACCAGCTTGCGTGCCACGCCTTCGGCTTTCTGTGCAACCAGGGCATCTTTACCGACGAACTCAGGCTTGTCCAGCTTGCAGAACATGCCCAGCCCGGCCATGACCGGGGAGATGTCCGGCGTCAGCTCATCGCCGTAGAGCGGCAGGCCCGCCTCGAAGCGGAGCGTGTCACGGCAGCCAAGTCCGCAGGGCTTGACGCCCGCGGCCAACAGGGCTTGCCAGTAGGCGCGGATCAACTCCGGCGCGGCATAGATCTCAAAGCCGTCTTCTCCGGTGTAGCCGGTACGGCTCAGGATGACGCGCTTGCCTTCGCGGACACAGTCACAGAAAGTATAGAATCCAAGCGCCGGGGCTTCGGTGAAGCCAAGCACCCCGCAGACCGTCTTCTCGGCATCCGGACCCTGGACGGCGACCTGGCCCCAGGCGTCAGAGTTGTTATCAAGCTTGACATCGAAGCCTGCGGCCTGCTCAAGCATCCAGGCGTAGTCCTTCTCAATATTGGAAGCATTGACCACCAGCAGGTAGTGCAGCGGCTTGAACTCCTTGTAGACCAGCAGGTCATCCACCGTCCCGCCGTCAGGATAGAGCATCATCCCGTAAAGGATCTTGCCGGGCTCCATGCCGCGGATGTCGTTGGTGAAGATATGGTTGACGAACGCTTCCGCATCCGGGCCGCTGGCGAAAATCTCACCCATATGGGAGACGTCGAACACGCCCACGGCGTTGCGGACGGCATTGTGCTCGTCGATGATGCCGCTGTACTGGATCGGCATGTCATAACCGGCAAAAGGGCTCATCTTGGCACCGAGCTCGACGTGGAGGTCGTGCAGACAAGTCTGTTTCAAAGGAGTTTCCATTATCAGTTTATTTGAGGATTTCGAGGTCTTTCTTGAGAATCATCTTGGGATCCATCATGGAGACTTTCTGAAAAAGACGCACCTGGTTGCCAAGGGTGAGGTAGACTTTGTCTTCATGCTTGCCCTTGCGCCACCATTTGTAGAAACCTACGGGATCGTTCTCAAAAGGAATCTTGGCAAGGATACCGGAGCTGTAGCCGGGATAGTCGATCACCAGGCGCAGGCCCATGAATTTCTTGTAGTAGTCCGGGTCTGCACGGCGGAGCTTGCTGACAAGCGGATTGAGCACCTCGAGGGTGTCTACCTGGAGGACCTTGTCACGGACAATCATCTTGTGGATGCGCACCGGATCGTAGTTGAGCCATGAGCCCATGCGGAGCGTCTTGGGACCCTCCTCGGTCTCAAGCGTCAACTCATCCATGGAGAAGTATACCTTCTCGGAATCCAATGGATATAGTCCTTGCTCGGGCATCCTGTTTAAATAAATTTTTATACAGATTCAACAAATATATGTTAAAAATCTGAAAATTCCTAAATTTACAGGTCGAATGGAAAGGAAAAATGTTGATTTCACGTGGCTGGAGGGCACAAATTGCTATTGTTCGCCCGAAAGTGCTGAGAGAATCCGGCTGGTTCTCGGCCGGGAAGAGCCCGGGGCTTTCCACCAGATAGGGACGGGAGACTACCACTATCTGACCCTGTTCTGGCTGGAGCGGATCCGCGAACCGTTCTGCCTTGCGCTGTTCGACCATCATCCCGACGACCAGCCTGCGGCCTTCGGCGACGGGCTGATCAGCTGCGGCGGCTGGGTGGCGGATGCCCGCCGCCTTCCCCTGCTGCAGCAGGACGTCTGGATCCGTGACGCCGCGGATTTCCCCTTGCTGGAGACACTCCCGAAGGACCTGCCGGTCTACCTGTCCGTGGACCTGGACATCCTCTCCCCCGCTTTCGCCCGGACCGACTGGGACCAGGGCACGATGTCCCTGGACGAATTATCCGCCGCCCTGCGCAGACTGCGCGCGGAGCGGCGGATCATCGGCGTAGATCTCTGCGGGGGCAATACGATAGAAAAAGGAGCCTCCCCGGAGGATCTTGCCTTGAATGCAAGCACCGGGGAGGCCCTGTACGGTCTGTTCCGCGACTGATTAGCGGATTGCGAAGACGACGGGGATGCTGTAGGTCACAGGCACGTTCTTGCCACCCTGCTTGGCCGGCGTCCAAGCCGGAGCGGAGTTGATGACGCGGAGAGCCTCGGCGTCGAGCAGCTCGGAGACACCCTTGACCACCTTGGCGTTCTTGATCTTGCCGTTCTCGTCGACGACGAAGTTGACGGTCACGCGGCCCTGCTCCTCGTTCTCGATGGCACGCTGGGGGTATTTGAGGTTAGCCTGGACATACTTCACGAAAGCGTCGGCATCGCCGCCGTTGAAGGTCGGCTTGACTTCGACGGAGGTATAGGGCACGATGTCGCCCAGTTTATCGAGAGCCTCACCGGCACGGTCAGCAGCCTCTTTGGCAGCGTCCTCAAGGGCCTTGGCACCATCCTGGACAGATTCCTTGGCAGCGTCAGCGGCCTGGTCGACAGCCTCGACTGCGTCCTGTGCGGGCTCGGGAATAGCTTCGTCACCTCCCTTGCTGTTGTTGTTCTTGCAAGAGAAAACCATCATCGCGCAAGCGGCGATCATAGCGATTGAATAGATCTTTTTCATGATAATAGAATGATTTGTGTTGTAAAACTTTCTGTTTGCGACTGCAAAGGTATAAATAAATGCGGCTCGTTGTTTAAAAAATTTATAAAATATTGTCACATCCCGCATTTTGCTCCGTCTCAGGCACTTCGGTCCAGACTACAGGAGCGGAGAGAAAAGCCTGGCGAAGGATTCTTCGAATCGGACGAAGGCAGGGCGCTCCGCCCAGGCGGCTTCGCTGACGATGCTGCAGGAGCGTGCGTCCTCCTCGAAGATCTCCCGCATGCGGACCGCCATGCCGTGGTCGTAGATAAACGCGTTGATCTCGAAATCCTGCTCGAAGCTGCGGATGTCCATGTTGGTCGAGCCGATCGAGACCACAGCGTCGTCCGCGACGATCGTCTTGGCGTGCAGGAAGCCTTTCTCATAGAAGAAGACCTTGACACCGGCCGCGAGCATATCCTTGACATAGGAGCGGGAGGCGAGCGTGACCAGGAAATTGCCGTCCCCCCGGTACGGGATCATCAGCCGGACGTCCACCCCGGACAGGGCGGCGTTGCGCATGGCCAGCACGACGGCCTCTGTCGGGATGAAATAAGGAGTCTGTATAAAGATGTAGCGCTGGCTTTCTGCCAGGATGCGAAGCATGGCCTGCATGATCACGCGAAACTCCCCCATCGGGCCGGAGGTGGCGATCTGCATCAGCAGGTTGCCTGCCGGCGGGACGGGAGGATAATACTCTGGAGCCTCCAGCATCTGCTTGGTGGAGAATTTCCAGTCCACGAGGAAGGCGGTCTGCATCTCGGATACCGCCGGACCGGTCACGCGGATGTGCGTGTCGCGCCAGATTCCCGCACGGATGCCGATGGCGTAGCGTTTGGCGATATTCATCCCGCCGGTGTAGCCGACGCGGCCGTCGATGACGACGTTCTTGCGGTGGTTGCGGTAGTTGGTGTCGCTGCTGAGCATCAGCAGGTGCACGCGCAGGAAGGGCTTGACCTGGACGCCGTTCTTCGCCATCCGGTGGTAGAACTTGTGACGCCAGATATTGGCCAGGTCATCGATCTGAAGGCGCACCTCGACGCCCTCCCGGGCTTTGCGTGAAAGGATCTCCTCCGCCTTGCGGCCCATCTCGTCATCCTCGAACTTGAAGAACTGGAAATGGATGTGGTGCTGCGCGGATTCGAGGTCCGCCAGCAGGTCGCCATACATGGACGGGAAGTCCGTGTAGACCTTCACGTCATTGCCGCCGACCGGCAGGGCATGTCCGGCGGAATAGAGCAGCGTGACAAGGTTGCGCAACGGCGCGGGGATATCCTCCCGGATCTGTCCCTGGCACGCCTGCGCGGAATTCTCCTGCAGGTGTTCGAGGTCCTCGGCACTGACCATGCGGCGGTTCTTGCGGTCGCGTCCGAAGAAGAAATAAAGGACCAGGCCGATAACGGGCAGGAAGGTCAGGACAAGGATCCAAGCCAGCGTACGGATGGGATGGCCGTTCTCGGCGATTTCCATCACGATGATGCTGACCAGCACGATGGCGAATAATATGTCCAACCAGATAGGCATGTCCGGGCGTCGTTATCCGGACGAATATAACGATTTTTCCGCAGAAAATTGGTATTTTTGCATTATGGTATCATTCTTCATCAGCGTCATCGTCCTGATCCTCGGCTATCTGCTCTACGGGAAGTTCGTAGAGCGCGTTTTCGGCCCCGACCCGGAGCGTCCCACGCCGGCGGTCACCAAGGCCGACGGTATCGATTACATCGCCATGCCGACCTGGAAGGTTTTCATGATCCAATTCTTGAACATCGCCGGCACGGGCCCGATCTTCGGTGCCATCATGGGCGCCAAGTTCGGTCCGGCCGCCTACCTGTGGATCGTGCTGGGCTGCATTTTCGGCGGAGCCGTGCACGACTATTTCAGCGGGATGCTGTCCCTGCGCCATGGAGGCGCCAATCTCCCGGACCTGATCGGCACCTATCTTGGCAAGCACGCCAAGCGCGTGATGCTCTGCTTCTGCGTGCTGCTGCTGGTACTCGTGGGCGCCGTATTCGTATATAGCCCGGCCGTCATCCTGAAGGACCTGGCAGGCGACGGTACCAGCACGGCCTTCATGATCTGGGCAGGGGTGATCTTCGTCTATTATATCATCGCGACGATGCTCCCGATCGACCGCATCATAGGACGGATCTATCCCCTCTTCGCCGTTGCCTTGATCTTCATGGCCGTGGCCCTGATGGTGGGGCTGATCGTCAAGATGCCGGATATCCCGGAGTTCTGGGACGGCTTGCAGAACCGTTCGCAGACCTGGGGCGGCAAGGGACAGCCTATCTGGCCCTACATGTTCGTCACCATCGCCTGCGGGGCCATCAGCGGCTTCCATGCCACGCAGAGTCCCTTGATGGCACGCTGCCTGAAGAACGAGAAGCTGGGACGCCCGGTCTTCTACGGCTCCATGATCACCGAAGGACTCGTGGCCCTGATCTGGGCTGCCGTCTCTTCCTATTTCTTCTTCGCCGGCGGGGCCACGGAGGTCGGCGGCACATTCGCAGACGCGGCGCCGACCGTCGTCACGAAGGTGTCCCGCAGCTGGCTGGGGATCTTCGGCAGCATCCTGGCACTGGTGGGTGTGGTCGCCGCGCCCATCACGAGCGGCGACACGGCCCTGCGCAGCGCCCGGCTCATCATCGCGGACTTCCTGCATTTCGACCAGAAGCCCGTGGTCAAACGCCTCGCCATCAGCGTGCCGCTCTTCGGCGTAGCCGCCCTGCTGCTCTGGTTCAACATCGCCAACGAGGACGGATTCAATGTGATCTGGCGCTACTTCGGCTGGGCCAACCAGACGCTCGCGGTGTTCACGCTCTGGGCCGTCACGGTCTACCTGGCACGCGAGCGCAGGGGCAGCTACTACCTGATGACCCTGCTGCCGGCCTGCCTGATGACGGCCGTCAGCATCACCTATATCTCCATAGCCCAGATCGGACTCAACCTCCCGGCGGGCTGGAACCGCTGGATCGGCGCCGTGGTGATCATCCTCAGCGCCGCCCTCTTCTTCCGCTGGAAATTCAAATCATCTACCCGATAAGCGCATGGCAGACGAAAAGATCATATTCTCGATGAACGGGGTCGGCAAGGTCCTCCCCCACAACAATAAGGTAATCCTCAAGGACATCTACCTCTCCTTCTTCTACGGGGCCAAGATCGGTATCATAGGCCTGAACGGCTCCGGCAAGTCCACGCTCCTCAAGATCATTGCCGGAGTGGAGAAATCCTACAAGGGCGAGGTGGTCTGGGCGCCCGGCTACAGCGTCGGGTACCTGGAGCAGGAACCGCAGATGGATCCGGACAAGACCGTGATCGAGGTGGTCCAGGAAGGTGTACAGGAGGTGATGGACCTGCTCGCTGAGTACAACGAGATCGGCCTGAAGTTCATGGAGCCGATGTCCGACGACCAGATGAATGCACTGATCGAACGTCAGGGCGAGCTCACGGAGCTCATCGAGCACCATGATGGCTGGGAGATCGATTCCAAGCTCGCGCGTGCGATGGACGCGCTGCAGTGCCCGCCGCCCGAGGCGCGTGTCGCCACGCTCTCCGGCGGCGAGCGCCGGCGCGTCGCCCTCTGCCGCCTGCTGCTCAAGGCCCCGGACGTTCTGCTGCTCGACGAGCCCACCAACCACCTCGATACCGAGAGTATCCAGTGGCTGGAGGCCCATCTCAAACAGTATAAAGGTACGGTCATCGCCGTCACGCACGACCGCTATTTCCTCGATAACGTGGCCGGCTGGATCCTTGAGCTGGACCGGGGCGAGGGCATCCCCTGGAAGGGTAATTATTCCTCCTGGCTGGAGCAGAAGAGCATCCGCCTGGCGCAGGAAGAGAAGCAGGAGAGCCGCCGCCGCAAGACCCTCGAGCGCGAGCTCGAATGGGTGCGGATGGCGCCCAAGGCCCGCCAGGCCAAACAGAAAGCCCGTCTGGGCGCTTACGAGAAGCTGGCTTCCGCCGACGCTCGCGAGAAAGAAGCCCGGCTGGAGATCTATATCCCCAACGGCCCGCACCTCGGCAATAAAGTGATTGAATTCCACGATGTCTCCAAGGCCTACGGCGACAAGTTGCTCTTCGAGCACCTGACCTTCGTGCTGCCGCCGGCCGGCATCGTGGGCGTGATCGGTCCCAACGGCGCCGGCAAGACCACGCTCTTCCGCCTGATCATGGGGATCGAGCAGCCCGACAGCGGCACCATCGAGATCGGCCCTACCGCCAAGATAGCCTATGTGGACCAGCAGCACAAAAGTATCGATCCTGACAAGACCGTCTACGAGACCATCGCCGGCAACTCCGAGTGGGTGCACCTGGGCGATCGGGACATCAACGCCCGCTCCTGGGTGTCCCGCTTCAACTTTTCGGGCGCTGACCAGGAGAAACTCTGCGGCGTACTCTCGGGCGGTGAGCGCAACCGCCTGCACCTTGCGCTGACCCTCAAGGATGAGGGCAACGTCCTGCTGCTCGACGAACCCACCAACGACGTGGATGTCAATACGATCCGCGCCTTGGAGGAAGGCCTGGACGGCTTCGCGGGCTGTGCCGTGGTGGTCAGCCACGACCGCTGGTTCCTCGACCGCATCGCCACGCACATCCTCGCTTTCGAAGGTGACGGCCAGGTCTATTTCTTCGAAGGCAGCTACTCCGAATATGAGGAGAACCGCAAGGCCCGTCTCGGCGAGACCGAGCCCAAGCGTTTCAAATACAAAAAACTGATGGAATAGACGTCATTCCGGGCAAAATATTTATAGTCATTCCGGGCAAAGTATTTATAGTCATTCCGGGCTTGACCCGGAATCTCCCACCACTTATGAAGAAAAGCATCACCGAAGATATCAAGACCCTCCAGGACAGCATCAAGCGCCTGCAGGAGATCAAGGAAGTCCTCTACGCCGTAGAGGAAGTCGCCCTGGATGTCGAACGCGGCGTGAGCGAGATCGACGCCCGCATCCCCCTGCGCGAAGAACTCGGCAAGATCGCCGACCGTGAAGAACGGGCCCGGACCGAACACGCCCTGGACCTGCTCGACCAGACCTTCGCCCTGATCGACGAGATCCTCGGCCCGCCCGAGGATGAGATGACCGGCGAGCCCGTCGGCACGCCGATGGATCCCGTCGCCCGCGGCTCCCGTCCGAGCGAACTCCGCCTCGAAGACTTCCTCCGCAACTACAAACCCGGCGGCAAAGGCAAAGTCAGTTGAGATACGCCGAGACGGAGGCGATGTGCGGAATGGCGCGGGCGGAGAGGATACGGATCCGCAGACGCGCGGCGTTCTGTTCCGGAAAACGCAGGATGCGGCAGTGGCCGATGTTGGTGCCGGCAGCGACTTCCTTCCATCCATCTTCCCATACATCCAGGGCAAAGGATTCAACACGTTCACCTTTCGACAGGTCTTCGCGGAGAGCGAGGCGGTCGAAGCGGATGGCGAGGGGGCATTCCATCTCAATGCACAGCTGCTCCCGAGAGGATCCGGGCTCGATGTAATCCTGCCGCCGCGCGCCGGTGAGCAGGTCATTGGAATAAGTGTCGCGGATGCGGCGACCGACCTCGGCGAGCACCGCGCTGTCGCGCGGCGAGATGCGCCCCTGGCGGTCCGACGGGACGTTGAGCAGCAGGATGCTGTTGCCGCCCACGGCGCGTTCGTACATGTCAAAGACATTGTCCGCACTGCGGACCGCCTGCTCATCGTCATTGCGCCAGAACCAGCCGTTGCGGATAGAGACATCCGTCTCGGCCGGCTGGTAGTGCAGCCAGAAGGGACGGGGCTGCGTGAGCAGGCGCTCCCTGCTGCCGAGGTCTGCGTCCGTCAAGTCATCGAACATGTTCATCGTGGCAGGGTCCTGTGCATACGGGATGACGTTCCATTCCGCCTCGCGGGTCTCCCCCGCCTCATTGCCGCACCAGCGCAGGTCTTCCTTGCCGAAGACGACGGCATCGGGCGCCAGCGCGTGGATCAGTTCCTTCCAAGCCAGGTAGTTATACTGCTGACCGCCCTTGCGTTTGGGGTGCGCCCCGTCGAACCAGACTTCCGAGACGGGACCGTATTCGGTCAGGAGTTCGAAGAGTTGGTTCAGGAAATACTCGTTATAGTCGTCCACCTCGAAAGAGAAGGTCCTCGGGTCGGCGAAAGGCCGGCCGGCGACGGGGCGCGGGATGGTGCGCAGCGTCGCCCGGCTGCCGTTGCCGTACAGCCCGTCCGGTGCTTCCATCTGGTAGAGGTCCGCCGGGGAGAGGTAGAAGCCGAATTCCAGGCCGTATCTGCGGCAGGAAGCCGCGAGTTCCTTGACGACATCGCCGCGAAAGGGGCTGGAAGCCACTCCGTGCGTGGTGTATCGGCTCGGCCAGAGCACGAAACCGTCATGGTGCTTGGCCGTGAGGATCACGCGCTTCATCCCGGCGTCCTTGAAGATGGCGCACCATTGGTCGGTGTCCGGCGACTGCAGGTCAAAGACTGCCGGGTCTTCTATGCCGCTGCCCCACTCCACGCCCGTGAATGTGTTGGGGCCGAAGTGGACGAAAGCGATGAAGGCGTTGTCCATGGCGTGAAGCTGCTGCGGTGTCGGCACGACGCGCACTGCCTTGTCGAGGACCTCCCCGGGCGAGTCGTCCGGAGAGACGGCGAGTGTGCGGGCGGTCTCGGGGCCGCAGGCGCAGAGCAGCAGCGCGGCCACGGACAGAAAGAGAGAAATCTTGCGCATACATCACAAATTTAGCAATTAAAATTCGTACATTTGTACAACACACACCCGAGAATCTATGGCATACGACATTTCCCTAAAACTCCCGCAGGGCTGGGTCTCCGACCTGGACACCTATCTCGACGAATCCGGCGTTGAGATCACCCACCTCTCCTGCCACCTGCCCAACGACAAGCTGAAGACCGACGAGGCGCTGATCGACGTCTATGCCGGTCCGATGCCCGAGGATTCGACGGCGGCGGACCAGGCGCTCGCCAATTACGCCGACACCGTGGGCTTCGACGATGACGACCCGGACGACTTCGACCCCATCACCGAGTGGCCCTTCAACAAGAAGAAAGCCTACGGATTCGAGGCCATCGCGGAGGACGACTCCCCGATGCGGCTGATGTGCATCGAACCCAAAAAAGGTACGCTTGCGGTCCTCTGCATCCTGGCCAAGGACGACGACACGCTCGTCGAGGCCGTCCAGCTGGCCGAGCGCGGCCTGCGGATCAAGTAACTGATGGACCAACCCAAGATCGAGCGTGTCCTGCGCCTGATGACACTGATGTCCGGGAGCAGGCTCTATACCGTCGACGAACTCGCCGACAAACTCGACACGTCCTACCGCTCGATCTACCGCTATATCGATACCTTCAAGGACTGTGGCTTCGCCGTGGAGAAGGTCCGCGGCAATGTCTACCGCCTCGCGAAATTCTCACCCAAGTATCCCAACCTGGACAAACTGGTCTATTTCTCTGAAGAAGAAGCCTACCTGGTCAACCACCTGATCGACCGGCTGGATCCGACCAATGCCCTCAAGGCCGGCCTGCAGCGTAAACTGGCGGCCATCTACAGCAGTACCAGCATTGCGGACTACATCGACAAACAGTCTAATGCCGCCAACGTAGAGGCGCTTTCCGCCGCCGTGCGCGACAAGTGCGCCGTGCGGCTGCTCCGTTACGAGTCAGGCCACAGCGGACAGATCCGCGACCGCCATGTAGAGCCCTTCGGCTTCACGACCAACTTCATCGACGTCTGGGCCTACGACCTCGAGGACGGACGCAACAAGATCTTCAAGATCAGCCGGATGGAGGAAGTCGAAGTCCTGGACGGAGAACCCTGGATCCATGAACGCGAACACGAGCGGCAAGGTATGGACGTCTTCCGGATGGCCGGACGGGAGGAGTTCCGCATCCGGCTCCGCCTGACCATGAAAGCCAAGAACCTGCTGGTCGAGGAATACCCGCTTGCGGAGCGCGACCTCCTGCCGGACAGCGAAGGCAACTGGATACTCGACACGGGGATCTGCGCCGTGGCCGGCGTGGGGCGTTTCGTCGCCGGACTCGCCGGTGAAATCGAGATCCTGGACGGCGGCGAACCCCTCCGCACCTATCTGAAAGAATCAGCAAAAAAAATTGAAAAAATCTAATCCTTGACAAGACCTGTCAAAAAGGGGTCGTACTTTTGCATCAGAAACAAAGAACGACAGGTCTTATGAGCAAGAACGATAATATCCTCAATCTCCGCTCCGCCCTCGCGCAGCAGATCACCAGCCGTACCCACAATGAGGAGACCGCCCGGCAGATCGCCGGCACGCTCTCGACGGATTTCATCGAACTCTTCGGAGAGTTGGATCTCGTATTGGCATAGATTCCGGGTCAAGCCCGGAATGACTATAAATTATTGCCCGGAATGACTATCAATTATTGCCTGGAATGACTATAAGTGCTGGGCTATAACAAAGTGGCGAGCAGGGCGGCGACGGGAGCCAGACCGACGGCATCCTCGGCATCGAAGGTGGCGAGCTCCCGGCTGTCAATGTCCAGCACACCCAGCACTTCGCCTCCGCGCATCAGCGGGACGACGATCTCGCTGCGGGACGCCGAACTGCAGGCGATGTGGCCCGGGAACTCCTCGACATCCGGCACGACGACGGTCTCACGCCGCTCCCAGGCCGTACCGCAGACACCCCGGCCGAACGGGATGCGCGTGCAGGCCACGGGCCCCTGGAAGGGCCCCAGGACAAGCTCATTCCCGCGGACCAGGTAGAATCCAGTCCACCAGAAACCAAACATCTCATGGATAGCGGAAGCGGCGTTGGCCAGGTTGGCCACGGGGTCGCTCTCCCCTTCCACCAGGCTCCGCAGTTGCTTCAGCAACAAGGTATACTGCTCGGATTTACTCATTTCCGGCGGTCCTCAGGAGCCAGCAGCAACAGGATGACCGCCAGGATCAGTCCGACGCCCACTGCGATCACGGACGCTTCGGCGCCGAATGAACCGCCCGTGACGATATCCGGACCGCTCACGATGGGTGAGAATAATTTGGACGACACCGGGATCCCTGACACGGCGAAGCCGAGGATATGCCCCTGCACGTAGTTCCAGATCCAATGGATTCCGATCGGGAACCAGAGGTTGCCGGAGAACTTATAGGCAGCACCCAGCAGCAGACCTGCCTCAATGGCAATGGCGAGGGAACTCCACCACGTGGCCCCGGGGTTGGTGAAATGCGCGGCACCGAAAATGATGGCGGAGAAGAACAGGGCCGCCACGGTATTCCAGCGGTCGTCGATCAGGCGGAACAACACGCCGCGGAAAATCACTTCCTCGCAGGTAGCGACCAACAGGAACAAGAATAAACCGGTGAACTGGGCGGCGAGATCGAACTGGACGCCGGCAATGCGGTAGCATCCGGCAATAGCCATGATGCCGACAACCAGGGCGAAGAATCCGAGGCCGAGGCCTATGCCCTTGAACGTGTCCGGCAGCAGGCGCCGCATCGGCAACTCGAGCACCGGACGGCGCTCCGTCAGGTTGACCCAGATCGCATACAGGAAGAGGATCAGTGCGCCGGCAGCGACATACACCACGCACTGCACCGGCCAGATCCCCAGATCCGGGATGCTCATGGCGAGCCCCTGCAGGACCGTGAAGATCAGCAGTCCGCCCAGCAGGCATAGGATCCATTTCCAAAGCGGCATCCGGGCCGCAGAAGTATATTTTCTCATCTGAGTTTCCGTTAAATGGGAATACAAAGATAATAAATTTTCTGTCAGTGCCTACGGATGCCGCTTGAATCGGGGACTAACGCAGCGAAGCCTTGGCCTGCTCCAGCGCGGCGATCACCCGGTCACACCAGGCATCGAACTCAGGGTCAGGCACTTGTAGCTCGGGATGCGCCAGGATATTCTCGATGGTACGGCGGACTCCCTGGTCGAAGCGCGTCGTGCAGCAGAAGCCCGGGACGATGCGCTTGAGTTTCTTGTTGTCGAAAAAGACCGTCCAGCCCTTATCGCCGGTCAGTTCTCCCCGGAAGTCATAGGGGCCGACCGCATCGAGGAAGTCGGAGGAGACGTAGTACGGTTTCAGTTCTACGCCCAGCACGTCAGCGATGATCCCATAGATCTGGCGCCAGGTGAGGGTCTCGTCCGAGGTGATCTGGAAGGCATTGCCGATGGCGTGGGCATTGCCCATCAGTCCGCAGAATCCTTTCGCGAAATCGGTATTGTGTGTGAGCGTCCATTGTGACGTGCCGTCACCGTGGATGATGACGGGTTTGCCGTCCAGCATCCGCTTCAGCACGGACCAGGTCCCGTTTGGGCCATGCACGGCCAGGGGGACCTTGCGGTCGTCGTAGGTGTGGCTGGGGCGGATGATCGTGACCGGGAAGCCCTCCGTCCGGAATTTCTCCATGAGGAAATCCTCGCAGGCGATCTTGTCGCGCGAGTACTGCCAGTACGGATTGGCGAGCGGCGTGCTCTCCGTGATGAAAGGATTGACCGCCGGTTTCTGGTAGGCAGAGGCGGAGCTGATGTACATATACTGCTTCGTGCGTCCGCTGAAGAGCCGCCAGTCGCGCTCAACCTGCGCCGGGACGAAGCCGATGAAGTCGCAGACGCAGTCCCATCGCAGGTCTCCCAGCTTGCGGGCGGTCCCCTCTTCGTCGTTGATGTCGCACTGGATCAGGCGCACGCCGGCCGGCACGGCCTCCGCGCGGTTGCCCCGGTTGAGCAGATACAGGTCCCACTCCGGATCGGCTGCGACCCGTGCGGTGATGGCGGCACTGATGGTGCCGGTGCCGCCGATGAACAGAGCTTTCTTTTTCATATCCTATCGGGCCATCTTGTAGATCTCTTCCATGTCTTCGCGGGCCAGGACCTTGAATCCGCCCATCTTGAGCGTGCCGTCATGGCTGCACTTGCGGGCCATCTCGCGGATCTCGTCATCGGTGATCTCGCGGCCGAGCAGTTCGTGGATACGGGTCGGCATGCCGATGGCGTGGTAGAACTGTTCCATCGCTTCGATTCCCCGGAGGGCGGTGCCTTCCGGATCGGAGAAGTCGTTGGGAACGTCCATCACGTTGACCGCGAACTGGACGAAACGGCTGACATCCTCCTTATAGACATAGCGCGCCCAGCTGGGCCAGACAGCCGCAAGGCCGGCACCGTGCGTGACGTCGAACATGGCGCTGAGCTCATGCTCCAGGTTGTGGGTGGACCAGTCCTCCTCGACACCGCAGCCGGTCAGGCCGTTGTGTGCGATGCTGCCGCCCCACATGATCTGGGCGCGGTTGCGATAGTCCTCGGGATCCTTCAGGACTGCGAACACGCAGGACTTCATGGTGCGCAGCACGGCCTCCGCCAGCGCATCCGTGAAAGTCATGTCGTTGTCGTGCGTGAAGTAACGCTCCATCGTGTGCATCATCATGTCGGCGACACCCGCCGCCGTCTGGTACGGCGGGAGGGTGAAGGTGCGGCGCGGATTCATGATGGCGAAACGGGGACGTGACAGGTCATTGGAGTAGCCGACCTTGATGTCGCCGTCCTCATTGGTAATCACGCTCGATTCGCTCATTTCGCTTCCGGCGGCCGGAATGGTGAGCACGCAACCGAGCGGCATGCACTGCGTTGCCTGGGTCTTGCCGGAGTAGAAATCCCAGACTTCCCCCTCGTATGGGACGCCGTAGGCGATGGCTTTGGCTGAATCGATCACGCTGCCGCCGCCCACGGCCAGCAGGAAATCGACGCCCTCGCGCCGGCACAGCTCTATCCCTTCGTGAACCTTGGACAGGCGCGGATTGGGGACTACCCCACCCAGCATGACGAGTTCCAGACCGCCCTCGCGCAACAGCGAGCAGACCTTGTCCAGCAAGCCGGACTTGACGGCGCTCTTGCCGCCAAAATGGACCAGGACCTTGTGTCCGCCGTATTTCCGGACCAGGGATGCGACTTGTTCTTCAGAATGCTCTCCGAACACGACCTGTGTCGGAGCGTAGTAATTGAAATCTTGCATATCGTAAATCTAACGGGTTTCTGTCTGCAAATTAGCAATCTTTTTTCATATTCCGCGCGTTTTGGTTATTTTTGTGAAAACACTTGCTGATGATTGCCAACCTGATTCGCCCTGCCGGCATCCTGGATGCGGATGCCGCCGACAAACTGCTCTTCGAATTGTCTGAAGACCGCTCCTACACGCTGGACTTTTCTGATGTGACGGCCGTCCATTTCGCGGCGCTCCGCAAACTTCTGAACGCCCGCAAGGCCGGATGCCGTTTCTGCATCATCAATGCCTGCGACGCCGTCGCGGACCGTTTCGTCGACTCCGGCGTATCCGCCTTTATCGACATATGCCGCAAACCCCGGCCACTGGACATGTCGCAGTACGAAGAGTTCGGTGCGAGCTACCTGTCCAAATCGTACAACAGCAAGGACGGGGATGCGATGATCAAGGTATACGGGCCCAACGTGCCGAAGGAGATGGTCGCGCAGGAGAAAGCCGTCGCCCGCGCCGTGATGCTCTTCGGGCTGCCGACTCCCCTGGTCGGCACCCTGTACGAAGACGGTGACAGGACGGCGCTGGACTTCGAGCGCATTCCGGACAAGCGGTCATTCTCCCGCATCATCGCGGAAGAGCCGGAACAGTTGGAGACAATCACCCGCCGCTTCGCCAAGATGTGCAGGAAGCTGCACGAGACGCCTTGTGACACCGCACTGTTCCAGGACCGTGTCCTGGCGCACCGGCAGGTTGTAATCAACTGCAAGGAACTGACGGATGCCGAGAAGGAGCCGGTCCTGGCATTCGTGGACAGTATCCCCCGCGTCACAACCTGCCTGCACGGGGACCTGCAGATGAGTAACGTGATTACCACCGGGCTGGAGGATCTCTGGATCGACTTGGGCGACTTCGGTTACGGACACCCGCTGCTGGACATCGCGATGTGGTATTTCCTCACCAAACTCTCGCCGGAAGAGACGGCACAGCAGCTCTTCCATCTCGGCCGTGAAGAACTGGCCCGCATCTGGGACATCTTTGTCGAAGACTATGCAATGGCGTATTCCCGCAAGGACAAGGAAGCCTTCGAGCAGTCCGTCATCCCCTTCGCAGCCTTGCACATGCTCTATATCGGCACCCTCTACGGATTTGTGCCCGGTATGATCGACTTCATCAAAAGCATATTTCCCCAGGAAAAAGCATAACCAATCACCATCCAATATGCACAAAAGAACACACTTGATTCCGCTCGGCCTGGCCGTGCTGTTCGCCGTCTCCTGTGCAGCCAGCGACCCGTCCGTCCCCGTCGGGTCCCGCGCAGAAGCGCTCGATCCCGCCGCCTGGGACACCTCCGTCTGGATTTCTGCCGCCGATGCACCCGTCGTCACGGAGCGGAACGCCCAGCGCGCCGCCGACGGTGCGAGCTGGTTCGTCACCACCCGCAAGAACGACAAGGCCGTAGCCTCCGCCCGCTGGATGACAACGGGCCTGGGCGTCTACGAGCTCTATGTCAATGGTCGCCCCGTGGGGACGGAGGCCCTCAAGCCGGGCTTCACGCATCGGGAGAAGACCCGCCGCTCCTTCACCTATGACATCACGGAAGTATTCAAGACCCGCTCCGGTGCGGAGAATATCCTCGCCGCCCAGGTCACTCCGGGCTGGTGGGCCGACAAAATCGTCACGCCCGGCGGATACGAGGGCATGTACGGCAAGAAATGCGCTTTCCGCGGCGTCCTCGAGCTGACATTCGCTGACGGCTCCAAGCAGTGCTACGGCACCAATACCACGGACTGGAAGGCCGGTATCGCCGGCCCGGTGCTGCATGCCGCCATCTTCGACGGCGAGGTCTACGATGCCCGCATCCGGCCCGGCTTCGCCACACCGGAGAAACTTTCCACGCCCGAACTCAATACCGAGTTCGCCGGGGAGATCCTCCCCTCCGAGGGTGCCGAGATCTACCGGCGCGAAGACATCGCCCTCTCCCCCGTCCAGGCTTATGCCTATAACGCGGTGAGCGGCGCCGGCGACGACGCCTACGGCAAGGTCGTCGTGGCGCAGGAGTTCGCCCCCGGCGCCGAGATGACCGTCCGCCCCGGCGAGACGTTGGTGGTCGACTTCGGCCAGAATGCCGCCGCCGTGCCTTCCTTCGTCTTCAAGGCTGCAGAAGGCACGACCCTGACCTGCCTGCCCGGCGAGTTGCTCAACGACGGCAACGGCGCCAAAAGCCGTGGAATGGACGGCCCCGAGGGCAGCGTCCACCGCACCAACCTGCGCGTCCCCGACATCGGCATGATCCTCCAGTACACCTTTGCCGGCGACAAGGATTTCGTCTCCTACACCCCGCACTGCACCTTCTTCGGCTACCGCTACGTGTCCATCACCGCAACGGACGAGGTGAGGATCCGTTCGCTTGTCTCCGTGCCTGTCACCTCTATCGCACAGAGCCTCGAGACCGGCACGCTCAAAACCGGCGACGAACTCGTCAACCGCTTGATTTCAAATACCGTCTGGGGCCAGCGCTCCAACTACCTGTCCGTCCCCACGGACTGCCCGCAGCGCAACGAACGCCTGGGCTGGACGGCGGACACGCAGGTATTCACGGAGACAGGCTCCTTCTTCGCAAACACCGACGCTTTCTTCCACAAGTGGATGCGCGACATGCGTGACTCCCAGAGCGAGACCGGCGGTTTCCCGGGTGTGGCACCGACGGCGCAGTACGGCGGCGACATGATGCGCCTGGGTTGGGCGGATGCCGGCGTGATCGTCCCCTGGACGGTCTGGAAACAGTTCGGCGACACGGACATCATCGAGGAGAACTGGGCGGCCATGGAGCACTTCATGCAGCACGTCAACGAGACGAAATATGACCACCGTACGCTGGCCGCCGAAAACGGCAACTACCAGTGGGCAGACTGGCTGAGCTACGAGCCGCTGGAGAGCCACGGCGGCAGCGCCTTCACCACCGACCGGAACGGCCGGCGCATGCCGCTGCCCGACGCCGTGGTCTACTGGAACTACCTGAGCGCTTGCTACTGGGCCATGGACGCCGAGATGATGGGAGACATGGCGGCGGCCACGGGCCGCGACGCCGCCCCCTACCGGGCCATGGCGGAGACTGCGCGGGCACTTCTCCGCAAGACTTTCCTGGACGGCAAGGGAAGTTTCAAGACCCCGATTTTCAACACCATGCAGACCCCGGCCCTCTTCGCCCTGCGCAACGGTCTGGTCGAAGGTACTGCCCGGCAGAACCTCATCGCCCGCCTGCGTGCCAACTTCGCCCAGCACGGCGGATGCCTGCAGACCGGATTCCTCGGCACTTCCATCCTCATGCAGACCCTCACGGACAACGGCATGGCGGACATCGCCTGGGACCTCCTCTTCCAGCGCAAGAATCCGAGCTGGCTCTACTCCGTAGACAATGGTGCCACCACCGTCTGGGAGCGCTGGAACAGCTATACGCGCGAGTCCGGGATGGGCCCGAAAGGCATGAACAGTTTCAACCACTACGCCTACGGCTGCGTCTGCCAATGGATCTGGGAGACGGCTGCCGGCATTGCCGCCGACCCGGCGGCTCCGGGCTTTAAGCACATCCTCATGCGCCCCATCCCGGACAAGCGGCTCGGCCATCTGGAAGCAGAATACCAGTCCGCTGCCGGCCTGATCAAGAGCGCCTGGAAGTATGATGGAGACCGCTGCGTCTGGGACTTCACCATCCCCGAGGGCGCCACGGCCACCGTCACCATGCCCGGCCAATCTGAGAGCAAGGATTACACGGCCGGAAGCTACCAGTTATCCTGGTAAAAGATTCCGGATCAAGTCCGGAATGGCGATAACACAGAAGAAGGCGCCCCGACAGGGACGCCTTCTTATTAATATCCAAGGGAATCAGAATCCGCCGGGGCCGCCGAAGCCGCCACCACCGAATCCTCCGCCAGGGCCGCCAAAACCACCACCGGGGAAGCCCCCGCCGAAACCGCCGAAGGCGCTCTCCATGCGGCGACGCTGCTCGGTCTCCTTGCGGCGTTTTTCACGTTGATAGAGACGGAACTGCTTCTTGTCCAGGAGCGCTTTCAGGGCGTTGTCGTAGGTCTTGTTGTTCTCCTCGATCTCGGCCATGATCTTCTCCATGTCCTGCATCTGGGACATCATCTTGTTCATGAACTCCTCCCGCTCCTTATCGGACATCTGGCGGATGTCCTGCATGTTCTGCGGCTGCTCGGGACGATACTCAAGCTTACCGTCGTAGCGGCGATTCAGCTCGAGGAGTGCCTCTTTCTGCTCCTCGCTGAGGTTGAGCAGCTCGGCCATCTCGGCCGTCTTCTCTTCAGGATTGAGCAGCGGCGGGAGTTCAGGCATCTTGAATTCTCCCCCACCGGGGAAACCGCCTCCGCCAGGGAAGTCACCACCAGGGAATCCCCCGCCGGGGAAACCGCCACCCGGCTGTGCAAACAGGCAGATGGCTCCGGCGCAAAGGCCGGCGACGATCAGTAAAAAGGTCTTTTTCATAAAAAACACAATATGTGCTCCGGATATACGTGATAACTGCAAAAAATATACCAGCACTTCAACTACAGTTTCAGCGGCCCGCTCCGGACCGCGTTTTCAAGCAAAGTGCCCGGAATGATATGCCTGACAGCATCCAGCACGGCATTCAGTTTGGCTTCGTGGATGAAATCCGCCCGGACAACCAGCGAGATGGTGCGCTGAGGCACGGGATCCACGATTGGACGAAGGCTCTTTTGCTGGCTGTACAGGATGAATCCCATGTGTGTCTCCGGGATAATGGTTATTCCGCCGTTTTCATTGACGACCTGGATCAGGATGCCGACCCGCCCACCTTCGAAGAATCGCTCGAAGGTGAAAGGCCCGTCTTTGACCGTAGCGGGATCCAACTGCCTGATACCGTCCCGGATGATCCAGATCGGTTGTCCAAGGAGGGTCTCTACGCGGATGTTTTCGAGCGCATAGGAAGGGTTATCCGGCGATACGTACGCGTAGAAGCGCTCATGGTAGAGCGAAATCTCCAACAGGTCGGAGTCATGCACGGGACCCGTAAGGATGCCCATGTCCACTTCTGCTTTCCGGAGTTTGTCCAGGATCATGCTGCTGGGCATCTCTTCTGCCTGCAGGATGATGGAAGGATACATATCTCCCAGAAACCTGAAGAGCCCAGGGATCAACACCGGTGCCACCGTCGAAATCATGGCGATATTCAGCGGACCTGAGAGTATCTCTTTTTCCGAACGGGTCATCTCGGTGATCTGCTCCACATTATACAAGACCACCTTGGCCTGGTCGATCACCTTGCGACCGACCGTCGTAGGCCGCAGGGGATGCGCCTCCCGGTCGAAGAGGCGTGTGTCCAGTTCTTCTTCCATCTTCTTGACCATCAGGCTCAAGGTAGACTGGGTGAGGCCACAGGCCTCAGCCGCCTTGCCGAAGTGCCGGTATTCGTCGATGGCTACGATGTAACGCAGTTGCTGAAGGGTCATAAACCGTTTCAATTGATAATATCAATGCAAAGATAAAAATAATTGTATTGACTCATGCAATCACGGACAATAACTTTGCTCCCTCAGAACAAATAGAGATGAACAGGAATATCATCATCTGGTTTTTCAGCGTTTCGTTGCTGTTCGTGGCCGTGCTCATGGCCGTGTCCGGCGCCATTGCTTTTTTCACGCCCGGCGACGACAGCCGGCTTCCGCTCCTGGCTGCCACCTTGCTGACCGGTGTCGTCGGCTTCTTCCCGCTTATTTTCGTAAGGAAAGGCCAGCACAAGATGACTTTCCGCGAGGGCAACTTCATCGTCGTAGGTGCATGGGTCCTGGCCTGCCTTTTCGGAATGCTTCCATTCCTGTTCTACGGCGGGGAGTTCACCCCTATCAACGCCCTCTTCGAAAGCGTCTCCGGGTTCACAACCACCGGCGCATCCATCCTGAACGACATCGAGGCGCTGCCGCGCGGGCTCCAGTTCTGGCGCATCTCCACGGCCTGGGTGGGCGGCGTCGGGATCGTCACACTCTTCGCGCTCATCACCGCCGGCGCGGACAAATCGACGCTGTCCGGGGCGGAAATCTCCAGTGTAGCCCGGGAGCCGTTCGCCGGCGAGCGCAACGACCGATTCGCCAACCGGATGCTGCTCACGTACATCGCCTTGACGCTCGTCACCTTCTTCGCGTTGAAACTGACCGGAATGGGATGGTTCGACGCCGCGACCAACGCCATGTCCGCCTGCAGCACCTGCGGATTCTGCACCCGGAATACCAGCATTGCCTACTACGCCAACCCCCGGGCAGAGATTGTACTGACCGTAGCCATGCTCGCGGCCGGCATCCATTTCGGCATCCTCTTCCTGGGATTCCTCAAGGGTCGGTTCAAATACATCATGCGCAACGAGACCATCCAGGTATTCCTCGCCCTGGTCATCCTGGCCATCGTCATCGTCACGGGGGACCTGATGATCAATGCGCATTATCCCACCCTCAGATCCGCGTTGCGCGACGCGTCTTTCCAGGTAGCATCCATCTCCACCACCACGGGCTTCGCGACCGAGGACACCTCGCTGTGGCCCCCGCTCAGCATGTCGATCCTCATCATCTGCTCGCTTGTCTGCGGCTGCTCCGGCTCGACTTCCGGTGGCATCAAGATCGACCGTGTCCTGCTTGCCGCCAAGGGGATCCACCATAAGGTCAAGTTGACCGTGGCACCGAACGCCGTCTTCACCGTCCGGGTGAACGGCCGGAGCAAGTCCGAGACCCTGGTCAGCGACGCCTACGGATACATTTTCTGCTATCTGCTGATCGTCGTCATCTTCGCCGCCTTCAACATCGCGATGGGGCTCGATTTCACGACGGGATTCACGGCCTCGGTGGCCTGCATCGGCAATGTCGGTCCCGGCTTCGGCAACATCGGATCCATGTCCAACTATGCCGCCTTCCCGTCCATGCTCAAGGCCACGGGCATGCTGGAGATGCTGATCGGCCGCCTGGAGATCTTCCCCCTCCTGTACCTCATCTACTCCATCCGGAACAACTGAGCCCTCGTCTATCGCGTGCACGGTAACGAAGAATCGCCGTCCTAGGCATCCAGGACGGCGATTCGGAGGTGCGTAGCGGAAAAATTTTCTTAATATCAATTACGCTCGCTGGTATTCTAATATTATCTAAATTATTAATATTCAACTATTTTATAAAGAATTAGCCAAAATAAGCTTAAATAGGGATAACAAAGTTTAGTATCAACTTAGTATCAATTTAAGATAAAAGGGCAAGGAACGGCTCCGCCACTTCATCGGCAGGTGTGGAATGAGAACCGGGGGTTCTGCGAGGATGACACGTAAATAATACGTTAAGGCTCCGCCTGCTGAGGTAGCAAACGGAGCCTTTATAGCATCTAATTTAGAGTGGCAACGAGCTTCATCAAGCTCAATAAAGAAATCGGGTCCAATCGTTATTACTCCACTCCCCGCACGACGATGGTGCACTTGGCACTCACATCCTGCCAGGGGCTTTCGAACGTGATGTTCACGGGGATGCTCAGCTCGCCCATGAACTGGACTTCGCTGGTATAGTCAACCACGAAGTAAGGCATCAGCGACCCAGCCGAATTCTGCTCATTTGAGAAACTGACACCGTCGGCGCTATATTTCACACCTATAAGGGATTTGAGACCAACCGGAACTTCAGCGGTGGCAATGGTGGCTTTGGGCGTGATACTGTAGGCCAGCCGGGAGGACACGCCGCTGATGTAACCATTTCCTCCGGAGGTAGCCGTGGCATTGGGGTCCGTCACGTCGCCGGTAATCCAGTCGTTATCCTTGAAAACATCGTAGGAAATACCATGTGGACGGTTATCTTTCAGGGACAATCCGGTTACGTCAGCCAACGGTACTGCGTATATCTTATTCTCGTCGAGTTGGATGGTGTACGTATCCTTGGCGAGAGTCATCTCCTTGAACGGCCTCCAGGCAACGAGAGCAAAGGAACTGTAGTCGAGCTTCTCTTCCGGATAGGTGACCGAAGCTTTGGGCTTGGAGAAACGGGTCGGAAGCGGGGTCTTGATGCCGTCGGAGTTCAGGAAGAGTTTACCTCTCACATGGATGAACGGCTCCTTGCTTTTATAATAGAATACGGTAGGACTCTTCCATAGGCTGCTGTAATCGGTGGTGCCGATGGTGCTGAATTCCGCCGACAGTCCGGCGGCGGCTATGTCGGTGTCAACCATGATGTGGTCATTTTCGTCCACCACGTTAAAAGCCAGTTCTGTGAGATTGATGGGTGATACATCGTATTCTTTGAGGGCATATCTGTTTGATATATCACTGACTCCGTTCAGATAGCTCGGATATACCTGGGTCCACCAAACGACCGAACCATCGTTTTCATCGAAAGAAAGCCGAGTGATGAAGTTATCTATCTCATATAGGGCATTAAAGGTATAAAAACGGAGATGCAAGAAGTCATATCCGGGGTTGACGACAAGGTTTTCGATAGCCTCCTTGATGGCTTCGAGGATGTCACTGTAGTCAGTAAGGCCGTCGATGGCTTTGAAGATGTCATCCAGGGCCTTGGCGATGTTACCTGTGAGGGCGGTGTTGGTGCCGTCAACCGCCAGCGTGACTTTGTCGATGGCAGCCACGACATCGTCGATGGCGCCGTCCAGACCGTCCACGCTACCCTTTAGGGATTCCAGGGCAGTCTTGATTTCTCCGAGGGCCGTCTTCTCGTCAGTGAAGCCGATCTTCAGGGCCGCCTCGATGAGGGCGAGTTTGCTCTCCAGGCCGGTCGTCTGGTTCTTGATGGCCGTCTCAATGGTCGCGATTTTCTCTTCAAGATTACCGGTCAGGGATTCCAGGGCGGTCTGGATCAGGCCGTCCGCCGTCTTGCTGTCCGCGAAGCCGGTCTTCAGGGCCGCCTCGATGAGGGCGAGTTTCGTCTCCAGGCTCGTAGTCTGGTTCTTGATGGCCGTTTCAATAGCCGCGAGTTTCTGCTCCAGGCTACCGGAAAGGGAATTGATAGCCTCAATGATCAGATCGAACGATTGTCCGCCGGCTACATTACCGTTCTTGACGGCGGCCTCGATCAGGGCAAGTTTGTCTGCCAGGGATTTGTTGGCATTGTTGATGGCCTCGATGATACCGCTATAGTCGGAAGTGAGGGTGATGCTGATCTCCGGGTGCTCGTTCTCGCACGCGGTAAAGGTCAGTGGGGCGGCGATTCCCAGGAGAAGAAGCGCTCCCAACAAGCCGCAGGTGATGGATCTGAACTTGAATTGTTTCATGGTCATATGTTTTTTAGATTATTATCTGTTTCTCTTAGGAGCTGGACTATTTGACGATGACGGCTTCTGCCTTGCGTGCAATGACGCTGAAGGCTTCCTCGCCGGTGAGAAGGGATTTGCCGCGGCCTACCACCGTGACAATCCTGGAAGCGTCTATACCCTGGCCGACAAGATAGTCGCGAAGGGCTTCGGCACGCCTGGTGGACAGGGGCGCGTTGATCTCGTCTGTACCCGTGTGATCGGTCCAGCCGAGAATGTCGAACCGGACTGAAGGATTGGCCTTCAGGACGGAAACAAGGGTGGAAAGCGCGGACGCATTAACCTGCTCGTCCAGTCTTGAGTAACCGCGCTCGAAGGTCACAAACGGTAGCATGTCATCCGAAACTGTGGCGGAGACGGGCACTTCGACCCGCTTCTCGACGACCTTCTCGACGATCTTCTCTACATAGACCGTGTCATGGATCGGGGCGATGTAGCCGGGATCAACAGCTGGCCTGGATTGTTTCGCACGATAGCGCTTGCCTGTCAGGTTGAACACGAGGCCCGCCTTCGCAAAAGCCTGATGCCTGGGAGCGAGGTCCGTCTTCCCGGGAAGGAAGCGGTAGCCGCCGCCGATGCTGAGGGCCACCTGCGGGAGGAAGGCGTATTCCAGCGACAGCGTGACCGGGATGAACGGGGCGTTGTAGCCGAGAGGCTCATTGTGTCCGCCGATGCGGATGGTCTGCTTGTCAGCGCTGATTTCGTTCGATACGCTGACGTTCCAGGTGTTTCCCTGCGAGAAAAGGACTCCGAGTCCGGTGCCGAGCCAAAGGCCCACGCGACCGGGGCCAAGCAATTCCACCAGATTGAATTCACCCGTAAGCGACGCCCCGTGGAAACGGGTCTTGAAGTCGCGGTAAACATTCCCGGTCTCGGGTTGGAGCGAAGTGAACAGCTGCTCGCGGATCATGCGGGTATAGCTGTAGTCCGCCCCTATCCGGACCCACGGCTTGATGTTTATCAGCAGGCCGGCTCCAGCATAGGGCTGCAGGAGATTGACCTGGTTGGCCCCGATGTTCTCGAAAGAGGATCCGAAGGCCCATGATGTGCCCCCGTCCAGACGGAGACCGACAGTGCCGGTGCTCGCATCCCGATACGGGTCCTGCGCACGGAGGCCGCCTGCCGTCGATAAGAGCAGCAGGAAGACCAGTAACAGCGATGTTTTCTTTTTCATCTGTGGCATCTTATAACTGGTTAACAGTGATTACAATTCACAAAAAGTCGCGACCGGAACGTATCCGGCGCGACTTAAATGGCTTAATATATGAGTATTAGCCTATTACTATCCGCCCCTCCCATCGATTCAATAAGGGTGCGGACAGGGAAGAAATCTCTGATCTGTATGCTTGCAGGCTTTTTCATCCATTCAAATATAATGTTTTTCAGGCGAATGGACAATACTCACAGGAGTTTCTTTAGGTCTTTAATGTCTGTAAGGCGTTGCGACATTTCTCCGGCATTTCCGCTTTCGTGTGGTATGGTGGGACACTTAAATATTTGGTAGTCAAAAAAATAACACCAAGAAGGCGGACCCCTCCCTTGTCGTGCAACCGACAAAGTTCAGTATCAACTTAGTATAGATTTTAAAAAGCAATGTGCCCCAGAACTACATCTGAGGCACATTCCGGAGGTGCGTAGCGGAATCGAACCACTGTGACAGGTTTTGCAGACCTGCGCCTAGCCACTCGGCCAACGCACCGTTGCGGACTGCAAATATAAGGAATTTTCCCGGACTTCCAAAACAAGCCCCGCCAAAATGGCGCAGGATTTGTTTTATGCAAATTAATGCGTATTTTTGGAAAGTAAAATGACCGTTATCATGAAAAGAATCGTTCCCATCCTGGCCCTTGCGCTCCTCGCGTCTTCCTGCGGATCGAGCAAATATTACATTCCCGACGGTAAAGACCCCGGGGATGAAGAAGTGAATATCGGCTACCAGAAGATCAAGAAGCGGGACTCCACCGCCGCCACGGCATCGCTCAACGTCCCGCAGGGATCGGGTTATTCCTCCATCTATGAGTATCTCCAGGGCCGGGTGGCCGGTGTGGAAGTCGTGGGCACGTCCATCCGCATCCGCGGCGAGCGCTCCATCAACAGCAGCAACGAGCCGCTGATCATCGTGGACGGCATCGAGACCTCCGACATCAGCGACATTACGCCGGACGAGGTCCAGAACATAGATGTGCTCAAGGATGCCTCCACGACAGCTTTGTACGGCTCGCGCGGAGCCAACGGGGTGATCCTGATCACCACCCGCCGCAGCACCAAGTGATACGCAATATCATCTTTGATTTCGGTGCGGTCCTGGTTGACTGGGATCCGCACCATCTTTATGTCCCCTACTTCGGAGATGCCGCCTACGCTGAATGGTTCCTGACGGAGATCTGTCCCTACGAATGGAACACCGAAGCCGACGGAGGGCGACTCCTGTCGGAGATCACCGAAGAGCGGGTCGCCCAGTACCCCAAATTCGAGAAGGAGATCCGGATGTACTACGACCGCTGGATCGAAATGATGGGCGGCCAGATCCCCGGCATGGAAGAACTCATCCGGGACCTCAAGGCGCGCGGATACGGCGTCTACGGACTGACCAACTGGTCGCGCGAGACCTTCCCGCTGGTGCGTGACCGCTATCCGGTCTTCGGTCTGCTGGACGGCTACGTAGTCTCGGGAGAAGAGATGGTCAAGAAGCCGGACCTGGCGCTCTACCGCATCCTGCTGGAGCGCTACGGCCTGCGCGGCGAGGAGTGCATCTTCATAGACGACAATCCCCGCAATGCCATTGGCGGTGAGAGCCTAGGCATCCGGGGACTCGTTTTCCACGACGCGGAGCAGGTCCGGGAAGAACTTGACAATATGCTGGGAGATTCCGGGTCAAGCCCGGAATGACTAAATAGGTACCCGGAATGACTTTAGAGGCACCCGGATGATAAATAAAGGGTCCGGAATGATTTAGAGCTCTGCCAAGACCGTTTCGCAGGCGCGGACGGTGTCCCCTACTTTCACCTTGATATCGGCTCCCAGCGGCACGTAGAGGTCGATGCGCGAGCCGAACTTGATGATGCCGCACTGGTCTCCCCTGCGCACGGACACGCCGTCGCGGGCATAGCAGACGATGCGGCGGGCAAAGACGCCCGCGAGCTGCTTGAAGAGGATCTTGTCTCCATGCGGCATGCGGATCCCCACGCAGGAATGCTCGTTCTCCTCCGACGCCTTGGGCGCGAATGCCAGCACGTGCTTGCCGGGATAGTAGTGGTAGTAGCTCACTTCCCCGTCCGCCGGCCAGAAGTTGGCGTGCACGTCGAAGAAATTCATATAGACGGAGATCTGGATGCAGTCCTTCTGGAGATATTCGGACTCGAAGACCCGCTCCACGATCACGACCCGCCCGTCGGCGACAGATGTCACCGAATGCGCCGTACCGGTACGCTCGCGCTCCGGCACCCGGAAGAAAGCGGTCTGCCAGATGCAGAACCAGAGTGCCAGCGCCGTCAGCGGCCAGGAAATCCAGGGCGTGGGAATGAAGCGGAGGAAGACGAAGATCAAGGCTGCGCTGATGAGATATACCAGCGCCAGGGATCCGATGGAGTCGCGGTCGATTCTCATAACAATCCTGTCAGGGCCAAATAGATACAAGCCATGGGAATGGCCACCAGACTGCTGTCGAAGCGATCCAGCATCCCACCGTGGCCGGGGATGCATTTCCCGGAATCCTTGACGCCGAAATGCCGTTTCCACATGGACTCGAAAAGGTCGCCGCAAGTGCCGGCGGCGCTGATGATCAGGCCCACGACGATGCAATGCACCAAGCCATACGGCAGCCAGGTCAGGTAGTGCAGTCCGATGGCGGCCACCACGCAGAAGAACATCCCGCCCCAGAATCCCCACCAGGACTTCTTCGGGGAGATCGCGGGGGCTAACTTACGCGCATCCGGCCGCTGGCCCAGCGCCGACCCGACGCAATAGGCGCCCACATCGGAGACCCAGATCAGAATGAAGAATGAGAGCAGCAGCCAGCCGTCAAAAACCTCGCCGTCCATCACCAGCAGCGGGGACAGCGAGATCGGCAGAGCAATGTACAGCAATCCGGCATAAATATAGGTCAGGTCGCCGAAATCCTCCCGGAGCGGGAGGAAAATTGCGGTCACGGGAATCAGCAGGAGCGGGATCAGCGCGAGCATCAGCCAGCGCAGGTCCCAGCCATAGAAGCAATGGCATGCCACAAGCAGGAAGGCTGCCGCTCCCGCCACCAGTCCCAGCTTCTGCTGGAACAGGAAACGGACGCCCAGCGCCATCCGGTAGAACTCCAGCAGGGCGATCCAAAGCACAAGCACGAACAGGGCGCCGAAAAGCGTCCTGTCCCAGATCAGGCCGAATACCATCACCACCAGGTAGACGGCTCCCGCCAGGGTACGTGTCCAGAAGTTGCTCATAAGGCAGGAGATTCCGGGTCAAGCCCGGAATGACTATCGGAGAGCCCGGAATGACTATCGGAGGATCCGGAATGATTATCGGAGAGCCCGGAATGACTGGTGTCTTCTTTGCGAAGGCGGTCCTCGCCGTGCTTGCCGGCCTTGGGGCCGAAGAGCTTCTCGATGTCGTCCGCCATGATGACTTCCTTGTCGATCAGCATCTCAGCGAGCTGTGTAAGCCCGGCCCAGTTGTCCTGAAGGATCCTGCGGGTCCGGACCGTGACATCGTCCACGATGGACTTGACTTCCGAGTCGATGAGTTCCGCCGTCTTCTCACTGTAAGGTTTGGTGAACTCATAGCTGCCCGTAGCGTCGTAGAAGGAGAGGTTGCCCACCTTCTCGCTCATGCCATAGTAGGTCACCATGGCATAGGCCATCTTGGTCATCCGCTCGAAGTCGCTGATCGCTCCGGTGCAGGGCACGCCGTCATTGACCAGTTCTTCTGCCACGCGGCCGGCGACCAGGCTGCACATGTCATCCAGGATCTCGGACTTGGAGCGCGTGACTTTCTCGTCCGGGAGCATCCAGGTGATGCCCAGCGCCTGTCCGCGCGGAATGATGGAAACCTTGAGCACAGGGTCGCATCCGGGCAGCAGCCAGCCGGCCACGGCGTGTCCCGCTTCGTGGAAGGCGGTGATTCGCTTCTCTTCGGGAGACATGATGGTCTTCTTGCGCTCGATGCCGCCGACCACACGGTCCACCGCATCGGAGAAGTCCTGATTGTTGATGTCGGCCTTGCCGCGGCGGGCGGCCGTCAGTGCGGCCTCGTTGCAGACGTTGGCGATATCGGCGCCGGAGAAGCCCGGCGTGTTCTTGGCGATCAGGTCGAGGTCGAAATCCGGGGCCAGCTTCAGCGGCTTGAGGTGCACCTTGAAGATATCCTTGCGCTCGTTGAGGTCCGGCAGCGTGACGTGGATCTGGCGGTCGAAGCGCCCGGCACGCATCAGGGCCTTGTCGAGGATGTCGGCGCGGTTGGTCGCAGCGAGCACGATCACGCCGCTGTTGCTGCCGAAGCCGTCCATCTCCGTGAGGAGCTGGTTGAGGGTATTCTCCCGCTCGTCGTTGGAGGAGAACCCGACGTTCTTGCCACGGGCGCGGCCCACGGCGTCGATCTCGTCGATGAAGACGATGCAGGGAGCTTTCTCCTTGGCCTGGGCGAAGAGGTCGCGTACGCGGCTCGCACCCACGCCCACGAACATCTCCACGAAGTCGGAGCCGCTGATGCTGAAGAACGGCACATCGGCCTCCCCTGCCACGGCCTTGGCAAGCAGGGTCTTGCCGGTGCCCGGAGGCCCGACGAGCAGTGCGCCCTTGGGGATCTTGCCGCCCAGGGCCGTGTATTTCTTGGGATTCTTGAGGAAGTCCACGATCTCCATCACTTCCTCCTTGGCGCCGTACAGGCCAGCCACATCCTTGAAGGTCACATTGACCTTGTTCTTGTCCGCGAGCTTGCCGGTGGACTTGCCGACGTTGAACGGATTCATCCCACCGCCGGCGCCACCGCCTCCGCCACCCATCTGGCGGCCCATGCCCCGGAACATCCAACCCCAGAGCAGGACCAGGAGAAGCAGCGGCAGGACCCACTCCAGCACGTTCGCCCAGATCTGGGGGTCATTCTCCATGATCACCTTGACCTGTGCGTCGGCGGGCAGCTCGGCATTGACGGCCGCGAACTCACGCTCGGGGTCGAACTTGCTCGAAGTCAGGAAATTGAAATGCGGCGAACGCGTCGGCAGCTTGCCGCCGGGAAACATGTCGGCGTACTTGCCGAGCCTGTCGGGCTGGACCGTGATGTTGCCGCGGAAGTCGTTGCGGATGAAGTGGATCTCCTTGATGTCGCCGTCCAGCATCATCTGGCGGACCTGCGGCCACTCGATCTTCTGCGGAGAGGGACCTCCCTGCGCGAAGAGCATGTAGCCGATGGCGATGAGAAGAAGGATGTAGAGCCAGGAAAGGTTGATCCGGATGATCTTGGGTTTCCGTGGATCTTTGTCGTTATTGTTGGGTTTTTGAGGCATCTTCTGTAATTTTGCTGGACAAATATAATAACAAAAATGGAACCATACGACCCGGGCACCCACATTCTCTGGCAGGAAAGCACTGATTCGACCAACAAGGCCCTCAGGATGCGTTCTGCGGGGCTTGACAATTTGTCAATCATCGCTGCCAGGGAGCAGACGGCCGGGCGCGGACAGGGGGACCACACCTGGTTCGCCTCGCCCGGCAAGAACCTTACTTTCAGCGTGCTCTATCGTTTCTCCGGTGCGTATGGACTGGCCGCATCAGACGCGATCCTGATCACGCAGGTGACGACGCTGGCCCTCCGGGACTATCTGCTCGGAGAGCAGGTGGAGTCCCGGATCAAATGGCCGAACGACATCTGGGTCGGCGACCGCAAGATCTGCGGTATCCTGATCGAGAACAGCCTCGAAGGGAACACCATCCGCGAGAGTATCGTCGGCATCGGGCTCAACCTCAATGAGACGGACTGGCCGGCGGAACTCCCCAACCCCGTCTCGCTCTGCGAGATCACGGGCCGGACATATGTCCCGGAAGACGAACTGGTGCGCCTTTATAAAGGAATCTGCCACCGGTTCGGCATGCTTGCCTCGACCGATGGCAGGAAATCCCTGCAAGAAGAATTCGGAAAATATATGTTCAGGCTCCGCGAAGAGCCGAAATAGCCGCTGCCGGATCCTCCGCGCCGAAGACCGAGCTGCCGGCCACCGCCAGGTTCACGCCGGCCTCGCGGACCGCCTGCGCGTTGCCCTGGTTGATGCCGCCGTCGATCTCGATGATGGCTTCTGCACCCCTGCGCTCGATCTCCGCGCGCAGTGCAGCCACGCGGTCAATGGATTCATAGATGAACTTCTGTCCGCCGAATCCGGCGAAGACCGACATGATCAGGAAGTAATCTGCCTTGCCGATGTACGGGAAGAGCTTGGTGACGGGCACGTCGGGGTTGATGGCCACGCCGGCCTTCATGCCCAGGTCATGGATCTTCTGGATGAAACGGGTCGTGTTGCGCCCGGCGGCTTCCCAGTGGAAGGAGCACATCTGCACGCCGTCCGCCGCGATCTTCTCGAACCAGCGTTCCGGGTGGACGACCATCAGGTGGGCGTCCATCGGCGCCGTCGCGATCTTGGCGACGTGGTCGATGACAGAGAAACCAAAGGAAATATTGGGGACGAGCGTGCCGTCCATCACGTCGAGATGGATGACGTCTCCACAGCGGTTGACCAACTGGATATCCTTCTCGAGATGGAGGAAGTCGGCAGCCAGGATCGAGGGGGCAATTTGGAACATATTGTATTGCGGATTGGTTGTCAGTTGGAAGCGGGAGCGACCATGGACCGTATGTCGGAGACATATTTCCGGAAGACCTTGTCCGTGGCCATCAGGTCGCTGACCGTCGTGCAGGCGTGCAGGACGGTGGCGTGGTCCTTGCCGCCGGTCTCCTGCCCGATCGTGGCGAGCGAGCAGTTGGATATGAGGTTGCGGCTGAGGTACATGGCGATCTGCCGGGCCTGGACGATCTGGCGCTTGCGGGACTTGGAGACCAGCTCCTCACGGCTGATGTTGAAGTACTCGCAGACGGAACGCTGCACCTTGGCAATGTCTATGTCCGTCTTCTCCTCCCCGACCAGGGTCTCGGTGATCGACGCGGCCAGGTCCATCATCGGACGGCCGCGCTCCACGGAGGCGTGGGCGATCAAGGAGATCAGGGCGCCCTCCAGTTCGCGGAAATTGGTCCGCACCCGGCTGGCCAGGAACTCCAGCACGTCGTCGGGGATCTCCACGCCCTCGCGCTCGGCGCGGGAGCGGAGCATCTGCAGACGGGTCTTGTAGTCCGGGTTCGACAGCTGCACGGAGAGGCCCCACTTGAAACGGGAGAGCAGGCGCTCTTCGAAGTTCTGCAGGTCCACGGGGGCGCGGTCGGAAGTGAAGATCAGCTGCTTGCCGCTCTGGTGCAGGTAGTTGAAGATATTGAAGAACGCATTCTGGCAGCCGTGGCCCATGAGGTCCTGGATGTCGTCCACGATCAGCACGTCCAGCTTCATGTAGTAAGCCATGAAATCCGTGAGTTTGTTGAGCACGGACACGGCGTGCATGTAAGTGGTCTTGAATTCGTTGCCGGTCACATAGAGGACCACCAGGCCCGGGAACTTCTCCTTGATGGCGATGCCGATGGCCTGGGCAAGATGGGTCTTGCCAAGGCCGGGACCGCCGAAGATGAAAAGCGGGTTGAACACGGTCTTGCCGGGAGCCTTGGCGATGTCGAGGCCGGCGGTCACGCCCATCTTGTTGCACTCCCCCTTCACCAGGTTGGCGAAGCAATATGCCGGATTGAGCCGGGGATTGATCTGGACTTTGTGCAGGCCGGGATAGATGAACGGGCTCGGATTGGCGGAAGGCTGGGTGTTGACGGTCACCTCGGGATTGGTCGGGGCGACGGCCCGCTGGCCGGCGAGGCGCATCGCGGGCTGGTTCTGCACCGGACGGACCTTGTAGCCCAGCTGCGCGCCCTCGCCGATGACGCGGCGGAGCGTCATCCGCAGCACGTCCAGGAAAGCAGACTCGACATACTCCTGGAAGAAGAGCGAAGGGACCTCGATGGTGAGCTTGGAATCGGAGAAGGAGACCGCACGGATCGGACGGAACCACACCTTGAACTGCTGCGGCTCCACGATCTGCGAGATGATCTGCAGACAGTTGTTCCAAATCTCTATGTGCTTCTCCGGTTGATCCATACTGTGGTCAAAAAAAGCATCCGACGGATATCATCGGATTGCAGTGCAAAGATGGAGGAAAAAAAATTGAAAAAAAGTTTTTTTTAATATTGCAAATTATCTTTTTTTGGCTTAAATCTATACAAATGGGGTGCAATTCGTTGAATTTTTAATACTATGATTTACAAGAAGTTACAACCCACCAAAAAGAATAACTTACAGATATTTCATATAATTACCTAATTAGAAATATTCTAATTTATAAGCGAAACGTTTTTTCAAACAATGTGCGGTCAGGCAGTGTCCAGACAGGGTCAGTTGACCCTCGTCACGCTGTCTCCGGCGATCTTGACGACGAACGCATCGGGATATTTCTTGCGGATCGCGGGGAGGTGTTTTTTTGCACCTTCGGCAGAGTCGCTCACGCCGATGAAATATTTGTTGAGCGTCCCGCTCCGGACGATCTTCGGCGTGTAGCCCATGAACTCCTTCGCCTTCGGATCCATCTCCTTCTTGACGGCGAAAATCTGGACGGCGTAGACCGTCCCGGATCCAGCCGCCGGCTGCACGTCGGCGGAGGCCTTTTCTTCAGCGGGTGCTACCTGCGGTTTCTCCCCTGCCGGCGCCACCACGTCGACGGACCCGTCATAGATTTCCTTATATTCCTTAAAGGCCTGGAAAATGCGGGTGGCGAGCTTGTCGCGGTTGGTCTTCTGCCGGAGTGCGGCCAGATCGTTGTCGTTCGAGATAAATCCCAATTCGAGCAGGACGGCAGGCATGGCCGTGCGCCAGAGGACCAGGAACGGGTCCTGCGATACGCCCCGCGAAGCCTTGATCGGTCCGCCCTTGAGATGCTTCTCCACCAACTGGGCGAAACGTACGCTCTGCTCGAGGTTGGAATTCTGCATCAGGTTCATGAAGATATAGGATTCCGGATCGTTGGGGTCGAAGCCGCCGTAGGTCGTGCTGTAGTCCTCCTCGAGCAGGATGACGGAATTCTCCCGGCGCACGATCTCCATGTTATTGGCATACAGGTCCCGGTTCTTCTGGCTGGACTGCCCCAGGACGTGCACGGAGAAGCCGTTGGGCGAGGTCTTGCCGATGGAATTGATGTGGACGGATATGAAGAGGTTGGCCTCGGCCTTGTTGGCGATGTCCGCACGGCCCTCGAGCGTCACGTAGCGGTCGTCAGAACGCGTGAGGATGACGTTTACGTCCGGATAGGCGGCACGAATCTTGTCGGCAAGCAGCTTGGAGATATCGAGGACGAAGGTCTTCTCGTAATTCTTCTTGTCCCGGCTGACGGCACCGGCATCCTTCCCGCCATGGCCCGGATCGATCACGACTGTCGAGAGACGGAGCTTATCCCCGGCGGAAAGCGCTACACAGAACAATGCAGCGAGGATGATGCAGATTGTACGTTTCAAAAAATAGTCGTAATTTTGTAGATTATTGCAAATATAGGAAAAAAGCTCGATTTGAAGAAGAGCGCCTTCATATTTTATTGCCTGCTGTCCCTGCTGCTGACGCTGACCGCGCCGGACGCCGCGGCGCAGTTGCGACGCAACCGCCGCTCCGGCACCGTCTACGGCACCCGCGTGGAGAAGGAACGGACCGCCCCGGCCGCCCCCGATTCCGCGACGCTCGCCCGGCGGGACTCCCTGCGGCAGGTGGATTCGCTGCGCCGGGCGGACTCCGTGGCGCTGCTCGCCAAGAGCTCGCTCGAGTTCCCGGCCTTCTCCAATGCCGCGGACTCCATCATCAGCGATTTCTCCAACGGGAAGCGCCTGATCTACTATTACGGAGCCACGAGCGTGAAGTACCAGGACATGGAACTGACCGCCAACTACATGGAGTACGACATGAACACCGGCACGGTCTTCGCCCGGGGCGTGTATGACTCCCTGGCCGGCGAGTGGGTCGGCCGGCCGGTCATGACCCAGGGCTCCCAAAGCTACAACATGGAGGAGGTCCGCTACAATTTCGACTCGCGCAAGGCCCGCATCCGCAACATGATCACAACCGAGGATGAAGGCATCCTGCACGGCCGGGAGATCAAGATGATGGACGACCACTCCATCAACATGTCCCACGGACAGTATACGGTCTGCGACGCCGACCATCCGCATTATTATATCGACATGAGCGTGGGCAAGGTGATCGGGAAGACCCACACCACCGTGTTCGGCCCGGCGCACGTGGTCATCGAGGATGTCCACCTGCCCTTCATAGGCATCCCTTTCGGATTCATCCCCAAACGCCCCCAGCGCGCCACCGGCCTGCTGATGCCGACCTTCGGCGAGGAGGAGGCTCGCGGCTTCTACATGCGTGACCTGGGCATGTATTTCGTGTTCGGAGACCATTTCGACCTGTCCCTGACCGGAGACTACTACACCCTGGGATCCTGGGGAGTAGACGTCAATTCGCGATACCGTGTCAACTACAAGTTCAACGGCAGCCTGGCCTTCAACTTCTCCCATGACCAGACTGGTGAGAAAGGCACACCGGAGTTCTACCAGACGCGCAACTTCGGTCTCCGCTGGACGCACTCGCAGGATTCCAAGGCACACCCCGGTACCTCCTTCAGTGCCTCGGTCAATTTCCAGAGCCCCTCGAACAGCCGCTACAACTCCCGCAGCATCAACGAGGCCATCCAGAACCAGATCTCTTCCTCCGTTTCGTATGCCCGCAACTGGAACGGCAAGTTCAACCTGAGCATCAACGCCCTGCACAGCCAGAACTCCCGGGACTCCTCCTATACTTTCACGCTGCCGAACATCAGCTTCTCGATGAGCACGGTCTATCCGTTCAAGCAGAAGAACCGCGTGGGCAAGGAACGGTTCTATGAGCGGATTTCGTTCGGCTACAGCACGGCCCTGCAGAACAAGATCAATTTCAAGGCTTCCGAATTTGCGCTGAACAGTTCCATGCTGGACCGTTTCCAGAACGGAATGTCCCACAACTTCAATATCGGCCTTCCGAATTTCCAAATCCTGAAATACATCAGTTTCGCTCCTTCGGTCTCCTACAGCCAGAACTGGTTCTTCCGAAAGACGGAGTATTTCTACAACCCGGAGACGGACGCCGTGGAGTCCAAACTGGGACGGCAGTTCGGCACACTGGGCATCACGCAGAACTACTCGGTCAGCGCGTCCATGAGCACGCGCCTGTACGGTATGTTCAACTTCGGCAAGCATCACAAGATCCAGGCGATCCGGCATGTGGTCTCCCCTTCCATGTCGGTGTCATGGAGCCCGGACAAGGCCACGTATGCCAACGGTTACCGGACTCTCAGCTATACCGACGCATCCGGCGCGGTCAAGAACTACGACTACAACATCTACTCCGGCCAGATGTATTCCCCGCCCGGCCGCGGCCAGTCCGCCACGGCGTCCCTTTCCATCGGCAACAATCTCGAGGCCAAGGTCCGGGACTACGCCGACACTACAGGTACGGGCACCAAGAAAGTCAAGCTGATCGACCAGCTGAGCCTGAACGGAAGCTACAACTTCCTGGCTGACTCGCTGAAGCTGAGCAGCATCTCGATGAGCATGTCCACGACCCTGTTCAACAAGATCACCATCAGCGCGAGCGCAGGCTTCGACCCTTATGCGATCAGCGACCGCAACACGCGTTACAACCGCTTCGCCATCACGCAGGGACAGGGTCTCGTGAGGCTGACCAACTTCTCCGCCTCGGCCTCCTATTCCATTACCGGCAAGGGCAAGATGAACGGTTACGACGGCACCGGGCAGGACGGGCGCGGCAGCGCCGGCTCCGGGAGCTATTACCAGCGTATCTACTACCACCCCGTGACCGGTGAATACATCCCCGAAGGATGGCTGTACTACACCAATCCGGACGTCCCCTGGTCACTTAACTTCAGCGGCAGTTTCTCCCTGTTCAGGGCTTATACTTATAATAAGGAAACCACACGCCTGGACCACAAGAACAATATCACGGCGACGCTTACCACATCGGGCAATATCAAACTGACGCCCAAGTTGTCCGTCAACATGAGCTCCGGCTTCGACTTCGTGGCCATGAAGATTACAACCACCAGTATCAGTGCTAATTACGACCTGCACTGCTTCAACATCGCCGTGTCCTGGATCCCGACCGGCAAGTGGAAGTCCTATAGCTTCCGCATCGCCGCGAACGCCGCCGCGCTGGCGGACCTGCTGCGCTTCAAGAAGAGCGACAGCTATTGGGATAATTGATTTTTATTCGTATCTTTGCATGTCAAACCTCCGGCAATCGCCCGATTTAATCTTTCCATATGCTTCACAATCTGTTCGAGCTGAGCGAAATGAACAGAGAACAGCTCGAGACCATTGCCAACGACCTCAAGATCAAAGGCATCAAAAAACTTGACAACGAAAACCTGGCTTACCAGATTCTGGATGCGGAAGCCCGCGAGGAGTCTGTCAAGCCCGAGGCAGCCGCAGACAAGCCCAAGACCCGCCGCGGCCGCCCGCCCAAGACCAAGACGGCGGAAGCACCCGCCGCCAAGCCTGCCGCAGAAGCCCCTGCAGCCCCGCAGGAGCCCAAGGCACCGAAAGCCCCCAAGGCCCAGAAGGAGTCCAAACCGCAGACCGCGGACAAGGATACTGTAACCCCTGAACAGCAGGGGCCCGTTGAAGCGTCTGCTCCCAAAAAGCGCGGCCGCAAGCCCAAGAAGGCTGCGGAGGCGGCTACGGAGCAGCCGGCAGACATCGCCGCAAAAGCGGCGGCTGAGCCGGCCGCCACGGCCGCTCCCGCCCCGGAGAAGGAAAGCAAGCCCGAGGCCCCCAAGCCGGCCCAGCAGCAGCCGCAACAACAGAACCAGCAGCCCCAGCAGGGCAAGCAGAATCAGCAGCAGCCCCAGGGCGGCCAGCAGCAGCGCCAGAAGTTCCAGAACAATCAGCAGAACAACCGTCCTCGCGTCCCGGAATTCGAAGGGACGGTCGTGGCCACGGGCGTCCTGGAGATCATGCCGGACGGCTACGGCTTCCTGCGGTCTTCCGACTACAATTACCTGAACTCCCCGGACGACATCTACGTCTCCCAGCAGCAGATCAAGTTCAATGCGCTCAAGAGCGGCGACACCGTGACCGGCGAGATCCGTCCTCCGCGCGAGGGCGACAAGTATTTCCCGCTGGTGCGGATCCTCTCCGTCAACGGCCGCAGCATCGAGTTCATCCGCGACCGTGTGCCCTTCGACTTCCTCACTCCCCTCTTCCCGGACAAGAAGTTCAACCTGACCGGAGGTGCCAGCAACAAGGACATCAGCTGCCGCATCGTGGACATGTTCGCTCCGATCGGCAAGGGTCAGCGCATGCTGATCGTCTCCCCGCCGAAGGCCGGTAAGACCCTGCTTCTCAAGAGCATTGCCAATGCCATCGCGGACAACCACCCCGAGGTGTACGAAATCGTCCTGCTCGTGGACGAACGCCCGGAAGAAGTCACGGACATGCAGCGCTCCGTCAAGGCCGAGGTAGTCGCCTCCACCTTCGATGAGCCTGCGGAGAAGCACGTCAAGGTGGCCAACATGGTGATCGAGAAGGCCCGTCGTCTGGTCGAATGCGGCCATGACGTCGTGATCCTGCTCGACTCCATCACCCGTCTCGCACGCGCCTACAACACCGTCCAGCCGGCATCCGGCAAGGTACTGACCGGCGGCGTAGACGCCAACGCGCTCCAGAAGCCGAAGCGCTTCTTCGGCGCCGCGCGCAATATCGAAGGCGGCGGCTCGCTGACCATCCTCGCCACGGCGCTGACCGAGACAGGCTCCAAGATGGACGACGTCATCTTCGAGGAATTCAAGGGTACCGGCAACAGCGAAATCCAGCTCGACCGCACGCTCGCCAACCGCCGTATCTTCCCGGCCGTCAACGTGGTGCTCTCCGGCACCCGCCGCGACGACCTGCTCTATCGCCCGGATCAGAGCCAGCGTATCTGGATCCTGCGTAAACTTCTCGCAGACATGAACCCGACGGAAGCCATGAACTTCATGCTTCAGCTGATGGACGAGTACAAGACCAACCAGGACCTCCTGGATAACATGTCCAAGGTCAGTCCACGGGAAGCGAAATACTACGATAATTATTAATGGAAAAGGCTCGGGATTCCCGAGCCTTTCCTTTTGTCATTCCGGTCTCTTTTTGTCATTCCGGTCTCTTTTTGTCATTCCGGACTTGATCCGGAATCTACTTCGTGCCGAAAATGCGGTCGCCGGCATCCCCGAGACCGGGCACTATGTAGGCATCTTCATTGAGATGGTCGTCAACGGCAGCCACGTAGATGTCGATATCCGGGTGGTCCTGCTGCACGCGCGCGATTCCTTCCGGAGCCGCGACGAGGCACATCAGGCGGATATTGCTGCATCCCCGCTCCTTGAGCATCGTCAGCGCATCACTGGCGCTGCCGCCCGTCGCAAGCATCGGGTCGGTAACGATCACCATGCGGTCCTGGATATCCTCCGGGAGCTTGCAGTAATAGACCACGGGCTCGTGCGTCTGCTCATTGCGATAGAGTCCGATGTGACCGATCCTGGCCACGGGAACGAGGGTCTGCAGGCCTCCCATCATGCCCATGCCGGCCCTGAGGATAGGGACGATGGCCAACTTGCGACCGGAAACCCGCCGGGCTTTCATCTTGCAGAGCGGGGTCTCGATCTCAACTTCCTCCAGCGGGATATCGCGGGTGACTTCATAGCCCATCAGCAGGGAGATCTCTTCTAGCAGTTGACGGAAATCCTTGGTTCCCGTCTCCTTGTCACGCATGATGGTCAGCTTGTGCTGGATCATCGGGTGGTCGATAACGTGTAATTGGCTCATAGTATTTGTGTTTTAAATCAGGTTGTCATTTCTTGCGCACCGCTTCGCCGATCAGGAAGCATACGGCGGCCACCGCCATGCCGTTGATGGAGGGGATGCCCCACTTCACCAGGTTGGCGACCACGGCGCCAAGCACTACACCAGCAACGGCCCACCAGTTCACGGACACGACGGGCATCGTGTCGTCGAGATACTTCTTGCGATTGCAGAAATAGCTAAGCACGAGGATGATACCAACGGGCGGAAGGGTGCAGTTCAGCACGTTCAGCCAATCGCAGAAATTCCAGTAGAGCCATACGGCAGCCACAGTGCCGATGAGACCGGATATCAGAACCATCGTTTTCTTGGACAGACCGAAGATATTCGACAGGCCAAGGCCGCATGAATACAACGCATTGTCGTTGGTGGTCCAGATATTCAGGCCGAGCACCAGGATGGCGAAGTAGAAGAGGTTGAGGTTGAGCATCACCTCGAAGATGTCGTTTCCGCCCGCATAGATGCTGGACACGGCGCCGAACAGGAACATCAGGCTGTTGCCGATGAAGAAGGCGATCACCGTAACCCACAGGCCCACCCGGGCATTCTTCGCGAAGCGGGTGAAGTTGGGTGTGGCCGTGCCTCCTGACACGAAACTGCCCACCACGAGGCCTGCACCGGCGATGATCGACAAGTCCTTGGTCCCCTTGGCGAACTGCTCGACCAGACCTGCGTCGCCCCGCTTGATGGCAAGGATCATGGCCACGGTACCGAGGATGGCCACGAGCGGAACCGCGATATAGCTGATCACCGTCAGGCTCTTGATGCCGAAATAGGCGCTCGCCGTCATCAGGATACCGGCGATGGCCACGAGCACATAGCCCATCGCGGGCATGTGTTCAGGCGTCACTTCCAACCCCATGATCTCCTTGGCCACCGGAATTGCGAACATCGCAAGGCCCACGCCGAACCAGCCCATCTGCGTGAAACTGATCATCGCGCTGGGCAGCCAGCTGCCCTTGGTGCCGAAGCTCCTGCGGGCCAGCATGTCCAGCGTCAGGCCGCTCTCGGCTCCGATATAACCCAGTGCACCCGTGTAGGCGCCGAGGATGACGCCACCCAGCAGCATGGCCAGGAGGAATCCCTTGAAATCCAGTCCGGCAGCCATTTGCTGGCCGACCCACATGCTGGCTGAGAAGAAGGTGAAGCCGAGCATGATCATGAACATGCTCAGGTTGCTCTTGCGGCCGGTCTGCGCGACCTTGCCGGCGGTGTAGTCGTAATCGACATGTGACTTTGTGGTACTCATCGTCTGTGTATTTTATTGGATATATTTTCCAAGCGTGGAGCGGATCTCCTTGATGCGGCGACGGCAGATGTCCTCGAGCCGGCGCTCCGCCAGCAGGTCGAGGTAGTGCTGCTCGAGTTCGTAGAGCTTGCGGACGTCCAGTCCGCCATAGCCGTTGACGGCCTTCCATCCTTCGTAGTCCAAAGGCCTCCGGTAACCGATCTTCTCGGCGATGAACGCCGGGAAGTCCACCTCCGGCGCAAGGGCAAGCAGATGCTCCCAGTATTCCATCACTTCCTCGTAGTGCGTAGGGATCTCATAGCGGCGGGCTCCCCCGTCGTAGATGATGCATTTCTCGAAGAGGGCATCCTCCAGGAAGCTGAGCACGTAGTGCCGGAACTCCGGGGCCACGATGCCGTCCTTCCAGCCGAAGTCGATGTCCGGGATATTGATCCCCGTCACTCCCTTGTCTTCGTAGACCGAGAAGATCCCCTCGTAGAAAACGCAGCAGAAGCCCTCGAATCCCGGGAAATAGTCCCGGATCCCGGCAGTGAAGCGTTCCATCAGGGGGATGGCCTTGGTCCCGCCAACCGTGAAGAAGATGACCTTCTTGAGACTCCCGCCGCGGCGGCGGAAGCGGTCCACGACCTGTGACAGGCAGAGGCGCAGCGTGTCGCCGCTGGCGATGATGTCGCCGATCATCAGGGTGATATCCTTGGCAATGTGGAGTTTCTCGTACTTGATGTCCAAGCCCGTGATCACGCCGTCCTCGATCTTGCGCTCGCAGGAGATGAAATTCATGTTGGGGACCTTGACGCCGGCCTTGTAGCAACACTCTTCCAGGGGGTAATTCAGTCCGCCGCGGAGGATGGTCAGGATGTTCACCTCATCGGCCAGTCCATGGCGGTGGAAATAGTCCAGGACGGCCGTAGTAGCAGGTTTCATGGCCAGATATGATTCGTAGCCGACGACCTCCGGGGATGCCATCAGATGACGGGTTCCTTCCCCGCTCACGACATAGTATTGATTGGTCAGGCCGTCAGCCTGCAGCTGATACAGGGTCGTGCTGTTCTGCATGTTGAGCAGGCGCAGCCCCGCTCCCGATGGAATATAAGACATGAGGTGTGCTTTTGGTCCAGTCGGGATACAAAGATACAAAATTATTGTTAATTTTGTAGATAGAGACAAGCCAAACCTTCGCGATGCTGAAAATCTTTTGCAAGAACACGGGGACCTTCCAGGAATTCCAGGAAGGGACCACGCTGCTGGAAATGATTCCCGCCTTCGACTTCGAACGGCCCTACGACATCCTGTCCGCCAAGGTCAACAACGTGGCAGAAGGATTGAAATTCCGGGTCTTCAACAACCGGGACGTCGAGTTCCTGGACTACCGGTCCTACAATGGGCGCAACGTCTACTGCCGTTCGCTGAGTTTCCTGCTTTGCAAGGCCGTGCGCGACCTGTTTCCGGACTACCACGTCGTCTTGCGCCGACCCATCTCGAAGGGTTTCTATTGCAAGGTGGACAAGCCGGACGGCAACGCCATCTCCGAGGCGGAGACGGCCGCCATCCGGGACCACATGCGCGAGCTTGTCGGGCGGGACATCCCTTTCCGCCGCCACGAAGTGCAAATCTCCGAGGCGATCCGCATTTTCAAGAAACTGGGCTACGACGATAAAGTGAAACTTCTCCGCACCTGCGGGGATGTCTACATTACCTATTATACCCTGCAGGATACCGCAGATTATTTCTATGATTCACTGGTTCCCAGCACCGGCCTGCTCAAGGTTTGGGACCTGGTCCCCTATCGCGGCGGGATGCTGCTCCGCGTGCCCGACCGCCACGCTCCTGAGGAACTGGCGCCCTTCGTCGAGCAGCCCAAGACTTTCGAGATCTTCACGGAGACACATCGGTGGAACCGCATCATGGGACTGGACAATGTCGGCGACGTCAACTGCGCCTGCGAGTGCGGCAAGGCCAGCGACCTGATCCAGGTAGCCGAAGCGCTCCAGGAGAAGAAGATCGTCCAGATCGCTGAAGAGATCAACCGCCGCCATGCCCTTGCGGACCCGGTCCGCATCGTCCTGATCACGGGACCGACCAGCAGCGGCAAGAGCACGTTCTGCCAGCGCCTGAGCGTCCAGCTCAAGGCCTGCGGCCTGCATCCAGTATCCTTCTCAACGGACGACTATTTCGTCAACCGCGTCGAAACGCCCAAGTTCCCCGACGGGTCCTACGATTTCGACAATTTCGAGACGGTCGACCACGATTACCTCCAGGAGGACGTCCTGCAGCTGCTGGCTGGAGAAGAAGTTGAGGTTCCTATCTATAACTTCGTGACAGGCAAGCGGGAATACAATGGCAAGAAGCTTCTTCTGGACGACCAGTCCATCCTGCTGATCGAGGGCATCCACGCGCTCAACCCCAAGTTGACGGACCTCGTGCCCGAGGCGGCCAAGTTCCGGATCTTCATCAACACCGTCACCAGTATCTCGCTGGACGACCATAACTGCATTCCGACCAGCGACAACCGCCTGCTCCGCCGTATCGTGCGCGACTACAACAAGGGGGCTTTCACGGCCCGCGAGACCATCGCCAATTGGCCTAACGTCCGGCGTGCCGAAAGCAAATGGATATATCCGTACCAGGAAATGGCCGACGTGCTCTTCAATTCCGCCTATCTGGTTGAGTTCGCCGTGCTCCGCACCCACGCCGAACGCATCCTGGCCACGGTCCCCAAGAACTGTCCGGAATACAGTGAGGCACACCGCCTGCTGCTCTTCCTGCATTATTTCATCCCGGTCTCCGACAAGGAGCTCCCCCCTACCTCCCTGATCCGGAGTTTCATCGGATAATAAAAAGGCTGCTGAAGAATCCTCAGCAGCCTTTTTCAGTCATTCCGGAGTAGTTGTAGTCATTCCAGACTACTTCTTTTTTAGTCATTCCGGACTACTTCTTTTTAGTCATTCCGGACTTGATCCGGAATCTAGCGAAGCTTCGTGTATCCGTAGCGGGCGTTCTCGCCGAGCTCAATCTCGATGCGCATCAGGCGGTTGTACTTGGCAATGCGGTCGGTACGGCTCAGGGAACCGGTCTTGATCTGGCCGCTGTTGGTCGCGACGGCGATGTCAGCGATCGTGGTGTCCTCGGTCTCGCCGGAGCGATGGGAGGTGACGGTCGTGTAGCCGTGGCGGTGGGCCATCTCGATGGCGTCGAGCGTCTCGGTAAGGGAGCCGATCTGGTTGACCTTGATCAGGATGCTGTTGCCGGCACCCATCTCAATACCCTTCTGGAGATACTTCACGTTGGTAACGAACAGGTCGTCGCCGACGAGCTGGCAGCGGTCGCCGATAGCCTTGGTGAGCTTCACCCAGCCTTCCCAGTCTTCCTCGGAGAGGCCATCCTCGATGGAGTCGATCGGGTACTTGTTGATGAGCTCCTCGAGATAGGCGATCTGCTCGTCCGTGGTGAGCTTCTTGCCGTTCGGATCCTTCTGCTTGCCATCCTTGAGCTGCTTGTAGTCATAGTAGAAGGTGTCACCCTCCTTGAAGCAGAACTCGGAAGCGGCGCAGTCCATGGCGATCTTCACGTGCTTGCCGGGCTCATATCCGGCCTTTTTGATGGCTTCGATGATGCAGTCAAGGGCATCGTCGATACCGTTGAGCTTCGGGGCGAAACCGCCCTCGTCACCCACGGCGGTGCTCAGGCCACGGGCCTTCAGCACCTTCTGGAGGGCGTGGAAGACCTCGGCACCGATGCGGACAGCTTCCTTCTCATCGGGAGCGCCGACCGGACGGATCATGAACTCCTGGAAAGCGATCGGGGCGTCAGAGTGGGCGCCGCCATTGATGATGTTCATCATCGGAACCGGGAGGACATACGCGTTGGTACCGCCGAGATAGCGGTAGAGCGGGATCTGCAGTTCGTTGGCAGCAGCCTTGGCAACGGCCAGGGAAACGCCAAGGATAGCGTTGGCGCCGAGCTTGCTCTTGGTCGGGGTGCCGTCGAGGTCGATCATCTTCTTGTCGATCGCGCGCTGATCGAGGGCGTCCATGCCGACGATGGCCGGAGCGATCACCTCATTGACGTTCTTCACAGCCTGGAGAACGCCCTTGCCGCAATAGCGGGGACCGCCGTCGCGGAGCTCGAGGGCCTCGTTCTCGCCGGTGGAGGCACCGGACGGGACAGCGGCGACACCGATGAAACCGGAATCAAGGGTCACTTCAACTTCGATGGTAGGGTTGCCGCGGGAATCGAGGATCTCTCTACCGAAAACTTGTACGATTTGCATAATCAGATATAAATTAGATTGTTGTTTGATGCTTAACAAAAGCGGCACAAATTTAACAATTTAAAGACGAATTATCAAGCGGATTTTTGTATCTTAGCGCAGCTATGGCGAATTTTTCGGATACAATCTGCGCTCCGGCGACATCCGTCGGTTCGGGCGCCATTTCCATCATACGGATCAGCGGTCCGGACGCGCTGGCAGTCGTCGACCGCGTGGTGTCTTTCCGTAGCGGGACTGCCGCGGATGCTCCGGGCTATTCTGTCCGGTACGGGGACGCCTCCGGGCTGGACGAGGTGCTCGTGACCGTCTTCCGCGCGCCGCACTCTTATACGGGAGAGGATGCCGCCGAGATCAGCTGTCATGCCTCTCCGTTTGTCGTCAGCACCCTGCTGGATAAGCTCACGGAAGCGGGCTGCCGCCTGGCGGAGCCTGGCGAATTCACCCAACGCGCTTTTATAAATGGCAAGATGGATCTCGCTCAAGCAGAAGCTGTTGCAGACGTTATCGCATCTGCCTCTTCAGCCCAGCACCGCGTTGCGATGAACCAGCTGCGCGGCGGCTATTCCGCGGAACTTCGCTGCCTGCGTGCCCAGTTGCTGGAGCTCACGGCCCTGCTGGAGTTGGAGCTGGATTTCAGCGAGGAGGACGTCGAGTTCGCCGAGCGCTCCAGACTCCGCATGCTGCTGGACACGGCCCAGTCCCACTGCCGCCAGCTCGCGGATTCATTCCGCCTGGGCAATGCCGTCCGGCACGGCGTCCCCGTCGCTATCGTCGGCGCACCAAATAGCGGGAAGAGTACCTTGCTGAACGCATTGCTGCGAGACGACCGCGCCATCGTCTCCGAGATTCCCGGCACAACCCGGGACACCGTCGAGGAGACCTGCCTGATCGGCGGTGTCCTTTTCCGCTTCATTGACACCGCGGGGATCCGCGCCGCGGCAGACGAAGTCGAGCGGCTCGGAATCGAGCGGACATTCCGGAAGATTTCCGAGGCGGAAATCGTGCTGGGCGTCGTGGACGGAAGCGCTGCACCCGAGCAGATCGAGGCTTCTTTGAAGGCACTCTTCGAGCGAGTCGACCTGGCGGGTCAGAAACTGCTTATTCTTATTAATAAATGCGACATTCTGAGGGTTAACAAAAATGTTAACATGATTAACTCTTTTGTTAAATCAACTGATTGTCACGAGAATAGTTTAGTAGTCCTCGATATCTCCGCAAAAACTGGTTCCGGGCTCGAAAAACTGCGTGAAACCCTTGTTTCCTGCTCTGGACTGGCCTCCGCGACCGGCACGCTCGTGACGAACGCGCGCCACGCGCAGGCGCTCCGCGCCGCGGCCGACTCCCTCCGCGCAGTCAGCGACGGCCTTGACCAATCCCTCCCCATCGACCTTCTCGCCGAAGACCTCCGCGCCGCCCTCGCCTCCCTCGGCACCATTACCGGCGAAATCACAACCGACGAAGTCCTTGGCGAGATCTTCTCGAAGTTCTGCATCGGCAAGTAAATCAATTAGTTACGACTTTCTGACTAAAGTTCAACTTTAACTAATTTCAGTTGAAACTAGCTGAAATTCATAATCCGAAAAGGGTTCATTGCTAGTTCGACT